>Ga0210383_10006468_pt1 | contig 10229 bp, 11 predicted proteins | sample IncBWC14OmetaG_FD_160072 | JGI IMG/M metagenome (GOLD analysis project Ga0210383, IMG submission 160072) | Forest soil microbial communities from Barre Woods Harvard Forest LTER site, Petersham, Massachusetts, United States - Inc-BW-C-14-O ...
GTAGCCACCACCACATTCTTCGCGGAGTATCTCTCCTCGTTTCCGCTTTCCGTCTGCGTCACAACGGTGAACGCGCCTGCATGCCCATCGACACGCAACACTTTTTCAAACAATCGCAGCTCCAGCGCGTAGTGCTCCGTCCCCTTGCGGTAATACTTCAGCGCCTCCGCCCGTGTCGGCTTCTCTCCGCCGCATACCAACGGTAAATCGCCAATCTCCAGCAATTCCGGCGTGGTAAAAAACACCATGTTCACCGGGTAGTGGTAAATCGAATTGCACAAGCATCCCTTATCGATCACCAGTGCCCGCATTCCCGCCCGTTTCGCATCCATCGCGCAAGCCAATCCAGTCGGCCCAGCCCCAACGCAAACAATATCGTATGTAGTCATGTCGTGTTAGATTTACAACCTCTCTCCCTGGTTACAGCTTCACCTATTACAACTTATAACTCTCGAGAACCCCGACCAACTCCTCGCGAAACTTTTCCAACTCCTTCAGTCGATCCTTCGTCGCCGGCACTTCGGTCTTCTTCCAAACGAAGACATCCCCGCCCGGCTTCTTCAACCGCACACTCAAATTCCCATCGACCATCACGGTCACTGGCGCCATTAACCGCAACCCGCCATTCTCCACCCGCGCCAACAATGCCGCGCACTCCCCGCGATGCACGCATAGCGCACTCTCATACGGCGGTATGGCAATGGGACGAAACCCCGCCGCGAACAACCTCTTCAGCACATCCGCCTGCGATGCCGTAAATTCCATATCACAAAAAGTATAACAGCCATGGTGCGGCCTTGGTTTTCCGCGGGCGTTTTCTCTAACTTCCACCATCCAGAAAACTGTCATCTCGAACGAAGTGAGGGATCTGCTTTTCTCCTCTCCTGGGTGCTCCCGCAAATGAAAAGCAGATCTCTCGCTTCGCGGACTCCACTCGGGATGACCTTTTTTAGGTTTGGGAGTGTGTCGTGGGAGTTGCAGGTTTGGGATTTTGCGGACATGGGCCGCAGCGGTGCTGCGCCCCTACGCAGAGACCCCAAGATGCCGGCCTGAAGGCGCGGCGCTACAACTGCCCACGACGGCAAGAGAAGCAACAACGGTTGGAAAGCCCAAGACCCACCCTTCGCACGCGAAACGCTCGGAGTGGGGCCCAGGAAAGAGAGACCCAAAAGCACAGGCAGGAGCGGCTGTGCCAGGCCTGCGGTGACACGACAGTCCAGGAATACAAAAACGACGCGACCTATACTAGCCGCGCCGCCAATCCTTCACTTCCTAAACTTCCTTTACATCCAGAACTTCCCGTTCCTCACGCTGCCGTCGAATCCGCCGCCTCATTCCCTTCCAACTGCGCCAATATATCCCGCAGCGTATGGATCAACTCGTCCCTCGACACATGGCTCTTCTTGAACTGCAGCCGGAACCGGAACGCTTCATTCTCCGGCTCATAATGAAAAATAAACGGCTGCGGCCGTTGCGGTCCGGTTTTTTCTTCCGCGCGTTCCTTCCGCGCCTGGTCCCGCGTCAATCCGCCCTGCAAAATCCGCGCCAGCATCTCCATCATCTTCTTTTCGGTCTGCTGCTTCGCAATTTGCAGCAGCACGGACTTGGACAGCACGCCATGCTCCATGCACTTCTTGCGGATCGATTCTGGAATTGTCCGCAGCATCAGCGTTTCGCTCACCGAACTCCGCGCCCTCCCGATTTTCTTCGCCACATCGTCATGTGTGTAATCGAACTGCTCCGCCAGCCGTTGCAATCCATCCGCTTCTTCAAACGGCGTTAAGTCTTTTCGCTGAATATTTTCGATCAGCGCGATTTCCAGCGTTTCCGCGTCGTCGGCCATCTTCTCGATCGCCGGCACTTCCCGCAAACCCGCCGCGCGCGATGCGTGGTAACGGCGCTCGCCGGAAATAATGTAGTAGCAATCCTCCCGCGGCATAAAGCGCACCAACAGCGGCTCCAGCACGCCCTTTGCGCGGATCGAATCCGTCAATTCACGCAGGTCTCCCAGCGCTTTGCGCGGCTGATCCGGATTCGGGCGAATTTGGTCCACGGGGATCATCCGTCCCACCGCGGCCCCGCTATAGCTTGTGAGTGATTCTACGTAGTGCGCGTCATGCCGCATCTTCAGCGTGACGGGCAACCCGGCTTTCTTCAACACGTTGGACGACCTCCGTGGCAAGTTTTTTGTACTCGAGTGCGCCCGGGGATTTAGGTGCAAACGAAAATATCGTTTCTTTGTACGCCGGGCTTTCTTCCAGCCTTACATTTTTGCTGATTTTGGTCTTGAACAGCACTTCGCCAAACACGTTGCGAATCTGCCCGTGCGTGTCTCGCGAAATGTTCGTGCGCTTGTCGTACAGCGTGATCACCACGCCCAGCATGCGCAACTGCGGATTGGGTCGCGCGCGGATCCGCTCGTACGTCTCCAGTAAATCGTCCGTGCCTTCAATCGCAAAATATGCCGCCTGAATCGGCACGAGCAAATGTGTCGCGGAGACCAGCGCATTCACCGTCAAAATTCCCAGCGATGGCGGGGTGTCAATCACCACGTAGTCGTAATCTTTCAGCACCGGCGCGAGCGCGTCCTTCAATCGATACGGCGCATCGAACTGCCCGCTCAGCACCGTCTCCAATTTCGCCAGAGCCAATCGCCCCGGCCCCACGCTCAACATCGGATCCTTGCTGGGCTTGATGATGTTCGCCATCGGCGTCCGCGTATCGCTCAGCACATCGAACATGGACTCTTTCACGTCTGCCATATCGAAAAACGCGATCGTGGAGTTCGCCTGCGGATCAAGGTCGATCAACAGCGTCCGCCGCCCCTTCGTTGCAATTCCCGCAGCCAGATTAATAGCTGTGGTCGTCTTCCCCACGCCACCCTTCTGGTTCGCAACCGTGATAATCGCCGTCATCTACAACCGCCTCCACCAAATCAAAAAAAACGAGCTCAACGCCGCTACCAACCAAAAATTCCACGTTCAAGCGCCGGACGCACAAACTCCTCCTCTTGAGTCAAAACCACTGCATCAATTCTTTTGGTGTTTATGCCGGCAGACAGGCCCAATGGCATAAGCCTACTCTATGTTCGCCAGCCCAACCCACGCAAGGAAAAATTACTCCCGCCAGTGGAAAACTCGTCCCACGGCCAAATTCCCATTTCGACACTCCCCATGTAGTGGCGGGTCTCTAGACCCGTGCCTTGGTTGCCCCCATTCTGAGTCCGCGAAGGGTGGGTCTGGAGGTAGGAGAAACGGCCCGCCTCGGAAGGCGTGCCCTACAAGGCCGAAAATAGAACCCAAGAGTCCACATGCAACACCGGCATGCGGGGCACCCGGAGTCGAAAGAGAGAAGCACAAGAGGGCGGCTCGCGGACTCTCCGGGGCACGAGTTCGTAAAAGCGGCGGCCTGGCCACCGCAGTCCAAGGGGTGGTGACTGATAGGGAGTTTGGACAGGGAGTTCCATTGACCGAGGCGCGAGGGGAACCTAAGGTGGGAAATTGATGGTGAAGCGTGAGGTTTTGGCAGCAGGAGTGGACGTGAACGCTATGAACGAAATGAATTATGCACTGAGGATGCTGCAATATATGCGCGCCGGGGCGCGGGTGAACTCGCGCGTGAAGGTGACAGTGCAGTGGACCGAAGGCGGGACGACCCACGAGGCGGACGGCTATACGGTGGATATCAGCCCGAAGGGATGCCTGGCGATTGTGCCGCAGGGATTTGCGGTGGGGCAGAAGATGCGGATCAAGAATGGGAGTAACCAGAGGGAAGCGGAAGCGCTCTTGATCTGGCGCGGCCATGAAGGGCGCAGTGGATGGGAATTGGGATTAGAGCTGGTGCACCCGCCAGCGGAGTTTTGGGGGGTGGAGTTTTAGGGCTAGTGGGATTGGGCGATTAGCGGGTGGCGCGACATTGGGTCGCGCCGTTTTTTTTGGTGGGCGTTGGAGGGGGAGGCCACGGTGGAAGAACAAGGTGAAGCAGATCCCTCACTTCGTTAGGGACGACATTTGTTGATTATTTCTTGTGGTTAAACCCAAGATGCCAGCCTAAGGCACGGCGCTACATCTGCTATCTTCATAAACTTCCATGGCTTTCCTCCCTATCTTCCGGCGCGAGCTACGCCCCACACTGCACCTGGCCCTCCCGCTCATCCTCGCGGAAATCGGCTGGATGAGCATGGTCATCGTAGACACGATGATGGTCGGCCGCCTCCCATATAGCGCCGAAGCTATCGGAGCCGTCAGCGTCTCCTCCAGTATCTTCATCGTCTTCGCATTTTTCGGGGAAGGGCTTCTGGTCGGCCTGGACACGCTCGTCTCCCAATCCTTCGGCGCTGGCCGCCGCGAAGATTGCCACACCTCGCTCGTCAATGGCATCTACCTCAGTTTCGCCATCGCGCCTTTTCTCGCCATTCCCGTCTGGATCATCCCCCGCTATTACGAACGCTTCGGCGTCACCCATCCCGTAGCCGTCCTGTCCGCGCCTTACATGCGAACACTCTCCGCCGGCCTGGTTCCGCTACTTTTATATTTCGCCGTTCGCCGCACGCTGCAGGGCATGAACATGGTGCGCCCCATCGCCTTCGCTCTGGTCACCGCCAACGTCATCAATTTCCTCGGTAACTACGTCCTCATCTTCGGCAAGTTTGGCTTCCACACTTACGGCGTCACCGGTTCCGGCATCGCCACTTGCATCTCCCGCGGCTACCTCGCGCTTGTCCTTGTCGTTTATCTCCTGTGGTACGATCGCCGCCACAAAACCGAACTCCTCAACACACCTCTTCAACCCAATCTCAGCCGCATCCGCCAACTCATTGCCCTCGGTGTTCCCGCTGCCCTCCAGCAGACTGCCGAAGTCACCGTCTTCGCGTTGGTTGCCACGCTCATCGCTCGCCTCGGAGCGGTCGCACAAGCCGGCCACCAGATCGCGCTCAACACTGTCGCGTTCACCTACATGGTTCCTCTTGGCCTATCATCCGCAGCCGCCGTTCGAGTCGGGCAGGCCCTGGGCCGCCGCGATCCTGCCGGTGCGCGCAACGCTGGCAATACCGCCATTCTGCTCGGCGCTTCCTTTATGTCCATGATGAGTATTGTCCTGCTGGTCTTCCCGCGTTACATCGCCCGCTTCTACACCGCCAACGAAACGGTAATCCACAGCGCGACAATTCTCTTGATCGCTGGGGCCGCCTTCCAACTCTTCGACGGCATTCAAACTGTGGCCACCGGTTCCCTTCGCGGCACCGGCGACACTCGCACTCCGATGCTCTGCCACTTCTCCGCCTACTGGCTCATGGGCCTCCCTCTCGGCGCTTATCTCTGCTTCCACAAACACTGGGGTGCCCTGGGGCTATGGATCGGCTTGAGCCTCAGTTTGATCCTAATCGGTATCCTGCTACTAACCTTCTGGCGCCGGCGTATTGCTCGCCTCCAGATAAGCAAAGAATAAGGGGGGCCCTTCGCGGAAGAACCCAGGAGACGAGCAGGATTTGGGATTTTGCGGACATGGGGCGCAGCCCTTTGGATCTTAGGGTAAACAGAGCTGCGACCCTACGAAGAGAAACCCGAGAGGAAAGCAGGTCCCTCACTTCGTTCGGGATGACATGTTGTTTTTATGGGTGATTATCTGAAACTTCTTACCTTAAAACTAACAACTTGAAACTAAAAACTTGTTACTTAAAGTTATTACTTACAACTCAAAACTTCCTCACATTTTGTATCTACCCAAATCCTCGTCGCTCAGCCCTTCCAGATAATTTCGCAACTGCTCGTTCGTGGTGCGCTCCGCCAACGCCGAACTCACCTTGGAATTCTTTAACACTGCTTCATCCACAAATATCGGGCAATCCATCCGCAGCGCCAGCGCCAACGCATCGCTCGGCCGGGAATCGATGCTCATCAATTCCCCTTCGCGTTCCACCCAGATCAGCGCGTAAAACGTATCGTCGCGCAGATCGTTAACCACAATCTTCTGCACGGAAACTTCCAACCCCTGCAGCACATTCTTCAGCAAATCATGTGTCATTGGCCGGGGCGTCTGCACTTTCTCAATTTCCAACGCGATCGCGTTCGCCTCGTAAGCCCCCACCCAGATCGGCAGGATCGCCTGCCCCTGCACATCCTTCAATACCACAATCGGCATCTGCGTAACCGGATCCATCATCAGGCCGCGTATCTTCATCTCTACTTCCATCGCGCCCTCCTTACCCCGTGCCGACCTTCACTTCTCCCACCAAACTATTCGGCGTCGCGCCACTCACCGCAACCTGCACGTAGTCTCCCAGACTTTCTTCCCGGCGGGAAGTAAAATTCACCACTTTATTCGCCGACGTATGCCCAGACCACTGATGTTCCCGCCGCGATTTTCCTTCCACCATCACTTCAAACGTCTTCCCGATCAGCTTCTCATTCCGCACTCGCTGAATTTGTCTCTGCCGTTCCATCAAAATCGCCAGCCGCCGCGACTTCTCTTCCTCCGGTATCGCATCTTCCATCTTCAACGACGGCGTGTTCGGCCGCGGCGAATACTTGAACGAAAACGCGCCGTCATACTGCGCCAGGTCCAGCAGCGACAGGGTCTCCTCGAAATCCTTTTCCGTCTCGCCCGGGAATCCCACAATAATGTCCGAGGTGATGCTGATCTCGCGTTTCGCCGCCCGCATCAGCGCAATCTTTTCCAGATACTCATCCCGCGTATACGTCCGCGCCATCGCCCGCAATACCTTTGTCGATCCGCTCTGCACCGGCAAGTGCACGTGCTCGCAAATCCCCGGCACCGCCTCGATCGCCTCCACAATGTCTTGCCCGAAATCTCGCGGGTGCGAAGTTGTAAATCTCACGCGCCGGATTTTGCGCACTTCCGCCACCGCCACCAGCAATTCCGAAAATCGCATCTTCTTCGCCGACGGGTCCGCGTACGAATTCACGGTCTGCCCAAGCAACTGCACTTCCGTATATCCCGCATCCGCCAGCTTCCGCACCTCTTCCAATATCGAGGCGCTTCCCCGGCTACGCTCCGGCCCTCGCGTAAACGGCACTACGCAATACGAACAGGCCTTGTCGCAACCTTCGATAATCGTCAGATACGCGCGCCAGGGATTGTCCCGCCTGGTAACGTCCGTCTCAAAAGTTTCGTCGGTATCCGTATCCAGCCCAGTCACCCGCCGCTCCCCCGCTTCGAGCTGTGCCAACAACTGCGGCAACTTCCGGTAACTGGCGCTGCCGCAAACCAAACTAACCCAAGGCGCCCTGGCAAATATTCTCTCCCCCTCCTGCTGCGCCACACACCCCAACACCCCAATGATCTTCTCTTTAGGGGGTCGGAGCTTCAGCTCCGGCATAACGCCTTCAACCAGCGTGGGCTTTAGCCCCTGAGAAGTCCGCTCCTCCTCCCGTGCCAGCAACTCCGGCCGAAACTCGCCCAACCGCGAAAACACCTTCTGCGCGGCCTTCTCGCGTATCGAACAGGTGTTGTAAAGGACCACGTTCGCCGCTTCCACCGACGCGACTTGCAGGTACCCGCGCGCCAAAAGCACCCCGGCCACCTTCTCCGAGTCATGCTCATTCATCTGGCAGCCAAACGTCTCCAAATAAAATGTCCCGCGACCAGTAGCGCCGAGCGAGTCCGCGAGCGCTGCGGCCGTGCCATCAACCAAACGAGCCTGTCCGCGCTGAGCGGCCACACCCCCGCCCGTCAACCGTTCCACGCCAATATCAAACAAATTCCCCATATCCTCGCAGTTTACCACACGTACTTTTTGTTCCGCCTAGAGCCTAGTCTCGATGAAAACCCCTTCATGTCGCTCTCTTGAATCTTACCCGCGCTGCCCAATCCAGCGCGTATAGCACTCGCAGCAATAGATCCGAGGAAACGTCCCGCGTATTCCGGTTAAGAATGGCCGCCACTCGTGTTCGAGAAGTTTTTGCCATTCGCGCGACATCCGCATGTGTCAGCCTGCACCTCTTCACTTCCTCCGCAATTTTCGTGTTCAATTCGCTCCGCAGTTCGATTTCCGCGCCGTCCGCAGGGGTCAGTTCGAGTGCCCTCGCCAGTTCTCCCGAAGTCCGTGTACCGACTCTCTTTTTTCTATTCATTCATCAACTCCTTCAGTCGCTTCCTGCCCACAATAAGTCCGCGCTTTGCCGTCTCTTGTGTTTTCTTCGTGAATGCATGAAAATCAAAATGCCGCCCTCCAATCGAGCCAGATAGAATGCTCGGTAACTTCCGCCACGGTCCCGTATTCTGATTTCCTCGACACCCGCCCCGATCTCCGGCATCGGTCGCGACACTGGCATTCTCAGCGTTTCTCCTTTTTGTAAATCGAAAATCGCCTTACCTAATTCCCTGCGCACTCCTGCCGGGAACGAGCGAATTGTCTCCAGGGCCTCGCGATGAAAAATTGCTGGCTGTCTCATATCTGGGACATTCTATCAACCGCGTGACTACTCCACCCCCACCATCTTCATCCCATACGCATACTTCGCCAGCAACTTTTCCGGCAGGGTAAGCACGACGTTCGTGCCATCCTGCTTCCATGTAGCGGAGGCTTTTATGCCGGCGCCTTCCAACACAGAAACCTCGGCCCCATCTTTCAAGCGCAAATCCTTAATCGTCACCACCCGCCCCTTCGGCTCTCCCAACAAAAACGCGTATACCGCCCCATCCTTCTGCGTAAACCTCACCTTCAACCCGTCCGCGGTCTCGCCTTCCGCACGCTTCCACGGCCGCGTCCCATAAATCCCCTCGCCGTTCTGCTGCAACCATGCTCCCAACGCCTTCAGCCGGTCCAGCTGCACCCCCGGTATCGTTCCATCGGCCTCAGGCCCCACATCCAGCAACAAATTGCCGTTCTTGCTGACAATATCCACCAGCAAATAAATCAGCGCATCTTTCGCAATCGTTTGCGCCTCGCCCTCCGCCCGGTTGTATCCAAACGACCTTCCCAGCCCGCGGCATTCCTCCCACTTCTTTTCGCTGATCTTGCTCAACGTCTCGTACTCCGGCGAAACAAAATCCGCGTGCTTCACCCCGAAGCGGTCGTCCACCACGCCGTCCGGAATCGCGTTGTAATACTCCGCCATAATTTCCAACGGGTGCCCGGACTTCGGATAATCGATGTCATTCCACAAAACCGACGGCTGGTATTTGCGAATCAACTCCCGCATGTGCGCATCAACATATTTTCCATACGCCTCGCTCTGCGGCTTCACCGTCTTCGCCTGTTTCCAATCTGTGATCGGCCCCGGCACAAATGTCCAGTCGTACCCGCCCGAATAATAGAGTCCCATCTTCATGTCCTGCGCGCGCACTGCCGCCGTCAACTCTCCCACCAGGTCGCGCGTCGCATGCTGGCGGTCCTTCGGCAGAGTCGGATTTGGCGTCTCGCTCGGCCACAAAGTAAATCCTTCGTGATGCTTCGACGTCAACACCACATAGCGCGCTCCGGCCATCTTGAAAACGCGCGCCATCTCTTCCGGCTTCCACTTTTGTGTCTCCTTATCAAACGTCTCCGCGAAAGTGTAGTAGTTGTAATTCGGGCCGTAATGTTCCTTTTGATATTCCTGTGTAGGCGATCCGTCCAGCCGCACCGTGTTGTAATACCACTCCGCGTATGGATTCCTCTTTAAATAGTCTGCCGGCGAAAGCTTCTGCAACTCTGCTTCCGGCGTCAGCACCGCCCACCCCGGCACGGAATACAATCCCCAGTGAATAAAAATCCCCAGCTTCGCATCCGCGTACCACTCCGGCAAAGCATGAGTGTTTAACGATTCGAGAGTCGCTTCATACTTCACCGCCCCAGACGCCGCACTTAGCGCCCGATCTTCAGATCCGCCAGCCAACTCCGCAATCCCCACCAATCCAACACAAACCGCCAACCCCGTCACCCATCGCCAATTCCGCATGCGCCTGATCTCCTTTACTCCTCAGCAGTTCCACCTTAGCAATCCATCAGAACAATAACTCGCAGAATGAAAAAATGTCATCCAGGGACCTGCTTTTCTTTTTCTGGGTGCCCCGCTCTGAACGCCTTTCGCGGGAGGTAGATCTTGGGTTCTCGTTATGTTGGGAGCCGTAGTCCCCAGGGGCTGAAGCCCTGGCTTCGGAAACTTTTGTGTCGGACCTCAAGGTCCGACCCCCTAAGGAGGGGCGGGAGGAAAGGGCTGGGAGAAAAGGGGCGAGAAGAGCGACGGGAGGAGAGGGGCGAAGAGGGGTGGGAGGGCATTTGACTT
>Ga0210383_10006469_pt1 | contig 10228 bp, 7 predicted proteins | sample IncBWC14OmetaG_FD_160072 | JGI IMG/M metagenome (GOLD analysis project Ga0210383, IMG submission 160072) | Forest soil microbial communities from Barre Woods Harvard Forest LTER site, Petersham, Massachusetts, United States - Inc-BW-C-14-O ...
ATCCGCCGGCTCGGTAGGGGAGACGCGATGATCAAGGTAGCCGTTGCGGGTGCCGCCGGACGCATGGGCCAGACGGTCTGCGAGGCCGTGCTCGGCGCCGATGACATGGAGCTCGTGGGACGCGCCGATCCGCTGCTCGACACGACGCTCGCCGACGTTCTCGGTGCGGCCGAGGTGCTGGTTGACTTCACCACCCCCGGCACAGCGCTCGAGAACGCGCTCGCATGCGTGCGCGCCGGCGTTCACGTGGTGATCGGTACTACGGGCTTTGACCCGGCGCCACTGATGGCCGAGTTGCAAGCTGGCAGTGAGTCAGAGATCCAAGACGGGCAGCCCACCCGCGCCAATGTGTTGATCGCTCCGAACTTCGCGATCGGCGCCGTGCTGATGATGCGCTTCGCCGCGCAGGCCGCGCAGCATATGCAGAAGGCCGAGATCATCGAGCTACATCACGATGGCAAGCTCGACGCCCCCAGCGGCACCGCCAAAAGGACCGCCGAGCTGATGGCGCAGGCCGGCAGCGGCGCCCCGCCGCCAATCCACTCGGTGCGCCTGCCGGGACTCGTCGCCCACCAGGAGGTAATCCTCGGCGACCTCGGCCAGACGCTTACTATCCGTCACGATACGATCAATCGCGAGTCGTTCATGCCGGGAGTACTACTTGCCGTGCGCCGCGTGGGTACGCTGAGCGAATCTCCGCTGGTCGGGTTGGAGAATCTTCTCTTCTGAGTTGCGCTCGCATGGAATACTGAAAGACATGGACCTCGGCACAATCCTCACCGCGATTGTCACGCCCTTCGACGAGCAGGGCGCTGTCAACGAGGAGTCGTTCGTGGCGCTCATGCGCCACCTGGCCGAGAACGGCTCTGATGGCTTCGTCGTCGCGGCCAGCGCTGGCGAGGCCGCGACCCTCACCGACGACGAGCAGCTCGATCTGATCGCACTGGCCGTAGCCGAGTGCCCACCGGGTAAGACAATCGTCGCCGGCACCGGCACTAACGACACCCGCCACGCAGTGTTCCTCACCGAACGTGCCACCGCGCTGGGGGCCGATGCGCAGATCTCCGTCACGCCCTACTACAACCGCCCGAGCCCGCTCGGGCTAAAGCGCCACTACGAAGCAATTGCTGGCGCCACCGACAAGCCGATCCTGCTCTACAACATCCCCAGCCGTACGGGTACCAACATCGGCCCCGAGCTACTCGCCGAGCTTGCCCAGATCGAGCACATCGAGGGCGTCAAGCAGGCAAACGCTGACGAGCTGCAGCTGATCGACGGGCTCGCCGTGTACGCGGGCGACGACACCTCGCTTGCGCCCACGCTCGACATGGGCGGCGCCGGTGGCGTGTGCGTCTCCAGCCACATCGTCGGCAACGAGATGCGCCGCATGGTCGACGAGCCCGAGCACCGGGCCGAGATTGACGCCTCGCTACAGGACGTCTACGAGACGCTGTTCCTCGCACCGAGCCCGACGTGCACGAAGGCGGCGTTGAACATGCTCGGCCACAACGTCGGCGGCCTGCGCTTGCCGCTGGTGGAGACCACCGAGGATGAGACCGAGGTCGTCGGCGCGATGCTCGAACGCCACGGCCTCGCGATCGCCGATCGGCCAGCGAGCATGCGCGCGTGAGTTCAGCGTTGCGCGTCCTGCCCCTCGGTGGGCTGGGGGAGATAGGCAAGAACATGACCGTCGTCGAGTACGACGGTCGCATCATCGTGGTCGATGTCGGCTTGCGTTTTCCCACGCCGGAGATGGTCGGTATCGATCTGGTGCTACCCGACTTCTCCTATCTACGCGAGCGCGCCAGAGACATCGAGGCGATCGTCGTCACCCACGGCCATGAGGACCATTTGGGGGCGCTGCCGTGGGTGCTGCGCGAGCTCGGTCAGCAAAGAATGCCGCCTGTTTATGGAGGCGCGCTGACCGTCGCGATGGCGCGCTCAAAGCTCGACGAGCACAAGCTGCGCGACGTGGAGATCAACGAGGTCGATCCAGGGGAGAGCTTCGAGCTCGGGCCATTCTCGCTGGAGCTCGTGCACATGACCCATTCGATCCCCGACTCCAGCGCCGTAGCGCTCGGCACCGACCTCGGCACGGTGCTGATCACGGGCGACTACAAGTTCGACCAGACGCCCGTGGACGGGCCGCCCGCCGATGTCTCGCGCCTGGCTGAGCTCGGCCGCGAAGGCGTGCTTTTGCTGTGTGGCGACTCGACCAACGTCGACCGTCCCGGCTTCTCACCGTCCGAGTCGGTCGTCGGCCCCCATCTGGAGGAGGTGTTCGCCCGCTGCGAGGGACGGATCGTGGTGACGAGCTTCGCCTCGAACATCCACCGCGTGCAGCAGGTCGTCGACGCCGCCTACGCACTCGACCGCAAGGTCGCGCTGGTCGGGCGCTCGATGCGCAAGAACGTCGGCATCGGCCGTACCCTCGGCCACATCGAGGTCCCCGACGGGATGCTCGTTGGCCCTCGTGAGATCAGTGACTTCCCCGACGAGCGGGTGGTGATCATCTCGACGGGCTCGCAGGGCGAGCCGCTCTCGGCGCTACGCAGAATGGCCTATCGTGACCACCCCCAGGTGGAGCTGAAGTCCGGCGACACAGTCGTGTTCTCGGCCACGCCTGTCCCGGGGAATGAGCGCGCTGTCAACGAGACGATTGACCGGCTCTACCACATTGGCTGCGACGTGATCACACCACGCGAGGCCCCCGTGCACGCCTCCGGGCACGGATATGCGGAGGAGGTCAAGCTGATGCTCAACCTCGTCAAGCCACGGTATGTGATGCCCTTCCACGGCGACTTCAAGCGGCTGCGCCTGCACGCCCAGCTCGCCGAGGCCGTCGGTGTTCCGCCGCGCGACATCTTCCAAGGCGATAACGGCCTGCCGCTGGATATCGACGAGCGCGGCGCACGCTTTGGCTCTAGAGAGCAGGCCGGCATGATCTTCGTCGACGGCGTCGAGATCGGCGAGCTGGCGGATGCGGCGCTGCGCGATCGGCGCATGCTGTCAGCCGATGGCATCTTCATCATCGTCGTCACGATCGCCGAGCAGGACGGCAGCTCCGTCGCCGACCCGGAGGTGATCTTCCGTGGAGTGCCGTTCCTGGACGAGGCAGACGAGCTCGTCGAGGAGATCAGGCTTACCGTCGAGCAGTCGCTGGAGCGCGCCGCACGCGAGCAGATCCGCGAGGTCGACCTCCTACAACAGCTGCTGCACGACGATCTGGCGAAGCTAGTCTACGACCGTCTTAAGCGGAGGCCTATGGTCCTGCCCGTCGTAGTAGAGGTCTAGCGCGTCGCGCTAGACGGCTGACTGCGGGCCGACGCCCGTAACGATCTGATCTGCAGGTTGGTGCTCAGCGGCGCGTAGGGCGGGCAGCCTCACCACGAAGCGGGCGCCGGTGGTGCCGGGCGGATGCTTCGCCCCGCGCGTCTCGAGCGTGACGCTGCCGCCGTGAGCGACGGCCACCGCCTGCACGATCGCAAGGCCGAGGCCGAAGGAGCCGCCGCGATCGCCTGCTCCCCTCACGAAGCGCTCGAATAGGTTGGACGCTAGCTGCGGCGGCACGCCGGGACCATTGTCCTCGACCACCAGCTCGACCGTGCCGGTGGCGGTCGTGGCCGTGGACACGTGGACCGCCGTTCCGGGCGGCGTGTGCCGCAGTGCATTCTCCAGGAGGTTGATCGTCAGGCGATGCAGCTCGTCGCTCGAGCCCGTCACCATGGCCGGGTGGATGTCAAGCGAGATCTCGTGTTCGTCGCTGACCGACCCGAGCTCGCCGGCGGCCTCCACGACGATCTGCGCGAGGTCGCACGGTGCCCGCGCGACGACACGCGCGGCATCGGTGCGAGCGAGCAGCAGCAGGTCGCCAACGAGGCGACGCATGCGCTGGGACGAGCGCAACGCCGAGCTCGCGGCCTCGCCCTGGTCGCCGTCCAGCGATTCCGCCAGCAACTCGAGGTTGGCGAGCACACTGGTCAGCGGCGTGCGCAGCTCGTGCGATGCGTCAGCCACGAACTGGCGCTGGCGCACTAGCATCGACTCAGTCTCACTACGGGCGGCGTCGAGCTCTCGCAACATGCCCTCGAGCGTGCGTGCAAGCTCTGACACCTCGTCATCGGCCTGTGATTGCGGCACGCCGCCTGAGGGGTCGCGGGTGCGCGTGATCTCCGCGGCGGTCGAGGTGAGCAGCGCGATCGGCGCCATCGCGCGGCGGGCGATCGCCATGCCGGCGAACAGTGCGAACAGGCTCCCGGCAAGTACACCCAGTACGAGGAATAGCTCGACGCGCTTGACCGTCGCCTCGGTGTCGGACACGCGGTGCCCATACTCGATGACCACCTCGCCGCGTCGCGCGCCGCCTTCGATTAGGTGTACCACAGCCGGGCGGCTGACCACGCGATAGCCATTGACAGTCCTCTCGGTCTCACTCGGTGCCCCGAATGGCGGGGCGTTTGCGGGCGACTGGTCGATGACCGTGCCGTCGAGCGTCAAGATCCTGATCGCTGCGTGATCGTCCTTGTTGGCAAAGTCGCTGAGCTGCGGAATGACTTTCAGCGGATATACCGTGATGTCGAGTGTCGAGACCAGCTGTTCGGCGGTGTCTTCGACCTGGCGGTTGAAATCCGAGCGGATGCGCTCGACGGTCAGCGAGCCGATCGCCAGCGCGAACGCGCACAGGATCACGAACGTCAATAGTGCCGAGACGCCCGCCAGGCGCACCCTGATTGGCAGTCGGTCAAAGCTCGCTGACAGCCGCGTGCCGACGCGCTTCAGGCCGACGGGGAGTGCAAGCTCAAATGTGCGGGCGTTGTCAGGCGCGGAGGACGTAGCCGGCTCCCCTGATGGTGTGCAGGAGGCGGGGCTCGCCGTCGGCCTCCAGCTTGCGCCGCAGGTTGGACACGAACACCTCGATCGTGTTCGTGGTGGAGAAGGGGTCATAGCCCCAGACCTCGTCGAGCAGGCGCTGGCGTGAGATCACGATGCGCTCGTTGCGCATCAGATACTCGAGCAACTCGAACTCGCGTTGGGTCAGCTCGATCGTCCGAGCGCCGCGGGCAACCTCATGCGTATCGGCGTTCAGCGACAGATCGCCGACTCGCAGTGGCGCCGAGCCACGTGGTGGGCGACGGCGCAACAACGCACGCATGCGCGCGAGCAGCTCCTGGCGCTCGAACGGCTTGACCAGATAATCGTCGGCGCCCGCGTCCAAGCCCTCGACGCGCGACTCGAGCGCGTCGCGGGCGGTTAGGATCAGGATCGGGATGTCATCGCCAGTGCGTAGCTCCCGCGCCACCTCGAGCCCATCGAGCCCGGGCAGGCCGAGATCGAGGATCACCAGGTCAGGGGCGAACGCATGGCCCTGCTCAAGCGCAGCGTGGCCGTCGGCGGCAGTCCGCACCTCATATCCCTCCATGCGCAGCGAACGCTGGAGTGCCTGAGCGATGTCCTCGTCATCCTCGACCACGAGGACGCGGGGTGGGCGTGCGAAGTCGTTCATCGTCTTTATGTAAGTAGCAGCGTGTAAAGCGATGGTAAGGCTCTCGGGGAGGTGCTGGGGCTCTGGTGTCGAAGTTGCGCGTGATGGCCAGTACTCGCAGCCCCAGGGGCACAGGCAAACCCGCGTCCCGGCGCCCGCCCGCTGCACGCCGCAGCGTGCCCAAGCGCACGCGCGCTCGGCGTGGGGGCAGAGGTCGGTCGCCGGGAATCGCATCGCTGTTGCGTGGGGGGCCGCTGCAGATGCCGGTGCTCGACCAACGCCGGCGCGATGTGCTCGGTCTCGCGCTCTTGGCATGCGCGGTGTTCATGGGCTTCGTCTTCTATGGATCTGGTGGTCCACCCACCCCAGGCGGGCGCGTGGGTCACGCCGTGGCCATTGCGCTTGGCTGGACGCTCGGCCGCGCACGCGTGCTGACGCCAGTTGCCGTCGGAGTTGGCGGGGCTGCGCTGCTGTTGCGGCCAGTGTTGCCTGCGCTGCGCCCACTGCGTACGGGCGCTCTGTGCGTTTTTGCCGCGGTCACGTTGGCGCTCGCCGCCGGCGTGCTCGGGCTGAGCTCGGGTTCGCCGCAGGGCTCACGGGTGTGGAGCAGCGCTCACCTGGAAACACACGGTGGCATCGCCGGCCAAGCGCTGTTTGAGCTGACCCACAAGCTCGTGCAGAGTGTCGGCGTCGACATCCTTGCGATCTTCCTCTTGCTCACGGGCGTGATCTTGCTTACTGGCGCTTCGATTGCGAGCGTGATCCGCGCGACAGGCAATGGTCTGGTCGACTCCACACGCCTGGTTCGCTCACTGGGAGAGCGCCGTATCGATGAGCGCAGCGAGAGTCGTGCGCGCCCACGCGCCCGCAGGATCGATGACGACGCGCCGCTCGATCTCATACAGCCGCCCGAGCCGGAGCCCGAGGAGTTGATCGTCCGCGCCACGCACGTGGAGGCACCGCCGCGTGACTGGCGCGAGGATGAGCCTGTCGACGAGGCGTCCCAGCCCGCCGCTGCGGCCGATGATGACGAGGATGAGCCTGAGCCAGAAGAAGAGTCAGAGGCAGAGGAGATCGCCGGGGTAGCTCACGCCGATGCCGATGCGATTGGCTCCGAGCACCTAACGCCGCAGGGTCGCCTACGCGGTTCAGTGACGGACGACCCCGACTTCGTGTGGCAACTGCCGGATGCGAGCAGGCTGCTGAGCCGCTCGAGCGCTGAGCATCTTCGCCCGGACACAGCCGGGCAGGAGCGTACGGCTACCCATCTGGTGGAGGCGCTCGGGCATTTCGGAGTCGATGCGAAGGTGATCGGCACGGTCGCCGGGCCGCACATCACCCGATATGAGCTGCGTCTGGCGCCGGGGACGAAGGTCGGCAAGGTGGCCCAGCTCAAGGACGACCTCGCCTACGCGCTCGCCGCCACAGACATCCGCATTCTTGCGCCGATCCCCGGCAAGCAGGCGGTCGGCGTGGAGGTGCCAAACGCCAAGCGGCGTATCGTCAAGCTGGGCGACGTCTTCCAGGCACCGCCCAGCGATTGGTCGCCACTTACGGTGTGGCTCGGCAAGGACGTCGCCGGCAAGGCGATCGGCGCTGACCTCGCGAAGATGCCGCACATCCTCGTTGCTGGAACGACCGGGGCCGGTAAGTCGGGCGCGATCAACGCAATGCTCTCGAGCGTCCTCTTGCGCGCGACGCCACACGAGGTACGCCTAGTGCTGGTGGACCCCAAGCAGGTGGAGCTCAACCACTACGAGTCGATCCCGCATCTGCTGACCCCGGTGATCACCAGTCCTCGCATGGCGGCCAACGCACTGCAGAACCTCGTCAAGGAGATGGAGCAGCGCTACGGGATCATGTCGCTGTCGCGCACACGCAGCCTGATCGAGCTCAACAAGGCCCGCGCCAAGCGCGACGAAGCGCCGCTGCCGTACATCCTGTGCGTGATCGACGAGCTCGCGGACTTGATGATGGTGGCTCCGGCTGACGTTGAGGACTCGATCATCCGTCTCGCGCAGAAGGCCCGCGCTGTTGGCATCCACTTGGTGCTGGCCACGCAGAGCCCGCGGGTGGATGTGATCACGGGGATGATCAAGGCAAATGTCCCGTCGCGGATTGCTTTTGCGGTCTCATCGCAGACAGACTCGCGCGTGATTCTCGATCAGAACGGCGCCGAGTCGCTCTTGGGACAGGGCGACATGCTCTTTAGTCCCGTCGGATCATCGCGTCTGCAGCGCATCCAGGGCGCCTACATCGACGAGGCGCAGATCGCCAAGCTGACAGAGATGTGGCGCCGTCAGGGCGAGCCGGAACTGCGCGAAGAGCTACTGGAGGAGGTAGAGCCCGAGGTGGTGGAGGGCGCCCCGGACGAGTTCGATCCGGACGAGGATCCGCTGCTCACGGATGCCATTCGGCTGGTCGCTGAAATGCAGACCGCGTCCACCTCAATGCTCCAGCGCCGCTTGCGCCTGGGATACACCCGCGCGGGACGGATGATCGACATGCTCGAGCGCCGCGGCGTGATTTCCGGCTACGAAGGCTCCAAGCCACGCCAGGTCCTGGTCACCGAGGCCGACCTGCCACGGGTGCTCGCGGGGCTGGAATCGCGACCCACCGAGTCGGCAACCGCCGTCAACGACTAGCCTCTTGGCTTGAAATGCCGGAGATTGGAGCAACGCTACGCGAGGCGCGTATGCGGGCACGCATCGACGTGTCGGAGATCGAGGCCCAGACCAAGATCCGGGCCAAGTATCTGCGGGCGCTCGAGAATGAAGAGTGGGGCCTGCTGCCGGGCCCCACGTTCGTGAAGAGCTTTCTACGGACTTACGCCCAGGCACTGGGTTTGGACGGCAAGGCGCTGGTGGAGGAGTACCGGCTGCATCAAGAGCACCCGAGCGAGGCGATGCTCGAGCCGATCGTCTCAACGCCACAGAGCAGGCGAGCGCCGGCGCGCACCGGACGCAGTGCCCGCACGGCGCCCGACAGCGGTCCGTCACGGGCCTACATGGTCACGGTGGGCGTCATCGGCGTGATCATCGTGGCGCTGATCGTGCTGCTGATCACCGGCGGCAAATCCTCCAACAAACCAACTGGAACCGCCAGTACCACCGCGACCACGCACAGCGCGTCGTCGCGCTCCAAGCACCACGCTGGTACGACTACGCATCACCGTGTCGTCTCCGCATCGGCATTGGTCGCGCTGTCGCTGAAGTCGACTGGTCCGGTGTACGTGTGCCTGATCGGCAACGATGGCCACAAGCTGATCCCCGGGGTCGATCTGCAGCCTGGGGAAAGCACGCCCACCTACCACGCCAAGCACTTCGAGATCACGCTAGGCAACAGCTCGGTAACGATGTATGTGGACGGCACACCGCGAGTCGTGGCGCCGTCCAGCCAAGCGATCGGCTACTCGATCACCAAGGCATCCGGGCGCCGGCCGCTGACGGCTGGGCAGATGCCGAGCTGTACGTGAGCGCGCGCGCTGGCATAGTCGTGACGGGGACCGAGGTGCTGACAGGCAGAGTCAGCGACCGCAATGGGCCCTGGCTTGCCGAGCGGCTGCGTGAGCAGGGAGTCGATCTTGCCTACACCACGATCGTCGGCGATCGGCCTGAGGATATGCTCGCGGCGCTCGAGTTCATGGCCGGGCACGACCTGGACGTGATCATCACCAGCGGCGGGCTCGGCCCGACCGCCGATGACATGACGGCCGCCGTGGTCGGCTCCTTCCAAGGACGCGAGATGGCGCTCGACGAGGCTCTCTCCGAGCGGATCGCGCAGATCGTGGCGCCGCTGATGAAACGCTGGCCGAACATCGATCCGGAGGCGATTGCCGAGGCCAACCGCAAGCAGGCGACGATCCCACACGGCGCGAGCATCCTGGAGCCAGTGGGGACCGCGCCAGGGCTGGTCGTGCCTCCGTCAAGCTCGACGGCGACGCACACCGCGACCGTTGTTGTGTTGCCCGGTCCGCCGCGTGAGCTACAGCCGATGTGGGCCAAGGCGCTGGACACGGACGCGCTGCGGGCAGCGCTCGTGGGGGCAACCGTGTATCGCCAGGACGCGCTGCGTCTGTTTGGCATTCCCGAGTCGGAGATCGCGGAGACCCTGCGTGTAGCTGAACGCGGCGGGATTGAGCTCTCCAGGCTCGAGGTCACGACGTGCCTGAAACGAGGCGAGGTCGAGGTCGTCACTCGCTACGAGCCAGACGCACAGGACGTCTACGACGCGTTCGTGCAGTTGGTGAGCGCACGCCACGCCGACACGCTGTTCTCGCGAGACGGCAGCACTGTCGATGAACAGGTAGCGGCGCTCTTGACGGGTACCCAGCCACCGCAATCGTCTCCACCTGACGGTTCCCGTCCCGTGCGTACAGTCGCCACGGCAGAGTCGTGCACCGGTGGCCTATTGGCTGCACGGCTGACTGAACGGCCTGGCTCATCCAAGTACTTCCTCGGTGCGATCGTCGCATACTCAAACGAGGTGAAGATCGCCGGCGCGGGCGTGTCACGTGAGCTGCTAGACACGCACGGGGCCGTCTCGGCGGAGGTCGCACGGGCTTTGGCGGACGGAGCGAGGGCGCAGCTGGGCGCGGACGTCGGCGTGGGGATCACCGGTGTGGCTGGGCCCGGCGGCGGAACCGATGAGAAGCCTGTCGGACTTGTGTGGCTGAGCGTGACGACCGCGGGCTTGGACCCGATCACTCGCTCGATCAACCTCCCGGGCGGTCGCGCCGACGTGCGT
>Ga0210383_10006470_pt1 | contig 10227 bp, 8 predicted proteins | sample IncBWC14OmetaG_FD_160072 | JGI IMG/M metagenome (GOLD analysis project Ga0210383, IMG submission 160072) | Forest soil microbial communities from Barre Woods Harvard Forest LTER site, Petersham, Massachusetts, United States - Inc-BW-C-14-O ...
CAGGCCGACCGGATCGAGGCTGGAACGAGCTCGTTCGGCCTGTTCGGTTTGGATCTTGACCAGGATCAACGGGATCATGATCAGGCCGATCGGAACGTTCAGCCAGAAGATCCAGGGCCAGGCCAGCCCCTGCGTGACCGCGCCGCCGACCACCGGCCCGGCCAGCACCGCGATCCCGGTCACGCTGCTGAAGATGCCGAGCGCCCAGGCCCGGCGCTGCGGCGGGAACGCGGCGGAAAGCACGGCGAGCGACAGCGGGAGCATCAGCGCCGCACCGGCGCCCTGGATGGCCCGGGCCGCGACGAGCGCGCCGGCGTCGGGCGCCAGGGCGCACCCGGCCGAGGCCGCGGTGAACAGGCCGACCCCGACGGCGAGCATCCGCCGCCGGCCGAGCCTCTCCCCCAGCGCCGCGCCGGTGAGCAGCAGAACCGCGAAGCTCAGTGTGTAGGCGTTCACCGTCCACTCCAGGGCGGTCAGCGACGCGTGCAGGTGCAACCGGATCACCGGCAGCGCGGTCGCCACCACTTGCACGTCCAGCGATACCATCAGCGATACCGCCGAGGTCAGCGCCAGCACCCAGCCTTGCCCTGGAGTCAGGCGCATGCCGTTCGTTCTCACGTCTCCTCCTCGTGGTCTTCACTGGTTCAGACACCGGACGTGGCGCCGACTGAGCGATGACTTTGCCGCGCCCGCGGTGTCCGTACGGGTGAAGGAGGATGTCGTGGCGACAGAGGTGACGCTGGAACGGGCGCGAAGCGGGGACGACCGGGCGTTCGGCGAGCTGACCGACCCGTACCGGGGCGAGCTTCAGCTGCACTGCTACCGGATCCTCGGTTCGGTGCAGGACGCCGAGGACGTGTTGCAGGAGACGTTGCTGGCCGCATGGCGGGGGCTCGGCCAGTACGAGGAACGGGCGTCGCTGCGCACCTGGCTGTACCGGATCGCGACCAACCGGTGCCTGAACGCGCTGCGAGCCAGCGGCCGCCGGCCGCGGACGGAACCGTCGGGGCCGACGTTCCTGACCGTCGAGCCGACCCGCCGGGGTGAACCGCTGTGGCTGGAGCCCTATCCGGATGCGCTGCTTGACGGGCTGCCGGATGCGGGCGTGGGTCCGGAGGGGCGGTATGAGGCCAAGGAGGCGATCGCGCTGGCCTTCGTGACCGCGGTCCAGTACCTGCCACCGCGGCAGCGGGCCGTGCTCGTGCTCAGAGACGTGCTCGGGTTCCGCTCATCGGAAGTGGCGGACATGCTGGAGAGCAGCGAAGCCTCGGTGAACAGCGCGCTGCAGCGGGCCAGGGCCACCATGGAGAGCCGGCTGCCCGGTCCGGGTCGGGAGCGCGCAGCACTGCCTCGTTCGGCCCGGGAGCGGGATATCGCGACGCGGTTCGCCACCGCGTTCGCCGCCAATGACGTCGACGGCGTGATCGCGCTGCTGACCGACGACGCCTGGTTCACGATGCCGCCGGTCACGCTGGAGTACCAGGGCCACGAGGCCATCGCCGGCTTCCTGCGCGACATCAATACCTGGCGGGGTCCGAGGCAGTACCGGCTGATCCCGACCCGGGCCAACGGCCAGCCCGCCTTCGGGTGCTACCTGCAGGACGCCCAGGCGCCGGTGTTCCGCGCGCACGGACTGATCGTCCTGACTCTGCAGGGGGACCGGATTTCCGCCATCAGCCGTTTCGTCGACAACAGCAACATGGACCGGTTCGGGCTGCCGCGGATGCTGGCGGATTAGGCGCCCTACCGGCTGCGTGAATGCGGTCAGGACCCTGGCTGGATACGGTCAGGACCCTGGCTGGATACGGTCAGAACCGGTAGCGGGTCGTCCGGCTGCCGTACCCTTCGGCGGTACCGAACGCGAAGACAGCCGAGGGCGTGATCTCATAGGGGAGATAGGGCGGCGGGCCGGCCGTGGGCGCGCCGTAGGGGGCGTCAAAGGCGCCTCCGGTCACGGTGACGGGCCAGCTGTATTTGGCCCGGTACGCCTCTGCTATTTGCTGAAGCACGGCTTCGCTGGTCACTTGCGTCGCGTTCCCCTCAAGGACCACATCCATGTCGTCGGTCCGGGCCGTGACCGTGCAGCGGGGGTCAGCGACCAGGTTCCGGCCCTTGCGGGAAGCCTTGGTTGAGGTGCTGTAGAGGGCACCGTTGACCCAGACGGCCAGCACTGGGCGCACGTGCGGCCGGCCGGTCGGGTGCACGGTCGCCAGCCAGTACAGGCGGGTGTCGGCGAGAACGGCGCGGGCGAGCTCCCATGGCAGAACGGTGGTGGGGTCGGTGGCGATCAGGTCGGCGGACTTCGGCTCTGGACTAGTCATGGGAGTCCTCCTTGCTTGTGGGAGGTAGGACTTCACGGCGGTCCCGTAATCATCGTTGGGCGGGGCGACGTGGCGGTGTCTTGGTGCGGTGCGATGCTGGCGGCGCGCCGAGAGGGCCCGGCTCTGGTAGCATCTCGGCGAGGCACTGAGGGCCGTTAGCTCAGCGGGAGAGCGCTTCCCTGACACGGAAGAGGTCACTGGTTCAAATCCAGTACGGCCCACCAGGCATTTCTTGTTCCTGGCCCTACCAGGTAGCGCTCCGTGGCCCTACAACTGGCCCTACAGCGAGGGCGGAAGACATGCCCAGGTCACAGGCGTACGGTCATCGTCGCGGGCGGGCACAAGCGCAGATGTTGCCGTGTCGGCGCGCGAGGGAGCGCTTCCGCGCAGAGGTAGTGGTCAAGTTCTTGCTCGAGAACTCGCCCGTAGACCTGGGCGTGCCAATGGAACCCGGGCGCCTGACGACGGTGACCCGCATGTAAAGACGCTATTCTCCACGGTCCAGCACGACACGGCCTGTAATGCGCAATTTGCCATGACAGCTCCGCCCGCCTGGCATTGATCGCAGTCGGGGTGGGCCACAACAGGCTCCGAGCGGTCGCGTAGCGTGACGAACGAGCACATCGTCTTTAGCTCGAACAATTTCAGATCGCCGATTCGGAGCGTAAGGCTTGATCTTGAGGGCTTGGTCGGGAATGTGTCCAGAACATTCCTTTCTGTACTGCCAGCAGCGATGGTCACCGCGGTCACGGCTGCTCTTCCAAGTTCCCCTGATACGCCACAGCGTGGCGCTTGCCGGGCCGTAGAGCATTCTGAGCGTGATCCGTCACTCCCGAGATTAGGGACCTGATACGGTCGGCTGTTTCGGACGTCGGCGCCGTCTTCCCGGTGACCAGGCTCGTGCCCGCCGGGTTGGCATTCTGCTAGCTGTGGAACGGGATCATGTCGCAGCGGTCACGGTCCAGTCCCTCGCAGCAGGACAGGCACCAGGGCCGGCGCACTGTCTGGCCGCCGGTGCAGCTGACCCAGAACCCGGCCGGTCTGTCCCGGCAGTGGATGCATAGCTGGATGGTGTGCGGCGGCCGGGCGGGCGGGACTCTGGTGCGCATCTGGAACATCCAGTCGCCGGCGTTGTGCCGGGTGTAGGTGGGGACCCCGGCCACCTCGACCAGGCACAGTAGCCCGACGAAAATGGTGCCGGCAGTGACGCGCCTGCTACGCAGCAGCCAGGCGCCCAGCAAGAAGAAAAGGCCGAAGAGGACGGCCAGGAGGGCACCGGCCGCGGGCCCGGTGTCCTCCAGCCAGATCATGAGCGCACTGCCGAACTCTCCCAGGGCCAGTACCCCGGCGATGATGGTCAGGACGGTGAGCTTGCGACTGTTCATGCTTGCCTCCAGGAGGGAATCTGTGATGCCGTCACGATGCATCCGCGCAGTTCCCGGCCGGAAGAGGCGCCTTCCCGACCGAACCGGGAAGTTCTCCCGGCTCACTCAGCAAGGCCCGGTACCCAGGCATCAGACATATGGATCGGTGAACCAGACGCTCCGCGCTGCGTTTTGGCTGACACGTCATGCGGGGGCGCTGCGGGCTTGTCGCGGCTGTTTCCTGGAGGTCGCCCGTGCGAGTCGCCGGGGGTGGGCGGGGGTGTGGCGGCGCGGATTTTAGTGCGGTGGCGGCGTGATTCCCCTGGCGCGCAGGGCGGCCTGGGTGCGGTCGGCGGCCTGCAGCTTGTCGAGGATGTGTGACACGTGGTTTTGCACGGTCTTAAGGGAGATCCCCAGGGAGCGGGCGATGTGCCGGTTGCTCGCCCCGTCGGCGAGCAGGTCGAGCACCTCGCGTTCCCGCGCGGTCAGGTCGTCTTGGGACGAGGCCGCTGGGTCGGGCAGTCGCGTTGGTGTCCTGGCGAGCAGCCGGCTGGCGATCCCGGGGCCGAACACGGCGCCGCCCGCGGCGACTGTCCGCAGCGCCGCGGTGATTTCGCCGGCGGATGCGCCTTTGAGGATGTATCCGCGTGCGCCCGCGGCCAGCGCGGCGAAGACGCTGTCGTCGTCGTCGACCATGGTCACGACGAGCACGGCGGTGGCAGGCGCGACAGCCGATACCCGGCGGGTTGCCTCGACGCCGGAGGCGCCGGGCAGGTTGATGTCCATGAGCACGATGTCGGGGGCGTTTTCCTCGAGTGCCGCAAGGGCTTCCTCGGCGGTGCCGACAGCGCCGGTGATCTCGACTTCGGGCAGGGTCGCGAGCAGCCCGGCCAGGCCGTCACGGAAGACGGGGTGGTCATCGACGATCAGGACCCGGGTCACGCGGGCACCGCCGGGACCCTGGGCACCTGCGCGGGTGCGGTCACGACCGGCAGCCGGGCCTGCACTGTGACGCCGGGTGAGGCGTCGCTGACCCGCACCGTGCCGCCGAGCTCTTCCGCCCGTTCCCGCATGATGGCCAGGCCGTTGCCGTAATGACCGCAGGTGGCGAGTCCGGTGCCGTCGTCGGTGATGGTGACGGCGAGCGCGGTCGCGGCGAGGGCGAGCGTGACGTGGCAGTGGCGCGCACGTGCGTGCCGGACGATATTGGTGACCGCCTCGACCACGATGCGGTACGCGGCGACCTCGACCGCGGCCGGGAGCGCGGGTAGGTCGTCACCGGCGTCCACGCTGGCGGCGAGACCGGCCTCGGCGGTCAGCCGCTCGACAGCCTGGGTGCAGGCGGCGGCCAGGCCGAGTTGGTCGAGCGCCGGCGGGCGCAGCCCTTCGACGAGGCGCCGGACGTCCACGACCGTGCGGCGGATCTCCTCGCTCAGGTCGTGCAGCCGCCGCGATGCGCCATCGGCGCCGGGCGGGAGCAGCGCCCGCGCGGTCTCGGTCTTCAGCGTCAGGCCGGCCAGAGCGGGGCCGATACCGTCGTGCAGATCACGGCGCAGACGGCGGCGTTCCTCCTCGCGGGCCAGGACTAGCCGTTCCCGGGCGCGCTGCAGGTCCTCGCGCAGCAGCCGCGCGTGCACCGCTGCGCCGAGCTGGCGGGCCAGATCGCGCACCAGCCGCTGCTCGGCGCCGCTGAGCTGCCGTTCCGGCGGCCGGTAGGCGAGCCAGCCGACGGTCGTACCGTAGGCCTGCAACGCGATGGCGGTGCCGGCGGCGGTGGCGGCGCCGGTTACGGCTGCGCCGTCGAGGCCGCGGACGCTGACGTCGCGCAGGCCCAGCCCGGTGGTGAGCTCGGTGACCGCGGCGTCCAGCAGCCGGTCGATGTCAGCGGCGGCTTCCAGCCGCTCGCCCAGCCCGGCCAGTACCTCGTAGGGCTCGTGCCAGCGGCCGTAGACGACCCGGCTGACGGCACGCTGCAAGGTCTCGCGCAGCGGGATGAGCAGCAGCGCGGCCACAGCGGCCGCGAGCGCGGACGGCCACCAGGCGTGATGATCGGGAGCGAGCACGGCGGCGGTGACAACCACGGCGGCGTAGATGGCGACCACGGTCCCGGACATGGCCAGCCACAGCAGGGTGCGGTTCGCGGCGCGGCGCAGGTCGTACAGGCCGTGGCTGAGCGTCGCGATCGCGATCGCGACGGGCAGCGGCAGGAGCACCACGCCGAAGACCCAGGGTGGAACGCCGCCGCTGGTGGCAAAGACAACGATAAGCAACAGCGCCGGCGGGCAGGCGGCCAGCGCGAAAAGCAGCAGCTGCTGCCGGACGAGCGGCCCTCCGCGCCGCCACCGGGTGACGAGTCCGGCGACGGCCCCGGCGCCGGCGATCACCAGGAGCAAGATCCCAGCCGCGGTGATCGCGGCCGCGGCACCTGCGTCGCGCACAGGCAGGCCGAGCGGGCTCTGCCAGTGGACGAGCCGGTTCTCCTGTGCGTGCGGGTCGAGAACATTGCCGAGGAACAGGCAGGTCACGGCCGCGGCGGCGCACCAGGCCAGCCACCGCCAGCGCGGCCCGGGCAGGCGGCCGTCCGGGAACACCACCGGCACCGCGACCAGGGCGATCAGCCATCCCAGCCCGCGCAGGCCCGGCCCGATGGCGGCCAGGTACGCGGCGCCGGGGACCGAGCCCGGGGCGGTGACCACGCCATGGACACCGGCCTCCGTCAGCGCCTCGCCGGCCCCCAGCACGGCCGCGCCGCCGAGCAGCAGCCACCCGACACGGTTGCCGGGTACCGCGAGGGTGACGACCGAGCCGACCACCGCGACGGCGCCGATAACAAAAGCGATCGACAGCGTATCGGCAAAGGAGGCCGTGCCTGCCCGGTCATAGGCCGTTGCGACTGCAGAACCAGCAAGGGCGACCACCACGGCGGCGCCGGCCGCGGCCGCGGTAAAGCGGCCGCGGCCAGGCGCCGGCTGCGGGCTATCCACAAGCCCATGGTGCACTGGGTCTGCCTTTCCTGCCACAGCCGGCGAGCCGGGCGTCACGCCGTGCCAGCCGGTGAGCGCCGGCGGCGGCCGGCGAACAGCGCGATGGCGACGACCAGGCCCGCCAGCGAGACGAGGCCGTAACTGATCTGGAAGACCCAGTCGCCAGCATTGTGCCGCGTGTAGAAGGGGACCCCTACCACCTCGACCAGGCAGAGGAGGCCGACGAGAATCGTGCCGGCGGTGACGCGCCCGCTACGCAGCAGCCAGGCGCCCAGCAAGAACAAGACGCCGAAGAAGACGGCCAGGAGGGCGCCAGCCCCGGGCCCGGTGTGCTCCAGCCAGATCATGACCGCACTGCCGAACTCTCCCAGGGCCAGCGCCCCGGCGACGATGGTCAGGACGGTGAGCGTGCGACCGTTCATGCTCGCCTCCCGGCGGGAATCTGTGGTGACGGCAACGATGCCGCTACACAGTTCCCGGCCGGAAGAGGCGCCTTCCCGATCAAGCCGGGAAATTCTCCCGGCAGCCTTCTGGGCGGCCCTGGCCAAGCCCGAGCGCATTTTGCTTAGCAACCGAACACACGAGACCCGGTTAAGTGCCCAGGCCGAACCATGCCCCGCGCCCAGGCCATCCGCAACTTTGGCGCCGCCTCCACCGGCGGACACCCGGCGACAGGCATCCCAGGATCCCGGGATATCAAGGCTGCGTTCCCTCTTTGGCGGGCCGTGGGAGCGGGTCAGTTCAGGCTCGTGCCGAAACGCTGCCAGGTAGCGGTTTCCAGAACTCCCGCGATGCCGGAGCGGCGGCACGGCAGGTCGCGGAAGCGATCCATTCAAGCCTTCGCCATGTGCGCGAAGTGCCGGCACAGCGGCGGGCTCACGTCTTTCCGGGACGGAAGCCCGCTTCCTGCTTGGCCGCCTTGAGGGCCAAGTGTTCACTTGGCTCCGCTGCGCTCCCGCGCCCTAGCCGTGGTAGGTAATGGTGACAGCCGTCCGGGTGCCGCTCTTGTTGAGATCCTTGCCGGTAATCGTTCCGGTCGCTCCCTTGAATCTGCCGGTCCCGCCGGTTACCTCGCCATGAGTCACCGGGCTGTTGGTGAACTCGAGCGTGCCGTAGAGGAAGCCGCCGTTGGTGTCGAGCGTCAGGCCACCCGATGCGGTGTGCGTCTCCGGGTTGAACACGATGTAGATCACGTCGAACCCGATGATCTTGCCCGCCTTGTTGACGTCGTTCTCGGCCTCGCCAGCGGTTGTCCCGGAGAAGCTGGCCGACTTCTGCTGCACAGCGGTGAACTGCAGCGTGTGAGTCACGCTTTGGGCGCTGGCAGCGGCGGGGACCAGGAATGCACCAGTGCCGCCGAGAAGGGCAGCCGTGCCGACCGCCGCGATGGACGTGCGAACCTTCATCGTTACCTCCGTATTTCTAACGCCCCGCGCCGGGTTGGCGAATCTGCGCTGACGTCACGATGCCTCTGCACAGTTCCCGGCGAGAAGAGGCACTTTCCCGGTCCTGCCGGGAAATTCTCCCGGCAACCTCCACGGGACCAGCTTGGCCAAGCTCGAGCGCACTTCTCAACAAGCCGAACACACGACCCGGTGAGGTGGTCCACGCCGAACGTGCCCGCGATATCCACCATCCACAACTTCGCTGCCGCCTCCACCGGAGGACACCAGGCCACAGATTGATTGATATACGCGGGTCGCTAACCAAGCGCCGTAGTGGGCCGGCCCGCCCATATCAGGCGGATCTCGCGCGACGGCCGCGACCAGCGATCGTCACGCTGCGCGACTGGCGTTTCAAAGCGCGAGCGTCGTGGCCGAATATTTACGCCATGCTTTCTGACGGAGGCCAGTGGTGGGGCAGGCAGATTATCTGTTCGGGCGCGGCACGGACGGCCACGCTGGCGACCAGGCTGCCGGCCCTATCGGCTCTGGGGCAGCATGAGACTCGCATCAGCCCCGATCTGTCGCGTGTCGCGTTCGCGGCTATCGCCTGGCGTCTGTCATCGCCGCCGTCAGCGCTGCGGCGCTCGGCGCAACCACTCCAGATGCCGCACCTGAGCTGCTCAGGCAGCGCAGGCTCGAGCGGGCTTAATTAGCATTCAGGTATGGGCAGCCCTTTCGCCGTTGCGACGACATCCATACCCTCGCCGTCCGGGTCTGGCCGGTACGAAGGGGTGATAGACGAGTCGTGGACGGTGGTGCTCCATCCTCAGGGCGGAGTCGTGACGGCAGCTGCCGTGCGAGCGATGGAAGCGGAGTTGAGCACCGGCGGCCAAAGCCTCAGATCCCTCCACACAACCTTCGTGGCGCCCGTCTCCCACGGCGCCGTAGACATAAACGTCGAGGTCCTGCGGAGGGGCCGGTCCATGTCCCATCTCCGAGCCGAGGTCCGCAACCCGGCGGCCGCCCGCGGGCACCTGACCGCCGCCGTATTCGGCTCACCCCGCCAGGGCTTCGAGTTTACGGATCTGGCCCCGCCGGCCGGATTCGTCCCGCTGGACATGGCGCGGTCGTTCCGGGACCCGCCGCCCCCAGGAATCGAGCCCTTCGCCCCAGCGCCGTTTTGGGAGCAGCGCCTCGAAGGAAGAGGAGCCCTTGGCCACGCCCCCTGGGAGGATTACCGGCCGGGCCGGGCTGAGCACGGCACGTGGTACCGGATGGACGAGCCTCCCATCCTTGCGGACGGGACTCTCGACCCATTGGCCCTGATCGTGATGGCCGACACCATGCCGGGGGCCGTTGGCGAGAAGCTAGGACCACAGCATCGTCACGGCTGGTTCGGCCCGAGCGTCGATCTCACCTTCCACCTGCTCGGCTCGTGCCGCTCGGAGTGGGTCTTCGCCCACAATCTGGCCCGCCATGCAGGAGAGGGGTACGCCTCTGCGGAGATGGCGCTCTGGGACTTCGGTCCGGACGGCAACGACGAGGGGCGCCTGGTCGCCTACGCCACCCAAGTATGTTTCTTCAGCTTCGCATGACCGGCGGCGGCAGCCGTCCCACCCAGGGCATGGCGCAGCGGCACACCTGGACAACTCGCCAACTAACCTGCCGGGCCGCCTGGCCCGCAGGCTCACAAGCGGCAGTGTCCTGACTGCCGAGGCAGACCGGGCCAGCTGGCAGCCGACACAGAACACCCCAGCATGCGCGCACTCCGCGCTATCTGACGCACCACACCAAACCGCGCCTAACGGCGGCAGTGTGCGCCTTGCCTTAGGCGAGGGCTGATTGCGTAGCGTGGTGTGAAGCGACCAGTGCCGGGATACTTGCTGGCGCTGCGCGAGCCCGTCGATGCCGGGTTCGCGGCGGCCGGACACGGCCGGAGGGCCGACGCGGCCGGTGAACCCGCTGAGCCGGCATCTATCCCTGCCTGTAGCCGGAGATCTTGGTGACAAGCAGGCGCGGGGACAGGCGCACGCCAAACGCCAGGGCGCGGTTACGCACGCCGGGAATGACCAGGGTTTTACCCCGCCACAAGCCATCGTGCCCAGCTCGGGCAACGCGGCCGGCGTCCATCACGCCCCGCCGGAACAGCCGGCTGCCCGCCGCGCCGGCCGGC
>Ga0210383_10006471_pt1 | contig 10227 bp, 6 predicted proteins | sample IncBWC14OmetaG_FD_160072 | JGI IMG/M metagenome (GOLD analysis project Ga0210383, IMG submission 160072) | Forest soil microbial communities from Barre Woods Harvard Forest LTER site, Petersham, Massachusetts, United States - Inc-BW-C-14-O ...
TTGCGTGCCGCGACCAGGATACGCTTTTGAAGACGGTGTCGGCGCGTGTCGCCGCTGCGGTCGGCGCGCGCGCTGTCCTCATTTGGATCGGCGAACCAGACCCTGGCTTGGTGTGCAAATCGCGCTGGAGCGACCCCGGCGAACGAATCGGCCTCTCCGATGGCCCAATTTCTGAAGGCCTGCTCGCCGACGTCTGCGAATCTGGAGAGGCGCGGCGTTTGGGCGCGAAGCAGATCGTCGCGGAGGATCTTGCCCATCTCGATGAAACCAGCCGCGGGCGCGTGAAATCCGCGGTTTATGCTCCGCTACCGGGAGGGCAGGGTTGTCTGGGAGTCCTGGAAGTATTGAGCAAGCGCACTGGCGAATTCTCTGCTGATGATGCGCTGTTCATCGAGGAAGCGAGCCGCCTCGCGGGACAGGCGCTCACGAATATGGAGGCCATTGAAGAAGAACGCAGTTCGCATCTTGCCACGCTCGATCGCTTGACCGCCCTTTACGATATTGGGCGCACATTCACCTCAACCCTTGAACTTGCGGAACTTTTGCCCATCGTCGCGGAAAAGATCCGTGCGATCGTCGGCGCCGCCGCGTGCAACATCTGGCTGATGGATTCGGCCTCGCAGGAAATGCATCTGGCGAACCGCGTGGGCGAGGATCCGACTGCCGAGGTGGGCGCCCGAGTCTCCGCCTCCGAAGGCCTGTTGGCCGAGATAGCGCACCAGGTAGATCCCAGGCTCGTGAATGAACCCGCGGCGGAGCCCGGGCTCGAAGAACGCCGGGAAGCAGGCGGCGATTTTGAAATGCAATGCTGGATGGCCGCGCCGTTGCGCAAGGATGACGAAGTGCTCGGCGTCGTGGAGCTCCTAAACAAAGCCGACGGCACTTCATTCGACGAGGATGAGCTTTTCCTGGTGGCAAGCGTCAGCGAGCAGGCAGCCATCGCTCTGCATAATGCGAATTTACTCGAGTCCGAACGAAAGGTGCACGTTCTCGACGCGCTCCTAAAAATTTCGCAGGAGATCACTTCAACTCTCGATCTCGACCACGTCCTCACCACGGTCGTTCAGCAGGCTGGTTCCGTCGTGCCGTTCGATAAGTGCGTCATAGGATTCTTTGATCGCGGCCGGTTTATGCTCGGTGCGGTATCCGGCGAGACGGAAGTCCCGAAGACTCGCGAAATGGATGATTTCCGCGAAAGGTTCCAATGGGTCGCGAATCAGTCAGAGGTCGTCGCCGCCAATCTTCGTTCGGAGGTCTGGGAATTCCACCCCGACGAAGCGCGGGCGCAGATCGTGTTCGTTCTCGAAAAACATGGCTACGGCGGATTTTACGCCCTGCCTTTGCGAGACGAGCAAGGAGCGCTCGGAGTACTCGCGCTGGTGAGCAGCGAACCAGATTTTCTGAATGAGAATCACAAGGAGACCCTCGCGATACTCGCAAGTCAGACGTCCGTCGCGATCCGCAACGCGCAACTTTATCAACAGGTGCCCCTCGCGAATTTCCTCCAGCCGTTTTCAACGCGGAAGAAGAAGTTGCTCGCCGCGGTGCCGAAGGGGCGCTGGCGCGTTTACGCGGAGCGGGCCGCCGTGGTTGCCGCGGCGCTCATTCTCATTCCCTGGCCCATGCGCGTGGGCACGGACGCAACGGTGGTGCCGGCCGTGAGTAGGATCGTCAGCGCGATGCAGGGCGGCGTGGTCAAGCGCGTTTTCATCCATGAAGGGGATATAGTTCAACCCGGCCAGTTACTCGCGCAACTTGATGACGGCGACGACGCCGTTCGGCTCGCACAGGCTCAGGCCGCGCTCGCTCAAGCGCGACACGATTCCGCCGAGGCGGAATTCAAGAACGACAGCTCGGCGGCCGGCCAGGCGACGATCCGCGCCAATCTCCACGCCGCTGAGGTGCAACTCGAGCAGGAGCGCGTATCGCAAGCTCAGTTGCGCGCCCCGATAGCCGGTACTGTAGTCACGAGGAAAGTGGAAGATCGCGCCGGAACCATGTTGAAGCCGGGCGAAGCATTCTGTGAAATTGTTGAAGGTGACCGGATGGCCACCGAAATGAGCGTGCCGGAGGCGGACTTCGGACTCGTGCGCACCGGAAAGCCGGTTGCGCTGAAACTCAACGCATTTCCAACGGCAACGTTTGCGGGAACGGTCGAGCGCATCGGGGAACAGACGCGGGCGGAGGCGGGCGAACAGTATTTTCTCGTCCGGGCAGTCTTCGACAATTCCGAGGGCCTCGCTCGCGACGGCATGGTTGGCCGCGCGCGGATTAGCGCCGGCGGTGGTTTCTTGGGAAGCCGCTGGTATCCGGTGGGCTACGCCTTGCTCCGCGATCCGTTTCGCTGGGTATGGCAAGAGATTTGGGCCTGGCTGCCGTAGGGGAGAAGGACGACCATGAGAATGCGAGCGATGCTATTAATCGGGGCCGCGATGGCTTTGGTTGTGTCGGGATGTGCAGATTCATCGGCCGTTTCATCGGCCCACGCCGGTCCAACCGACGCTGGCACCCGACCGGCCGCTTCCCCGGCTACTGACTCTGGCTCGCTACCAGCAGCTCACGACGTCCTCAGCGTTCTTTCTGTCGAGCATCAAGTGGACATTTCGACCGAGCGCGACGGCGTCGTCGTGTCCATCGCCCAGGATGAAGGGAGCGCCGTCAAGAAAGGCGATGTCCTCGGCCAGCTCGACGACCGCACACTGCAGATTGAGTTGGTCAAAGCGCGGGACGATTTGCAGGTAGCTCAGAATAACGTCAAATACAAGCAAGCCGAGGTAAGGGCCAAGGCAGCGGCGCTCGCGCGGCAGCAAAAGTTGCAGGATTTGGGTCTTTCGAGCCAGGCGGACCTGGAGCAGGCGGATTTCGAGGCCAAAGGCGCTGAATTCGATATGCATGGCTGGGAAGCGACAGCCGAGAGCAGTCAGGCGGAAATCCATCGGCTCGAAATTGAACTGGACCAGACGCGCATCCGCGCACCCTTTGCCGGCGCTGTTGTCGTTCGCTACGTTCGAGAAGGGCAGGAAGTCGCCAAAGGCGACAAGTGCTTCCGCGTGAGCCAACTTTCGCCCCTCGAGGTTCAGTTCCAGATTCCTGAGTCCGCCGCCCAGCGTCCCGCTCGCGGCGCGCCGGTAAGTCTGGTGCTCGTCAGTGATCCGGCCCGCTCGATCTTAGCGCGAGTGATGAAGATCAGCCCCGTGATTGATCCCGCGAGCGACAGTTACAGCGTGACCGCCGAGCTCACCGGAAAGAGCCTCTCTGACCTGCGTCCGGGAATGGCTGTGCGCGTAATCTGGCCAGATACTTCCCACACGAGGCCCTAGCGGATCCGCCATGCGTTTTGGCCCCACCAGCCTGAAAGCATCAAGCGTTTTAGCCAAGGGGCTGCGACGCCCCAAATTCCGCACCGATCTGCGAATCAGCGAACAGGTGTTTGCAGGCGAAAAAACCTATGTCATCAAAGTGGAGGAAACGAGTTCATACAATCGGTACGGCCCCTCTGAATACGAATTGTTGACACTGTGCGATGGCACGCGGACGCGCGCGGAGGTTGCGACCACTTGGAACGAGCGTCACCCCGACGATTTCCTTGGCGAAGCAGAGGTAATGGAATTTCTTGATGGTATCGAGCCCGAAGTATGGGAACAGACCGTGGGGGAAAAGAATCTAGCCGTCCTCGAACGAATTCGCGATGACCGCAAGAGCCGCGTGGACCAGTCCAACGTACTCTACATTTCGTTCAAAGCATGGGATCCGAATAAGACGCTTGCGAGATTGGATCCGTACCTGAGCTGGATGTTTACTCCTGGATTTGTTTTATTCTCCGTGGGGATGTTCATTGCGGCTTTCTATTTGGTGTCCGGAGAGTGGGCACAAATGCAGAGGGATACGGCTTCCCTCTATACTTTTCAGGGTAAGACGGCCTACGACATCTGGATCTTCTGGTTTCTGCTGTTAGCGTTGGGCGCCGTCCACGAATTCGGTCACGGCCTTACCTGCAAGCATTTCGGCGGCGACGTTCATCAAATGGGCTTCTTGCTGATCTACTTTACGCCAGCCTTCTTTACCGACACGACGGACATAATGCTTTTTGACCGCCTGGGCCGTCGGCAGTGGGTTTTGTTCGCCGGAATCTGGATCGAGCTGGTGGTCTGCGCGATCGCGGCGTTATTCTGGCGATTTACGATTCCAGGTTCGTTCGCCAACGATCTCGCATACAAGACGGTGTTGCTCAGCGGAATCCAGGGCGCCTTTCTCAATTTGAACCCCCTCATCAAGGCAGATGGCTACTACGCGCTGGCAGAGTATCTCCGCATAGACAATCTCCGCGAAGAGTCATTTGGATTTCTTCGTGCCAGCGCCCGCAAATATATTCTTAGAGAAGATTTGGAATTACCTCTGGCCACCCGGCGGCAGCGCCGTATCTATCTTCTCTTTGGCGTCACCGCGATCGTTTACAGCACATCGCTCCTGATTCTTGTCCTGCTGTTTGTAAAAAATGTGTTCGTCACCAAATTCGGCGGCTGGGGATACGTCATGACCGCTGGAGTTGTCTATTTCTTTTTAGGCAAGGATTTCAAGAATGCTCTGCCCCATTTCCGTGCGTGGTGGCGCGAAAAGAGAGAGGAATACATGGCTTGGAAAATCTCGCGGGCGCAACAAGCTGGCGCACTCGGCCTCGCCCTTCTGTTTCTGATTCCTCCCATTCCTACGAGAGTGGCCTCCGATTTCGTATTGGAGCCCGGCCGGGATGCCCACGTGCGAGCCGAGGTGTCGGGAGTCGTGCGCCAGGTTTTCGTCAAGCAAGGCGATTCGGTTAAGGCGGGGCAGACCCTTGCCGTTCTGGATAATCCCGATATCGGATCGGGCGCCCAAATCCTTGCGCAGCAATTAGCGATGGCCAATAGCGACGTCCGCCTGGCACAAGCGCGCGCCGATCAGGCTAAGATCGGTGCCGCAGTCCAGGAGCAGCAACGTCTGGAATCGGAATGGGCGGTCGCTCAGGCGAAAATGGACGCGTTGGATATCCGGGCGCCATTCGCCGGTGTAGTAGCCACGCCGCTCGTCGAGCAAAAGGCGGCGGAATATCTCGGGACCGGGGACGAGCTGTGCGAAGTCGTGGACCGCAGCACGATGAAGGCTCGCATCTTGGTGCGCGATTGGGAAATTGAACAGGTCCCGGCCGGCGCCCCCGCGCAATTGAAGGTCCTGCCTTACCCGTTCCGAACCTATTCCGGGAGCGTAACGCAAGTGTTGCCGGCCGCGGCGCCGGACAGGCCAATGGCGCAACCGCAAGAGCTTGAGCGGCTCGGCCAGGAGCTAACGAATTACTTCGCCGTCGTTACAGTTTTCCCGAACCCGGACGGTTCCCTGCGTGAAGGCATGACGGGAACCGCCAAGATTGGCGGTAGCTCGCGTCCGTTGGCATGGCAAGCCGGCCGCGCTACTTGGCGGTGGCTTCACTCTCAAGTCTGGTAGCCTCGGAAGTGTCGAAGCACTTATAAGGCGAAAGGGGAAATGCGCGGCCTCATAAAACAGAAAGGGCTGCCCCGAAGGAGCAGCCCTCTCACCATCCGCGCTAAATCAATTCGTCGGGGAACTGTTTCGCCGGCCTCTACAACACCCGAGGAGCACCATTCCCCTGACACCGCCCGTTGCGTCAGTTACGGCTTGGGGGAGAGGTGACCTGTCGACAGCGGCACTTTCTTTTCGAGCTTCTTGGCGCCGAGCTTCTTTGCGGTCTTGGTTGGCTTCATGATCTTTTTCCTCCAGGAGTTTTTGTATTGCTTACTTCGCAGCTACCTAATGCAATCTTCGCGCCAAACCCTTCCCACTCGCGTGGCAGACAGATCGCATTGAAACTAAAGGAGTTCGCTTACCTTGACGCGCCGAACGGTAACGCTCACCGGACCTCCTTTGTTGACTTTTCAATCGTCCTGTTGAGTAATTCAATAAATCCGAGCCCCTGACGGCGTCGCAAGCAGACGCGAGCTATTTCAGAGGGTTATAAGACGATCCCAAGTGTCGAAAATGTCGAGCTGCATGCTTTGGAAGAGACTCGGACGCCCAAATCTCGGTCCAGACCGAGTCGTCCCGCCTTTCAGCTCCGAATTTCGAGTTGCTAGGGGCAAGATTTCCAGCAAAGAATCACTTCAGGGGATATGTTCGTCTTCGGCAGTTAGTCCGCAGTGAAATATTCAACAAACAACGGGATAATTCGCTCAGAGTCCGTACTTGCGGCACAGGTAATTCAGGCGATTGCGGTCTACGCCCAGCAGTCGGGCAGCCTCGGACTTGGCCTGCTTGCCGTGCAGCATCGCCTCTTGCACCCACCGCTTCTCGGTAGCTTCGAGCTCCTTGTCCAGATCAATTCCTCCTGCCGGCATGTGGAATCGAGATTTCGAATCGCGGCCAGTCGCCTGAACGATTTCGGCGGGCAAGTCGCTCAGCGAGATTGTCTCAGTTTCCGTCATCACCACTACCCGCTGTACCGCGTTTTCGAGCTCACGTACATTGCCCGGCCACGAATAGCGCTTGAACGCCAGCAGTGCTTCGTCCTCCAACCGTTTGATCGGCACGCCGTTTGCCGCGCAATAGACGCTAATGAAATAGTCGGCGAGGACGGGAATGTCCTCCACGCGTTCCCGGAGCGCCGGCACGAAGATCGGCACCACGTGAATTCGGTAGTAGAGATCCTCCCGAAAACGGCCCTCCCTCGTCATTTCCTCGAGGTTCTCGTTGGTCGCGCTGATCAGCCGGAAATCCACGCGGATTGACTTTTTGCCGCCCAGGCGCGTCAGCGAGCGATCTTCGAGCACCCGGAGGAGCTTGCTTTGAAGGGACGGAGTTAGAGTCGCGATCTCGTCAAGGAAAAGCGTGCCTTGATGGGCGACTTCGATTCTGCCTTCTTTCATGCCGGCGGCGCCCGTGAACGCGCCCTTCTCATAGCCAAAAAGCTCGGACTCCATCAGAGCCTCGGGCAGGGCCGCGCAGTTGACGCTGACGAAGGCCCGGCTGCGCCGCGGGCTTTGGTCGTGAATGGCTCGCGCGACCAACTCTTTTCCCACTCCGCTTTCGCCGCGGATAATCACGTTGGTGGTCGCCCGCGCGATCCGCTTGATGGAATCGAAGAGATGCCGCATCACGTCGGTTGCGCCGATGAAATCGCCGAGGGTGTTCTTGCGGCTGATTTCTTCGCGCAGGATGCGGTTCTCGCGCTGAATGTGGAGTTTTTCAACAGCGCGCTCGAGCAGGTGGCGGAGCACGTCCATATCAACCGGCTTGGTGAAATAGTCGTAGGACCCGCTATCGATCACCTTCAGCGCAGTGGATTTCTTCTCGTCTGAGCTGAGTACGATCACAAGCGTGTCGATTTCGCTTCCGTCCAGGCGATCGAGCAGTTCCGCGCATTCGCGAACGCCTCCCGATGCGATCGGCAGCCCAAGCAGAAGTACATCGAGTTCGCATTCCTGCAGGAGCGCGAGGGCCGCGTCGTAGTCCTTGCCTTCGAGGACCTCAAATTCCGAGCGCAGCGAAGAAGCGATCTTCGCGCGAAGGCTCGCGTCGTCGTCCACGATGCCTATTCTGGGTTTGGATGGTCCGGGGGCGATGGTTGGTCTCCGGCGGGGACGCGCGAGACACTCGAATTTTGATGCTGAAGGGCGACCCGCGCAGCCGCGATTCTAGGCGGGAGGCACCCCGAGTGTCAACGAATGGTAGCAAAGAATCGCCGTCCGAGCCCTTCGCATCGAACCTCGGGCCCGAGCAAAAACAGGTTGAACGCAGCTCAGACTTATAACAGACTGCGCTCGCAACTACTGCGGAACGCCTGCGGCTCTCCCGCGCGCAAATTCAGGTGAAGGGCAGGTTCTCAAATGTCTGCGAACCACGATGTCGCTGTAATTGGGTCTGGCCACAATGGGCTTGTCGCGGCCGCCTATCTCGCCGCTGCCGGCAAGAACGTCGTGGTGCTCGAGCGGAACGCCTGGCACGGAGGCGGAGTGGTTACGGCCGAGCTGACGGGTCCGGGCTACCTGCATGACCGCTTCAGCACCGGGCATATCTTCATTCAGGGCAATCCCCTCATCAAGAACGACGAGCTCAAGCTGCTTTCGCGCTACGGGTTGAAATATGTCTATCCCGAAATCCCGTTTATGGTTGTTTTCGACGACGGCTCGTCAATCGGCCTCTATCGCGATCGCCAGAAAAACTACGACGAAATTGCCAGGTTCTCGAAGAAGGACGCGGACACGTTCCTGAAGTTTGCCGAGACCTCGATGAAGTACCTTCCCATGATCTCGGCGTCCTTCTACACTCCGCCGCCTCCGATGGGCGCCATGCTCGCGATGCTCGATCAAAGTCCCGAAGGCCGCGAGCTGTTCGCCCTGATGCAGAAGAGTCCCTACGACATCATCATGGAGAATTTTGAGAACGAAAAAGTGCGCCTGTTTTTCGTGCGAATGGTGTCCGAAAACCTGACCGGCCCGGAGGAGAAGGGAACCGGCCTCGGCATTTTCGTATTCCTCGGGTTCATGGAAACCTACGGCATCGGCGTAGCCATCGGAGGCAGCGGCGCTCTCACGGCGTCGCTCATCCGCTGCATCGAAGCGCACGGAGGTAAAGTCCTCAACAACACCCCGGTCGAGCAGGTCCTCGTGAAGGGCGGTCGCGCTGTGGGCGTTCGAACTAAGGACGGAACGGAGTACGCCGCCAAAGACGCTGTCATTGGTTCCATCCATCCCCATTTTCTCGGCCGATACGTCCCTGGAGTCGAAGCCCGGATCACGCGCGACGCGGAGCGAGTCGAGCTCTCGGCGAATTCCTGTTTCACGGTTCACGGTGCTTTGAATGAGTCTCTGCGCTTCAAAGCCGGATCGCACGTGAGCAAGTCCTACTTCACCGATTTGGTGTCTTCGGACATGACTGTTCTGCGGGAGTACTTCGATGCGCTGCGGTACGGCCGCATTCCGGACACTGCATTGCTGGGCGTTGCCTGCCCGTCGAATTTCGACGCCACGCGCTGTCCTCCTGGCAAGTCCACGTTCCATATCTGGGACTACGTGCCCTACTCGCATCCCGAAGGCGGACCCAGGCACTGGGACAAGGCCAAGGACGCATTTGCCGAAACGATGATCGACCGAACGGCGAAGTATTGCGAGAATCTGACGCCCCAAAACATCATCGCCTACGTTTGCGACAGTCCCTTGGATCTCGAGCGATGTTCCGAAAGCTTTCAGCGCGGTGATCTGCACGGCGCCGCCCCGTACCTCTATCAATCGGGCGCGCATCGTCCGACGCCCGATCTTGGAATGAACACAGTGCCCGGCATTGAGCGGTTGTATCTCGTCGGGCCGTTCCAGCATCCTGGCGGCGGCGTCTTCGGAGCAGGGCGTGCCACGGCGATGAAGATGTGCGAAGACCTCAAAATCAATTTCGACAAGATCGGCCAGCAGCGATGATGAAAATCTACGGCCCGGACAATAACGAGCTGATGCAGATCACCTCGCTTGAGCGCGAGGGCGGCAAGCTGGTGATGAAAGGCAAAGTGTTTGGTTCGATGCCGCTCACCGCGAAACTAACCGGCACCGAAGCGCGCAACGCCCTTAAGCTTCTAAATTTCAAGCTGGTGTTGTTCCTGCTCACTTTTCTGTTTCGCAAGTAGCGCACAAGAACCGAAACGCAAATGGAGTGCACGGGAATGGCTGATCGACCAAGGGAGCACGGTTTGGCACCGGACAGGCTTCAACATTTAAAGGCCGTCATCAAAGACGATATCAAGCGCGGCCGCTACTATGGCGGAGTGATCCTGGTGGCCCGGAACGGTATCGTCGGCCTTCATGAAGCAATCGGCCTCATAGATCCGAAGGACAAGAAGCCGGTTACAAAGAAATCCATCTTCAGCCTTTTCTCCACCACCAAAGCCATTACCAACGTGCTCGTGTTCCGCTCTATCGAACGCGGCGAATTTGCGTTGACCACAAAAGTCTCCGAAATCATCCCCGAATTTTCCGGTGGCCAGCGCCAGCACATCACGTTTTACCATCTCCTCACGCACAGCTCCGGCCTGCCGAGTGTCTTCACGCCGAAGCCCGGCATGTACATAGATAGGCTCGACGAAATCATTGCAGCTATCTGCGAAAATGTTCACTGCGCCGCCGCGCCGGGAGAGGTGATCAATTATTCTCCGATGGCCGCGCATGCCCTCATGGGCGAGGCCGTTCGCCGGACCGA
>Ga0210383_10006472_pt1 | contig 10225 bp, 7 predicted proteins | sample IncBWC14OmetaG_FD_160072 | JGI IMG/M metagenome (GOLD analysis project Ga0210383, IMG submission 160072) | Forest soil microbial communities from Barre Woods Harvard Forest LTER site, Petersham, Massachusetts, United States - Inc-BW-C-14-O ...
GGGGTACAGGGGATGCCTGTGCCGCCCGAGCTTGGCGGGGGTGGTGCTGATGTGTTGTCGACGGTCCTCGTCATGGAGGGACTGGGGTACGGGTGTCACGATAACGGGCTGATTTTCTCGCTGAACGCGCAGATGTGGAGCCTGGAAATGCCCCTGGTGAAGTTCGGGTCGCCGGCGCAGCGGCAGGCGTACCTGCCGGGCCTGGTGTCGGGGGACCTGATCGGGGTGCACGCGATGACCGAACCTGATTCGGGGTCGGACGCGTTTAACATGCGGACCCGTGTCGAACAGCGCGGCGATAGTTACGTGCTGAACGGGACCAAGCTGTACATCACGAACGCACCGATCGCTGATGTGGTGCTGGTCTTCGCTTCGCATCCCGGCAGGACGCCAGTGGCGGGAGTTTCCGCGTTCCTGGTGGACAAGGGAGCGCCGGGGTTCACGGTGAGCCAGGGGGTGGGCAAGATGGGGCTGCGGACCTCGCCGATGGGCGAGGTTGTGCTGACCGACTGCGTGGTCCCCGCTGAGAAGCGGCTGGGGCCAGAGGGCGCGGGGATGGCGATCTTCAACTCCTCGATGGGGTGGGAGCGCAGCTGCATTTTGGCCAGCGCGGTGGGGGCGATGCAGCGGCAGCTCGAAAGCTGCGTGGACTACGGGCGGACGCGAAAGCAGTTCGGCCGGCCGATCGGGAAGTTCCAGGCGGTGGCGGGCAAGATAGCGGACATGTACTTGCGGGTGGAGGCGGCCCGGCTGCTGGTGTACCAGGCAGCGTGGCTGGCGCAGCAGGGCAAGCCAGCGGTGGCCGAGGCGGCGGCGGCGAAGCTGTTCGCCAGCGAGGCGTGGGTGGCCTCCAGCCTGGATGCGATCCAGATCCACGGCGCCTACGGATATACGACCGACGCCGGGGTCGAGCGTGACCTGCGGGACGCGGTCGCCAGCAGGATCTACTCCGGCACCTCGGAGATCCAGCGGGTGATCCTGGCCGGAATGCTGGGCCTGTGAATCATGGTGAGCGGGGATTGGGAAGCAGAAGGACGGACATGGGGTATCTGCTGCAGCACCTGCTAACGGAGGCTGCGGCGCGGGAACCGCAGCGGTCGGCGGTGGCCACCGGTGAGCAGTTTCTTACCTATGAGGAGCTGGACAGGCTGAGCAACCAGGTGGCCCGCGCGCTGCTGGCCCAGGGGGTGGCGCCGGGCGACCGGGTGGGGATCTTCGCCACTAAGTCGGCCGCTTCGGTGGTGGCCGCCTACGGCGTGCTGAAGGCCGGGGCCTGCTATGTACCGCTGGATCCCAAGTCGCCTGCCAGGCGGCTGGCCGGCATCATGACCGACAGCGGCATCGCCGTCGTGCTGGCCGGCCAGGCGACCGCGCGGCAGGCAGCGGCGATGGCCGACAGCGTTCCTGGCCTGCGAACGGTGATCGTGACCGGTCCGGACTGGGGTTCCGGAGGGACGGCCGGGGCGCCCTCCGGCGCGGCGCCGCAGGGTCCGGACGTGCAGGGTCCGGACGTGGTGGCCTGGAAGGCGGTGCTGGCCGAGCCGGACGGGGCGCTGGGCACCGACCTGGCGATCGATACTGACCTGGCCTACATCTTGTACACGTCCGGGTCGACTGGCACGCCGAAAGGCGTGATGATCTCGCACCGCGCCTCGCTCACCTTCGTTGAGTGGGCCGTGGCCTGCACCGGCCTGACCGGGCAGGATCGGGTCTGCTGCCCGGCCCCCCTGCATTTCGACCTGTCGATCTTCGACATCTACGCCACCTGCAAGGCCGCGGCCTGCATGGTGGTGGTTCCGGAGATGGTGTCGATGTTCCCGGTGCGGCTGGCGGGATGGATGGAGAAGGAACAGATCTCCGTCTGGTACTCGGTGCCATCGGTTCTCACCATGCTCACGTCCTACGGCAACCTGCGGGGATTCCACCTGTCCCGGCTGCGGGTGGTCATTTTCGCCGGCGAGGTGTTCCCAGCCAAGCACCTGTCGCAGGTGATGGCCGACGTGCCCGGGCCGCGCTACCTGAACTGGTACGGGCCGACCGAGACCAACGTGTGCACATGGTATGAGATCCCGCCCCGCTCAGCCGCACTCACCGCCCCGGTTCCGATCGGGAAGGCCTGCGCCAACACGGACGCGTTCGCGGTCACCAGTGAGGGCGACCGGGTATCCAAGCCCGGGGAAGAAGGAGAGCTGTACGTGCGGGGCTCCGGGCTGATGCGCGGCTACTGGGGTGACCCAGAGAAAACTCGCCGTGTGCTCGTCAGTAACCCCTTCCAGGCGGCTTATGAGGAGCCGGCCTACCGCACGGGTGACCTAGTGACCCTGGATGACGAGGGCAACTGGGTGTTTCTCGGCCGCCGGGACGGCATGGTGAAGACGCGCGGCTACCGGGTGGAACTCGGGGAGGTCGAGACCGCGCTGTACGCGCATCCGGCCATCCGGGAGGCCGTGGTGGTGCCGGTGCCTGATGAGCTGCTAGGCAGCCGCCTGCGGGCGGTCATCAGCGCTGACGGCTCCGGCCTCACCCGCGACGAGGTGCTTGACCACTGCCGCCAGCGACTGCCGGCGTACATGGTGCCGGACGTGGTGGAGTTCTGCGAGGCGCTGCCCAGGACCTCCACCGGCAAGGTCGACCGTGCCGGGCTCGCGAGGCACGGCACCTGATGGACGCTAGGAACAGCGAACTGTGGAGGTTAGCCAAGTGGAAGCGGTCATTAACGACTACATCAGCAGGGAAATCGTCCAGGACCCGTCCCTGCTGCCGCTGGGGAACGAGACGCCGCTGCTGGAGACAGGCATCCTGGACTCACTCAGCCTGCTGCGGCTAGTGGTTTTCATCCAGGAGCGCTTCGACGTCATAGTGGATGACCTGGATCTGGTCCCGGAGCATTTCGCCAGCGTGGACACTATCTGCGCCTATCTCCGCTCCCAGATTGGGAAGGGAGCAGGCCAGGCAGGCAGCCGTGGGTGAGGCGGGCGAGAGGGCAGGCTCCCCACGTCGGCAACTGCTGCGCAAAGCGGAGAGCCTTGCCTACTGGCTGGTAGGGGCGCCGCTGGTGGCATCCCTGCCGGCCAGCCTCGCATACCGTGTCGCCTGCTGGAGGGGTGACTGGACTTCCCGGTCCTGGCCAGAGAAACGCTCCGAGATGATGGATAACCTGCATCAGGTACTCGGGGATGAGCTCACTTTGAACGAGGCTGAGCGGCTGACCCGGGATCTCTTCCGGTTCCGCTCCTGCGAGGTCATCGACGTGATGCGGCTGCGGGGCCGGGCCCGGTCCCTGGCGAGGCTGGTTGAGATCCGCGGCCGCGAGCACCTGCAGGCTGCGCTGGCCGGTGGCAGGGGGGCCATACTCTGCACCGCCCACTACGGTTCCCACCAGAGCGCCTTCTCCTTGCTTCATGCCAGCGGCATCCCGCTCACCACCATGGGACGCTGGGACTGGAAGTACGACGCTGGTGTGTCTTCCGTCGAGCGGCGATTCTGGAATCTCGTGTTCGCCAGGCGCGTGCTGCGCCACCGGCAGCGACCGCATATCGAGCCGTGGCCGGGACGGGTCCAGGTCGCGGCGCAGGCCGCAGCCGCGCTTCGCGCCAATGAGGTGGTGACAATCTCCAGCGACGCTGCGCCACTCCACGCAGAACGGGCCCGTGCTATCGAAATGCCCTTCCTCGGGAGGCAGGCCAGGCTCATGCCAGGGGTGATCACCCTTGCCCAGCTGACCGGTGCCCCGATTCTCGTGGCCTTCGTACACCGCTCGCCTGACTACCAACACCAGGTGCTGGAAATCTCGCCGCCGGTGCCGATAGACGGCCAAACGAAGACGGCGTTCGGGCGCTGCGCGGCCGCGATAGAAGCCGCGATCAGGACAAGCCCTGCCCACTGGAATTTCTGGTTTGAAGCGGAGGTCCTTGCCAGGCTCGGCGTGCTCCCGGCGGCTCCTCCGATTGGGACGGCCGCCCTCAGCCGACAGCCTGCCGACGGTTAGCCTGCTTTGCTTTTCTAGAACCGGGCGTTGAGCCTCAGACGACCTGGTATTTGCGTTGCGGCCGGGACAACCGCCACGCCTCGCGCGTCCGGCTTTCCTCCCGCGAAGTGTATCCAGCGGCGACCAGTTATTTAAATGCTTGTGAGTAAGCAGCCGTAGAGTCCGGGATGTCCGAACCTAGCGGAGCTATCCCATCATCATTATCGTCAAAGTAGCTTTCAAAGGAAAAGTTGTCCTGCTTAAAAATTTGCGCCATGTCGGTTACGTAGGCGGCATCGTCCGTGACACCGATGCCCCATTCCGGGAGGCTCAACGGCTTCCTATTGGCTACGGCAAAAGCTTCCATATTGGCGATGCTAGGAAAATCGGGATCATTCGGAGTGTTACCGGCACTGTTGTTTAGAAAGGCTGTCCACCCTTCCTGAGACACGGTCATTTGACTTGAACAGTCGCTATCATATACATCTATCCCGATAATATCTACGTAGGAATTTCCCGGATACCATTCGTCAAGCGGGAGGTCGGTGGTGCAAGCATTCGGGTTCCAAACGAATAGGAAATGCGTTCCAGGTACCGAACGCATCGCAGTCACCTCATTGTCATAGCACTTCGCCCAGTCGTTCATTTCTGTGGTTGTCGATCCGACATAGTCGGCTTCCCATGCGCCGTTGGCTTCAGGGCCAAGGCGGATGACTATGCTCCCGGCGCCCCAAGACACAAGGTTCTTAGCCAACGTCGTCGCGTATTGGTTGTAACTACCAGCGGCACAGGACTCTTCCCAGCTCAACGGATCATCATTGTTAGAGACTGATTGCGGGATAAGGTCCATACCCATAACAACTTGATGTGCCGGATTCTTGTCCAGCCAAGCATCCCAGCCGTCAGAAATATCAGAGAACATCCACGGAGTTTCCCACTCAGCCCAGGTCGGCATTGGATTGGCGAACAATTCGACGCAATTATAGGTTACACCAGTCAAGTTGGTTACCGCAGAGATCTCCGATTGGTCCAGCTGACCGTAGGTGAAGCGCAGGGTAATGCAGTGAGCTTTTGAGTCTCCGGCTGTAATCGTACTACTAAGCTCCACGCTACGGGGCTTGCTACTAGCCTTAGGGGACCCCAATGGGCCCTTCGCGATTGACCAGGAATTAGGAATCACCGAGACTGCCGATGGATTAAGAACGGCTGGATCGTTCATCTTTGCAGCGCCTGTCTGCGGCGTTCCCCTATCGAATATCGCGACCAGCAACGCGACGATCCCCAGTACACCAAAAACGCTAACCAAGGCCAACAACCGGGAGCGACCCGTACTGAATCGTTTTTTCTTTTCAGCTTCCGCTCTGCGCATATCGTTCTAGCCTTCCCTAGGTGTAAGCAGTGCGTTTGCGAGGCGAACACCACGGGCTGTTTGCCAGCCATCCAGGCGCCTCCCGTGAACCTCAACGCTGTTGGGTACGTCCGCACGGTGGCGGAACGCCCGTCAGGATGGCCTGCTGCGGTGGCTACCGTTGATCCGCGCGACAACGAAGCCGGCACTCTCCAGAGACTTGACTAACGTTGCTCCCGGTACGGCCGGGACAGTAGCCGCAAGCTACCAGAAATCGGTGGCGTCCGAATCGCTGTGTAAATGACAGGACGGGCGTAGGTTCCCTCAAGACCGGCAAGTCATCGCGTCCCGGCTGTTCGGGGCGCACGTGACCAAGACCAATGCCCTGGAATCGCTGGTGATCGTCTCGTTCGTACGCGGTCCGTCGGTCCGCGACGTGGAGGCCGCCCTGGCCGAGGCCCCCGGGCGACCAGGCGGCGATCTCCAAGTCCACTGTCTCGTCGGTCTGCGGTCAGATGAAAGAGGAGTACGAGGCCGACCGCGGCCTGCGCTCGCCGCTGCTGGTCATCTCTGACGGCAACGCCGGGTGATCGGCGCGATTGACCAGGCCTTCCCCAAGGCCCTGCGCCAGCGGTGCCTTCGGCGAGACCCGCCGTGTCAAGGTCATCGGCCGGCTGCCCGGCGAGACCAGCTGCCTCACCCTCGTCTGGGCCGTTCTCGACCGTGCGTCCGGCGGCTCGCGTGGCCTGACCATGATCGCCGAAGGCCTGCGGCTGCTACAGAACCTGGGCCGCTCGCTGCTCGACCCGCCCCGCCAGCTCCGGCCACGCACCGTGACCGAAACTCGGAATGCCGACCGCCCCGAGAATGTCAACTCCCTTTGTCCGTATCGAGTTAGTTGGCCAAATCTCAAGATCTCGGGTCACATTCGAGAGCGAGTCGCTCGTGATAGCCGTGCACGGGCCGTCTCGGCGCCGCGCCCGCCCGAGTCCGCAACATCCGCAGTCGCATCGCGGCCGCCGCTCCCATGACCTGGTCGAGGCCCAGGAGCCGTCGCGCTGTGAGCTGGAGCTCCGCGCCGCCACGCCGCAACGATCTGATAACCCCCCGGAACATTTAGACATCTTTGAGTACAGCTGAGCGCTCGTCTGTAGCATCGAGGAATTATCGGGCCAGTCTGACAAGAAGTTGTCAGGCGGAACTATGGGGAGCGGGAGACGACCAGTGGTTCAGTCATTTGTGCGAGAGGCGACAGGGCACCTGCAGACCGGTATCACGAACGGTGCGCAACTCGCCTCCATCAGCGAGGTCATTGCCGGGGGTGTGAGCAGCAGCATGCGAGCTCAGGCGATCCCCGAGCCGCTCGTCGTCCAGCGGGCTGAGGGCGATCGGATCTGGGACGTTGAAGGCAGGGAGCTGATCGACCTCAACATGGGCTACGGTCCCCACTTGTTTGGGTACGCGGAGCCCGAGCTGGCCGCTGCGCTCGCCCGGCAGCTGGCGGAAGGTGCGATGACCGGGCTGCCGCACGTGGTCGACCGGGAGGCCGGGGAGCTGATTGCACGGCTGGTGCCCTCGGTCGAGCAGGTACGTTTCGCCAACTCGGGGACCGAGGCGGTCGCCTCAGCGCTGCGCCTGGCCAGAGTCGCCACTGGCCGGATGAAAGTGCTTACCTTCGATGGGCACTACCACGGGTGGAGCGAGACCGTCATGCGCGCCGGGAAGGCAACCTTCCACGAGCCCGCGCCAGAGTCCATCGCACCGCTGCCCGGCGCGCCTGGCATGATTCCGGAGGCGCTCGACTACACGCTGCAGGTCCCCTGGAACAACTTGCCCGCCCTGCGCGCCGTGTTCGAGGCTCACGGCGACCAGATCGCAGCGGTGATCTGCGAGCCGGTGATGGCCAACGCCTGCGTCGTTCCGCCGGCTCCTGGGCAGCTCGAGGAACTGCGCGCGCTGTGCGACCGCTGGGGCGCGTGGCTGATCTTCGACGAGGTGATTACCGGGTTCCGGCTCGGGAGCGGCGGGGCGCAGGAGCGCTACGGGGTTCTACCGGACCTGACTGTCCTCTCTAAGGTGATGGGCGGCGGCGTTCCTGTGGCGGCGCTCGGCGGATCACGCGACAAGATGGCCATGCTCGCAGACCAGCGCGCGCTCCACCTCGGGGTCTACGCAGGGAATCACATGTCGGTGCGGGCCGTCGCCACCAACCTCAGGAAGATAGAGAGCTCTCCTGAGACCTACGACGAGCTCGAGAAGCACGGAGATTACGTTGAGCAGCGGCTGCGCGCCATGTTCGCCGAGCTGAATCGCCCGGCGCTAGTCAGCCGGGTCGGTTCGCTGCTGTCCGTGTCGCTGCTGCACCGGCCCGCGGACCTGTCGCACGGCCCTCGCGCGGCGGCGCAGGCGATGGACTTCACCGCCCACCGCGCGCTGCAGATCGCAGCCCAGGAACGGGGCGTGTACTTCCACCCGAGCCCGGTCGAGCCCTGGTTCCTGAGCACGGCCCACAGCCCCGAAGACCTTGATCATGTGCTGGCTGTCGTGCGCGACGCGCTGGTCAGCGTGCCCGAGTCGCGGTGAGCGGCGGCGGCGGCGAGATGCCGCTCGAGCTGTTGCGGGAGACGGCAGCACGATCCCCGCAGAAAGTGCTCTTCGCCGAGGAAGCAGGGAACACCACAGCGCAGGACCTCGTCGACCTTGCCGAAACCCGCCTCGAAGCTTACCGCCGGACCGGGATAGGGCCGGGTCACCGGGTCGGGACACTGGCCTGGCCGGCCGCCTCGTTTGTGGCGGACGTGCTCGCCGTGCTCGCGCTTGATGCGGTGGTGGTTCCTCTGCCGCGGCAGATGAGCGAGTGGGAACTCGAGCGGAATGAGGAACTCGCCGCCACGACGTACCTGGCCGCGCCGCTCGACTGGCCGCTGCTGCCGGGGGCCGGCTCCGTGGTGGCAGGCGAACGACTGATCGCCCGCAAGCCGCCCGGCCTAGTGCCGCCCGGTGGTGCTGCCAGTGCTCAGCTCACCTCTGGTACCAGCGGACGCACGAAGGTGGCGCTGCGTCCGGTCAGCGCCCTGACCGCCGAGGCGGAAAACTACCAAAGGGCACTGGACATGGGTCCGGACACGGTGCTGGCTTGCCCAGTGCCGCTGCACCACGCGTACGGCTTCGGATTGGGCGCCTTGGCCGCTCCGCTGGCCGGTGCCACTACGGTCATCGCTAGCGCGGACCGGCCTGGGATGCTGACGCGTGCCCTGAATGAACAAGGCGTCACGTTGGTGGCCGGCGTGACGCCGCTGCTACGTCTGCTGGCCGAGGCGGCCGCCGGCCGGCCGGCACGTCGCATCGGCTACCTGTCGGCGGGCATGCCGATGGACTCGCGGACAGCTGAACTCGTCGGGACCAAGCTCGGCGGCTGGCTTGGCGAGGTCTACGGCACGACGGAAACCGGTCCCATCTGCGTTCGGCCGCCGGTCCCCTGGCAGGCTGCGCGCTCGCTTGGCCAGCCGCTCGAGGGGGTCCGGGTCGACCTGCGTCCTCTTGAGTCGGGGCCACAGCCGTCGGCTGACGACGTTGCCGACTCCGTAGGCCTAGTCGCTGTTCGCTCGCCCACCGCGATGACCGGATACCTGTATCCGGATCGGGTCGACGTCGCGCCGGTAGCTAATGGCTTTGTCACCGGCGACATCGGCCGCATGACGCCGGACGGGCTAGTGATCGTGGGCCGGTTGGCCAACTGCGTCAACGTCGGCGGTACGAAGGTGAGTCCGGAAGAGGTCGAGGCCGTGTTGCTGGAGTTCCCGACGGTGCGCTCCTGCCTGGTGGACGGTGAACCGGACGAATGGCGTGGCCAGCGGATTAGGGCCACGGTAACTCCGGCCGACGTTGACCTGTCCGGGCTGCGGGCCTTCTGCCGGGAACGACTCTCAGGGCCGAAGCAGCCGAGCCGGTTCGTCAGCGTCGACAACCTCGAAACCACCGCGACAGGAAAGGTGATCCGCGGCCAGGCGGTGGCCGCCAGCCCTCCGCTCTTGGAACGCGCGGCACCTCGTAGTTAACTCGGCGAGATCGGCCAGCGTGGGAGCCAAGCAGGTCAGTGACCGCGGCTCCAGCCCCCAGCCCGTTCATGGGCGTGCACGGCCTTGGCTCCCGCTGGCTATAGTCAGGGACGTGCGCACACGGGGGCGGGGCAACGGGACGCTGATCGTCGAGTCGGTGGCCTTCGGTCTCGGCTATACCGCCGTGCTGATCTGGTCTGGGGCAGCCCTCGTCGCCAGCTTCACCGACCGCGAGTCCTCCCCGTATTGGCCGGCCATCCCCGCACTGCGGACCGACACCACCGGCGTCATCGCGTTCGCGGTGGCCATCGTCAGTCTCGCGGTCAGCAAGTACCTGCAGCTCAGGCGTCGCAGCGGCGCGCCAGCCCAGCCGGTGGCGCGGTCCTCAGGCGTCCTGGCAGTGCAGGCAATGGCGGAGACCGCCGTGTTCCTTGGCACCGGCTTTGTCATCTACCTATCCCTGAACGCCGTCACGCATCCAGAAACCCTGCGGCTCCAGCTGACGCATCTATGGCCGTGGCCGAGCGAGGGCACCGTCCGGGTGATCGCCCTCGGCATCTGCCTGGTCGGAGCCGCCACCCGCCGCTATCTGCGGGCCACCGTGGGCCGGGCTATCCAGGCCGCAGCGGTTCCCGAGAAGGCCAACGTCGGCGGGGAGGGTCCCGACCTGCCGGAACAGGGCAGCTCAGGGGCTGTTTCCTCATTCGACAAGCTGACTTGACGGACACCCGTGCGGTACGTGATTGTGGCCGAAGCCGGGAGACCGGCGACCTGGGCCAGGCCACCAGGTGCGCTAGTTGTCCAGGCCGAGCGTGAACGTCGGCTTGGGGGAGGTTCCCGGCAGCTTGTGCT
>Ga0210383_10006473_pt1 | contig 10224 bp, 10 predicted proteins | sample IncBWC14OmetaG_FD_160072 | JGI IMG/M metagenome (GOLD analysis project Ga0210383, IMG submission 160072) | Forest soil microbial communities from Barre Woods Harvard Forest LTER site, Petersham, Massachusetts, United States - Inc-BW-C-14-O ...
TACAATCGCCGCCGCCTTTTGAGCTTCCTCGATGCACTCGTCGAGACTGAACAGATCCAGACCCCGGCGATAAAAGCTATTGATCCGGGACAAGTGGGTTTTGAAGCTGTTCGGCGAAACAATGACCGCACTATCCCAGAGCTTCGCGCCATCCGTCCATTCCACGTTGCGGGCCCAGCTCCGCGCGCCGAGCGCCGCCAGTGCGACGGCGAACACACCTGCCGTGATCCCGGCAGCTTGCGAGGGCGCAAGACGCCGCCCCATCGCCGCAGTCGCCGCAACAATGCAAACGGCGAACCCGAGGGAAGGCAAGTAGAGGAAGCGCTCCGCCAGGATCGAGCCTATTAGAAACAGCAGATTGGAGGTCGGCGCCATTGCCAGAAAGAAGAAAATCCCAAAGAAACAGATAGGGGCGGCGCGCCGGTAAAGACTGCCCAGGATGCCCCCCAGAGCGATTAGGCCGGCCAGCGCGGTCATTCCTCCACCCGTTGTCGCCAGGGGGATTTGATTGTACGAATAGTCCCAGGAGAGTTGGCGCGGCCACACCAACAAACTCAGGTAACGCCAGACAACTTCGGCAGCGGTAAGTCTCGCCCGCCAGAAGGAGGCCGCTGCAAGTGGGTTGTCCACCGCGATCACGTTATCTATGATGCTCGGCAGTACCGTGTGCCGCCACGCTAAAATCGCAAGAATTGGCGCCAGGACTGCCAAGTAGGTTCCTGTTTGGATTCGCCGGCGGAACAGAATGTCGTACAGCAGCATGGCCGCTGGAAGAATGATCGCGTTTTCCTTGGAGAGGAACCCAAAACAAGAAGCTAGAGCCAACCCGACTGCGGCTGCCGTTCGCCTCCGTCCGGTCCAATCTGGAAGGTAGATATGGAGGAGGAGTCCACCTAAGACGCCTGTCGCCGCCATGAGATCCGCGCGTCCCGCGATGTTGGTGACTGCTTCCGTATTCACAGGATGAACCGCGAAGACCGCCGCGGCTAGAAACGCAGGCAACAAGTCTCCCCAAATCCTCAAAATCACGAGCCACGCCAGAACCACGTTGATCAAATGCAGCGCCAAGTTGACAACGTGGTAGCCGAGCGCACGGTCCCGATTGCCGAACCCCACGTAGTTCAGCATCCAACTGAGGGTCACCAACGGGCGGTAGACGTTCGACTGTGAAGTTATCGAAGACCAATATGTCTGCGTGGCGATGAGGTGCAGATTCTCAAGGGTAGCGGTGTGGACCCGCGAGTCGGTGGATACCAGCGCCGCGGCGTCGCCTTCAATTACGCCGGAGAAAGAGCCCGAATAGGTCGCAATTGTCAGGGCCAGCAGCGCCGAGACCGAGAGGACCGTGGAACCCCGGCTAAGCATGCATAGGCTTATGTTATCACTCGATCTGACAAGGGCTACGCCGCAGCCAGCAGCCTCTGGTTTCCTCCTCCATGTTCGCGAAGCGGGCGCATATCCGAATGGGACGGCTCCCGCGATCCGTCTTCCATTCGCCTTGAGATAGCGATTCTTGGGAATCATATTTATGCCGCTGTAGCGATGCACCGCTCCGGTTGCGCGAAGGATGTTATCGGCACTGATTGATTGGGAGGTTTACGACAACGTTTCAGATCGTAATTGCGTGGATTCTTCGCGGTCCGGCGGGCGCAAGCCATGCAAGGGAGTCATGATTTCGGTGCTGCACGAAAGACCGGACGAGACCGTGGTGACCGCTGAATGTCAGGGTTGCGTTGACAGTTTTGACACTACGCTCATCCGGGATCGAGCCGCCAGCGTTAGGTGCCACGAATATCAGGCGTTTATCGCACGGCAGAGTTTGGTCCGTGCGTTGCCTACCTCAAAACGTGAGCACAACAATAGAAACAACTCTCAGGTCGGACGCTCGGACGGACCGGCAAGCAGAGAATTGCAAGAAACTGGCCCATAAGGTCGCAGTGATAACGGGCGGCTCGACAGGCATGGGCCTCGCGACGGCGAGACGCTTCGTCCAGGAAGGCGCGGATCACGTGTTTATCACGGGCCGGCGAAAAGACGTGCTGGAGGTGGCGGTTACTGAAATCGGCGACAAGGCTACGGGAATCCCAGGCGACGTCACGAGTCTGAACGATCTCGATAGCCTATACGAATCAGTGAAATGTTATGGTCGAAAACTCGACGTGGTATTCGCGAATGCCGGCATCGCACAATTGGCGGGGTTCGGTAGTGTCGACGAGAAGTTCTACGACCTGCATTTCGATGCGAATGTGAAGGGCCTCTTTTTCACGGTTCAGAAGTCGCTTCCTGTGTTGAACGACGGGGCATCGATCATCTTGAACGCATCGATCGCCACCATCAAGGGCTTCCCAGGTATAAGCGTTTATAGCGCGACCAAAGCGGCTGTCCGGTCGTTCGCGCGCACCTGGACCAATGAGCTCCGCGAGCGCCGCATCCGCGTGAACGCGATCAGCCCCGGCCATATCGATACTCCGATTTTCGAAACTTGGCAACAGGGCGACGGGCTAACAAAGATGAAAGAAGAGCTCGCAAAAAACGTCCCGCTTGGCCGCCTCGGAGATCCTGACGAAATCGCCAAAGCCGTCTCATTTCTCGCGTCGGATGAAGCTAGCTACATCTCGGGGATTGAATTGTTCGTCGATGGCGGCATCGCCCAAATCTGACGGCGCACAACGAAAGGACAGAACATCATGACTTGGCTGATGAATCAGCTTGCGAAAATACGACTCCTCCAGGGAGATTTCGATTACAAGCTAGTTCGAGCGTCGATGGTAATCCTCTTCTTTTTCTTCGGGTATCAGAAGTGGTTTGATTACGAGGCTAAGGAACTGGTTCCATTCTTTACGCATGGACCTCTCATCTTCTGGATGCCGGCGGTGTTCGGCATCAAGGGCGCCACCTACTTCCTGGGCGTTTCGGAGTGGCTGTTCGGAGCACTAATACTGGCTGGGTTCTGGAACAAGAAGTTGGGCGTTCTCGGAGCTCTCGGGTCGGTGGCATCGTTCTTATGCACCGTCACGATCATTCCTTTTATGCCGGACGGTTGGGCTAAGTCAGCCGGCGGGTTTCCGGCAATGGTTGGAAATGTTGCGTTCCTGATGAAAGATGTGGTGCTGCTGGCTGTATCGGTGTACCTGGTGAAACAGGACCTCATGAGGGCCACTTTGGCGGACAAAGCTCCACGCACAGCGGTTTCTCTCGCGTTCGTACCGTTGGGAGAGCAGAACACAGTGCGAGCGGAAAGCACGATGAAATGAACTTCCGATCAACCGAAAGGATAGATAATGAAGTTACTCACAACTGTTCTCTTGGCCGCGGCTGCCGCCTTCGCTCAGTCGCCTGAACGATTGCCGGTTACTGACGCGGAGAAGATCGCGGACGCATTGCGCGCCGGTCCCGAATTCATTACCAGGGACGCGACTCTCCTGGATTGGCCATCGACGCCGGGCGGCGAGTACAGGTTTCTTCGTAAAGGCTCCAGCGAATGGACCTGTCTCCCGGGCATTCCCGCGTATGCGCACGATGAGCCAGGGTGCTTCGACCCGGTATTCCTGCGCTGGATTCAGGACAGCCTGGCCGGCCGTACACCGCAAATTGATCGTCTAGGGATCTCGTACATGTACGTTGGCGCATGGGTGAAGTCAGCGAAAGGCGTTTCCGGCCCGGAGTTCCATGTAGGACCGCACTTGATGGTTGTGAGTCCACATCAGGATGACTTCCAAGGGTTCAATCGTGACGGATCAAATGGCCTGCCCTACGTGGCGCATCTGCCGGGCCACACGGAGCTATACCTGGTTACACCAATTCGCGAGTGGGACGAACACAGGCGAGAGCATGATGCAAACGCTTCGCGATAACTGTTTAGATGCCGACAGGGCCCAGGAGTTGGATTCGTCATTGTCGCACCTTTGGGCGGTGCTCCTGGCGGGCGGTGACGGCGTTCGGTTGCGGGAACTAACGCGAAGGATCGCGGGCGACTCCAGGCCCAAACAGTTCTGCCGAATCATCGGTAGAGAGAGCCTTTTACGACAGACTCGCACCCGCGTTGCCCCGCTCTTCCCAGTCAATCGGCAAGTCTTCGTTTTGTCTCGCGCCCACGAAAAATATTTCGGCGAGGACCTGACCGAGACCATCGATTCCCATCTCATCGCGCAACCACTGAATCGTGGCACAGGTATCGCCATCATTCTGACCATCCTCCATGTCTTGCAGCGTGATCCTGATGCTGTGGTCGCCTTCTTTCCGTGCGATCACTATTACGCCGATGACGCCTCGTTTCGCTTAACGATCCGATCCGCACTTGAGAGCGCCGGGAAGAACTCCGAGTCGATCGTCCTTGTGGGTGCCGACGCTGAGTATCCGGAAGTCGATTATGGATGGATTGAGCCCGGGGTGGTCGTTTCGGAAGCTGCTGGCGGGCGGCTATCAAGCGTGGCTCGATTTTGGGAGAAGCCTTCCTTGCGTCAAGCTCAAGCGCTTTTGCGCCGGGGTTGCCTCTGGAATACATTCGTAACCGTCGGCCGGGCGACGACATTCTTTGAGATGTTGTGTTCGCAAGTTCCCGAGGCGGTACTTACGATATCGCGAGCGATCGCAGACAACGCGCTCGATGTTGCGTACCAGCAATTGGGCACGGTGGATTTTTCACGAGATGTTTTAGTAAATCTGCCGCACAGACTTTTGGTTCTACGTGACCAAGCGTCCGGTTGGGCAGACCTCGGTAGTCCCGCTCGCGTGCTCGGAACCCTGAGTCGAAACGGCATTCAACCCGAATGGGCCAGTGAGGAAGACTACGTCTTTGATCATCAATAAGCCATAGGAGAATATCATGCAAACACATCAAGACAACTACTTGACTGCTTACCGCAGCCTGAAGCTGACACGAGACGCTGAAGGCGTGCTGGTCGTACAATTCCACAGCGACGGAGGGCCGCTCACTTTCACGGCACAGGCCCATACGGAAGTTGTTGACGCCTTCTACCGGATTTCCCAAGATCGAGCGAATAAGATCGTGATCCTCACCGGCGCGGGCGGGGACTTCATGATCGGCGTCGATTGGCAGTCTTTCAAAGACGTATCGGATCCCGAGGTATGGAGCCAGATCCATGACGAAGGCGTTCAGGTTTTGGAAAACATGGCCAATATACGCGTGCCTGTGATCGCGGCCATCGAGGGACGCGCCCATATCCATTCTGAATACGCGCTGCTGGCCAACGTCATTGTGGCAGCCGAGGGTGCGACCTTTCAGGACGTCGGCCACTTCGCCGCAGGTGTCGTGCCCGGAGACGGCATCTTCACCGCCTGGAGTTATCGCGCGGGAGCGGGCCGGGCTGAAGCTTTTCTGCTGAACCCGCAGCCATTGCCGGCCGCTGTTGCGCAGCAGTGGGGCGTGGTCGCTGAAGTAGTGCCGGACGGCAAGGCGCTCAGCCGGGCGCAGGAATTGGCCAGACTGTACTTGAAGGCGCCCGAAGTAACACGCCGCGACACTCGCATACACTTTATTCAGCCGCTGAAAGAGCGTATCGTGCGCGAGATTGGCTACGGACTTTCGGTCGAAGGGGCATCGGCGGCCGATCTTGTGAAATCAATGCGGGCCAAGAGTGCGTCTGTCACCTAGAAAGCAAGTCGGCTTACAAGCACGGACGATGAGGGCGTCGTCCTCAGTATCGACGTTTCCTAGTTGTTGCGTCGGCTGCGGTACGCCAACCCGTCTACACCTGTGCCAAGCCTCCATCCACGAACAACTCAACTCCCGAGACGTAGCTGCTGTCGTCGGAGGCAAGGAAGACCACAGCCTTAGCGATCTCATCGGGCGTACCGAGCCGGCCGAGGGGAATGCTGGTTGAAATCATCTTCCTGCGCTGCTCGCCGACCTGTGACGAACCGAGCAGTTCGCTCAATCCGGGAGTATCGGTGGCACCTGGGCTCACTACATTTACGCGAATGTGGCGATCTTTTAAATCGGTGGTCCACGTCCGCGCGAACGACCGGATTGCCGCCTTTGTGGCGCTGTAGACGCTGTTTGACGGCAATCCCTTGCTTCCCACGATGGAGGCATTGAGGATGATGGTCGCGCCATCAGGCATCAACGGAAGCGCCTTCTGTATGGTGAAGAGCAGGCCCTTCACATTGACGCCGAAGATCGAATCATAAAGCTCTTCACTGATCTCCCCAAGATGGGCATACTTTGCAATGCCCGCATTCGCGAAAACGATATCGAGCTTGCCCTTATCCCGTTTGATCTGTTCGAAGAGACGATCCAAGTCGCTGAGATCCGACACATCCCCTTGCACGCCGGTCGCATCGTGTCCGATCTCCTGCACCGCCGCAGCCAATTCGGCGTTGCGGCGGCCCGTAATGAAGACGTAGGCACCCTCGCTCACAAACCGTTTTGCAGTAGCCAATCCAATACCACTATTGCCGCCAGTGATCAGCGCAATTTTCCCATCAAGCTTGCCCATAGAATCCTCCTAGCTGGTCGCGGTATCGCATAGTGCCGACTGTCGAATCAGGCACTCAATTTTTGCATCGAGATCTTGCGCGACCGCGAGCGCCTCTGCATTCCTATACGGCGCCAAGAGACTCGTCATCCGGTCATAAGAGAGATGTACGCCGTCCCGCCGTTCATCGACCAGGATCGTAACCGGGGCGTACGATCCAGCATCGGGTACATGTTTGGCCATTTCTTTCATGATGAGTGGATTGCCGATCACGAGTCGCACGATTTTCGGCGTGTCGAGCCCGGTTTCCTTGCGGAGAATGGCGCCAAGATCAAGCTCCATGAACATCATAAGCTCCGTCTTCCCGAGTCCGTTTCGAACCACATCCTCCAGTTCAGCGAAGGTCCGTGCGCTCTTAGTGGCCCTGGCAAACTCCACCATCTCGGGGCGGCCCACTGCCGATTTGAGCGACGCCAGGATCTCTTGGAAGGGCTTAGAAGATACCACGCTGAACCGTTCCATCTCGACTTTTCTGGTTGTCATTACGTTCTCCTCAATTACGTCGGGCGCTTCAGCACTAGAAGCTTCGCCGTTAATATAAACACCGCTTCCCCCTCTTGATTGAACATCGTGCATCGCACGGTGACGATGCCTTGATGCGGTTTGGACCGCGATGGCGTGATTTCAACAATTTCACTTTCGACGTGCAAGACGTCGCCAGGACGTGTCGGTCGAGGCCAGGCGATTTCTCCGCCCAGGCCGACGATGCCGTTCGCAAATGGCAAACCGCCATCGACGAGAAGCCGCATGGCGACAGCCGCCGTATGCCAACCGCTCGCCGCCAATCCCTTAAAGACGCTCGCCTCGGCAGCACTTTCATCGATATGGAATGGTTGCGGATCGAATTCCGCCGCGAACTCCTTGATCCGCGCCGCTTCCATAACATAGGTTTGCGAAGTGAATCTTTGGCCGATGGCCAAGTCCTCGAGATAGAGCTGTTCCATTCTTTCGGTCACGATGCGGCCACCTCATCGTCCAGGTAGCGGTTCAGATGCGCCTGAATACGCCGAAGTGCTTCATCATTACGCTGGATCCGGGTCATCATCAGGGCGCCTTCAAGCGATGCCACGATTAAAGTGGCCACTGCTCGCGGATCGACCCCGGGTTGCGTTTCGCCGCGCGCCTGCGCCTGATCAACGAACGTCTGCAGGCGGCTCAACCAGGACCTGAGGGCTTTCGCGACGTGCGCGCGAAGGACCGGATTGCCATCGTCAGTATCGATCGCAGTGTTCAAAATAGGGCATCCGCCCGGAACGGGAGACCGGCGCTCGACAAAATTCGCGATGATCTGCTTAATCTTTTCTATACCACTCGCCTTTTCATCCACGTGCAGCAACCGCGAGTTCCAAGCGGCCTCCCACGTATAGTCGAACGCTTCCGCGGCAAGTTCCTCTTTGCTGGAGAAGTGGCGGTAGATGCCCCCCTTCTTCAGGCCGGTGGCCAGCATAAGCTCGCTGAGCGAACTGCCTTCGTAGCCGCGTTTGTTGAAGATCGGCGCGGCGGCTTCGACAATCTTCCGCCGTGTTTGTTCGCCTTTGGTCATATGCCCGCCTATTTTCAATTAGATGAGACCGCTCGGTCCCTTCCAATTGTATCGTTCTGGCCATATGGATGCCTCTAGAGACCGAACGGTCTCACAATCGGCCAACAAATAATTTAGAAAATCTGCGACCGAATGGTCTCTTCTGCAATCCAAGCGCCCAGAAGGATTTCCGAATGAAAAACGGAACGAGCTCTAAGAGTCGAACACGTTCAGGGGTCCTTGCTGTGGCTTTGATGATGGCCTCAACTGCCGTGGCCCCGGGGCAAAGCCTGGACCCGCTTGGATATTCGGTCGCAACTCCCCGTCCGTTCAGCCCGGCAGAGGGCACCACCACTCCGAGCGCTCAAGCCAGCCAGCGGCAAAACCCCTACCTGGGGAGTGTGCCGTCGAAGAAGACGGGAACGAGACTTGGGCTTTCACTGAAGAGCGCGATCGAGCGAGGTCTTCGTTATAACCTCGGTTTGATCGAGTCCAGCCAGGCGAGCGCGGACGTGCGCGCCGAGAGGCTGCGTGCGCTTTCGACATTGTTGCCGCAATTGTCCGCGGCGGCTCGCCAAGGATACGAAAATCTCAGTTACAAAGAGATCGGCCTCAAGTTGCCACCGATTCCGGGATTGCCTTCGCTGCCCGCGGCCAGCGGGGCGTTCGGATACCAGGACGCCCGGGTCAGCCTCTCGCAATCCTTATATAATGCCGAGCTTCGAAATCACTACCGTGCACGTAAGAGCGATGAACAAGCGTCAGCGCTCAGTGTCCAGGATTCACGCGACGTAGTTGTTTTTGCGGTCGGGACCGCTTACTTGCAGGTGATCGCCAGTGCCGCTCGCGTTGAGACTGCAACAGCGCAACTCGCATCGGCTGGCGAACTGGATCAACAAACTGCCAATCGCGTCAAGAATGAAGTTTCACCGGAGATTGATTCGATCAGGGCACAGGTGGAGCGCCAGTCTGCCGAACAGCGGCTGACAAATGCAACCAATCAGCTCGAAAAAGACAAGCTGACCCTTGCTCGAGTCATTGGGCTGGCGATCGACCAGGAGTTCGAGCTAAGCGATTCGTTGGCCTACCACCCGCTAAGCGGAATCACCAATGAGACCGCAACCGCGGAAGCTCTGCGGTCCCGCGCCGACCTCCGAAGCGCCGAAGCAAGTGTACAAGCTGCGACATTTACCCTTCGTGCTGAGAAAGCCCAGCGCCTGCCGGTGATTTCGTTGACTGCCGACTATGGCGGCGGGGGCGCCAACATTGGGAACTTCAATCAGGTTTATACCATCGCCGGCAATATTTCCGTGCCGATCTACACCGGAGGCCGAATTCACGCCGACATCGAGCAGGCACAGGCGGATCTGGCGCGCCAAGAGGCGGAGTATGAGGATCTAAAGGGCCGCGTCGCTTACGACGTTCGGGTGGCATGGCTGGATCTTAGCGCGTCGGATTCAAGCGTTAGGGTCGCCGAGCGAAACAAAGCCCTTGCGGCACATGCGCTAACCGAATCGAGAGACCGGTATACGAATGGCGTGACCAATTACCTCGAAGTCGTTCAGGCCGAGGAAACGGTCGCGGCTGCCGGCGAGAACTACATCGAGAGCTTGTTTTCCTACGACGTGGCGATGATCTCTTTTTCACGAGCTATTGGTGGCGCTGAAACGAAGCTTCAGGAGCTTCTGGGAGGCAAATAATGGCACGAACTGTCGAAACGGAAGTTGTTGATATGGATGAAGCAGTGCGGTCGCGAGCGACTACAGAGCGCGAGGATCGGGACGCGGAAAAGAAGTCCCCTAGTAGAAGGCTCGCGCGCTGGACTGTACTTGCGTTCTCCGCGGTCGTCCTCGCCGGTGCCTCAATGTGGTGGTTGCACTCGCAAAACTACGAGACCACCGATGACGCCCAGATTGAAGGGCATCTGGACCTGGTTAGCACGCGCATCAGTGGAACCGTGACATACATTAATCCCCTCGTCGAAGATACCCATTTCGTCGCGGCGGGAACCTTGCTGCTGGAACTTGATCCGCGGGACTACGCTGCCGAGCTTGAACACGCGAAGGCTAATCTTGACACCAGAGTCGCGGAGGCTCACTCGGCGCAAGTGACGGTGCCGATCATCGACGCGACCGCCTTCGGACAACTCCACTCCGCTGAAGCTGCTAAAGAGCAGGCGCTCGCAAGTGTCGAGTCAGAGCAGGC
>Ga0210383_10006477_pt1 | contig 10222 bp, 4 predicted proteins | sample IncBWC14OmetaG_FD_160072 | JGI IMG/M metagenome (GOLD analysis project Ga0210383, IMG submission 160072) | Forest soil microbial communities from Barre Woods Harvard Forest LTER site, Petersham, Massachusetts, United States - Inc-BW-C-14-O ...
TCCCGCTGGCCTACACCGGCGCGGAGCTGCGCGGCACGCTGCTCGATATCGCCCGCGCCCGCGGACTCGCCGCGGCGGACCGCGGCCACTGCGTGAAAACGATCACTGCGGTGCTGCGCCGCGAGCCGGACGCGGTCACCTGCGTCCGTGCTCGGCTGGAAGACCTGCGCGAGCGCGCCGCCGGAGCGCTCGCCTTCGAGCTGGCCGGTGACATCACCAGCGAGCTGCGCGCCCTGGAGTGGGTGACGAGCCCGCAGCGCGCCAGCTCGATGGCCGCGACGGACTTCACCGCCAGCGGATGGTCGGGCGGCGTCCTGACATCCTTCATCGTCCGCCGCGGCCAGGTGCGCGAATGGGCGCAGACGGCCTGCCCGGCGTCCGACGCGGCGGCGCGGCTGGCCGGCACCCCGCCCTACTGGGCCGGCTTCGCCCAGCGCAACGCGGAACTGGCCGCGGCGCTAACGACCTGACGGTCCGCAGTCGCCGCTACGCCGAGAGCAGTTCGCCGAGCGTCAGGTGCCGGACGGCATCTCTGGACGGGAGCCCGCGGCGCGCCACGATGGCGGCCACCGTCAGCTCGCCCGCCGCGGCCGCCCCTGGCCCGGGGCCGCCGAGCTCTTCCTTCACCGCCTGCGCCACCTGGTGGCGCTGCGCGGGAGTCAGGTCGGGCGAGAAGTAAATGCGGCTCAGCGCGTCCGCCCGCAGCCGCTCGTATTCCTTCAGACTGCCCACGTCCTTCGCGTAGGCCGCACCGCTGATCGCCTGATCGAGGTCTGGCGTCCGCCAGTCGTCTCGTTCCCCGCGCCCCTCCACCCGCAGCACCAGGTAGTCGAAGCCGGTGAGCCGGACCCCGTTCCGGCACAGCCGCCCGTCGCCGATGTGCAGCTGCGTCGCGGGCAGCTCATCCTCGGTGGCGCGGACGATCGCGAGCCAGCCCGGCTTGAGCTCGTTGGCGAGCTCGCCGCCCGGCGCGGCCAAGGTGCCTTGGAAGCAGAGCAGCGGGTCGCTGGCGTTCGCTTCGATGATCTTCTCGGCGCCGGTCGCCACCATGTCCGCGATGCTCAGCGCGGTGGACAGCGGCGGGGTCACCAGCGAGGCGAAGCCGCTGAGCACGTCGATGGCGGTGCCGAGGTTGTTCTTGCCAAGGACCCCGTACAGCGCGACCTGCAGTTCGACCGACCGGCCCGCGTACGGCAGCAGCTCGGTCAGCTGATAGTCCTCGAACACCCCACGCCCGGTCGTGACCGGTGGCTGCACGAGCGTCACGAAGGTCCGCGGCACCGGGGCACCGAACATCAGCCGCACCGACGCCTGCACGGCGGGCAGCCGCTCCGCGCCCCACGCCACTTCCTTGGCGAGGAACAGCTCGCTGAGCCAGACCCGGAGGTAGCTGTCGTTCGGCGTCATCACCGCAGCCTCGGCCTGCGGGAAGAACAGCCGGTGCAAGTGCCCGGCGTCCGCGTCCACCTGTCGCCGCACCCGGGTCCACAGCCTGCCGACAGCGCTATCGCTCACTTGTACCTCACCATGCTCCAGAACAGTACGACGTCGTCGAGCAGTGCGGGCTCTTCCAGGAACCTGAGGTGCGCGCGCAACTGCGCCTGGAGCCGACGTGAGTCTCCGCGCGGCAGCGCGGAGTGCTCGGCGATCATGTCGGCCACGGTCGTGGCCAGGCGGGCTGGCACGGCCGGCACGATGAGCACGTCGCAGGCGGGGCGGGCCGCCGTCAGGTCTACCGCCAGCGCCAGCTTCTCCAGCAGGTCGTCCATGTCGCCCTCGGCCAGGTCGTCGGACACCGGCTCGGCCTGCAGCACGATCAGCGACGGCCGCCCGAGTGTGAGCTGGTCGGTACCGAGCAGCTCGCGAGCGGTGCTTGCCGCGTCCTGCTCCCCGCTGATATCGAGCCGCGGGCCGGCCGACGTGCCGACGGCCCTGCCCATCGTGTACCGAACCCGGATGTCGTCCGACTCCCTGGTGGTCTGGAACACCTCCCCGGTGAGCCGGAACCGGTCGCCGAGGGCGCGTTCCCATTCCGGCGGGGCGGTGAACGCAACTCCCGCGGCGTCGTGCTCCGCGGGCAGCCTGAGGGCGAGGGGGCCCCGGCGGTACCACTCGATGCACCCGGCGGCGTCAGGGCCGAGGCCAGCGGTGATGATCCGTTCCCATGGCATGGCCGCATCGGACGAGCTCATGAACAGGACGCCAGGCGCCGTCCCGGCCGACCACCACGCGCCGTCCGCCGCCGGAGGGTCCGCCTCCCAGCTCAGCGACTCGCCGAATGTCGCGACGTACCCGCTTCGCGCTTTCCGCCGGAACGGCGTTGCTAGGGCCTCCACGAGGGCCAGCAGAGCGAGTCGTGGCCACCGCCGTCTGCGAGCGGCCGCCAGCGGCCGCACATGCGCCCAGAGGTAGGCGCGGTGGCGATCAGCGGGCGCGCCTCCGACGAGCGCAGTGAAACCCAGAGCCGCAGGGCTGAAGACGCCGACTCCCCTGCTGTCGGCGACGCGGAGGACGCTGTGCAGCCGCCAGTTGCCTGTCAGGACAACGACGACGAGCAGGAGGCCAGCCAAGCTCGCCACGCCGATCGCGAAAGCGGCAGGCTCGGCCACCACGCTGAGGACTGCGCCCGCGACCAGGGCGCAGGTGAGAAGCGCCTGGAAGAGCCAGCCGACTGTCCGCTCCGTCACCAGCACCTTGGATACGACAGAGACCCGCCTGTCCTCGTCAGTGCTCAGCCGCCGGAGGAATTCCGCCCAGTAGCGCCACGGGCCCGCCGCCTCGACGGGACCGCTGAGCGCCGCGCCCACGTCCGGCTGACTGGCGGTCAGGTCGTCGAGCCCGGCCCGCGTGATCCCGAGGTCAAGCGGGCTGCCTGTGATGGTGAAGCGCGACGCGGCCGCGAGCAGCTGCCCGACGAGATCCTGGCTGGTCCCGTAGGCGACGTACGCGTACCCGAACATCCGCGCGGCGTGCCGCGGCAGCCGGAGCGCGAGCAGCTCCGCCTCGTCGAACGCGATCTCGGCGAACAGCCGCGGCGGGACCTCCGGCGGGCACTCATGGATGTCGTCACCCGCGAGGGCGGCGCGCCGCAGGCCGGCCCGCACGTTCCGATAGGGGTCAGACCGCACCAGCGACGGCCGCGGCCGGGAGATCCAGTACGCGACAGCCTCCCGGACGGACTCGTAGGCGGAATGCTCAAGTAGCCGCATCTCCTCGATGTCGAGCTCGATATCCGCCGCGAGATCGGTTTCCGTGCTGTGAGCTGGCCAGAGCGCCTGCACGGCGGGCTCATTCGCGGTCTGGTACTGCCACCACGCGTGCCAGTCTTCGGGTCTCGGGACCGCGGGGATCCAGTCAGGCCGCCCGCCATACGCGACCACCGTGGCACGGCGGGCGCTCTGTGTCAGGTCGAGCCTTGACGGGTCGTTGTCCCTGGACAGCCGTGCGAGCAGGGCCCGCTGGTCGTCCAGCCTAAGGCGGCGGGCGATCCGGACCGTCGCCGCGTCCGCGTGCCGGATGGTGGCATCGTCCCCGCGGGTGTCCAGCGCCGCCGCGCGCCGCTGTTCGAGCAGGTCCAGCGCCCGTTGCGGGTCCCCGGCCGCGAGCCAGGCGTCGGCGAGCGTAGCGAACAGTGGCGGCACCAGGTCGTGGGCGGAGCACGTCGCCACCCGGCTCGGGTCGTACTGGTCGATCTCCTCCCACCGCTCGATATCCGACGGCGGAATGATCCCGTAGCCGAGCCGGGTGCGCAGGCACAGCGAGGCCAGCCGCTCACCGTCCACGGTGTCGAGATGGTCAGCGGCGTAGGACTCCCACGCCGTGCGGACACTGTCCTCTGGAGGGGCGATCAGCCCGTGCTCGAGCCGCACCCGGGCCAGCAGGTCACTCGCGGGGATCCAGTCGGCAAGCCCCGCTTTGATACCCGGTTCCGCCGATTCGTCGCCGACGAGCCCCGCGGCAAACATCGCCTGAGTTTCGGCCAGGCGAAGGCGCTCCACCGCCCCCGCACGGTCACCGCTAGCCGCGCGCAGGCGGCCTAGGGCGACGTGCACCCACGCTCGCACCCGCGCGCTGCTCGTACCTGGCAGCTTCTGCACGGCGGTGAGGAAGCTGTCCCCCACTATCAGCCTGGCTTCCGCACGGGCGCCGGCCTCGAGCAGGCGGTACACGGTGTCCGAGGCCGCCGCCGCCAGTTCGAGGCGCTGGGTCGCCGAGTGGCCGTCAAACCCGGGGCGGATGACAGCCCACGCCGCTGCGTGGTCCGGCGCGTAAGGCAGCACCCCGAGCGCGGCGCGCACGCGCAGGAACCGCCCGGCTTCGGGATCGGGATGGTCACTCGCGCGGGCGAGGACCTCGTCCCAGCTGGCACGGGCGTTGAACGTCGCCGAGGCGCGGCGGCTGGCCGCGATGTAGGACGCGAGCACGGTGGCACGCAGCGCGCGCGCCGTCGGCCACTCCTCCTCCTCGGACGCGCCCAGGACCCGACTGGTCACGTTGAGCAGCCAGTTCCAGCGGCCCGCCAAAGCGACCCGCGCCGCGAGATCGTCCCACAGGCGCGCCGTCTCGGCGGGCTCGGACAGCCGCAGCGCGGCGAGCAGCTCATCGACGTCGATATCTTCCAGCGGCGCGGCGGCTTGCTTCCGCAGCTCCTGCGCGAGCCGGGTCGTCAGGTCGGCGAACCCCGCCGCCCGGTCCTGCGCGCCGAAGTAGTGCCGCAGCCGGCTGGCCAGCGCCGGTTTCGCTTCCACCTGCAGCGGCGGGTCACCGTCGTGGTCGATCCACTCCTGTTCGGCGAGCCGCGGGCCGAGAGCCGCGGCGGGATCGCCGGTGAACATGGCGATCGTCGCGACCCGGCAGCGGCCGGCGGTCGCCAGCAGCGGCAGCGCCGCCAGCACGCCCGGGTCGTGGAGCCGCTCGATGATCCGCCCTTCGATGTAGGCGTCGCTGCCGGCCGCCACGCGCCGCGGGTCGAGGTCGGGATCTTCGTCCGCCCACGCAAGGTACAGGGCGAGGTCGAAGGGGCTTACCCGGCTGCCGGGCGAGTCAACGGCGGGCGACTGGCGGATCATCGCGTCCGCCAGCCCGGGCGCGAGCGGTGCGGCCGAGAACGTCGCGAGGTACCGCCTCGCCTCCTCTAGCGTGAACCCGGCGACGTCCACCTTGGCGAGGTAGTCGCGAGCTGGCAGGAGCCGGCGGCCGGCGAACAGCACCCGGACGGACGAGGCCTGGGCGTGAATGCGCTCCAGGATCGCGAGCGTGTTCCGCACGGCGGGGGCGGCAGGGTCGCCCGCGTCGGCCTTGGCGAGCTCCTCGCAGGTGTCGAGGATCAGCAGCACCTCGGGGAGTTGCTCGAGAACCGCGGCGAAATCGTCGATCGCGGCCAGGACAAGCGGGTTCCGCATCGGCTCCGGGTGCTCATCGCGGTCACTGCTCAGCCTTTCGTGCACAGTCGCGGCCGAGCGGCGGAACCGGGTCAGCGCGCGGTCCGCCCGGTGGACGGCGGCGGTGTGCAGCGCTAGCTCGTCGGCCAGTTCGAGCAGGAGCTGCACGGGCTTGCGCACCGGGTAGTCGGGGTTCATGTGGTCGAAGTCCACCCGGGCGATCGGGATAGCGGGCAGGTCCCTGTCGGCGGCGTACCGGCCCGAGGCCAGATACCTGATCAGCATCGTCTTCCCGACGCCGCCGACGCCGCGCAGGTGCAGGGCCCACTGCTCGATACCGGGACGCAGCAGCCGGTCTACCGCACCAGACAGCTCCGGGCGGTCGAGGTTGCGTGCCAGCGCGCGGGCGTCCTGCCGACGGCGGGTGCCGAGGCTGAGCAGCCGCCGGGCCCGGTCGACGGCCAGTTCCATGGCGCCTGCCTGGAGCGCGACCAGGGCCTCACCCGCGGCGACGAGCTGCTGGGCGGCGCTCAGGTCACCGGCTTCGACAGCCTGCCGCGCCTGGATGACGATGATGAGGTCCGGTTCCCCCCGCATCAGCTCTGCCCAGTACTCCAGCGCTCCTGGCAGCTCAGCTGTCCCCGACAGCGCGGTGACGTGCGTGGCGATGCTTGTAGCCTCAGCCTGCACCTGCTGCTTGCCGTCCAGCTCGATCAGCAGGCCCAGAACTGTACGCCGCGCCTCGTTCGGCATCCAGAAGCGCAAGTCGCCCGTCCCTTGGCCGTGCAGCGAGCCGCGGGTCTCGCACCAGCCGGCGTCGCGGGCCCGCTTGACGAAGTCGAGGATGTCCGCCGCGGGGAAGCCGGCGGCCTTGGCGGCGCTCAGCGTCCACAGTGGCACCGCCGCGAGCCACAGCGTCGCCTCGCGGCCGAGAGTGTCGATCCGGCCCGCGCGCTCGGCCCGGACCGCGCCGGCCACCTGGGCGGCGAACTCGGCGTTCGGGGCGGTCATGATCGGCCAGCCTTCCCGGCCTTCTCGTAGCCGGCGAGGATGTCGGCGTCCATGTCGGGAGTGAAGAAGATACCGGCCGCCTTCGCGAACCCGAACAGTTCGGTCTCGTCGTAGATGACGTTCCGCATGACCCAGCGGAGCAGGTTCTGCCAGCCGGGATCGGCGCCGCGCTTGAGTGCGTAGACGGGGGTCCGTTCCGGCGGGTTCAGCAGCCACCACTGGTAGGCGAGAAGGTCTTCAGGGTCGTCGTCGTGGTCGCTGAGCCGGCCGAGCGGCAGGAACGTCACCCACGGAGCGCCGTGCTTGTCGTGTCTGGCAGTCGCCAGCGCGCCGGTGTCCGCCCCGGTCAGCACCACGGGGACGGGATAGGCGCCAGGGCTGAGACCCTTCGGCCCGAGCATGCCGAGCAGGTCGTCGAGGGCGTCCAGGTGGTCGATGTCGTCGACCCACCGGTCGACGCGGTGACACAGCAGCACGACCCGCGGCTGCGGGCTCGCGGCGACTGGGTCGGTCGCCGGAAGGTCGGCCACCAGCTCTTCGAGGGCCTCGCGGATCGCGGCCGCCAGATGCAGGGGCTTCGCGCCTGATTCCGCCACTGTGACGAGGCGGCCATTCTTCTGCGGGATGCCCAGGTTGGCGCGGATGTCGGCGAGTTTGTCGCTGAGGTCGGCGGCGAACCGGGCGCGGCCGGGCGGCGGATCCTGGTCGTACGGGCCGAGCAGCACGGGGAAGCAGCCCGCGCGCACCGCGCGGGCGGCCAGTTCCTGCAGCAGCCGCAGGCCGCCGTAGCTCTTGGCCGGGTCCTGGGTGTAGGCGACGAGCACGTTCAGCGGATCGGATCCGTCGAGCAGCCGGTCCGTGGCGTCGATGAACTCGCCGCGGCCGCAGAACACCGGGTCCCAGCCGAGGTTCAGGTCGAAGATGCGCTGCCGCATCGCCTTGATGGCGGCGGTGTCCACCAAGCGGATATCGGCGGGCAGCCGCTCGGCGAGGAAGACGGCGGGCAGCGCCCAGTCAGCCGAGTCGAGATCGGGCCGCGCATGGAACGCGGCGCCGCGGCCCCGGATGACCGCGTCGGCGATAGGGACGCCGTCCCCGATCGCCTGCGTCAGCGCGCGGGTGAACACCCGGCATGCCGTGTCGGAGATATCCCCTGCCATCGCGACCACGACCGGGACGCCGCCCGCGACCAGCTCGGCGGCGAACGGCAGAGCGTTGACGGGATCGTCCGGGGCGCCGGCGTCCGGCGATGCGGAGGCGGTCTGGCACGCCGACAGCACCACGGCCTTCGGCATGTGGTCCGCGGCGGCGAAGACGTCGAGCAGCTGCCCGGCGGTCAGCCAGTCGTCGCCTCCGGCCGGGGTCTCCGCCCGCAGCTGGAGCTTCACGCAATGCTCTTCTGGGAACGGGCGGCCATGCCCGATGACGTGCAGCACATCCGGCTCGAAGCGCTCAAGCTCCCTGGTGAGGGACTCCGCGGACGCTGACTGGAGCACGCGCGGCTGGATGGATCCGCCCTTGCGTTCCAGGTGGCGCAGGATGCCCATAAACTCAGCGCCGGCGCGTACCCGAGGGTCGGTGAGGCGGCTGCCGATCGCGTACAGCACGCGCGGGATGCGGTTGGCGGAAGGGAGCCAGCCGGGATCGTTCTGGATAACGGGAAGAGCAGGGGGGACGAGCCGCACGATGCCCACCCGCAGCAGCCCGGGAGAACCTGCCATTATTGCCGTGCCACGCGCGGCGATGGCGGCGATGCCGTCGTGCAGCGCTTCCCAGCGCAAGGCGTGCGGGGACGGTTGCTCGGAATCGGCCGGGCCGCGGATCGCCAGCTCGAGGTAGGGCGCGGCGGCGGCGCCCGTGACGAGCTGCCGCCAGGTCTGCTCGCCGAACGCGGCCTCGAACAGCAGCCTGCCATATCGTCCAAGGTCCGCGGCGCGCGCACCGCTTGCGTCGACGGCTGCCGCCAGCTCGGCAGCCTCAGCGTCGCCGAGCTGCTCGTCCCTCGCCACCAGCAGCCGCTGCCCTGCTGTCCACCGGACCGGGCGCTCGGACGCGGGCCGACCAGGCGCAGTGATCACGACGAAGTGCTCACCCGCCCGTTCGGCCAGGTCAAGGAACACGCGCACGGCTAGCCGAACTTTCCGTCTGCGTACAAGTCGGCGGCGAACCGGCGGGTGACGTCTTTGGCATCCCAGCCGGGGCCCTCGGCCCGTGCGCCAGGCTCGCCGCACAGCGGGAGCACCGTCCGCAGGCGGCTGGCCAGCCAGTCCATTGCCTGGCCGTCCGCCTGGCCGGCTATTCGCTGCCAGGCCTGGACTCCGGCGGCCGCGCAGAAGCGCGCGGCGTGCAGCGTCTGCCGTGGCACCGGATCGGCGGCGCCGAGCAACTCGGCTTCCCACACAGCGACGGTTCCTCCCGGGGCGTAGGCCAGCGCCGCTTGGCTGCCCACCGCGTACGCGTACGGGGGCTTGCCTGCTGCCGATTTGAGCCGCAGCAGCGCCGCGGCGACCTCGGGCGCGCACATCAGCAGCTGATGCAGGCGGTCATCGTCCTCCGTCGCGGGTTCGTCGATATCGTCCGCCGGAAAGCCGGCCTGCTGCGCCACCGCCCGCAGCACCGCCAGCCGGACAACCGGCGGCGGGTAGCTGCCCGACGGGCTCTTCCGCATCCCCGGCGCGGTGCGCGTCTCGAGCTCGCCGACGGCCCAGATCGCGGCCGGCCCCGTGAGCAGCACAGAGAACGCGTCGGCGAACAGCTCGCGGCACCACGGACGCCATGCCTCGGCCAGCTCGATGTCGGCCGTCACGGCGTAGGCGGCGGCGACGACCTGGTCCTGGGCCAGTTCCTCGAGGCCGGACGATTCGAACTGCACGTGGTGGCCTGCCTCATGCGCGCTCAGGATCAGCCACCACGGCCGACGGCAGCAGACCGGCGGCAGGCCGACGGCCGCTACCGGCAGCTGCTCGACGTGCTTGCGCAGCAGGTCGTCCATGCCGGGGCGCAGCCCCTCCGGCGGATCCGCGCGGGGCGTCGCCGACGCCGAGAATTGCGGCGCCAGGTACGGAATGGGGGCGGCGGGCAACGGCTCGCCCAGCGCCGTGAACGCCGTCTTCCAGCAGCTCCATACCACGTGGTCGGCCGCGCGCAGCGTTTGCACCGTCAGGCCGTCGGCGGATTCCGCGCGCTGGTCAAGCTTGTCGGCATACCAGCGCCATAGCCGCCGTGTGTGCAGCAGACGGAGATCTTCGGCACGGCATTCCTCGTATACCGCTCCGATGCCAGCGGCCGGGTCGATGGCCGCGGCGCGGATCGCTATCTCGTCGATAAGCCCGAGCACTACCGAGCACAGCCGCTCTAGCTGAGTGAAATGCTCGCCCATCGCGTCAATCGTGTCCCACCCCGACCGCCAGGCCGCGATCTCGTCGCGAAGTGCCCGCGCCTCGCCGACGCTCTCTTCGATCCGTAGCCGACTGCGCATATGCACGAACGCATTGTAAGGCAGCCCTGCCGGGAAATACCGAGGTCTCGCCGGGATACGGTGAATTCGCGTCGGTAAAGTAATTCGCCCGCAATGAATGCGGGGACTCCGCCGGTGCTTGCCCTTAGGCGAGGCAGCTAAGCGGCTTGCCGCCGTTGTAGGCGACCATGTCGAAGAGCGCCGCGGCAAAGTTGAGCTTCTCCCCTTGTTCGCCGTCGCCGAGGTCCGCGTAGGCGCGGTGCAGGTTGCCGACGATGCGCTCGCGATCGCTCAGGCCGGCGTACTGGCCCAGGCCGTTGTCGCGGGCGGCCTCGAGCGGGGACAGCCCGGCGTCCTTGCCGCGGCGCGCCAG
>Ga0210383_10006479_pt1 | contig 10222 bp, 7 predicted proteins | sample IncBWC14OmetaG_FD_160072 | JGI IMG/M metagenome (GOLD analysis project Ga0210383, IMG submission 160072) | Forest soil microbial communities from Barre Woods Harvard Forest LTER site, Petersham, Massachusetts, United States - Inc-BW-C-14-O ...
AATTGCTCAACGAGGTCTGGGGTTATAACGCCTATCCATCCACAAGGACAGTCGACAATCAGATCTTGAAGCTGCGTCAGAAGCTGGAGGAAAATCCCGCGATTCCCGTGCATTTCTGCACTGTGCATGGCGCCGGCTACCGGTTCGTGCAGATGCCGACGGCGTAAGCCGCGGAGAGGACGGAGGCAAACAGCGGTGGCCATTCGCATGCGAACGACGCTGCTGGTTTGCCTGGTTTCCATTTCATTCGGAGTAATTGCTCTTACCCTGGCGATCGTTCATAACGTGCTCCAGAAGCAGGTGCGGCGCGATATCTCGGCAGATCTCGAGCGCTCCATTTCCACCCTCCACAACATTCAGGCTCAGCGTCAGGGGATGTTGACCCGCGAAGCCTCGCTGCTCGCCGCGCTCCCCGTCCTCAAATCCCTGATGACCACCTCCGACGAACGGACCATTCGCGACGGAGGGGCGGAGTTCTACGAACTCAGCGGAGGGGACCTCTTCGGGTTGGCTGATGGAAACGGCAAGCTCATCGCCGTGTATGAGGACGGAGCCTCGAGAGATCCAGATGAACTGTCGCAATCCGACATTTCCCGCGTTCCCGGGCTCGCCGACCCGAGTTATGTTCTCATGCGCGGAAATCTTTACGAAGTGGCGGTACAGCCGCTCTATTTCGGCAACGCAACAGCGGGAACGCGGCTGGGATATGTGCTCCTGGGATACGCTGTCGATCGGCGCCTGGCGGAGGAAGTCAGCCAGGCTACTTCCGCGGAAGTCATCTTCTACGCAAAACGGACCATGGTTGCCACCACTCTCGATGAGCGGTACAAGGCTGAAAGCATCCGGCGCAGGGATGATCTGCTTTCGTCCGGCGCGGGCGAAGATGCGCTGTTTGGCGGCGAGCGCTTCCTTCATGCCGCGGTTTTGCTCTCCGGCACTTCGGAGCCGCGTGTGCAACTCGTGGTTTTGAAATCCTACGACCAGGCCAGTCAGTACCTAACCCACCTGGACCACGTGCTCCTTGGCCTGGGGGCAGTCCTCCTGTTGCTGAGCGGCGCCGTGGCCGTTTATCTCTCCACAACCATCACGCGTCCACTGGACAGGCTGGTTGCGGGAGCGCGCGCCCTCGGCGGGGGTAACTTCGACTATCAGTTGCAGAGCGCCGGGGCCAGAGAGATTCGAGAGTTGGGGGATGCCTTCGATCGGATGCGCCGCCGGCTGCGCACCGCCCGGGAAGAACTGCTGGCGGCTGAGCGCCTGGCCACGATTGGGCAAATGGCCAGTTCGATCTCCCACGACCTTCGCCATTATCTCTCCGCCGTCTACGCAAACGCGGAGTTTCTTGGCTACGACTCTATCGGTCCGGACGAGCGAATGGAACTACTCGCAGAAGTGCGCCAGGGTGTCCGGGGCATGACCGACCTCATCGAGTCCCTGCTGCTCTTCAGCCGCACCGGCGAGTACTTGCAGCTGACGTATGAGTCATTGCCGTTCCTTGCCGAGCGAGCCATCGCCATGGTGCACGCCCATCCGGACGCGAAAAATGCCCATTTCGTCCTCGATCCCGGCGCCCAGGTTGAGGGCTGGCTCGATGCACGCAAAATCGAGCGGGCCCTCTATAACCTTCTCCTGAATGGGTGCCAGGCGGCGCGGCAGGCATCGGAAACTCCGGAGATTCGGGTGTCTCTTGTGGACGCGGAAGACCACATCGGTTTTTTGATCTCGGACAACGGGCCCGGTGTACAAGAGGTTATTCGTGAATCGTTGTTCCAGCCGTTTGTCAGTTCCGGCAAGGCAAGCGGCATCGGGCTCGGGCTCACATTGGCTCAAAAGATTGCCCAGGAACATGGGGGCAATGTCACCCTCGTCGCGTCTGGCCCCGGCCGAACCGTATTCCAATTCTCTGTCTCCAAAGCGACGCTCCAGAAATTCGCGGAAACCGCGCGGAGGAAGGAAATATCAACCCTCAGTTGAGCGCAAAGCAGCAAAGCGCCTTGTCCCCCTTTTGGTCGTAGACTGATACCCGCGGCAATCCCTCATCCACGAGGTCAGCTCCATGAATCGCATTCCGGCATCGACAGTCAATACAGCGGTTGTCACGCTGGTGCTCGTTTTCTGCGCAACGGTTTCGAGCGCCCAGCAGGTCAGCGAGAATTCCCGGCCGGTCCAGCCGCCGGGGCGGGAGTCGGATCTCGACCGGCACCTCGATGAGCTAACCAGCAAGCTCGACAGCATGCGGCAGCAGTTAATCGAATCGCAGAGCGAAATGGACGAGCTGCGAAGCGAGCTCCGCACCTTGCGGGAACAACTCTCCGCAAAGGATCAGACCCGCGTCGCTACTGAGGACGCGGACGCCCTGCGGACGGGCGTGGCCCAGCTTCAGGACGAGACCGAAATCCTGCAGGCCCAGGTCAAGCAGCACGATCAAAGCAAGGTGGAAACTGTATCCAAGTATCCGCTTCGCATCAATGGCGCGGTTTTGTTTACTTCGGTCCTCAACAGCGGCAATGCGGACAACATCAACGTCCCGGTGGTTGCGCTTCCTCCAAATCCGAACTCGCTTTCCGGGAGCCTGAGCGCCACGGCCAACCAGACCATGCTGGGGCTCGATTTCACCGGACCGCATGTGTGGGGCGCCCGTTCCTGGGGCGATCTGAACGTCGACTTCTGGGGCGGCGCTTCTTCCGCCAATTACACCGCGACCACCGGCACCGTCCGCCTCCGCACCATGCATGCGCGTGTCGAGTGGCCAGAGCGGTCGATCACGATCGCTGTCGACAGGCCACTGATGTCCCCCTGGCAGCCGGCGTCGTGGGTGACGGTAGCCCAGCCCGCCCTTGCCTGGTCTGGAAATCTGTGGACATGGTCTCCGCAAGTCGAATTCCGGGAGAACAACTTTCCTCTCCGCCATACAAATGCCGAAGTGGGCCTGATTTTTCCCTCCCCTCCGTATGCCTGGATTTCGGGCCAGTCCGGCGGAGCCTACGCGGCGGAACGGAGCCGTCAGCCGGGATATCAAGCTCGTTTGGGCACTGAGTTATCGTGGCGCGATCATCCATTCAATCTTGGCGCCAGCGGATACTACAGCCGTCAGGCATACAACTACGACCAGCAGGTCGATGCCTGGGCGGCCGCCGGGGATTGGAACCTGGTCTTCAGCCGTGCATTTCAGTGGTCCGGGGGAATCTATCGCGGGCGGGGCATTGGCGGCCTGGGCGGCGGAACCTACAAGGATTACGTGAGTACCGCAGCTACGGATTCATTGCACGGGCTGGATGCGGCCGGAGGGTGGACCCAGGCCAGGTTTACGATTTCCTCGTCACTCGAGGCCAATGTCAGCACCGGCCTGGACAATGCATTTGCCCATGAGCTCCGAGGCTCAGATCAGGCCTTCAGCCTCAGCTACTATGCAACCCTCGCCCGCAATCAAACTGTGCTCGCCAACCTGATCTATCGCCCCAGGTCTTACCTGCTCCTCTCCGCTGAATTCCGCCAGATCGACAGTCGCCCTGTCGACGGCTATGCAAGTCAAGATCGCATCTTTGGAGTAGCCACGGGGTACATATTCTGACGAGGTTGTTCATGTCGTTCTTTCGATTCGCTGTCGCGCTCGTCTGGCTCGCAACACCTCTTGTCTCGCTTTCCGGACAGGAAGCGGGTTTCGATGTACGGGCGCATATCGAAGTGATGCAGGCGGGGGGCCAGAAAGCCGGGTCCCATCTTGCCCCGGGCAATGTCGTCGTTTGGCTCAGGCCTGATCCCGTCTTCAGCAATGCCTCAATCGATTCCGTTGTCCCCGGGCATTTTCGCATGGAGCAAAAGAACAAGGGCTTCGATCCTCACCTGCTGGTCGTGCCCCTCGGGAGTACGGTCGAATTCCCCAATCTCGATCCCTTCTTCCACAACGTTTTCTCCCAATTCGATGGAAAGCGTTTTGACCTCGGACTATACGAGGCAGGAAGCACCCGGGTCGTCCATTTCGACCACGAGGGTATTTCATACCTCTTCTGCAATATCCATTCCCAGATGGCGGCGGTGATTGTAACTTTGCGAACGCCCTACTTTGCCGTGGCAACAGGAAGCGGCGAGGTCGACCTGCATCACGTTCCGCCAGGTGACTATTATGTTCACGTCTGGGCTGAGGGAGCTGACGCCCACGAGCTTGAGGCGCTCACGCGCCGGGTTCACATCGCGTCCGGCCAACTGGAATTGGGAACGATACAGGTCTCCGTACCCGGCGCCATGCCTCAGCACAAGAACAAGTTCGGCGAGGACTACAAGCCCGATCCGGTTCAGAGCTACTGATTCTGCAGTACGGTTACGGTTTCTCGTTTCCGTCCCGTCATCCGGGTCCTTTCGATAAAAATAAGTCGGCAATCACTGAGAGAACCAAGGCAACTGAGCGAGGAGCTTTGCTGGGGAGCTGGAAATTTCATCAGCAGTTCGTTCATCGTCTCGCGCGGGTTGGTCCCGCCGGCAGCCAGCGTCGTAGCGCCGCTGCTCACATTGTGGATGTATCCTGCCCCCAGGGAAAATGATCTGGGCGAAGCCGGCTTCACTGTTGAGTCCCCCGTGCTCTGAGCGAAAACCTGTACGCACGTCGTGACGCACAAGAGCAATGTGTGCACATACAGCATCCAGGTTCGGTGTTGTAGCAGTTGCACCACGCCGGCTCCGTCCTGCCATCGAGTTTTGTTTTTCCCGATGCGCTCGATCAGCTATGGACAGAATCTACAGGCGCAGCGGCGCATCGTTGTCATAGCGATGTAATCGGATCGTCACTTCCGATCTTCACTGGCGCCGCTCGGCTGGGATCGATCAGCAACCACAGGGCGCCGCCGGCTGCCGCGAGTATCGCCGCAAATACGAAGGCAAAGCTCCATCCGATGCGGCTGGCGATGAAGGGCGTGAGCGATGCGGTGACCGCGCCGCCAATCTGGCACCCCATGTTCATTACTCCAGACACAACCCCCGAGCGTGTGCCGGAGATGTCGGCGCTCACCGCCCAGAACGAGCTTTGCGACAGATATAGCGCGCCCGCTCCGCCCGCGAGAATAAGGCTGGCCGTATAGGGCCCGCGCACATGGGAACCGATCACGAGGAAAACCGCGGTGATCACCAGCGAAACGGCCGCGATGCCGCATCGGCCGGCGCGCGACCCGATTCTCTTTGAGAGCCCGTCGCTGATCCATCCGCCCGCCAGGCAGCAGAGGGTCATGGCCATAAACGGGATCATCGATACCAGCGCGCTGGCCTTCAGGTTGAGCCCTCGCACCTGCGCCATGTAGATGAAAAACCAGCTGAAGAAGATCCAGGCCACATACCCAAAGCTGAAGTAGCTCAGCGTCAGCGCGACCACGTTGCGATTCCAGATCGCGGCGTTCCACGAGACCGGCGTGCCGGAGCCCCGCGCTTTTACCGCCGATCGCGTTGCCTGAATGAGTTTCAACTCCTCGCTTGTGACCAGCGGATGGTCTTCCGGCACGTCACGCGCCATGGCGAACCACACCAGCCCCGCCGCCAGTCCGGCCGCGGCGCTGAACCAGAACGAAGCGCGCCACCCATAGTGACTGATGATCCACGTGAGCGCAGGAATACTGAGCCCCGCGCCAGCGCCTACCCCCGCAAAGATCCAGCCATTGGCGCGGCCTCTTTCGGCCATGGGAACCCATTGCGCCACAAATTGATTCGAGGCGGGATAGATGACCGCTTCGCCCGCGCCCAAGGCAAAGCGGATCGTGATCAACAGCAGCAGCGCATGCGATTGGTGCGGATGAGCGAGCGTGGTAAGCGCCGAGAACAGGCCCCACCACAGCACGCCGGCGGCCAGGACAAGGCGCGGCCCGAAACGATAGGCCAGCCAGCCGCCCACCACCTGGAATGCCGCGTACCCGAGCAAAAAGGAGCTGAACACCCATCCGAGATGGATATCGTCGAGCCCGAGTTCGCTCCGTATAGCCGGACCGGCGATCGAGATGTTGGTCCGGTCCAGGAAGCCCACCGCGCTCAGCACGAAGAGCCAGAAGATAAGAATGCTTCGAACCGGAACGCGGCGTAGCAACGGCACCTCACTCGGCAACGCTCAAAACGATAACTATAGCCGGTCGGAGTCTGGGACGCTCCCCAGGGCGGGATCTCGTCGCGGTCCGCTACAATGCCCGGTATGATGCGCGCTGGTGCTTTTGTTCGTCGAAGCGGCGCCGCCGGGTTGGGGCACGTAGGATGGACATTCCAATATCCGGACGGCAGTTTCTGTGATGGTGCGGTCGAGAACCCCGCGGGCACGCCCATGAGTCCTCCGGGGCAAACGGGGTTCTGGTCGCAGACGGTCGTCGATCCGGATCCTCCCATGAAGCTGCGCGCCTACGACGCATTCAAGCTGTTCGAGATCCCAACCGGCAACCCCGATCAAGCCGACAAGACCGTGGCCTGGATTGGACTTCAGCCCTATCTCGTGATCTTCCGGAATTGCATGGACGACACCTACGATGTATTGCGCGCATATGGCATCCCGGACCTGCCCATGCCGATGGCCGAGATCACCCCCAATCGCTGGTTCGACCAGCTTAGTCCGGCGATGCAACCCGTGACGGCCCAGGCCTTGCAGGACGCGGGACTGGCTCCAGCATCCCACGTCGAAAGTCTCCGCACACAGGGCGCGGCTCAGCCCGAAGCTCCCTCGTGGAGAACGCCGGGGAGCCCCGATTGGCAGGATTTTCACGAGAAGCTGCTGCGGCCCACATTGCACAGGCGGCTGGGCAGCTCCGCCGCCGGCCCGGCACAACCGTAGGAGCCGGGCTCAAGCGGATTCGTAGACCCGCGACGCTCGCAAGCAGGTCGCGCTAAATTTGACGCGCATCCTGGTCCGATCAGCCTCATACTGAAAGGGAGAGCGGTAGAGGAGGTTGGGCTGGATGAGATCGAATTATTCCCGTAGAGGCTTTATTGGCGCCATGGGCATGGTAGCGGGTGCATCCATGGTCAGACCGTCGCTGTTATCGGCTGTGCCGGCGCCGGCGGGCCGCGTCGCCATCGGCGTGTGCCCCGAGTACGACCGGCAGGTCGCCGATGTGCTGGCCAGAATGTTCGATCAGCTTGGCGGGCTCGACGGCCTGGTGCGCGGCAAGACTGTGGCCATCAAGCTCAACATGACCGGCCCCCCCAGCGACAAACTGAACTCGATGCCCAACCATATGACCCACTGGGTCCACCCCCAGGTGATCGGGTCCCTGGTTTCGCTGCTGGGCAAAGCCGGAGCCACGCGCGTTCGCTTGCTCGAGAGCGCGCCCTTCGGCACCAAGCCGCTTGAGGAGTTCATGATCTCCGCCGGCTGGCAGCCAAAGGATTTTGCCGCCGCCGCCACTCGGGTCGAGTTTGAGAACACCAACTTCCTCGGTAGCGGAAAGACTTATGCGCGCTTCATGGTCCCGGGCGGCGGCCTCATGTACGCGGGGTACGACCTCAATCACTCCTACCGCGATACGGATGTGTTTATCTCGCTCGCCAAGCTGAAAGAGCACCGCACCGCCGGCGTGACGCTCTCCATGAAGAACTGCTTTGGCATAACGCCGTGCACCATCTATAGCGACGAAGCGCCCCAGGACGAGCCGAGCATCGCGCCCGTCGGCTATCGGGGTCCCATGCATTCCGGCTCGCGGGTGCCGCCAAAGAGCGCTCCCCAGCCCGTCGATGGGAACCGCTCCAAAGACCCCGGCTATCGCGTGCCGCGCATTACGGCCGACCTGGTGGCTTCGCGGCCCATCCACCTGGCCGTAATCGACGGAATCTATACCATGACCGGCGGCGAGTTGCCGAACCAGGGCAAAAACACCATCCACCAGGCCGTTCATCCCGGGCTGCTGATCGCGGGCATGAACTGTGTCTCGACCGATGCTGTCGCCACCGCGGTCATGGGCTTTGACCCCATGGTCGATCGCGGCACGCCGCCCTTTGAAAAGTGCGACAGCACGCTGGCGCTCGCCGAGCATTTGGGTGTGGGCACGCGCGACCTGAACCGCATCGAGGTTGTCGGTACGCCGATTGCCAAAGCGCGCTTCCGCTTCCCGACCTTGACGCAGCTGACGACATAGGCCAGAGCTTGTTGGCTCGTTCTGGGTGCCCCGTCCTGGCTCTGCTAGGGCGGGCTCGCACATAAGGACGGTAGAATTGACTCTTTGTTGGCGAGTTGAACCTGTCAACCCGCAGCAGAGGTCCATACATGCCCCTCGTCCGACGTAACTTCCTGAAGACTATTGCCGCCGCCGGCGGCCTTGCCATCGCTCCTCGCTTCGCCGCCGCCGAAGAGCAGGCCGCTCGCGCCACCCGTGCCATGCCGGTACCGAAGATCAAGGACATCAGCGTAATCGAATGCGAGCCGCAGGGCGTCCGTCTCACCGTGGTCAAGATCACTACCGATCAGGACGGGCTCTACGGGTACGGCTGCGCAACCTTCACGCAGCGTGCCGATCTCGTGAAACCCGCGGTGGAGAAGTACCTCAAGCCATTCCTGTTAGGCAAGACCACCGACCGGATCGAGGATATCTGGCAGTCGTGCTACGACAGTTCGTACTGGAAGAACGGCCCCGTGCTGAACAACGCCATCAGCGGCATCGACCAGGCGCTCTGGGACATCAAGGGGCGCCAGTCGGGTTTACCTGTGTATCAGCTTGCCGGCGGCAAGTGCCGCGAGGCCGCCGATACCTACGCCCATGCGAGCGGCGCTGAGTTTGAAGAAGTTGTCGCGAACGCCAAGAAGTACATGGAACAGGGCTGGCGTCACGTGCGCGTGCAGGTAGGCCTGCCCGGCATGGCGGGTTACGGTTCGCAGCACAAGGACGACGGCCGGCCCCAAGCCCTGCACGACAAGCCACTGTTCGATCCCGCCGCCCAGTTTCGGCGCGCCCTCAAGCTGCTAGAGATCTGCCGGCGCGAACTCGGCGATGAAGTCGAGTTGCTCCACGACATGCATGAACGGTTGACGCCCAACCAGGCCGTCCAATTCTGCAAGGCTGCGGAGCCGTTCCGCATGTTCTTTCTGGAGGACCCGCTCTCGCCCGAGGACTTGGGATACTTTCGCCAGATCCGCCAGAACTGCGCAACCCCCATCGCCATGGGCGAGCTCTTCAACAGCCCGCATGAATGGCAGCCGCTCATCACCGAACGGCTGATCGACTACATTCGCGTGCACGCATCGCAGGCCGGCGGTTTCAGCCCCGCGCGCAAGATCGCCATCCTTGCCGAGCAGTTTGGCGTGAGGACGGCATGGCACGGGCCGGGCGATGTTTCCCCGGTCGGGCACATGGCCAATGTAACTCTCGACTTAGTAAGTTATAACTTCGGCATCCAGGAGTACTCGCCGTTCAACGAACGGACCCAGGCGATTTTTCAAGGCTGCCCGGAGATGCGCGATGGATACCTGTGGGTCAGCGAAAAGCCGGGATGGGGCATCGAGATCGACGAGAAAGAAGCTAGCAAGGCGCCGTTCACGCAGAGCCCGCTGAACGGCGGCTGGGGCGAGATTCGAACGCGCGACGGTACCGTGATCAAGCAGTGAGGTAATGCAACGAAGTATGCCATCCCAGGTCCCAGAATCGGGACCTGTGGCACCCCCTGATCCTCAACTGAACAGCGCGTCATCCCACGACTGCGCTTCGTCCCACATCGGCGTAGGTTCAAAGTAGCCTGTTCCTGGTTTCAGGTGGCGCTTCAACTCATCGTCATTGAGAGCGATGCCGAGGCCGGGAGTTTCCGGCACTTTGATGAATCCCTTGTCGATGATGGGTTTTTCAATGCCCGTCACCAGGTCCTGCCAGAAGGGCACATCGAGCGAGTGGTTTTCAAGCGCCAGGAAGTTGCGGGTGGCGGCGGCGCAGTGCACGTTGGCCATGCAGCTGATAGGCGTCCCGGCAAAGTGCATTGCCATCGGCACTCCGTACCGGAAAGCCATGTCGCCGATGCGATGCGTCTGCAGTATGCCTCCCGAAGTCGCCAGGTCGGGATGAATCTTGTCCACGGCGTGTTCCCGGCAAAGCGTCTCGAAGTCTTCAATTTTGTAGATGTCTTCCCCGGTGAGAGTGGGCGTCGGGCTTTCCTGCGTGATTTCCTTCAGCAGATCGGTGTAGTACCAGGGAATCACGTCTTCCATCCATTCGAGATTGAATTTCTCATAAGCCTTGCCGAGCCGGATCACAGACTCACGCCGATGTGGCCGAGGTGATCCATC
>Ga0210383_10006482_pt1 | contig 10216 bp, 10 predicted proteins | sample IncBWC14OmetaG_FD_160072 | JGI IMG/M metagenome (GOLD analysis project Ga0210383, IMG submission 160072) | Forest soil microbial communities from Barre Woods Harvard Forest LTER site, Petersham, Massachusetts, United States - Inc-BW-C-14-O ...
GTAGGCAAGCATTTGGGTTTCGACACCAGATCCGATCGGTCGCTTTGGAAAGATCGCGCTTTAGTCGAATTGAACGCTGCCGTTCTCCATTCATTTGCTCAAGCGGGAGTGGCCATGGTCGATCACCACACAGTGGCGCGGCAATTCATGCTTCATCAGGAACGCGAAATGAAGGCCGGTCGAACCACCCATGCCGACTGGAGTTGGATTGTCCCACCCCTATCCGGATCGACAACGCCGGTGTTTCACAAAGTCTTCAAGAATGAGGTGCTAAGCCCCAACTTTTATTATCAGCCCGTACCTTGGCAGAGCGCGGGGTCGAGGCAGGGCGGTTGCCCATTCGGTTTCAAGCTAGCGTCGGAGTAGTTTCAACGACGGGCGAGAGGACCGGTTGGCAGCGGTAGGAAAGCGAGAAGCGCAGGCACCAGCCGACCACCAGCAGGATGACCTCCGGTTCGAATTGCCTCCACTGGAAAAGACCCGCAACCGAAGGCTCGCGAGCAGGAGCATTGAACCAGCCTATCAGATCACTCCGGCAAAGTTGCAACACTTCCTCTTCTGTCAATGGAGCGGCATTTTATTAAAGATTTTTAATGTTCCATTCATTGTATCACGGTGCAGAAGACGTATATATATATATATATGTATACCTACGAATATCTACAAACTAACTAAGAAAGTAGGTTGTTTTATGAAGTTGCAGTATTTCTTCGGTTGCATTCTCGGAGCTGCTTCGTTGGCGGTGTGGCCAGAGATAGGTCTAGCACACGGGGGCGGGGGGGGGGGGGGAGGCGGTGGTCACGGATTTGGCGGGGGAGGTGGAGGACACGCTTTTGTCAGTGCTGGTGGTCACGCATTTGGCGGATTCACTGGCCGAGGCTTTGGTGCGAGATTCAGCGGGACGCGGGGATTTGCTACTGGTCGATTTTCTGGGCGCGGAGGTCGAGGCCGCTTTGGCGACCGTGGTTTTCGTGGACGCGATCGCGACTTTCGCGATCACCGCCGTTTCTTCGTCGGTTTTGACTTCGGTGGCTTCGGATTTCCTGATTGGTGGTACCCCGACTACTACTACGGATACTATGGATCTCCTTACGATGACGCCTCTTACGACAATGCGCCCGTCTACGATTACCGGTATTGGTACGGTCTGGCCAGCGCGGTCCAAACGGATCTTGCCCGGCGTGGTTATTACCACGGACCGATTGATGGAGTGATCGGCTTTGGAAGCCGCGAAGCCATTCGAGCTTTTCAAGAAGCCCAGGGGCTGCCTGCGACAGGGCTGATTGATCCAGCGTTGCTAAAAGCGTTAAAGCTACCTGCAGTGCCGGCCCATTCATGAATCTCAGTCGATAGCATCTGCTTCGCGAATTCGGCTCTGGGCCGTTGGGCTATCTTCGTATAGCTGCAAGGCGGCGACGAGACGGGGAAAGAGGAACCTCTCGTCAGAACGCCGCCGGTTTCAATCGCGACGCATGCTCGAGGCCACCATGAAACAGCCACCTGCCGCGAGCATTGAGAGCACGGTGATCGTGATCGCAAGGGGTCTGGGTTCTCCCAGCTTCGCGGCCGCCCGCGACCATTGGTTCATGATCAGGCCGAACGTTCCGACGTACATCCGCACATCCCTCTGATACACGCGGGAATCATACTGGGAGAGGAGCGGATCCTCGGCGTCAGTCCCCGAACCGCCTTGGAGACTCCGCCAGTAAATGAACTCGCCGGCGCCCATCCCAGCCAGTAGAATCAAGACACCGATATAATTGAGTAACGCGCGCCGTGAGGTTGGTGACTGCATGATAACCGCTTCAAGATCCACCCTCCCGGACGGAAAGCAAACCGACATGCCTGCTTTCCACCGAAGCTGTTTCCGCCGAGGAATGGCTGGCAGCGAACGGCTAAAGGCCTTTGGAGAGGCCACTTTGCGAGGTGGGCCGGGGCCTTTGGTCCAGATGTTCAATTTGCATTCAACCTAGTCCATTAGTTATCATTGCTGACAGTATTCATATTTATGTCACTCGGCCGCCGGCTACACTCCTACCTAACAGGTTGAAACCTAAAGCGCGCCGGAAGATCCATTATTCCCAAGCTTTTAGAAAGGTTTGTTAATTCGGCTCGTCAGAACGAAGCAACATTAAGGGCAAGCGCTCACAAAAATCCCTCGAGCAGCAAGAAAATCAGGTTGTCAAAGAAGTGAATTCCTCTTGGTTTGACGCCTTTACCGCCTTGAAAAACATCGGTGTGGCCGAGGGTCCGCTCGAAGAGTAGATCGCCAACCTCAGATTCGAGCTTTTGGATCTGCTGGCTGAGCGGGGGTTGGGCAACACGGCATTCGCCTGCGGCTCGACTGAAAGTGCCAGTGCGAGCCACTGCCACAAAATAGCGCAGCTGGTGCATCTCGATAGGTTTTTCCTATGTTACGCATAGAAAACATATATTTCCACTCTATGGAAAGAGTGACTAGGCTCCGTGACCAACCGTAATCAGGAGCAAGCATGTCACAACAATCTAATCGGCCCCCGGCCTTGACCACAGCATCTGGAGCACCAGTTGACGATAACCAAAATAGTATCACTGCCGGCCCGCGTGGTCCGGTGTTGCTGCAGGACTATTGGTTGCTGGAAAAGTTGGCAACCTTTAATCGTGAGCGTATCCCGGAGCGAATCGTTCATGCGAAAGGCTCGGCCGCACACGGAACTTTGACGATCACGAACGATGTCACGCGGTATTCAAAGGCTGGGGTATTCAGCAAGGTAGGAAAACAGGTGCCGGCATACTTACGGTTTTCGACTGTAGCCGGTGAGCGGGGTGCAGCTGATGCAGAAAGAGATGTCCGCGGGTTTGCGCTCAAATTCTATACCGAGGAAGGGAATTGGGATCTCGTGGGTAACAACACGCCAGTGTTTTTTGTTCGGGATCCATTGAAGTTTCCCGATTTCATTCATACCCAGAAAAGAGATCCGAAGACGAACCTGCGCAATAATGCCGCAGCCTGGGATTTCTGGAGCCTGTCACCCGAGTCGCTTCACCAGGTGACGATTCTGATGAGTGATCGTGGATTGCCGCGAAATTTCCGTCAGATCAACGGATTTGGTTCCCATACCTACAGCTTCATCAATGCGAAAGGCGAAAGGTATTGGGTGAAATTCCACTTCACGACCATGCAGGGTCATGCCTTTTACACCGATCAGGAAGCGGCTGAGGTTGTCGGCAATGACCGCGAGTCAGCCCAGCGAGATCTGTTCGAAAACATCGAGCATGGCGACTATCCCCGGTGGCGTTTCTGCGTCCAGGTTATGCCTGAAGATGAAGCGGAAACTTATCGCTGGAATCCGTTCGATCTGACCAAGGTTTGGCCGCACGCCGATTATCCGCTGATTGAAGTCGGTATCCTGGAGCTGAATCGCAATCCGGAAAATTATTTTGCCGAGGTGGAACAAGCTGCATTTTCGCCGGCTAATATTGTGCCCGGGATCGGTCACTCGCCGGATAAGATGCTGCAGGCGCGAATCTTTTCCTACGCTGACGCGCATCGTTATCGGCTTGGAGTGAACCATGGTTTGATTCCTGTTAACAAACCTCGTTGCCCAGTGATGAATTACCATCGGGACGGCTTCATGCGGGTCGATGAGAATGGTGGTGGCGTAAATTATGAACCGAACAGTTTCAATGGTCCAGTGCAACAGGTGGCCTTTGATGAACCGCCGCTGCGCATCTCGGGTGACGCGGCTCGTTACAATCACCGCGAGGGCAACGATGATTATACGCAGGCGGGCAATCTATTTCGATTAATGAACCCGGAACAGCGTGAACGTTTATTTGGCAACATTGCTCGACACATGCAAGCAGGCAATACACCGCAAGAAATTCAGTTGCGTCAACTCTGCCATTTCTTCCGTGCGGATCCCGGATACGGGCTTGGGGTCGCAAAAGCGCTTGGCATCGAACTGAGCGAGGATGTGGCTCAAAGCCTTGTGTCAGCCTCGACCGGCGACAGTGAATTGGTCGCTGCGGAAGTGTCGAGTTCGCACTGACGTAGGGGAGGACCGCCGTCAAATTCTTGCCCTCACAGAGCAAGAATTTGCTCGGCCCTCTTTGGAGAGTTTCTACAGGTGCTTCGCTGTCGTTGGGCGGGGGCAAAAGCGCAGGTGTGAGATGAACATATTTTGTTTTGGCCTTAGCCATCAGACAGCGACAGTCGACGTGCGCGAGAGATTCGCGATTCCGCAATCTGCTTTGCCCGAAGCGTTGGCGAGGCTGAAAACGATGCCAGGGCTCACCGAGGGGCTCATTGTCTCCACTTGCAATCGGACGGAATTTTATGTCACCGGAGAGTTCCGGGACACCTCGGCTCCGGCTTTTTTCGAGAGCTTCTATCGAGATTTCCAACCCGGGGACGAAGCGCATCTGTTCCGCTTATGGGCTAACCGCTGTGTTCGTCACCTGTTTCAAGTAGCTTCTGGTCTGCAATCGATGGTCGTTGGCGAAACGGAAATTTTTGGCCAAGTCAAGCGTGCTTATGCGCTGGCAACTGGTGCAAAGACAACTGGCAAGCTCCTGAATCGACTTTTTCAAAAATCGTTTCAAGTGGGTAAACAGGTACGTTCTTCTACTGCCATCACGCGCGGTAATGTTTCCATCGGTTCCGTGGCGGTGGATTTGGCAGAACAGATCTTTGGTAATCTAGACGGGTGCAAGATCATGATTCTCGGAGCTGGCGAAACCAGCGAAAAGACCGCCAAAGCTTTTCGGTCCCGCGGAGCGGAACAAATTTTTGTCTCCAATCGCTCTTTCGAGCGAGCGCAAGCTTTGGCGGCAATTACCGGCGGACGAGCAATTCATTTCGAAGATTGGGAGCAAGAGTTCCGCGACCTGGATATCCTGGTCAGTTCGACGGCAGCTCCGCACACGATTATCACGTATGGCAAGTTAGCGCTCTTCTTGCGAGTTCGCCGGCACCGACCACTCTTCATGATCGATTTGGCGATGCCACGTGACATCGATCCGGCCGTCCACAAGTTGGGTGGCGTTTATTTGTACGACCTCGACTCGCTGCAGAGTATGGCTGAGCGAACTCTGGTGCTCCGCAAGCAAGAATCGGAAAAATGCCATCAGCTCATTGAACATCACGTTCAGGATTTTCAGCTGTGGATTGAACGCACCCATTCATCGAATTTTCCTTTCGAATTCTCCTGCGTAACTCTCCATCCCCGCGGCCCGTCTAGCCAACTGCACTGAGGACGCCTTCCGCGTGGAATGCCGCGCCCTCACCACCATGTTCCTCATGAAGGGCCGCCCCGGCCTTCAAATTTGCGGGCCGGGAGCTTGGCGCGAGCCAAGGGGGGTAGTGTAACGGTGTGACTCCTCGTCCGTCCCCGACCGTCCTAAAGCAGCGTGAAAGCGCCGCCGCAGAAGTTCTTTCTGGTTTCTGATGTCGCTGGTACTGGCATTCGCCGCAGTCGTCGTCGCCCTTTCATGGCTGGCATATTGGCTAAGGAATCCCGATCTGAAATCACCCCTTATCCATCGATTCGGCCAAGCACTCGGCGCGAAGTCACACAGTAGCGATCGAGCGGGAAGATTTCACTGACAGTTAGATAAGCTGAAGACGCCGGTTTCAATGCGACTGCTCCCACGCTTTTCTTTGCTCCCTTTAGGGGATACAATCGAGAACGAATATGAAAAGACCAGTAGCCTTAGCCGTTGCGATATTCGCCTCACAAGCAGTTGCCACATTTGGCGGAGAACCGGTAGGATCTTCGACGCAAGTCACTCCGCCGCCTAGTTTTTTTAGGCCCAACGAATTCGATACAGGAGCGTTCGGGACCTTTGTTACAGGCCTTGGATCCGGCGCAAATGCCGGCAAGCACGCTTGGGGGGGAGGCTTGGATTCCACTTATTGGTCCCCCTGGAAATATGCCGGTGTCAGGTTCCAAGGGACCGGAGCAACTAGCCGTTGAGGCGGCGGGGGCTCAGGTCTCTCGTCTTTGGGCGCTGAGTGCAGGAGTAAGGGAGCCTGAGCGTACGTCACGATTAAGATGCAAGAAGTCCTGATTACTTCCGTGTCGACTGGAGGCTGCGGCGACGACGACCGTTTTACGGAAAACGTCAGCTTGAACTTTGCTAAGGTGAAAGTGGAATACTTGCCCGAGGAGGCCAAAGACGGGAAGGGACTGTTAATCGCTCCGACTCCTGATTAGAAATCCCCGTGGCGAATCTGGGAGATAACCGCCAGCACTTCCTTTGGCCGGGATAGAGGGGTTAGACCCCTACTTACAACTAGTCCCATCTATTGGGTTCATTGACGAACTTGGACAACATTGGTCCATTCGCTGGCTCCGAAACCCAGGAAGATCGTACTTGCGGAAAGCATTATAGGACGTCGCCCACAGATCCGCCGGAATGGGAGAACAAAAGTTTAGCGCCCAAAGGATTCCATCCCGTGAAAGTAGGAGAGCTTGTTTTTGGCAAGGATAAACCATAGTTCTTGTCTAAAAATCATATCGGTGCCTACCACCGTGTTCATTACCTCCGAAGGGTGGATCGCAACGCGTACCCGGATCTCTTATAAAAAGATGGCGCCGATCGCCACTTCAACGATACTCAGAGATCCCACTACGGCTTCCACTGAAAATATAAAAATTGGCAGAATCCTGCGATATCTGACACTGTCGCTAGGGTGGATATTAAGACAACGCTTAGGATTTCGGGCCCGGACAGCCTACAGTTCCGCCCTGTGACGAGGCGACGTGACGACTGAGCTCTTGGGCGTTCAGCGACTCATGCTTGGCGGCCGGTTGAGAACTCGGCGGCACCTGCTTGCCTATGAGAACGTAAATTTTTCCGTCCTTCCCCTTCAGTCCGACAGGAAGCCCGCTCGCAATACACATTCTTGCGCAAACAGCGTGATCCGGGCCGCTTGCGCCATCGTCAAAGTAACAAGCCATGTCAATCACTTCGCCAGTAACCGATGCAGCCAGTCTGCTCTCAGTCGGACTCGCGATCGAACCCGTCGTGATCCGGCCTAAACTCCAACCGACCAGTAGCCCAAAAGCGATACCAGCTGTTGCCCACTGCGGTGTCCCTAAAGCGGAGAGCAACGCCTTAAGCCAGCTCTCCCGTCTCGCAGGAGATCGCGCCTCTTGGCTCTGGACCTTGGACCAAACCTTTGCATTAAAGTCAGTCGGCAGATCCGGCCGCGGACGTTTAGAAAGAGCTTTGAGATCCTCGTCTAAGCGTGATTCATTCATTTTTCATCGTCGAACAACCCCAGCAAACATTCGGGAGTTTCATGCCTCCTCTCTCACTTTAACGAGACAAAAGGCTTAATCCCTCAGAATTTCGGGTACTTTTTTTCACAAACAGCGTCTTTTCATTGAAACGCGACTGTGCCGTAGTCAAATTCGGCCCTTGTCAGCAGCCTGAGTTTGCGCAGCCAAGCCCCGGCTCCGCTCCGGCTTCGTTGCGTGCCGCGCTGCCTGCAGAATTGCCCCACGGCCGATTCCGAGGGGATAGGCCACATACCCATCCGAATGTTTTTTTACTTGGACTCTTAATGGTAAAGTGTCTCGATCACGCGGTCTCACTCGTCGCTTCATTGAAACGAGAGAAAACTGCCAGACATATGACACCCTTATGAGCGCACAAACTGTCACATCAGAGTACATGGTGCTCTGCCGAGGCTTTAGTTGGGATGAAAGTCTCTCTCCGGAAGATAGACAAAATGTCGAGAAGAAATTCTACGACTGGTTCGATCGATTGGCCAACGAGGGGAAGATAATAAAAAGGGGGCATCGGCTCGCGCGTGAAGGCAAGGTTCTTTCCGGCAGAAAGGCATTAATGGACGGTCCGTTTCCAGAATCCAAGGAAGCGATCGCAGGGTACTGGATCATTCAGGCAGAAAGTCTTGAAGATGCGGTAGAGATCGCCCAAGGGGACCCTCTTCTGGACTACGGGCACACCGTCGAGCTACGGCCGATCCTGCCGGATGCCCCTAAGGCCTAGCCGTCCGGTGAAGGGAAGGTGGTTGTGAATCCCGCAGGGTGGAACGACAACATGAATATCTCCGACCGCGTCCCTCCCATTCGTATCCCGCCGTCGACTGCGCCGGGCGGCGGCCCTCAGGTCATGCACTTCGCAGGACACTGGCACGTCGGGCGCTCGAAGCCACACGGCGGCGGTGTATTAGACCTTGGTTAGTGAGCGACCGCTTGGTCTGCCATCTGTTCCGGACGAGCATTCTTCATCGTGCCGCGCTGGCGATAGGCATCGTGCCAGGAAAAAGCCTCTTCCAGCAGGTGCGGGGTGTGACCACCTCGCTTCAGCGCACGCGCAAAGTAGTCCCGAAGCCCGTCCCGGTAAATTGGATGGGTACAGTTTTCAATAATCGTGCGGGCGCGCTCCCGAGGTGCGAGACCGCGCAGATCAGCCAAGCCCACCTCAGTGACAATAAGGTCTACGTCGTGCTCGTTGTGATCGACGTGGCTGACCATCGGCACGATGCTGCTGATATTGCCGTTCTTGTCCAGTGACTTGGTGACGAAGACCGCGTATGATGCGTTGCGGGCAAAATCTCCCGAGCCGCCAATGCCGTTCATCATGTGTATACCATTGACGTGCGTGGAGTTAACGTTCCCATAAATGTCGCACTCCAACGCCGTGTTGATGCAGATCAGCCCCAAGCGGCGGATCACTTCCGGGTGGTTACTGATCTCCTGCGGACGCAAGATCAAGCGGCTTTTGTACTTATCGATGACTGGCACAACTTCGTGGTACTTGGTCTCCGATACCGTGATTGATGAGCATGATGCGAAGTCAAGTTTGCCGACATCAAACAAGTCGAATACGCTGTCCTGGAGCACCTCCGAATACATCTTCAGACCGTGAAATGAGCTGTCGATCAATCCGTGCAGTACGGCGTTGGCAATAGTCCCGATTCCAGCCTGGAGCGGTTGAAGCTGTGAGCTCAGCCTACCCTGTTTTAATTCGTGACTCAAAAACTCGATTAAATGGCCGGCGATCTGCCGAGTCTCCGAATCTGGGGGGAGAACCGTGGAGGCAGAGTCAAGCTTCTTGGTTACAACGATGGCAACGATCTTGGCTGGATCAACTGGAATAAAAGGCAGCCCGACGCGGCTCTCCGGTGCGACTACCGGGATCGGTTCACGGAACGGACGTCGGGTCGGAATGTATACGTCGTGGATGCCTTCAAGAGCCAAGGGCTGCCTCAGATTGATCTCGACGATTACCTTCTCGGCTAAAATGCCAAAGGTGGCTGAGTTGCCGATCGATGTCGTCGGGACAATCCCACCCTCCGGGGTGATGGCCACCGCTTCGAGCACCGCAATATCAACCGGTCCGATTTGCTTGCTGCGAAGCAACTCCACCGTTTCGCTCAAGTGTTGATCGATAAACATGACCTCGCCGGCGTTTATCGCCTTCCGCAGCCCTGGGTCAGACTGGAAAGGCAGACGACGAGCCACTACCCCCGCCTGGGTCAGGATTTTGTCCAAGTCGTTGCCGAGAGAAGCACCCGTCATCAACGTAATTTTCAACTGCTCCCGGGCAGCTCGCTCAGCTAAGGCCAACGGGACCGCCTTGGCTTCGCCTGCTCGGGTAAAGCCGCTCATCCCGATGGTCATCCCATTTTTGATAAACCGAGCTGCTTCTTCCGAGCTGACGACCTTGTCCAAAAGCGACTTCAGGCGAATTCGGTCACTATGCATTTCATTGTCTCCTGATAATTCACTGACTTATGCACCAGAGCTTTTTCTATCCCGGCAATAGTAATCAAGCTTCAGCCACGCAGTTTTCCACCAGTAGCGCTTGCGCGAGTTTTGGAAATTCTTCCAACGAAGAGAACGTACTAATTTCCTCCAAGCCCTTGAGGGCCGCGTTTTCCCGATCTCGTCCCCTGCCCGCTGCCGCTCTTCGAGTGGACAGAAAACCGAGTCGATGCCAATCAATCGAAGTCCTCAGCGATCGAAAGTGATCAGTCAGACTCATAGGAAAATCGTTCGATTGGAATGTAGCTCTAGTGCACCGTCTCGCAAATAATGGTGACGTCGTTGCGTTCAAAATGGGCCGTCGGCAAGGCGCGAGACCCGTATGACTCAGATATGGGCGCTTCGCTCGCGCCTTGAAAAACAGGCAACTGACCGCCGGCGACGTCACCATAATTTGCGAGACGGTGCACTAGTGTTTTACGACGAGCCTGGTG
>Ga0210383_10006483_pt1 | contig 10213 bp, 8 predicted proteins | sample IncBWC14OmetaG_FD_160072 | JGI IMG/M metagenome (GOLD analysis project Ga0210383, IMG submission 160072) | Forest soil microbial communities from Barre Woods Harvard Forest LTER site, Petersham, Massachusetts, United States - Inc-BW-C-14-O ...
CCAGCTTGGCGATAAAGCGCGTGGGCTGGGTCATCTCTACGCGGCGCAGCTTGGGCGTGGGAAACAGTGGATAGAAAGTCTCAATAGCGGTGTCGTAACCCCACGATCGAAACTGCGCGGCGATGAACTCGGCGTTTTCTTTATCGGCCGGCGATCCGAGATGATGGGGCTTAGCCGATAGCCGCTCCATCCAGGCTGGAAGGTCGGCGCGATTCATCGACCCGTCAAACTGCTTCTCGCGTTCCAACTGTTCAGTGGCTGCCGGGTTGCTGAATCCGGTGAGGCGCAGCGGAGCGGGTGCCTGGCAGCACAGTATCGACGCGCCGGCGTAGAAGGCAAGCAGCTTCTTCAATAGCGCGATTGTCGCATGTTTTATGATGAGGACGTGCGCCGCTTGCTCCTCATCGCCACCCTGGCCGCCGCCGCGTTCGTGCTGCTGGCTACTCCGGAGGAAACGCCGCTCACAGTGGATCAGGTGGTTCAAAAGCATGTGGAAGCTCTGGGCGGCGCGGCGAAACTCAACGCGATTCAATCCCTGCTGGTGACGGGTACCGCGTCTATCCTAGGACAAACGGAAACGCCGCTTACCATCCAGGTGAAGCGTCCGAATTTCATGCGGTTGGAGATGACTTTTCAAGGCCGGACGATCGTGCAAGCCTTCGACGGAACCACCGCTTGGACATTAAATCCAATGGTCAGTCCCGAACCTAGGCAATCGAGCGAAGAGGACACGCGCGCGGCGCAGGAATCGTCGGATTTCATCGGCGGCAATCTGGTGGATTATAAATCCAAGGGCAACACGGTGGAGTTGGTGGACAAAGAGGAACTGGAAGGCGTCTCGGTTTACAAGCTCAAGCTCACCAAAAAGAACGGTTCCGTCGAATACGATTATTTGGACGCCAAGAGTTTCCTGCCGATTCGAACCGAGGGCAGGCGGACGCAGTTGGGCCAAGAAATTTTGTACGAATCGAAGATCGCCAATTATAAGCCAGTGGAGGGCGTGCTGTTACCCTTCAGTTTGACGCAATTGGTGAACGGCCGCCTGGCGATGGAAATCACCGTTGAGAAAATGGACGCGAACGTGCCGTTGGATCCGGCGGTTTTCAAGATGCCTGAGAAACCGGCGCAATAAGCCCGCCAGCCTTTAGATACCGCTAGAATCGATGTAGAGGCCAATTGTGCCGACTGTCGTAACCGCAAGACCTTACCGTCCGGTACCCATGGATCCTCCGCGCAAGCGCTGGACCCGCGCGGAATTCGCAGTTCTTGAAGATTCCGGTCTGTGCGATCAGCAACGTCTGGAATTGGTTCAAGGAGAATTGATCAGCAAGATGGGCAAGAAGCGTCCCCACGTGAATGCCCTTGTCGCCGTACAAGCCTGGTTGGTGCGAACATTCGGGGAACAGTTTGTGAATCCTGAGGCGCCAATCGACGTCGCTCCCGAGGATAACCCGACGAACGAACCGGAACCCGACCTCGTTGTACTGGCTAAGCCCACGCGTGAGCATCGGGATTCCAACCCACCCCCTGGCGACCTGCGGTTAGTAGTCGAGATTTCAGACTCAACCCTGGGCTTTGATCTAACCATCAAGGCCGAGCTGTATGCTCGTGCAGGAATCGTCGAGTACTGGGTGGTTGATGTCGCTGCGCGTCGCTTGATTGTGCATCGCGAGCCGCGCGAGGGACTATACCGTTCAGTCACCGCATATAGCGAGGAAGAAACCGTGAGTCCACTCGTATCACCCGAGTGTGAGTTCCGGGTTGTGGACGCTTTCGAAGCTTAACCATTTGAGACGCATTCACTTTCCTTCCTGCGGTAACATTCGGGAGTGTCAATTCCCGTCCAGCCGCCAGTGAAACAGCCGCCGCCGGAGATGACCGTCAAGGCGGTCTCGCTCGGCATCTTTCTGGCCTTCGTTTTCGGATCGGCCAACGCTTATCTAGGAATGAAAGCCGGCCAGACTGTCGCCGCCACTATCCCTGCGGCTGTCATCGCGATGGCGCTGTTTCGTATCCCAGCGTTTCGCGGCGGCGTTCTTGAGCAGAACATCACGCGCACCGCGGCGTCGGTCGGCGAAGCGCTGGTTGCCGGCGCAATCTTTACCATCCCCGCGTTCATGATGGTCGATATCGGCGGACAGCGCCTGTTGACCGATTTGCGATCGCATTATTGGGAAGCGACGCTGATCCTTCTGGTCGGCGGATTGATCGGCGTGTTCTTCATCATTCTTCTGCGTCGTCCCCTCTGCGTTGACGCGCCGCTGCCGTGGCCTGAAAGCGTGGCGAGCTACGAAATCGTGAAATCCGGTGAAGCGTCGGAGAGCAAGGCCCCACGTTACATTTTTGGCGCTCTGGGATTTGGCGGACTGATCGAGATCCTGACCGACGACAAAGGCGCGCAGATTTTCCACGAATATGTCGAAGGCTTCCTCAAATTTCCGCGTTCGCTTATCCAGCATTTCGATATAGAAAAGAAGCCCATCGGCGACGTCACGCATTTCGGGGGTATCCCGTGGTCCACGCCCAGCCTCTCGCCCGCTCTCATCGGAATCGGCTACATCATCGGCCCCGAGCTTTCTTGCATTAATGTTTCGGGTGGCATCATTGCCTGGTGGATTCTGATCCCGTTACTGCTGTTCTTCGATCCCGATCTGCCGCGCCGCATTGGCACCAACGACCCAGCCGTGGCGGCCAATTCGGTTTGGTTTAATGTGGTCCGCCCCATCGCAGTCGGCACTATGCTCGTCGGCGCCGCCAGCACCATGTTCTCCATGCGCGAATCACTGTGGACTTCGCTGCGCGGTATCTTCACTGCCTCCGCGGCCGCGACCCATGAGGCCAAAACGATCGATCCCACCGAGCAGGACATCCCGCCGCGCTGGGTGGTGATCTGCACCGCAGTGCTTCTGATTCCGATCACCGCCATCTATTATTACTTCACGCACGGAATCGTCTCAGCGATTGTCGCGGCCGTGATCATGACGATCACTGGATTCCTGCTCTCGGCCATCGGCGGATACCTGGTGGGCCTGGTGGGTAGTTCCAACCAGCCGCTGTCCGGATTAACGCTGGCCGCTCTGATCATCGCGGCGCTGGTGATGTTGACCATAGGCGTCACGGGACTTTCAGGGGTGGCGGCGGTGCTCGGAGTGGCCGCCGTGGTGTGTGTGGCCTGCTCGGTTTCCGGATCGTTGATTCAGGATTTGAAGGCCGGCCATTTGCTCGGCGGCACGCCCTGGAAGATGGAAGTGGTCGAAATCATTTCTGTGATTTTGCTGGCATTCTTCCTGATGGGACCGATTATCGCGCTACACCAAGCCAATCTCGCGACCGGAGGCATTGGGGGCCGGGCCTTGCCAGCGCCGCAGGCAGGGTTGATGGCGCAGCTGGCCAAAGGAATCGTCGGCGGGCAGATGGCTTGGGGATTACTCGGTATCGGCGCAGCTTTCGGAATCGCGTTGCTGCTGTGCGGCGCGCGATCGCCGATGCTGATCGCGGTGGGAATGTATCTTCCCTTCAGCACCAGCTCCGCGATTTTCGTCGGCGGCCTTATAAAATGGGTCCTGAACCGTATTACCGCCAGGCGCAGCGCCGAGCAAAAGGTGCTGATCGAAGAGCGGGGCACGCTGCTTGCGTCGGGATTGATCGCGGGCGAAGCTATCGTTGGAATTCTGCTTGCCGTAGTGTTTCTCACCGGAATTCCGTCCATTGCCACGTTCAGTATTGCTCCGGCCTGGGGCGGATGGCTTTCATTGATTGGATTCGCGGCGATCGCGTATGTCTTGATCCGCATCCCAGCAAGCGCCGATCACTCTTAATTAAGATCAGTCCTGATCGACGATGACGGCGTAAATTTCGCCTGGACCATGCACTCCCCGGACTAAGATTTGTTCGATGTCGGCGGTGCGGCTCGGGCCCGTGATCAAGACCATGGAACTGGTTTGATCGGCAGGGCGGGGAAGCATGCTGAGCAGTTGATCGAGATTCGCCAGAATGAGCGAGCGTGGAAAGATCGCAATGTGCGCCGGGGGGAGCAGCGAAACAAGGCGGGCTTCGTTGAAGCTGGAAAGCATCACGAAGCTTCCGGTCTCAGCCAGGGCATAGTCGACACTGGTGATTCCGATGTCGGCGGCGGAACAGGCCTTTTTCAACTCGTCGCGTTCGCTAAAACCCGCGTGAACCTGTGGGAGTCCAGTGACGCCACACTTACGTAGAAAAGGCGAATTCGAAGCCACGGCGCTCTTTTGGACCAGCAAATCGGCTATCACGGGCACTGCGGCCGAGGTATCGCGAACCCGAAACGATTTTCCGCCCAAGTTTTCAAACTTCTGGACGAAGAGATTAACAAAGAGATTGCCGTCTGATCGAGGGATGCGCAATGAAGGGGCTGCCAGTTCTCCGGAGCCAAGAGGGGCCACCTCGAAAAGAGGAGGTTGGCCCGCAGCCCTCCCCAAAGCTCTTCGGATATCGCCGAGAATTTGCTCGCGCGCGGTCACGAGGAACCCTTCCGTGACGCCCACCACGCATGAAAGCTCTGCTTCGCTGGCTCAGGCACGCTACGTTGGCTGGCCCACTTCTTCAGCGGACCGATGTGCGGCACCAAAGGAAAGAAAATCGATCCGAGATTTGCCAGGAATCGATAGATCTTCGGATGCGTCGCGACCCACGCAAATAGCTGGAATGCGAACCGTTCCAAACCGTCCGAACACTGCCGCCGTTTGACTTCGGTCACTTCCTCGCGCAACTTCAGCAGTAGTTTCGGAATCTCAATTTTGACCGGGCACACCTCCGCGCATGCGCCGCACAGGCTGGACGCAAACGGCAGCCACGTATCCTGATTGATCCCGTGAAACTGCGGCGTGATGATGGCGCCGATGGGTCCCGAATACACCCACGGATAGTTGTGCCCACCGATTTTTCGATACACCGGGCAATGATTCAGGCACGCTCCGCACCGAATGCAGAATAGCGACTGGCGCTTTTCAGGATCGGCCAGCAGATTGGTCCGGCCGTTATCCAGCAGCAGCAGGTAAAATTCGTCGGGCCCATCGATTTCGCTTTCGCGGCGCGGCCCCGAAAGAAAGGATGTATATACCGTAAGCGGTTGGCCGGTGGCGCTGCGGCCCAGCAGGTTCAGAAACACGGCCAGATCCTGCGCGCGGGGAATCACCTTTTCGATGCCGGCAATGGCGATATGGATCTTAGGCGTGGAAGTGGTGAGACGCGCGTTGCCTTCATTCTCGACGATGACAATAGCGCCGGAGTCTGCAATGAGGAAATTCGCTCCGCTGACGCCGATGCCCGCTTCGAGGAATTTCTGGCGCAGGACCTTGCGCGCTAATTTTGTTTGTTTCTCGATCGCCACTTCGTTTTCGACGCCCAGCTCTTTGGTGAAGACATCGGCGACGTCGTAGCGAGTCAAATGGAGCGCGGGCGCGACGATGTGATAGGGACGCTGGTGAGCGAGCTGCAGAATGTATTCGCCTAGATCGGTTTCAATGGCTTCCAGGTGATGTTTCTCGAGCCGCTCATTGAAATGGATTTCTTCGCTGGTCATCGATTTTGACTTCACCAGCATGTGCAAATCGCGCTCCTTGGCGAGGTTCAGTACGAAGTCCGCGGCTTCTTCACCGGTGCGGCAAAACACCACCTTGCCGCCATGCGCAACGACGTTCGACTCGAGCTGCTCGAGGTAGTAGTCGAGATTTTCGATGGTGTGCTTCTTGATGGCGTGGGCTTCGTCGCGAAGAGCCTGATAGTCCGGCAAAGCTTCCGCGCTCACTACGCCTGCGCGATGATCGATCAAGCGGCCGGTAGCTGTATAGATTGCCAGCTGCAGCCGGGGATCGTTGATGGCCTGTTGAATCTCGGTTTCAGGAACCTTCATTGGGCCGCCAGCACCTCAGCCAAATGCATCGTGCGGATGGGAAGGCCCGCGCGATCGATTACGCCTTGCAGTTGCATGAGGCAACTGGAATCGATAGAAACCACGGTTGATGCGCCGGTCTTTTGAATGGCCTCGATCTTGGTGCGGCCCATTGCACCCGACACCTCGGGAAACTTTATGGAAAACGTTCCGCCGAAACCGCAGCACTCTTCGGCCGCGCTCATTTCGGCCAGCGTGAGCCCTTGTACTTTTGTAAGAAGCGTTCGCGGTCCGGATTTGATGCGTAGTTCGCGGAGGGCATGGCAGCTATCGTGATACGTGACCACGCCGTCGAATCGCGCGCCGACGTCCTCGACGCGGGCTACCTCTAGCAGAAAGCGCGAGAATTCCCAGACACGCGGTTCGAGCGCATGGGCCGCGGCGAGAAGCTGGGGATCGTGCTGGAAGATATCGGCAAAATGATGCGAGATCATCGAGGTGCACGAGCCCGAGGGCACGATGATGTGCTCGGAATCGCGAAAGACATCCAAAAAATGCCGGGCGATGCTGCGCGCTTCATCGGTGTAGCCCGAATTGAATGCGGGCTGGCCGCAACAGGTTTGCGCCGAGGGAAAATCCACCTGATAACCCAGGCGCTCCAGCACTTGGGTGATAGCGATGCCCACTTGGGGGAAAACCTGATCGACGATGCAGGTAACGAACAGGGAGACACGCGTGTTCAATCCGGGAGTTTAACATAGACGTTGTGGAGCTAATTACGGTCGGCGAGCCAATGCCTCGCGAAGAGAACTATCTGGCGCTGGAGCGCGGCAACATTTTGTATTTTCCGCATACGCCGTTCGCGCTGTCTGAAGATGAGCGTGAAGTTCTGCGGAGCACCGGCCTTTCGTCCAGCAGCCTGCATAAGAACATCGCTTATCGGCCTGCGTCGGATAAGGTGACTGGTTTCGATCCGGCAGCGGTTTCCGATCCCGAGAAGCTACGCGTGGTGATGCGATCTTATTCCGAGCGCGCGCTGGCGTTTCTGTGGACGCTGCTGCCGCGCTATATGGAGAAGGCGCGCATCGATTTCGCCAGCGTCCGGCCGCAAGAGGAAGAGGGGCGCGATCTACCGACCAAGAAGCGCAACGATCTACTGCATGTGGATGCGTTTCCCACCCGGCCGACGCGCGGCGACATGATTCTTCGCTTCTTCACCAATATTCACCAGACCAGGCCGCGGGTTTGGATGACCTCCGATCCGATGGGCGCGCTTGCGCCGCGCTATGCCAGTGACGCCGGTCTGCCTGAGGCGGCGAAGCATCCGAAGGGGTCGTTTGGGAGCCGGGTGCTGGGTGCGTTCGGCGGTGTCGATGCGAAGCGTTCGGCGTATGACCGATTCATGCTGGGCTTCCATGACTACCTGAAGTTCAACGGCGAGTATCAGCAGAGCTGCGCGAAGTATCGCTTCGAATTTCCGCCGGATTCTACCTGGATGGTGTTCACCGACGTGTTGCCGCATGCGGTTTTGTCGGGACAATTTGCGCTGGAGCAGACAGTGATTGTGGATCGCGGGAGCTTGGTAGGTCGGGAAAATGCGCCGATAGAGATTTTGCAGGGATTGTGCGGGCGGCAGTTGGCGTAAGGGCCACGTATTTGGAGCGATCACTTTGTAGACCGCCCCAATACGCGAGTGAACTTCTTCTACTGGCCCGGGCCCATGGAAGGCTTCCCGAACCGCGATTCCTCGACCGGCACGTTGACCTTCACATCAGTCAGCTTATAGGTATCCCGGCCGTCCAGCCATTGGAATTTGTACTGGAACGGGAACTTGATCCCGCTGACGTCGCGATAATCGGAATAATCCACCTGCGAAGGCACCCGGCCGATTGGCGTCCGGCCGAAGCGAATTTCGCGCACCAGCAGACCCGATTGCTTGTCGAAATACAACGTCACCAAAAGATTCCGGGGACCGCGGCCTTGCACCACTTCCACGTCCTTGCCGTCGATGGTGTCGGGATAACCAACAGTCAGATTGGTGAGAACCTGCTTGAGCTGCCCTGGGAAGGCCAGTTCGGCGTCGAAATGGAGCCCGTCGAGTTCCGTACCGGTCACTTCATACTCGCCTAACAAGGCGCGCGGTGTGGTTACCCAGCCAATGGTGCCATTGAAGGAGCGGGTCTGGTTGCCACGATCCGGAGCGTCTTTATAGGTCACGCGCACGGTGCGCTTATCGGGCGCTTTGGCGAAAATTTCGAATTGCCCGCCGCCCTTTACCTGCACATAGCCGCCCTGCGTCCCAATGGCGACGAAGCTTTTCAGCCCAGCCAGCTTTTCGGCTCCGCCCAAGGCCGCGATGTATTTATCCAGAATCGCCGTGCCGGCGGGCTGCGTGTCGTCCTTCGCGATGATGTCGTCCTTCTCTTCGTTCGGGGGACCGTAAAGGTTATCCAGCGCGATCGTCGTGGCGGGCACATCTTTTCCGTGATGGCAGGTCCAGCAGCTCACCAGCGGCGCTCCGCCAAAGTTGGTCTTATTGATAACGGCAACCATCTCCGTCATCCTGCGCGCCATCTTCTTTCGATTGGTGTCGTCCTCCCACACCACCTTGTCGGTGCCGGCGCCGGTATGGCAGTCGGCGCAATCAAAACCCAGGGCGGCAGCCATGACGCCCATGCTTCCCATAAAATCGTCAACCGTCAGGCCCTTCAGCGGGCTGGTGGTGACGTTCTTAAAAACTTCTCCCGCGGTCTGTCCCTTCACCGGCGTGCCTGCCTGGCCGGCCAACGGGATGCCGCTCAGGCAAACGACTGAGATTGCAGCGACCGACAGGGTCAGCCGGCTCAACCAAAACTTCATGTTGTACTTCCTCCCTAAGCTTGTCTGAAGGACCTATCGTACTAATGACGGAAGTCCGGCGCAACCTCTAGAAGAAGAAGTCAGAATTCAGAAGACAGAATTCACAATGTGAGGATGAATCACTTCCGATCGATTGCATGGAAGAGCGAGGCCGGGCCAGCGACGCGTCCGACTTCTGAATTCTGAATTCTGAATTCTGACTTCTGACTTCTGACTTCTGTCTCCTGGTCATGCTAGCGTTACAGCTTGGAAGTGAAACCAACCCTCGAAGCGAGCCATTCCGACACCAGCTTTTTCGGGCACCCGCGCGGCTTGGCCACCCTGTTCTTCACCGAGATGTGGGAGCGCTTTAGCTATTACGGGATGCGCGCCATCCTGATCCTGTTCATGACGGCCAGCGTGGCGAAAGGCGGCCTGGGCTTTCCGGTGGTAAAGGCGGGCGCAGTTTACGGCTTCTACACGGCCATGGTGTATTTGCTGAGCCTGCCCGGTGGATGGGTGGCGGATCGCATTTTCGGACAACGGCGAGCGGTGCTATACGGTGGCATCCTGATCGTCGCAGGGCAGTTCTTTCTGATGAGCCCTGGCGTCGAAGGATTCTATGCCGGCTTAGGCCTGTTGATCTTCGGAACGGGACTGCTGAAGCCCAACGCGAGCACAATGGTAGGGCAGCTTTACGCGCAGGGCGATCGGCGCCGCGATTCGGGTTTCTCCATTTTTTACATGGGAATTAATCTGGGTGCGTTGATCTCGCCGCTGGCTGTGGGATGGGTGGGCGAGCGGATCGGTTGGCGGCTGGGCTTTGGACTGGCCGGAGTCGGCATGGTGGCAGGACTCATTCAATACACGCTTGGCGGCAAGTATCTTGGATCGGCAGGCCTTCATCCCTCGCCTCCCGAAACTCCAGAGGCTGGAAGGCGTTTGAAGCGGAACACGGCTCTGATCGCGGGGACCGCGGCGTTGATTTTATGCGTCCTTGGATTGTTTGCCGCCGCTGGTGGCATCGAGATTACCGCGGAGCGTGTATCGGCGTCGCTGGGCGTGGTCCTGATCGCGGTCTCTGCCGGGATTTTCGCGTGGCTGTTGTTGGGACGCGGCTGGTCTGCAACGGAGCGCAAACGTTCCGGTGCCATTCTGGTTTTGTTCCTGGCATCGGCGGTATTTTGGGCGGCCTACGAACAAGCCGGTTCTTCGCTCAGCCTTTTCGCTGAGCGCGCCACCAATCGCGTGGTGCTTGGATTTGATTTTCCGGCCAGCTGGTTTCAATTTGTTCCAGCGCTTTGCGTGATGATTCTGGCTCCGATGTTTGCATGGCTGTGGATCGCATTGGGTAAGCGGGAACCGTCCAGCCCGGGGAAGTTTGCCCTAGGTCTGTTATTCGGAGGAATCGCCTTTGCTATTCTGATTCCTCCGGCGCGTGCGTCGATGGCCGGTGCGTTGGTTTCGCCTTGGTGGTTGATCGGCACGTATTTTCTGCAAACTGTGGGC
>Ga0210383_10006484_pt1 | contig 10212 bp, 7 predicted proteins | sample IncBWC14OmetaG_FD_160072 | JGI IMG/M metagenome (GOLD analysis project Ga0210383, IMG submission 160072) | Forest soil microbial communities from Barre Woods Harvard Forest LTER site, Petersham, Massachusetts, United States - Inc-BW-C-14-O ...
CGCCGTAGCCGCGCAGGTCGACCGCCACGGCGCGGAAGCCCGCCTCGGGCAGCCAGGTCAGCTGATGCCGCCAGGTCCACCAGAATTCGGGGAAGCCGTGGAGCATGAGCACCAGCGGCCCGTCACCTGCTTCGGCGATGTGGAACCGGCTGCCGTTGGCGCTGACCGTTCGATGGCTCCACGGACCGGCCAGCTGGACTGCGGACTCCGCATTCACGACCATGACAACGTCCTACCTGGCCTCACGCGCGGCGACCTGAGGCTGTTGGCCGTCGCGGCCGATCTGGGGGCGGTCGCCGTCAGGACTGACCGCGGGCTTCTGGCCGTCGCCGCGTAGCAGGCCGAGGCCCTCGGAGACCGACTTGCGGGTCCGGCTCAGGCCGGACAGGCGCCGCACCCTCAGGAACGCGATGCCCACCGCCGCGACGGCCAGCAGCACGCAGGTACCGGCCGCGATGAGGAACGCCGCCCACGGCCAGATGCCGAGTGCGACCAGCCCGAAGGCGTAGGCGATGGACAGCAGGACGAGCACCAGGCAGCCCACGAAGGCGGCCACGGCGACCAGCGCCGCGGCCAGCCCGACCCGGCTCAGGTCGCCGCGCAGCTCGCTCTTAGCCAGGTCGATCTCGTAGCGGATCAGCTGGGACACGTCTTTGGCGGCCAAGGCCACGAGGTCCCCGAGTGACTGGTCAGCGCCCGCGGGTTCTGGCGTTTCGCTGCGGACCATCGTGTCTCTCTCCCGTCATGCGGACCACTAACGCCGTTGGCACGGCAATCGGTGCCCGCGCCCGAAATCCCGCCCCCGTGGGCGGGGGTCGGTCCAAGGACCAAGGCTAACGTTCTTGCTTGTGATCAGGCACTACCAGGGTCGACCCGGCGTTTCACGCTGCACCGCGACGACCCGGCCGCTACCGCCAAAGCAAGCCAAGTGCCGCGATGTGTCGCGATTCGCCAGATATGGTGCCACGTTTGCGCTCACGGAGCCAAGCTGCCCCGAAACTTAGCCAGCTCACCCAGGGGACCGAGCCCGCCGCCCGGCCCCGCGAAGCTCGCCATCCCCGCAAAGGCCGAGCTCGTCAGCTAGCCGTCCCGGCAAGCTCAAGTCCCGTCAGCTCGCCGTCCCGGCAAAGCTCAAGTCCCGTCTGCTCGCCGTCCCGGCAAAGCTCAAGTGCCGTCGGGCTCGCCGTCCTGGCAAAGCTCAAGTCCCGTGGACCTCGCGGTCACCGGGAAGGTCAAGGCCCGCGAAGCCCGTCCCGCAAAGCAAGTCCCGTCGAGCTCGTTGTTCCCGTAAAAGCAAGCGGCGCCCCTGGCCGGGGGCGCCGCCGCGCAGCACGTCATTCCTGGCTACCAAGCGTGCACCTTCTTTGTCAGTCAGGTTGACCGTCCCATTTCTGGCGGCCTCACCTGGCCTGACACGCCTCCCGCGGCTGGTCGCGCGTGGGTACCTGGCTGCCGTGCCCGGACGCTCAGACGTCCGTACCACCGTTCTAACCCGAAATCCCGAGCCTGAAAAGAGCCGCACGTAACCAATTCGTGATCTCAATCAGTTCTGGGGATCACATGCCGTTAACTGGTAGCTCACCGGATCGCCATCTACGTTAAACGCCCGTCTGGCCGTTTCCGGGCACAAAAAGGAGGCGGCGCCCGCCGGGGGGGAGAGCGGGCGCCGCGCGCACGGTCCGACCCTGGGGGGGGAGGCCGGTCCCGTCCTATTAAGAGCTTACTCCGTCAAGGGGTCACTAATCGACCCCATGCGGCGTCAGCATATGGAATTAGAACACATATGACCGGCCGGTGAACAGTACTGTCGCAAGACCGGGACGAGAAACCTTACCTGCCAGTAGCCGTGAGGAGCACTTTCTCGCTTAGTAAGACCGCAAGCCGACGCCGGGTCGGCGACCGCTTACGCCTTCCGCGAACGATCAGCGCCTTCCGCGAACAATCGGCATCGTTCATGCTACTTGTCCCATGTGTACTAAAGCCAGTTTACTCCGGGCCTTAGTGACAAATGTGTCCCGTGTGTCCTGTGGGATCAGGATCAGTGGCTTTCGGCCAGGAGCGCGTCGAGCAGCGCCACCGCGCCGCGCTTGCTGAGCGGGTGGTTGGCGTTCCCGCATTTGGGTGACTGGACGCACGAGGGGCAGCCGGCCTCGCAGTCACACCCGGAGATGGCCTGCCGAGTGGCGGTGAGCCAGTCCCGGGCGGCCTGGAAACCCCGCTCGGCGAAGCCCGCGCCGCCGTCGTAGCCGTCGTACACAAAGACGCTGAGCTTGCCGGTAGCCGGGTGCAGGTCGGCGGACACGCCGCCGATGTCCCAGCGGTCGCAGGTGGCGAACAACGGCAGGAGGCCGATGCTGGCGTGCTCGCACGCGTGCGCGGCGCCGCCCAGGTCGACGCGCGCCGCGGCCAGCCGGTCCCGCTCGGCGGCCGAGATCGTCCACCACACGGCCCGGGTCAGCAGGTGGCGCGGCGGCAGGTCCAGCGGCTCGTCGCCGAGGGGCGCGCCGTCCTCGGAGCGGCGCTTGGCGTAGCTGACCACCTGCCGGGTGACCTGGACGTCGCCGAACCGGACCTCGGCCTGGCCCCAGGTCATGCGGCGCAGCTCGTCCCGGACCTCGATCTCGGTCACGTCCCTGGCGGTGGTGGTGTACCCGGGATCGCCCGGCTCGACTAGCGCCACCCGGTCGGCCAGGTCGAGCCGGCGGACCAGGTAGCTGTCGCCCTGGTGCAGGTAGACCGCGCCGTCGTGGACCATGATCTGGGCCGACGGCTCGTCGACGGTGCCGACCAGCCGCCCGGTAGCCTCCTCCACGACCAGGACCGGGGCGTCGCCGGCCCCGCGCAGCCCGCCCGGCGCGGCCACCCCCCGGCGCATGCTGTACCAGCCCGCCGGACGCCGCCGCAGCCGGCCGGCGGTGGTCAGGTCGTCGACTACCTGGCGAGCCTGCGGCCCGAAGATTTCCAGGTCCGCGTCGGTCAGGGCCAGCTCGGCCGCGGCCGCGCACAGGTGCGGCGCCAGCACGTACGGGTTGCCGGGATCCAGCACGGTGGCCTCCACCGGGTGCCGGAGCAAGATCTCCGGGTGCTGCACCAGGTAGGTGTCGAGCGGGTCGTCCCGCGCGATGAGCACCGCGGCCGCGCTCCGGCCGCTGCGCCCGGCCCGTCCCGCCTGCTGCCACAAGCTGGCCCAGCTGCCCGGCCAGCCCGCGATCAGCACCGCGTCCAGGCCGGTGATGTTGACCCCCAGCTCGAGTGCGGTGGTGGCGGCCAGCCCCACCAGCCGCCCGTCGCTGATGGCGGCCTCCAAGTCCCGCCGGTCCTCGGGCAGGTACCCGGACCGGTACGCGGCCACCTTGGCCTCGGGCGCCTCGTGCCCGCCCAGCGACCGGCGCGCGGCGAGCGCGACCGTCTCGGCGCCGCGCCGGGACCGGATGAAGGCCAGCGTCGGCACGTCCTGGCGGACCAGCCGGGCCAGCAGGTCGGCGGTCTGCGCGGTCGCGGTGCGGCGCAGCCGGGCGCCGACCTCGCCGCGCGCGCCGGTCAGCGGCGGCTCCCACAGCGCGAACGCCAGCGGCCCCCGCGGCGAGCCGTCCTCGGTGACTTCCTGGGCGTCCAGCCCGGTCAGCAGCCGCGCACAGGCTCCCGGCGTCCCCACCGTGGCCGAGGCCAGTACGAAGACCGGCCGGGTCTGCTCCCCGGGCGGAGCGTGATGCGCCACCACCCGGCGCAGCCGCCGCAGCACGTGTCCCACGTGCGAGCCGAACACCCCTCGGTACTCGTGACACTCATCGATGATCACGTAACGCAGCCGGCCCAAGAACCCCGACCAGCGGGTGTGCCGGGGAAGCAGCGACTGATGGAGCATGTCCGGCGTGGTCAGCAGGTACCGGGCGTGACTGCGGGCCCAGTCGCGCTCGGCCCTGGGCGTGTCGCCGTCGAACGTGGCGGCCTGGACCCCGGGCAGGCCCAGGGCGCGAATCGAGGCCAGCTGGTCGGCGGCCAGCGCCTTGGTCGGCGTCACGTACAGCACGGTCTCGCCGGCCAGCACCGCGGACAGCGCGGGCAACAGGTAGCCGAGCGACTTGCCGGACGCCGCGCCGGTGGAGATGATCACGTTCCGGCCGGCCTGCGCGTGGCAGGCGGCCTCGGCCTGATGGGACCAGGGGGCCGGGATGCCACGGCCTGCGAAGGCACCGGTAATCTCGGCGGGAACCCACGGCGGCCACGGCACCTCGCGCCCGGCCCGGGCCGGGATGTGCTCCACGTGCACGGGTCGCCCCGCCCGCGGGTCGTCCAGCAGAATACCCAGCGCCCGGTTTCCCGCCGCCTGAGTGTGGGCAGTAGGGGGCTCGGCAGCCGGATCCGCCTGGGCGAAGGGGGTGATGGTGGCCACAGCTTTCTCAGTGTGCCACCCGTTGGGGGATGTTCGGAGGCATGATTTCGTATAGACATGACATCGGAGCGTGGTTGAATGCCGCAGTGGATCACGCCCTGCGCGCTGCAGCCGGGGCAGGACGTTGAGATGACGCCTTTCATGGCGCTGGAGGATTTGTGGATCTGAAGCTGGGTCACTACAACAAGGACGGCATCGAAGTCGTCGACGTCGAGGGCGAGATCGATGTCTATACGGCGCCGCGGCTCCGTGAGCTGCTCATCGATCTGGTCAACAAGAACAACTACCAGCTCGTCGTCAACATGGAGAAGGTCGAGTTCCTCGACTCCACCGGTCTCGGCGTGCTGGTCGGCGGGCTGAAGCGAGTGCGCGCCCACGACGGCTCCCTGGACCTCGTGTGCACGCAGGAGCGGATACTCAAGATCTTCCGGATCACTGGGCTGACGAAGGTGTTCGGCATCCACGACACCGTGGACGAGGCCATCGCGGCCAAGAAGTCCGAGAAGTAACGCCGGCCGAACCCGAAGAACGCATCGGAGATGGCCACCGTCGAAGTCACGTTCACGCCGCTGCCCGCGCACGTTCGTACCGCGCGGCTAGTCGCCACCGCGGTGGCGCGGCGCAGCGGCGTGGACGAATCGCTGCTCGATGAGGTCCGCCTTGCGGTCGGCGAAGCGTGCTCGCGCGCGGTCGAGGCCCACCAGCGGCACTGCCCGGCCGAGCCGGTCCGGATCGAAATGACCGACCAGGACCAGCGGTTCGTGGTGACGGTGAGCGATCACGCCCCGACCGCGCCCGCCCGCCCGGCCGCCCCGGCTACCGACAACGGCATCCACGACGGCGCTGGCCAGGACCACCCAGGCCACGACCGTGCAGGTCACGACCGTGCAGGCCACCACGACACAGACCGCGACGGCACGGGCCACGACGGCACGGGCCACGACAGCATCGGTTACGAGGCCATCGGCCACGACGGGGGGTCGGCCTTCCCCGCCGGATTCGGGCTGGCCGTGATCTCCGGCCTGGCCGAGGACGTGCGCGTCCTGTCGACGAGTTCCGGCGTGAGCGTCCGGATGAGCTGGCCGTCCACGGCCGCCGCCTCCTGACTCCGCCCTCGTCCGTCTGATCCCGTCGGGACGAGCCCGCACGGCTTCGCGTCGGCTCGGCCTGCTTCCCGGCCGCCTATGTCACGCCGTTTTCTCGCGAACATCACGGTAAGATTACAAAACTGTTAGGAACGGCCCGGTGTTAGTGGTTGCGCGTATGCGTGCGTAGACTCCCGGCCACTCGTCTTTGCCGATCGGCACCCCTTCCGTTCGGAGTTCCAGGAGGTCGAATGTTCCGGCATGTCTCTGCACTGGCGGCCAACTCCGTCAGCGTCAGCGGCTCCAACCTGACCTGGGTTGTCATCGCGGCAGTCGTCGGGCTGCTCGCGCTGGGCGTGGCCGGCGTGCTGGTCCGGGAGGTGCTCGCGGCCAGCCAGGGCACCCAGCGGATGCAGGACATCGCGCGCGCCATCCAGGAGGGCGCCGCTGCGTACCTGCGCCGCCAGTTCCGGACCCTCGCCGTGTTCGTGGTCATCATCTTCTTCGTGCTGCTCGTGCTGCCCGTCACCGGTGGCGACGACGTGCGCTGGAGCCGCAGCATCTTCTTCCTGGTCGGGGCGCTGTTCTCGGCCCTGACCGGGTTCACCGGGATGACGCTGACCACCCGCGGCAACGTCCGGGTGGCGGCCGCCGCGCGTGAGGGCGGGCAGCGGACCGCGTTCCGGATCGCGTTCCGGACCGGCGGCGTGGCCGGCATGTTCACGGTGGGCCTGGGCCTGTTCGGCGCGGCGGTCGTGGTGCTGATCTACAAGGCGAACGCGCCGGAGGTACTGGAGGGCTTCGGCTTGGGCGCGGCCCTGCTGGCCATGTTCATGAGGGTCGGCGGCGGCATCTACACCAAGGCCGCCGACGTGGGCGCGGACCTGGTCGGCAAGGTCGAGCAGGGCATCCCCGAGGACGACCCGCGGAACGCCGCCACGATCGCGGACAACGTCGGCGACAACGTGGGTGACTGCGCCGGCATGGCCGCGGACCTGTTCGAGAGCTACTCGGTCATGCTGGTGGCCGCGCTGATCCTGGGCAAGAGCGCGTTCGGCGACGACGGCCTGGTCTTCCCGCTGATCATCCCGGCCATCGGGATCCTCACCGCGATCATCGGCATCTTCTCGGTCGCGCCGCGGGCCGGTGACCGCAGCGGGATGACCGCGATCAACCGCGGCTTCTTCATCTCCGCGGTCATGTCGGTCATCGGCGTGGCCATCGCCTGCTTCACCTTCCTGCCGGCGCACTTCTCCAGCTTCAAGGGCATCACCGACCCGGCCATCTTTGCCTACAACGGCAACCCGCAGTGGATCGCGTTCGGCGCGATCCTGATCGGCATCGTGCTGGCCAGCGCCATCCAGCTGCTGACCGGGTACTTCACCGAGACCAACCGGCGGCCGGTCCGCGACATCGGCCAGAGCTCGGAGACCGGGGCGGCTACCGTCATCTTGTCCGGCGTGTCGATCGGCATGGAGTCCGCGGTGTACTCCGCGCTGCTGATCGCCGCCGCGGTGTTCTGCTCCTACCTGCTGGCCACGGGCAACGCCACGATCGCGCTGTTCGCGGTCGCGATGGCCGGCATCGGCCTGCTGACCACGGTCGGCGTGATCGTCTCGATGGACTCCTTCGGCCCGGTCACCGACAACGCGCAGGGCATCGCGGAGATGTCCGGCGACGTCGAGGGCGACGCGGCGCAGGCGCTGACCACGCTGGACGCGATCGGCAACACGACCAAGGCGATCACCAAGGGCATCGCGATCGCGACCGCGGTGCTGGCCGCGACCGCGCTGTTCGGCGCGTTCCGCACCTCGGTGGAGTCGGCCCTGACCGGCAAGGCCGCGGGCACCTTCAACCTGGACGTGGCCAAGCCGAACATCCTGGTCGGCGTCATCATCGGCGCGTCGATCGTGTTCTTGTTCGCCAGCCTGCTGATCATGGCGGTCGGCCGGGCCGCGCAGCGCGTGGTGCTGGAGGTTCGGAACCAGTTCCGCACCCACCCGGGCATCATGACCTACGAGGAGAAGCCCGACTACAGCCGGGTCGTCGACATCGTCACCAAGGACTCCCTGCGCGAGCTGATCACCCCGGGCCTGCTCGCGGTGCTGGCCCCGATCGCGGTGGGCTTCGCGCTCGGCTACCAGCCGCTCGGCTCCTACCTGGCCGGCGCGATCTCGGTCGGCGTGCTGATGGCCATCTTCCTGGCCAACTCCGGCGGTGCCTGGGACAACGCCAAGAAGCTGGTCGAGGACGGCGCCCACGGCGGCAAGGGCTCTGAGGCGCACGCCGCCACCGTCGTCGGCGACACCGTGGGCGACCCGTTCAAGGACACCGCGGGCCCGGCCATCAACCCGCTGATCAAGGTCATGAACCTGGTCTCGCTGCTGATCGCGACCAGCGTGGTCAAGTACAGCGGTAACACCGGCCTGCGCGTCGGCGTCGCGCTCGGCGCGGTCATCATCATCGTCGCGGCCATCGTGATCTCCAAGCGCCGCTCCGGCGGGATGGGCGAGACCACCCCGGCCGCCACCGAAGTCGCCGGCGCCGTCTCACCCGCCGTCGAGGGCGCCGCCGCCACCCCCGCCATCACCCCAGTGGAAGGCACCCCCGCCGTCCCCGTCACCTCAGCCCAGGACGAAGCGGACCGCGCGGCCGCCGTCAAACGCCGCGAGTAGCCCCGCCCGCCATGAGATGAACCCCGGGTCCGAGGTATGCCGGAGCTGGGCTGGAGTTGACGTCCGGCGGCGCCGGCCCGCCGGACGTTGGTGTCGCCCCGGGTGCGGCGGTGCTGCGGCGGCCCGTGGTGCGCCCGGGCCTCGGGGGTGGGCGTCCCAGGTTCCGGCGTCCCGTCACAGCCCTCCGGCGTCCGCCACGTCGTCGCTGGAGATGCCGAGCAGGTACAAGATCGCGTCCAGGTACGGGACGCTCAGCGAGGTGTCGGCCGCGTCACGGACCACGGGCTTGGCGTTGAACGCGATGCCCAGCCCGGCGGCCGCGATCATGTCCAGGTCGTTGGCGCCGTCGCCGACCGCCACCGTCTGAGATAGCGGGACCCCCGCGTCGGCGGCGAACCTGCGCAGTGCGTCCGCCTTGGCCGCCCGGTCGATCACCGGGCCGGACAGCCGCCCCGTGAGCTTGCCGCCCGTGATCTCGAGCTCGTTGGCCGCGACGTAGCCGATCCCGAGCTCGGCCGCCAGCGGCGCGATGACCTGGCTGAAGCCGCCGCTGACGATGCCGAACTTGTAGCCAAGACCGCCCAGCGTGCCGATCAGCGTCCGGGCGCCCGCGGTCAGCCGCAGCTCACCCCGGACCTCGTCCAGTACCCCGGCGGCCAGTCCGGCCAGCAACTCCACCCGCTCGCGCAGCGACGCGGCGAAGTCGAGGTCGCCGCGCATTGCTGCCGCGGTCACCTTGGCCACCTCATCCGCACAGCCGGCCCGGGCGGCCAGCAGGTCGATGACCTCGTCCCGGATCAGGGTGGAATCCACGTCCATCACGATCAGCCGCAGCGCCCGCCGGTGCAGCCCGCCGCGCTGGACCGCGACGTCGATGCCCTGGCTGACCGCGACCCGGGCCAGGTCCTCCCGCAGCAGAGCCGGGTCCCCGCCTGAGATCTCCAGCTCGATGCAGGTCACGGGGCGCCGGGCCAGCCGGCCGATCCGGTCGATGTTCGCCCCGCTGGCGGCGATCCGCCCGGCGATGGCGGTGATCGCGGCCGGGGTAAGCGGGCTGCCGAGCAGGGTCACGTGCAGCCGTCCGCCCCGCGCCGGGGCATTCCCGGCCGAACCCGAACCCGAGCCCGAGCCGGTGGTGATCTCGGCCTCCAGGCCGAGATCGGCGGCCAGCGCGCTGACCGCGGCGTGGATACCGGTCAGGTCGGGCGGCCCGTCGCACTCGAGCAGGACGCCGAGGACCAGCTTGCCGCGGATCACCACCTGCTCGATATCCACGACCGACAGCTGGTACCGGGCCAGGGCGCCGAACAGCCTGGAGGTCACGCCCGGCCGGTCCCGGCCGGTCAGGGTGATGAGGAGCGTGGTCCCGAAGTTATTCATGGCGGCGCCAGGCTACCGGAAAAGCCCCGGATCCCGCCGTCCGGCGCCGGCCGCTTACTTGACACAGCTAACGATCCCTAGGTAAGGAGATTTGCGTGAGATGCGGACAGTGCGGCGCGTCTCTGGGGGCGGCGGACCGGTTCTGCGGAACGTGCGGTGCACCCCTCGGAGCGTGCCCGTCGTGTAGCGAGCAGGTCGTGGCCGGCGATCGTTTCTGCCGGGCCTGCGGCTTCGAGCTGTCCGGCGGCCCAGCCGGGAACAACCCAGCCGGGAACAACCCAGCCGGGAACAACCCAGCCGGGAACAACCCAGCGATCGGGAAGAACGCGGCGGCCGGGATGGCCTCCGCCCCGGACCGCGAGCCGGTGGCCGAACGGCGGGTGTGCTCGGTGCTGTTCTGCGACCTGGTGGGCTTCACCACGCTGTCCGAGTCCCGCGATCCCGAGGCCGTCCGCGAGCTGCTGTCCCGCTACTTCGCGGTGGCCCGGACGGTGATCGGCCGCTACGGCGGAACGGTCGAGAAGTTCATCGGCGACGCGGTGATGGCGGTGTGGGGCACGCCCACCGCGTCCGAGGGTGACGCCGAACGGGCCGTGCGGGCCGCGCTGGACCTGGTATCCGCGATCCAAACCCTGGGGGCCGAGACCGGGTTGCCCGGCCTGGCCGCCCGCGCGGGCGT
>Ga0210383_10006485_pt1 | contig 10212 bp, 6 predicted proteins | sample IncBWC14OmetaG_FD_160072 | JGI IMG/M metagenome (GOLD analysis project Ga0210383, IMG submission 160072) | Forest soil microbial communities from Barre Woods Harvard Forest LTER site, Petersham, Massachusetts, United States - Inc-BW-C-14-O ...
TGAATCGGATAGGTTGAGTTAGGCGTTGGCAATTCGCCTAATCAGCAGCTGCACGGAAGCGACATAGACCCAAGCTTGGGCGCTGGCGATGGTGGCTTCGAAGTCCTTGGCAAGGCGGCGGTTGCGATTGAGCCAAGCAAGCGTGCGTTCGACGACCCAGCGGCGCGGCAGGACTTCAAAGCCGACGGTATCGACCATGCGCCTCACGATCTCGATGCTCCACTTGCCGAATTTGGCGAGCGCCTTGAGAAGCTTGTCGCCGGCATAGGCGCTGTCGGCGAAGAGGTGGCGCAGCCAGGGGAACAAATCATGGATCGCTTCGACAACCAGCGGTGCGCCGTCACGATCTTGCACATCGGCCGGGTGGACCGCGGCTCCGACCATCAAGCCGGTGGTATCGGTCACGATATGCCGTTTGCGACCCTTCACTTTCTTGGCGGCATCCCCCGGGTCGCGGCTGTGCCGCGCCCGAGGACAGGCTCCACCGCGCGGCCCGCCGCTCTCGGTGGTCTTGACCGATTGACTGTCGATCACCCCAGCCGACGGGCTCGCCTCGCGACCGGCAGCTTCGCGTACTTCCAGCAACAGTTCGAAATTGATCCGCTCGAACAAACCACTGTCCCGCCAATCGTAGAAATAGCCTTGCACGGTGGTGAACGGCGGAAAGTCCTTCGGCAGCAGGCGCCACTGACAGCCGGTCCGCGCCATCTACAAAATGGCGTCGACAACCGCGCGCAAATCGGTGCGGCGCGGCCGTCCCAGAGGCTTGGGGGCCGGCAGGTGGAGTTCGATCACGGCCCACTCGGCATCGGTCAGGTCGCTTGCGTAACGTTGCCCCGCACGCTCATACTTCGCTCGAGTGATTTTGGTCCACACGTTGTGCCTCGTTGATTGATGAGCACAACCATCGTGACACAACAGACTGAAATCACTCAATTCATTTTCGGTCAGCCTCTAAGTCCGATTTCGACCTGATGACTTACAATGATGGTGGCGACAGCTACGACGAGGTGCGGACGCTGATTGTCGAGGCCCGCGCACGCGCCCAAGCCGAGCTTGAAGAGGCGCGCGATCGCCGGCGTGCCAACACAGTGATTCCGGTTACGGCGCGCAGTCCCGGAGACCGCGACCCGTCAGCTACTGGGGGGGGAATTGCATAAAGGTGTAGTTGTCGTCGCGGTTGAGCATGGCGTCGATTGAGTCTGATTCGCCGCGGTTGAGCATGGCGTTGCTGGCGGCCTCGGCGTCCCAGTTGCCGTTCATCGCGGTGAGGGTGGGGGAGGTGCCGGTCGAGCGCGCGACGTCGGCGCCGAGGGAGCCGAAGAGGGACTGACGGGCCGCTTCGTTGGTGTTGAGGGCGGCGGTCAGCCCGCGGTCGGTGGTGATGACCGCCGAATCGGTCGCGTTCAGGTCGCGACTGCCGAGCCACGTTCGTAGGACGTTGCGCTGGATCGGTATCGAGCGGCTTACCGACGGTGTCACCGGCCGCGGTTCCGCGGCGCGGCCGGAGACGCCGTCCAGTATGCTGTCGATGCTGGACCGGGCGTCGTTGGAGGCGTAGGACGGGGTGACGGCGGAGTCTTCCACGTTGCTCAGCAACGGGTCCTGGGCGATCTTCTCTCCGGGATACAGCATGGTGTCATCCTGCTCTCCGTAGACGAGGGCGTTGCGCTTGCTGGGCGCGTTGGTCACGTCGGTCTCGTCGTCCGGGTCGCGGAGGAAGTCCGCGGCGTCTTGCGTGGCGCCTTCGGCGATGGCTCCCGCTGCCGACGCGCCAACGGCGACAAGCCCGGCCACTGTGGCGACGGCGCCGGCCGCCAGTTGCGCCGTCCCAAGCGCGGAGCGCTGGTCCTTGGACAGGAAGTGCTTGCCGCTGACGGCGTCGTCGATGTCGTCGGCCGCCTTGACGGCCGAGGCGACGGCTCCCGTCGCGCTCGCGATGGCGCTGCCCGCGGCAGCCACGGTAGCCACGATGCCGGCCTCGGCAGCCAGCGCCGCCCCTCCGGTCGCGACCGCGGCGATCGCGAACACGATCGCGGTGCCGATGTCGATGAGGAGGTCTTCGAGGGAGAAGTGGCCGGTGAGGTCGACGAGCACGATCGGGTTGGTAGAGAAGCCCTGGTAGTGGTTGAACACGTTGGCGGTGTCGCGGCTGGTGAACCGACCTTGGGCTGGGTCGTAGCTGCGGGCCGGTAGCAGTAGCAGGCCGGTGGTCGCGTCGGTCATCGAGCTGGCCGGCGCCGCTCCGGTATACTGGAACGGGTTGGCCCGCCCGCCCCGCGCGGAGTTGGGTGCCGGCTGGGTCCGAAGCTGCCCGTCGAGCAGGGCTGGCGTTCCGTAGTCGCCGTACTGGTAGGCGTTCGTCACCGTTCCGTTGGCGTCGACCAGCGCGGTCACTGAGGAGTGGCGGTCGCGCAGCAGGTACCCGGTGCCAGTCCCGGTGACGACCGGTGCCGACGCCCCGTTGGGAACGGTGCCGACCGTCGTGGTGCCCGGCTGCAGCGTCCGCGCCTCCCGGCCGGCGGTGATCAGGTACGACGCGGTCGTCGCCGAGGCGCCGGTCGTGGCGTCGGCCGTCGTGTCGTTGACCAGCGTGCCGTCGCAGCCATAGTGGAACGTCGAGGTGCTCGTGCCGCCGGCCGCGCTTGCGGTCGTCGTTGATCGGCGGGTCCCATCCGGCCAGTACGTGTAGGTCGCGGTCGTCTCCCCGCGGGTGGCGGTGACCATTCGGTCGAAGGCGTCGTAGGTCATGGCCGAACCGTTCAGCGATTGCGTGACCCGCCCGTCATCGTCGAAGGCTTGCTTACCCGTCGTGCCGTTGGTCGTCTGGGCGGTGAGCTGGCCGGCCGCGTCGATCGTGTTGGTGGTGCGCGAGGACAACGGCGGCGGCCTGCCGACTGGGAGCCGGGTGGTGGTCGTGGTGCCAACGACGTCGCCGGCCACGTTGACGGTGTAGGTCGTGGATGTCCACGCCAGTCCCGACGCTCTGGAGCCGACGTAGGTTGCCGAGCTGATCAGCCGGTTGTAGGCGTCGTAGCAGTAGGCGGTCGTCCACGTGCCGGCCGTGGCGGGAGTGCTGGACACCGCCGCATCGGTGTCGGTGCGGGTCGCCACGTTGCCGTGGCTATCGTAGGTGTAGTCGTGCTCCTCGATCAGGGAACCCGAGCCGGACGTGGTGCGCTGACTGCTGAGCTGGTTGCGGGCGGTCCAGGTGTTCGTCGTCGTGACGCCGTTGGCGCGGGTCGTGGTCTTGACGCGTGACATCGCGTCGTAGGTGTAGGTCACCGACACTAGCGGTGTGGTGCCGCGCGTCTGGGTCGCGGTCGTCATCCGGCCAGCGGCGTCGTAGCTGTAGCTGGTGACCGCGCCGGTCACGTCGGTAGTCGTCGAGAGCAGCCCGGTGTCGGTGTACTTCGCGGACGTCGCCGTGCCGTCGGAGTAAGACCGGGACACCACGTGGCCGTCGGCGTCGTAGCCCAACGTCACGGTGCTCGTCCCGTCGCTGATCGTCCGCACGCGGCCTGCGCCGGGCTGCCCGGCCGGGACGTAGCCGTAGGTGCGGGTCACCGCGGCGCCCCCGGAAGATTGCGCCGTCACGCTCGTCAGCCGGCCGGTGCCGGGATCGTAGGAGTCCGTCACCACGGTACCGGACGGGGTAGTGCGGGTCGCGACCGTGCCGTCGGAGTGGTAGGTGTAGCGGGTCGCGCGACCGTTCGGGTCGGTGGAGGTGGCCATCCGTCCGGCCGCGTCGTAGGTCAACCGCGTCCCCTGGCTCGCGGGCTGCTCCGATTTTTTCCGTGCGCTGGTGGTCTGCTGGCCGCCGAGCGCGACGGTGCCCGACAGATCGAGCGGATCCCCGGGGAACGCCAGGGTGTCTTGCGGGGTCGCGGTTTGCGCGGTGGATGTGCCGCCGGCGGCGAGGTAGGTGTAATGCAAGGTGAGGTCGTCCGACGTCTGCGAGGTGACTCGTCCCAGCCCGTCGTAGCCCGTCGTCTGGGTCGGGTCGGCGGTGCCGTCGCTGTATTGACGTTGGACGGAGACCGGCCGGTTGCCGTTGTCATAGCTGGTGGTGCGGGTCGCGTCGGGGCTGGCTGAGCCGGCGCCGGCGGCTGTCTGCGTCGTGGTGTGGGGCGCGTCGTCGTAGCCGGTCGCGTGCGTGATGCCGGTCGGGCCGACCTGCTGCACCTGGCGGCCGAGGACGTCGAGCGCGGTGGTGATCGTACGGCCCTGCTGGTCGGTCGCGGTGATCGTCGTCCCGTCCAGGCTGTAGGAATACGCCGACAGCGTCCGTGCGGTCGGCGAGCCGGTGAATGCTTGGTCGCTGACGTTATCGGTGACCCGCGCGATGCGGCTAAGCGCGTCATAGGTGGTCTGGACAACCCGGCCGTCCGGAGTGGAGACCGTGCGCGTGGCCGGCGTCGCACCCGTCGCCGCCGCGTACGAGGTCCTCGTGGTCAATCCGTCCGGGGTGGTCCTGCCCGTCTGGCGGCCCGCGGCGTCGTAGGTGTAGCTGATGATCCGGCCGAGCGGGTCGATGGTGCGGACCGGCCGCCCGGTCACGAGGTCCAGCACGGTGGTGGTGCTCGCCGCGACGGGGGTGCCGGCCGCGGTGGTGGTGGTGATGGTGCGCGTGCAGGCGGCGGGGTCGACCGAGGTCGCGAACATCGTGGTCACCGTGTCGGGGCCGTCGCTGCCGCCGGCCGGCTTGGCGCCGGGTGCCCAGGTCATGGTGCGCTGCGCCGGCTGGCCGTAGGCGTCGTAGCTGTAGCTGGTCGTGGACCGGGCGGTCAGCGGCTGGCCCGTTGCGGCGTACGCCGTCGTGGCGCTGCTGATCGTCTTTTTATCCGCCGACAGCACGTGGGTGGTCTGGCTGCAGGAGCCGTCCGCCCCGGTGATCGTCACGCTGGTGATCAGCCCATACTTGTCGCCGTAGGTGGTCGCCGTGGTGGTGCCTGTCTCATCGGTCGACTGGGTCACGCGGCCGTGGTCGTCGTAGGTGCGGCTGGTCGTCACGGTGCGGCTGCCGGTGGCGGCGGCGATGCCGGCCACGCCCGACGTGGCCGAGTAGGTCAGCGTCGTGGTCGCCGGGCGCGCGTAGTTCCCCGGCACGTTGACCGCGCGCACCGGCGGGTAGGTCGCGGTCTGGTGCTGCGCCGCGACGGGTCCGGCGAGCACCGTCCGGGCGACCAACCGGTGCTGTGAGTCGAAAGTCGACACGGTGGAGATCGGCGAGCCCGGGCAGGTGGCCGGCGCCGGCAGCTGCCGGATCACGCAGCTGGTCATCGAGGTGGTGTAAAAGTAGTTCGGATCCCCGGACTCGAACAGCCTGTCCGAGGACCCGCCGTTGTAGAGCGGGTAGCCGGTGTAGTTGTGCCGCGCGATGTTCTGCGCCGGGTCCATGGAGAACAGCCGCGCCGGGCCGAGCACCGTGTCCGAGGCGTCGACCGTGACGACCGCCTGCACCGCCGTCAGCCCGGGCTGGTACCCGATCGACTGATAGGTGATCAACGTTCGCGCCTGCGACGCGGAGGTGACCGAGGTCAGCAGCTCCACCGGGGACCCAAACACCGGCGAGTAGGCGAAGTGCGCCGCGGCGCCGGCCGGGTCGGTCACCGACGTCACGCGGCGCGTCGCGTCCAGCGTAATCGTGGTGCGAGCCACGACGCCGTCCGACCGCGGCGGAGCCGACACCACCACAGACGACGGGGTGTAGCTGAACGTGGTGGCCTGCCCGTAGCCGTCCACGATCGAGCTGGGCGCCCACCGCCCGCCGCCCAGAGGCTGCCACGTCAGCACGGTGCAGTTACCGAACCGGTCGGTCCGGGTGATGAGGTTGCCGTGGCCGTCGAAGTAGTCGGTCCGGCCGTCGTCGTAGGACAGCACGAACGCGTACCCGGTGGCGGGCAGCCCAGCCCGGGCCGGCAGCGTTCCGGACGCCCGCGTGTAGGCCAGGTCCTGCAGCGGGTAGTCCCGCAGCCCGGACGGGTATGAGCCGCCGGCGACGTAGGCGCCGCCGTTGGCCGGGTATACCGTGGCCGGCGTGGCCGGGTCGATGAACGAGGTACCCAGCGACCAGCCGGGCCCGAACCCCGACCGGTCCAGCCCGCCGGCCGCCCGGGCCTGATCCCATACCAGCGACCAAGTGACCCCGGCCGAGCCTGGCCCGGCCACCGCCGCCACCGGCACCGATACCGAGAACAGCCCGGTGCGTTCGTCCACCGAGCCGGACAACCCGCCGCCGAGGCCGATCGCCCCGGACACCACCGATAGACCGCTTTGCACGTGGCTCACCTCAGCTGTTTGCCGGAATGTTGACGACCGGGACCAGCACGCCGTGCGCCACCAGCCAGGTGTCCACGTGGTCGCCGGACAGGAACGCCGAGGTGTCGGCAAGTTTCGCGGTAGCGTCGGACACGGTCAGCGGCGCCGAGGCCAGCAGGTGCTCCGGCGCCCCGGCGGATTGCTGCAGCGGCAAGCTGGCCAGGCTGGTCGTCGCCTGGGCCGCGGTCAGTATCCCGATCTGCACGCCGTCGGTGGTGTCCAGGAACAGCGCGGGTTGGCCCGCGCTGATCGGGAACAGCCGGCACAGGCTGGAGCCTGTGAAGTCCGCGCACCCGGCCAGCGAGATGCCCTCCGAGGCCGAGGTCGCGCTGGCCACCGGGGCGATCGCCGAGGCCTGCACCTCGATCGGCTGGCTCGGGGCCGGCTGCCCGCCGTTGAGCGCACCGCCGACATAGCCGGTGATCATCTGGTCGGTGGTGCTCGTGGTCGACACGTAGTGATAGGTGCCGGCCACCGCGGGCTGGCCCTTGGTCACCGACCCGTCGTTGGGATACGCGCCCGCGTAGGGACTGACCCCGATGAAGCCGGCCGGGTCGGCGCCGGTGAGGAACAGGTTAGTGACCAGGTTGCCGGAGGCGTCGCGGTAGTAGATCCGCTTGTAACTGTGGTCATTGCCCGGCAAGGTGTTGCCTTCGGCGTCCAACACCTGCACCGATAGCGGAGCCTGGTCGACGCCGCTGTCGACCGGCCGGGCCACCCTGTCACTGCTGGTCGCCGCGATCTGCACGCCGCTCAGGTTGGTTCCGTCGGTCGGGGGCAGCAGATCCGACAGCGTCACCTGGGAGGGAACCCCGGCAGGTCCGAGGCCGACCCGGATCGCCTGGTAGGCAGGTTGTCCTGGCGGGTTTTCCCACCAGAACGTGGCCGGCCCGATCCCTTCTGCACCGGGGACGAATGGCGCAGCCAGCGTCAGCTGGGCGGGGGAACCGGGGGAACCGGCCGTCACGGTCGGCTGGGTTGCCGGCACCAGCACCCCGAGGCTGGTCCAGCTGTTCCCGTCGACGGAGCCCTGCACCAGCAGCGGCGGCACCATGACCTGGTTGCCGAACTGGTACGGCGCCGGCAGCTGGTAGGTCGCGCCGGTCACGTCGAAGCGGTACACCGCCGGACCCGGCCAGCCCGCCGGCGTCACCCGGGAGCCGCACACCGCCGGCGACGGCTGCGGGGTGGGCGCCGGAGGCGTGCCGACCGTGACGGTCCACAGCCCGAACGCGGCCAGCTGGTTGTGCGCGTTCGTGATCGACACCGTGGTCGACGAGCTACCAGCCTGATTGTTCACGTCCACGGTCATGTTCTGGTTGAGCTGGAGGCCGACGAGGAGGGTGTCAGCCGGATGGCTGACCGGGGTGATCGCCAGGTAGCCAAGCCAGGCGCCGGTCGGGTCCGTCGCGGCGCACCCACCCTGAGCTCCGGCGGTGAATGCCCCCATCGTGTAGATCGCCGAGCTCTGGCCGGCGGCCACCGTGATCCCCCCCGGGGGGAACGCCGGGGCGTCAGCCCAGCTCGGTGCGTACCAGCAGCCGTACCCGGGGCTGGACGACGCCTGCAAAGCCACCGTGACGGGCTCCCCGGAGGTGTTGATGACCTGGAACCGTCCTTCCTTGATGCCCGGATACCATTCGCGGAACGAGTCCCAGTCCGGCGACACCGTATTCGGCGAGCCGGCGCTCACCGGCTGGGCGGTCAGCCCGCTGGAGGTCCCGTCCCACCGCAGCAGACCTCCGGTCCCGGCAAGGACGTTGAACCCCTGCTGATACGATACCGCGTAATCCGCGCCGCCGGCCGTGCCGTCGAACCTGGGTATCGGGTTCACCGCGACAATCGCGCCGGGACCGGCGCTGGATACAGCCAGCGCGTTCGTCTGCGGCCCGGTGGCCCTCGGGTCGACGAGCTGGAGTGTCCCGTCGCTCATGCCGAACGCGACGACCGGCGAGCCGTCCTGGCGCTGCCCGAACGCCGCCGACAGGGGCGATGGTATTAGCGTATCTGTGCCTTGATGCGCCCAGGCCAGCCAGTTCGGCTGCACGATCCCGTTCCCGTCGACCTGCACGAAGAACCCCTCGTCGGCCCAGCTGATGACGCCGACGGCCAGCAGGCCGGATCCGGAACGGGTCCCAGGCGAGCGCCGTCGGCGGGGTTTGCGACCCGTCCCCGGTGGCCATGCCGCCGAAGGTCGAGGTGAGTTGCGGCGTTCCGTTCCACAAGTTGTAGATCTGCACGCCGCCGTCGCTCAGCCCGACGGCGAGATAAGGCAAGGTGCCCACGTAGCCGGCCGCGAGTGACGTCACCGAGACCGCGCGGACGATCTCCGACATATAGGCGTCGGAGGGATACTGGTTCGGCAACTCGACCTGGTACGACGCGCAACTCGCGCTCGCGCACGAACCGTCGGGCGGCAGCACGTAGAGCAAATTGTGGTAGAGAGTGCCCTCGGCGAACGCGTTTCCCGTTGTTCCAGCGATGAACAGAGTGTCATTGTTGCGGGCGAGGTAGATCGTGTTGAGGTGGTAGGTCGTCCAGAGGGCGCCGAAGCAGCCGGAGCAGGCCCCCGTGCTTTCGTGGCCAACATCGGCCCACGTGGAGTTGTAGACAGTGGGGTCGGTCAACCCTCCTTCTTGGGGGTTGTACACGCCGGAGTAGGGGAAGGGAGCCAGATCCATGGGAGTGGACTGCAGGCGGGCGCCGCCCCGCGACGGCGAGTCGTAGATGTTGAGGTTGGTGTTCTCCGCGCGCATGCGCTGGTCGTAGCCGCGGCCCAGGAAGTCCCCGGTGAGCTCGTCGCGCATCGTGCGCGGCATGGTCGAGGAGATGTCGACCGGCGCCGCCGCCGGCCCCCCGATCGGCGCAGGCGTGGGCTGCTTTGGTGATCTGTCGCTTGCTGGCATGGTCCTGCTCCAGACGGACACGGCGGTGGGTGACCAGGACCGGCCTGATCCGGTCAGGACCTGTTATCGGGGGCCGGCGGCGAACCTGCGTCTGGCCGGCGACATCCCGAGCGGGCGCTGGTGGTGGTCGATTTGTCGAGGGTATTCCATTGACAGTTAAGCTAAGCGCCGCCTGGCACCATCGGTGATCGACGCATGCACGCACCGGGCCGTCGCGGCCGATCGTCTTCTCCGATATTCCCCGGATTCCCGGTGGTTGTGGGGCGCAGGATGGCCCGATCGGGCGTCTTCGGCAACGGCAAACGCGCGCCGCGTCCGCAGGGGGCGGTCGAAACAGCCGGGTGACTGCGCCGCGGCACCGGAACTCGTCGCTCTGCCCGCATCAGGGCGCTCCTCTGCCGGCGTCGTTCATCACACATGACGTCCCCCCACTCACGCTGGCGCGGGCGGGGCGCGCAATCGGCCAATCAGCGACAAGATTTCCGCAAACATCTGCCGCGCTACCGAGATCTGGGCCAATTGGAAGGTGACGTAGCGGCCGTGGCTGACGACCTTGGCGCCGATCTTGATCAGCTTCTCGCGCAGGCTGGTCAGCGACCACGGCTGCGCCGTCTTGGGCAGCGCCAGCGTTCGCATAAAGTTGCCGAGGTTGTAAGCGAGCACATGGAGCTGAGGGCGGACGGCATTGGCGGCGAAGGAACGGCATGACAGCCGTGTCCATTTGATCGCGCCCTTGCCCTCTTTGATCCATTGCTCCGCCGTTCCACGCTGGTTGTAGAAGGCTACTACACGCTCGGCCGGCCACGCCAAGGCCGTCGACGCGCAGCTATCAGGCGATGTCGGGTGACCGCTTCCGGCCCTACCTCGCCATCGGCACACCTGCTGGCGAAGGACCGGAATCCACCCGGTGAAGCCATTCGCGGCCTGCCGAGTTCATCGACCGCCCTCGGCCCGAGCCAACGGCTCAAACCGACCCATTGCCGAC
>Ga0210383_10006486_pt1 | contig 10211 bp, 10 predicted proteins | sample IncBWC14OmetaG_FD_160072 | JGI IMG/M metagenome (GOLD analysis project Ga0210383, IMG submission 160072) | Forest soil microbial communities from Barre Woods Harvard Forest LTER site, Petersham, Massachusetts, United States - Inc-BW-C-14-O ...
CGCAGCGGCCAATTCATCGAGATACTGGCGCGACCCCAGATCCGATAACAGCAAAAAGCCGCGTTCAACGTCCCGCGCCAGTATCAGCGGAACATTGACATCGATGCCGGCCAATAGTTTCGCGACTTTGACGAAAGGTCCCACGTCTTCCTTGGCGGGCGGCGCATCCATCACGATGTAGGTATCCACATCGCGCGTCAGCCGAAAATAGCGGCGAAAGCTGGCATCAACCGACGCCGGAGCAATCAAGCCGCCGGCGAATCCCAGGTCATCGACCACCCATTGCGTCAATGCCGCCAGACGGGAATCGCTTGCATCCAATACACCCATGCTTGACCATTCGCACACCGCAAACGCGGCGTTTTAAGTATACCGACTAAGGCGATGCATTTTGTCCATGGCTTCTCTGGTTCGGGCCGCATTCATCTTCTCCTGCCTCGCGGCCGCCACGGTGCGTGCCGGAGACGTATGCCCCGCCCCGCCGAAATATACGTCGAGCCGTCCGGCCGACATTGCCGTTGACGATCATCGGATTTACATCGACAGCGACGATGCCCTGCTCGGCGCCGACGGCAATGCCGTCGTCAACGGCCGCGTCAGGGTCCGCCAGGACGAACGCAGCATCGCCGGGGACTCGGTCACCTACGACTACAACACGGACCTGCTGAACGTCAAAGGGGCGGTGGATTTCATGGATCCGAGATTGCGTGTACAGAGCGTGACCGGCCGCTACGACCCGATCGCCGGCGTGGATTTCAGCCAGGCCAATTTCCAGCTCATGGACCGCAATGGGCGCGGCGTCGCCCGGGAACTCGCGGTCAGTCCGGACGGCAAGGTGGCGCTCAATGAGGTGCTGTACACCAGCTGCCCGGTCGGAAAGGACGATTGGATGCTGCACGCAGCCGAGATCGATCTGGATACCAAGCTGCAGGTTGGCGTCGCGCACCATGTGACCATGCGCTTCATGGACGTGCCGATTTTCTACACCCCCTACATCTCGTTCCCGCTCGGCGACGAACGCAAAAGCGGCGTTCTGTTTCCGAATCTGGGGCATTCCGGCAACAACGGCTTCGAACTGGCGGTCCCCTATTATTTCAACCTGGCGCCGAACTACGACCTGACGCTCACGCCCGGGATACTGACCGCTCGCGGTGTGCAACTGACCGAGGACTTCCGCTACCTGACGGCGCGTTCCCACGGACAAATCGACGCCACATTCCTCCCCGACGACAAGAAGGACAACAACGACAACCGCACCTATGCGCGTTACACCGACGTCACGGACCTGATGCCCGGGCTGCGAGTAGATGCCGACATCGCCAATGTCAGCGACAGCACTTACTTTCAGGATTTTGCGGTTGGAACCGCGCAGACCAGCGTCACCTACCTGGAGCGGCGCGCCGATCTCTTGTACTACGACGATGCGTGGCGCATCCGCGCGCAGCTGCAGAACTTCCAAACCATCGATACGCTGGTGTCGGATGCCGATCGTCCGTACTCGCGCGTGCCGCGCGTGCAGGCGAATGCGCTCTACCCCATCGGCGACAGCAAATTCGAATTCGCGTTCGACAGCGAAGCTGTCAATTTCCTGCGCGAAGTCGGCCCGACCGGATTGCGATTGGACCTATCGCCGGAAATACGCTGGTCGAACCGCGGCCCCGGCTGGTTCTTCGAACCCGCGGTCGGCTACGACTTCACGCAGTACGACTTGCAGGACGTGGCATTCGGTTCCCCGAGCACGCCCACGCGGGCGCTGCCGTATGCGCGCCTGGATGCGGGTCTGGTGTTCGAACGCGATGCGGGCTCGCAGGGACAGCGCACGCAAACTCTCGAGCCGCGGATCGTCTACAGCTACGTGCCCTATCGGAATCAGAATGAGCTGCCGATTTTCGACAGCGCCCTGCCCGACTTCAATCTCACCGAATTGTTTCGCACCAACCGCTATGTCGGGTCGGATCGCATCGGCGATGCCAACCAGTTGGCGCTGGCCTTGACCACCAGGCTCTTCGACCACAACAGCGGCGCCCAGTATCTATCGGCAACCATCGGGCAGATCCGCTATTTCACGATCCCGCAGGTGGGCCTGACCGACACCGACTATGTAGGCCCGCCCGCCGCCGCGCAGGCTTTCGAGAACATGCCGACGGTGAATCCCTTGGCAATACCCGGCGCCCTGATGTGGCACGGACAATCGTTCACGCCCTATCCGGGACAATATCTCACGCCCTATCAGTATGTTTATGGTGGTTTTCCGAGGCAGCCGGTGGCGTCGGAGCCGGGGCAGACCAGCCCGACCTATCCCGCCTCGGACATCATCGGCGACGTCTCGCTGACCGGCTACAAGCATTTGAGCCTCAATCTCGACTACCTATGGAATCCCTATACCTCGCAGACGGAGAAATCGGAGATCTCCGTGCAATATCACCCGGATTTTAACCGGGTCGTGAACATCGGCTACCGCTTTCAGGAGGGCATCCTGAAGCAATATGAAGGATCCTTCGCCTGGCCGATCGCCGACCGCTGGAACACCGTGGGCCACTGGGTGTACTCGCTCCAGGACCACCAGACCATCGAGCAACTGGCTGGATTTGAATACAAAAGCTGCTGTTATCGCATTCAGCTGGTGCAGCGCCGCTACATAACCAACAGCACCGGCAGACTGGACACCTCCTTTGCATTACAATTGGAACTCACAGGCTTGAGTTCGGTCGGAAAGCGTGAGGATTCATTCCTCGAACAATCGATTCGGGGGTATTCGACCCGCGACCCGAACATCCAATGAACAGGTTGTAAATCAGGATTTGATTCATGCGTAAAGTTGGCCGGTTCTGCGTGATCCTAGCGGCGCAGCTGTCATTGCTGTCCGCGCTACACGCCCAGACCCGGGATATCGGAGTCCACGGCGAGATGCTGGACCGCATCGCGGCCATCGTCAACGACGGCCTGGTGCTGAAGAGCGAGCTCGACTCGCAAATGGACTCGGTCACGAAACGGCTGGTGGATCAAAAAATCGAGCTGCCCTCGCAAAGCGTGCTGAAGCAGCAGGTGCTCGATCGTTTGATCGTGCAGGAAATCCAGATGCAGCGCGCGAAGCACGTCGGACTGACCATCTCCGACGAGCAATTGAACGGCGCTCTGCAGGAGATTGCGGCGCGCAACAAGATCCCGTTCGACCAATTGCCCACGGCACTCGCGGCCCAGGGCATCGACTACAAGCAATATCGCGAATCCATGCGCAAGGAGTTGACCCTGAACACCTTGCGGCAACGCGATGTGATATCGCACATCAACGTCACGCCGCGCGAACTCGACCAATATCTCGCGCGCCAGCAAAGCGCCGCCTCCAACGACGAATTCAACGTCTCGCACATCCTGTTGTCGCTGCCGGCCGCCGCGACGCCGCAACAGCTGGAAGAGATCTCGCACAAGGCGCAGGACCTGGCGACGCGGGCGGCGAAGGGCGAGGATTTCGGCCAACTGGCGATCGCGAATTCCAATAGTTCAACGGCTTTGGACGGCGGCCAATTGGGCTGGCGCAAAGGTGGGCAGCTGCCGCAATTCGTATTGGACCTGGTCGTCAAAATGAAGCCCGGCGATGTCAGTGAACCGGTGCGCACACCGAGCGGCTTCCACATCGTCAAACTCAACGAGCGGCGCAGCGGCGAAGTGGCCGTCATCATCAATCAAGTCCACGTCCGTCACATCCTCATGAAACCGAACGAGCTGGATGACGACGAAACGGTGCGGCAAAAGCTTGCGAAGCTGCGCGAGCGCATCGAGAAAGGCGAAGATTTCGCCGGCATCGCCTCCACCTCGTCCGAGGATCCCGGCTCTGCGCCGGACGGCGGCGACCTCGGCTGGAGCGGTCCCGGCACCTTCGTGCCTGAATTCGACAAGGCCATCGCGGACCTGAAAGCCAACGAAATCAGCGAGCCGTTCAAGACCCGCTACGGTTGGCACATCGTCCAGATGTTGGGCACTCGAACTTACGACAGCACCGAAGACGTGCGGCGCCAGAAGGCCTTCGTCGCCATCCGCGAGAGCAAGGCGGATGAGGAAACCGAGTTGTGGGTGCGCGCGCTACGCGACGAGGCCTTCGTCGAAATCAAGATGTAGGCGCGCGCAGCGGTGTATATACCGCGCATCGTCGTCACGTCGGGGGAACCCGCCGGTATCGGGCCGGATGCCTGCGTCAGCCTGGCGCAATCGAACTGGGACGCCGACCTGGTGGTGGCGGCCGACATCGATTTGCTGGCAGCCACGGCGGGCAGCCTTAAGTTGGCCCTGACCCTCGAGCCTTACCAGTCATCGCAGCCTGCGAAATCGCATCGCGCGGGAACCCTCAAGGTCATGCATATTCCGACGCGCCGGCAGGTGATGGCCGGTCAGCCGGACCCGCGCAACGCCGCCTACGTGATCGAGATGCTCGACCGCGCCTGCGACGGCTGCATGAACGGCGAATTTGCCGCGATGGTGACGGCACCTGTGCAAAAGAGCACGCTCATCGAAGCCGGTTACACCTTCAGCGGCCACACCGAATATCTCGCGGCCAGGACACGCGCCGCGTTGCCGGTGATGCTGCTGCTCAACGATCAACTCAAGGTCGCCCTGGTTACGACGCACCTGGCGCTCGCCGATGTGCCAAGAGCCATCACCCGGGAGCGGCTGCGCGCCACCCTGCGCATCGTGAACATGGACCTGGAAAAATATTTTTCGTTGGCGGCCCCGCGGATCGCAGTGCTGGGACTCAACCCGCATGCCGGCGAAGCGGGACACCTGGGCCGCGAAGAATTGGACATAATCCAGCCGGTGATCCGCGAACTCAAGGATCAAGGCTTCCACATCCAAGGCCCCGTGCCGGCCGATACCGCCTTTACCTCGCGCTTCCTCAAGACCGCCGACGTGATCGTTGCCATGTACCACGATCAAGGGTTGCCGGTGATCAAACACATCGGCTTCGGCAACGCCGTGAATATGACCCTGGGTTTGCCGATATTGCGCTTGAGCGTCGATCATGGAACCGCCCTGCAGCTGGCGCGTACCGGAACAGCGGACACCGGCAGCCTGCGCGCCGCACTCGCCCTTGCCATCGATTTGGCGGGTGCGCGCATCGATAATGCAGGTTCGTAAGCGCTTCGGTCAGCACTTCCTGCATGATCCCGGAGTCATCCGGCGAATCATCGACGCCGTGGCGCCCGCGGCCGGCGAACGCATCGTGGAGATCGGCCCCGGACGCGGCGCGTTGACCTGGGACCTGCTGCGCCGTGCCCACGCTTTGGACGTCATCGAAATCGATCGCGACCTGGCGCAATCTTTGCGGCTCGATGCGCGTGCAGCCGGCGGACTGCATGTGCATGTCGAAAACGCGCTCGAGACCGACTTCTTGGGTTTGCGCGCCGCTGGCGCGCCGCTGCGCATCGTCGGCAATCTTCCCTACAACATCTCGACGCCGCTGCTGTTTCATCTGCTGTCGCAGCGCGAGGCGCTCAAGGACATGCACTTCATGCTGCAGAAGGAAGTGGTGGAGCGCATGACCGCGCAGCCGGCGAACAAGACCTACGGCAGGCTGACCGTCATGCTCGCAGCGGTCGCCGAGGTCGAACATCTGTTCGATGTAGGTCCCGGCGCATTTCAACCGCGGCCGGCGGTCTGGTCCGCAATCGTGCGCCTCAAGCCCACGATCGGTTCACGCTTCGACATCGGCGACGAAGGCGTGCTGCGCACGCTGGTGACGGCGGCGTTTTCACATCGCCGCAAGACCCTGCGCAATGGATTGAAGGGGTTGCTCACGCCGCAGGAAATCGCGGCCTGCGGCATCGATCCGCAGCTGCGCCCGGAAGCGCTGGCACCCGCGCAATTCGGCCTGCTCGCCGCGCACCGCTCTCGGTTATACTCGAAGTCAAATGACCGCCTATAAGAAAGTTTTGGTATTGCTGGATTTGTCCGACGCCAGCGCGCAGGTCGCCGCCGCCGGACGGAATTTGGCGGCCTGCTCCGATGCCGCGTTGATGGTCTTGCATGTCGTCGATTTCGTGCCGGTCGAACCCATGGGGGAGTCCTTGATGCCGACCGGACAAATCGAGGCGGACCTGATCCAGCGGGCGCGCGTGAAACTGAACGATCTCGTGGCGCGGACCGGGCTCTCGAACGCCAAGGTCAGGGTCGAAGCCGGCAACACCAAGGCGGAAATTCTTCGCGTCGCCGAAGAGGAATCCGCCGATTTGATCGTGCTCGGCAGCCGCGAGCGCCACGGCCTGGCCATCCTGGTGAATTTTACCGAGGATACCGTCCTGCACGCCGCGCATTGCGATGTGCTGGCGGTGCGCCTGACGTAATTCCATGCACAGCACCACACCCGAACCGGCAAATCCCAGAATACGGGTGGAGGTGGAAACCTCCTATATCGAAGAACAATCCGATCCCCGCGACAAGCGGTTCGTGTTCTCCTGCACCATCACGATTCGCAACGAGGGACAAGTGCCGGCGCGCTTGCTGACGCGCCACTGGATCATCACCGATGCCAACGGCAATGTGAAGGAAACGCGCGGCGATGGCGTGGTCGGCGAGCAGCCGTACCTGAAGCCGGGCCAGGGATTTCGCTACTCCACCGGCGCCGTGATAGAGACCCCGGTCGGCACCATGCAAGGCAGCTATCAAATGGTGGCCGATGATGGGCAGCAATTCGATGCGCCGATCGCGCCGTTCAGGCTGGCGATGCCAGGGGTACTGCACTAGGCTCCCAGCATGGCGCTGTATGCAATCGGCGACGTGCAAGGCTGTGACGCCGAGCTCGGTGAGCTGCTCGGCAAACTGAAATTCTCCGCCAACCGCGATTCCTTATGGTTCGTCGGCGATCTGGTCAACCGCGGACCCGATTCTCTCAAAGTGCTGCGCAGAATTCGCGATCTGGGAGATGCCGCGACGGTGATTCTCGGCAATCACGATCTGCACCTGCTCGCCGTGGCCTGCGGCGCCGCGCGTCCGCGCCGCGACGATACGATTGCGGAAGTTCTGGCCGCTCCCGACCGCACGTCGCTGATCGAGTGGCTGCAAAACCGGCCGCTCATGCACGACGACTTGAAGTTGAACGTTTGCATGGTGCATGCGGGCTTGGCGCCGCAATGGGACCTGAAGCTGGCGCGCCAATGCGCGCGCGAATTCGAGAAATCCCTGCGGCGCGATCCAGATGGATTACTCGACCGGCTGTACGGCGATAAGCCGGATCGCTGGGACGATGCCCTCGAGGGCGAACAACGCCTGCGCTTCATCGTCAACTGCTTTACACGCCTGCGCTACCTCGATGCGGAGGGCCGCCTGGCGCTTGGCGCCAAGGGAGCGCCGAAAAAAGCGCAGACGCTGTCGCTCATCCCCTGGTTCGAGGCGCCGGATGCGCGCTGGCGCGGGTCGCGCATCGTCTTCGGTCATTGGTCGACGCTGGGGTTCTTTCGGAACGCCGATGTGACCGGCATCGATACGGGCTGCGTCTGGGGAGACCGCCTGACCGCGGTGCGCCTGGATGATGCGGCTGCCGATCCGATACAGGTGGCTTGCCGCTAGGGTTTGGCGACCGCCCGCAATGCCTCGCCGCGAACGAAAAAGCGGCTGCCGCTCAATTGATAAGGCACGCAGGTAATGTCTTTCTTCACGCCGCGGGTGGCGAATTTGGGCAGTACCTGGCGCGCAAACTCCTCGACCAACTCACAATCGCCGATGCCGAGATTCCGAAAGGCATCGCCGGTCAGGGTAAAAGGCTGGTAGCGCGCCTCCACCAACCTTAAGTCGCCCGGAAGCAGCGGTTGCGCCTCGGCATCCGGCAATGCCGGTGCAGAGAACAGGATGTGAAGATTGGGCAATGAACCGCTTCTCAATTGCGGCGCGGTCTCGTCGCAGCCGATCGCCGACACCTTGAGATCGCGGCGGGCTCCCAGTTCCAGGAGCAGCGCACGCATCTTGTCGCGCAGGCCCTCGCAGGAGTAGCGCGCCGTGCGGCCCATGTAAAAGAAGTCGAAGCGCTGCTCCTTCCACACCGCGGACAGCGTATTGGCGCTTGCCGCGGCCTGCGGCGCCGCCGCAGCGGCGGTGCCTGCCAGCAAGCCTAACGCGCAAATCAATCCGGCTCCCGCGATCACCCAAACATTCGGCATCGAAATCCTCCGCGCGATTCGACCGCCCCGGCGCCGCGAAGTTTCTCGAGCCCGCTATAATGATCGCATGCCAGCAGCCATGCCTTTCAACCTGCATCAATGGATCGATCAAAATCGCGATCTGCTCAAGCCGCCGGTGGGCAACAAACTGCTGTTTGCAGACAGCAACTTCATCATCATGGCCGTCGGCGGACCCAATTTGCGCAAGGATTTTCACCACGATCCAAGCGAAGAATTTTTCTACCAGGTGCGGGGGAACATGCTGCTGAAAACGCTGCAGGACGGCAGGCCGGTCGACGTGCCGATCCGCGAAGGCGAGGTGTATCTGCTGCCGGCGGAGGTGCCGCATTCGCCGCAGCGACCCGCTGGCAGCGTGGGAATCGTCGTTGAACGGCGACGCTCTTCCCAGGAACTGGACGGGTTCTCCTGGTACTGTGAAAACTGCGGCAACCGCCTTTATCTGGAACGAGTCGCGGTGCGCAATATCGAGAGCCAGCTGCCGGAAATCTTCGCGCGCTTCTTTTCGAGCCTGCAGCATCGCACCTGCAGTGTCTGCGGCACGGTCATGCAGGTCCCCGCCTGACCGAAGCGGCGCGCCATGCTTCGTTCGCGATGGCCCATGACGCGGCCGACCCGTTGGCGCGCTATGCGGCGGAGTTCCACCACCCGTACGATGGCGAAGGGCGAAAGCTGACCTACCTCGGCGGTCACTCGCTCGGGCTGCAGCCGAAGTCGGTCGCGCCATACGTCGAACAAGAGCTCGAGGACTGGCGGCGCTTGGGAGTTCTCGGCCACGTCGCCGCCGAGCGTCCCTGGATCGGCTATCACGAACGTGCCGCGGCCGCGCTCGCCGGGCTGGTGGGCGCCGATCAAAACGAAGTGGTCGCCATGAACTCCTTGACGGTAAATCTTCATCTGATGATGGTGAGTTTCTTCCGGCCGGATGCGCAGCGCAATTGTGTGCTGATCGAGAGTTCGGCATTTCCCTCGGATCGTTACGCCGTCGTTTCCCAACTCAGGTTCCACGGCCTGGATGCCGCCCGCAATTTGATCGAGGTGAGCCCGCGGGCCGGTGAGCGAACCCTGGGAACCGAGGATTTGATCGATCGCATCGCCAGGGAGGGTTCCCGCCTGGCGCTGGTCTTGTTGCCGGGCGTCCAATATCTCACCGGCCAGGCGCTCGATCTCCCGCCCCTGATCGCCGCGGCGCGCCGTGTTGGCGCCGCCGTCGGCATCGATCTTGCTCACTCAATCGGCAATATGCCGATGCGCCTGCACGACTGGAATGCCGACTTTGCCGTGTGGTGCAGCTACAAATATCTGAACGCCGGCCCCGGCGCCGTCGGCGGCTGCTTCGTGCACGAGCGGCATGGCCGCCGCTTTGACCTGCCGCGCTTCGCCGGTTGGTGGGGACACAACCGGCACTCGAGATTTCTCTTCGAGCAGACCTTCGACCCGAGCGGCGGCGCGCAGGGATGGCAAATCAGCAATCCTCCCATCCTGTCGACGGCGCCGCTGCTGGCCTCGCTGGAGATTTTTCAGCGCGCCGGCATGCCTGCCCTGCGGGAAAAATCGCTGGCGCTCACGGGTTTTTTGCAGCGGCTGATCGCAGAGCTGATGCCGGATTCGGTCGAGATAATCACCCCTGGCGCACCTCAACAGCGCGGCTGCCAGCTCAGTTTGCGCGTGGCGCGCACCACTGCCGAAGCAAAACTCTGTCAGGAGCGGCTCGAGCGCGAGGGCGGCGTGATCGGCGATTGGCGCGAGCCGGACATTTTGCGGCTCGCTCCGGTGCCACTGTACAACTCATTCGGCGACGTATTCGCCGCGGCCGGCGCGCTGTCACGGGCGCTGCGCGGGTGATGCGAAACATACGCATCGTCGGCGCGGGCCCAACCGGCACGCTGCTGGCCATACTGCTCGAGCGGCGCGGCGCCGCGCAGGTGGAGCTGTATGAAAGCCGGCCTGACTTGCGCAGCGTGACCGCCGCATCCGGCCGTTCCATCAATCTGGCGCTCGCCGATCGGGGAATTCACGCCCTCAAAGTCGCGGGCGTATTGGAGGCTC
>Ga0210383_10006487_pt1 | contig 10211 bp, 6 predicted proteins | sample IncBWC14OmetaG_FD_160072 | JGI IMG/M metagenome (GOLD analysis project Ga0210383, IMG submission 160072) | Forest soil microbial communities from Barre Woods Harvard Forest LTER site, Petersham, Massachusetts, United States - Inc-BW-C-14-O ...
AACCAGCCGCGCGTACGCCCTCAATGAAAGCAGCATCCACGCCGTGGATTCTGAACGCAATCAGCTTGTCGGCATCCAAATCGGTGAGATGTTCCCCCTTCATCTGTCGCGCGAATTCGAGGCTGACGTCCATGACCGCCATGCTGTACTGCCTGTCTTCTTCGCCTGAGCCGTCCACCGGGAATCCAAGCGTCCGCATTTCGCGCGCGTAGTTAGGATCCGGCTGGAAGTGAAAGACTCCCGCGCCTTCTCCATTATTGAGAAAGCCTTCGCATTCGATCTTGCCCGCATCGCGCGTGACCACGAAGTGCACGTCCTGGCGTCCCGGCTTGGAGAAGTCAACGCCGGAAAAAGAACTCATCGCCCAGTCCGATTCATGGTTCGAGATTCCGCCATGGTGGTGCTCCATCAGCGAGAACTCAACCTTGGAGGGGTCGTCCGACTTGTGAATCGTCCAATCGCCGCTGTGCACGCCTCCCGCGCGACTCTTGACTACAGCCGCCAGAAAGCAAAGGGCGAATACAAGAAAAGCCAGTGTCCGACGCGCTCTCATATGATTTTCTCTCCTCTAAATCTCACCGCGTGCATCCAGGATTCCCATCTGTTTGAGCTGAATCAATTTCTCCAAGCTGAGGTTCTGGAATCCATGCTTAACGGCGCTCTCGACGAACTCTTTCGTGATCCCCTGTATCTTGGCGCCGATGACCTCGTTAACGTCGAACTTTAGCCCCGCCCCTTGCAGGCCCTTGATGTACTCCGGGGTCACGTTTTGAATGCGCATGGCAATCAACTCGTCGGCCTCCGGCTTGAGACCGAGGGCGTTGATTTCCCGAACATACTCGGGAGTCACTTTCTGAATGCGCATGGCGACGAGGTTGTCCGCGTCGAGCTGCAACCCCAAATCGCGAAGCTCTTGTACGTACGTCGACGAGACGCCCTGAATCTTCAGCGCGATCAGTTCGTCCGCGCCGGGTTGTATTCCAGCTTCCTTCAAGCCGCCGACATAAGCCGCGTCAACCCTTTGGATTTTAAAAGCGACGACCTGATGTGCGTCGAGATCAAGACCCAAGCCCCTTAAATCGCGAACGTATTCGGGAGTAACCCCCTGAATGCGCATGGCAATGAGACTGTCCGCATCGGGATGCAATCCCTGTTCTTGGATACCGCGGACATATTCGGGCGTGACATCCTGAATCTTGAGTGCAACGAGTTGGTCAATGGTAAGGTCGCCGAGGCCAGCCGCTTTCATGGCATCAATGTACGAACTGGCAGCGGCGGGCGGCTGCTCAACCGCCTGAGAGCGCGCCGGCGAAGGTTTAGCGGCGGCGGCCGGAGTACTCGCCGCGGGGCTTGATTGCGGGGACGCCGCTCCGACAAAGGCAAACCTTGCTACTGAACTTTTTATCAGCGAACGTTCACTCGCGAGCACGGTAGGCTTGGGATAGGCAATCCTGAGCAGGGCATTCCCCGAGACCAGCGCTGCCGTCAAGAAGAGTAGTCCGCCCGTGAGTCCGATCCCGCGCCTTCCATCACCCATCGGTTTCCGACCCAGCACACGAAAGACTCTTTCCGACAAAGGACCGCGATTCGCAGCCATCGCGAGCGCAGGCGCGATCCTCCACTCCTCCATGATCGTGAGCGCGCGCGCGTATTCGACCGGATTGCCGCAGAGCGAAACGGCCACATCGTCACAGCAGTGCTCGCGTTCGGCTCGGATCCGCTTATTCAGCCACCACACCGCAGGGTGATAAAAGAGCAGAGTCTCTACCGCAATCTGGAAAAGATTCACGAAAGGATCGAGTCGCTGGATATGTGCCAATTCATGGGCAATTACCGATTGCAATTGTTCTTCGGAGAGTCCGGTGAGAGCCGTCACCGGCAGCAGTACGATCGGGCGAAACCATCCGATGACCGCCGGCGCCTGCAGCCACAGGCACTCGCAGTAACGAATCGTCCGATTCAGACCAAGCCGGAGTTGCACCCTCTGGCACATCGCCAGTACTCGGGCGCTCGGTGTTATTGATTGCTTGCGGCGCTCCCGTTCCAGCAGGAGGAATCCCCCTGCGGAGCGAAGGCTGAAGAACGCTACTCCGAACAGCCACGCTTCCACGAGCCAAGGCAGAGCGTTCAGCGAGGGAGAGAGGTGCGAGGCCGAAGACGCCGCTCCGACGACATTGCCGGTTGCCATGGGTCGCATCTCCGCGACCGACAAAGAATTTGCGACACTCGCTCCGGCGGAAGGTATCACAAGAAAGAACGTACCAACGGGTGCGACGAGCATCAGCGCGAGTGCCGCCACCGCGAGCACATAGCGGGAGGAAGCGCGCCGGCAAACCGACATAAGAACTGCGGCCAGCGCCGCGATCGCGGTGCCTTGCCACAGAAAGTGCAGCAGTGTCCATCCCAGCGCATGCATCACCCCCGCGGAAAGCCAATTGGTAGGACTAATCGTCATCGCCCGCTCCCTTCATATTCGTCCAACAAGCGGCGCAGTTCGTCAATTTCCTCGCGCGAAGCTCGACGCCCGGCCAATGCATGCATCATGAGTTCGCTGGCGGAGCCTTCAAAAACCCGCTGCAGCATGTCTCCGGCAAGCTGACGCTTGGTCTGTTCCGCCGGCAGGCATGCTTCATAGACGTGCGCCCTCTGGGTTTCGTTTCGGCGAACCGTGCCTTTTGCGGTCATAATTTGCAGAAACTTCAGTACGCTGGTGTAGCCCATCGCCCGTTTTTCTTGCAGTGAGTCATGCACTTCCCGAACCGTGGAGGGCCCTCGCGTCCACAGAACACGCAGAATTTCGAGCTCCGAAGCGGTGGGCTTTTGTGGGGGTTGCTTCATGCAAAGGGACCATACTACGAAGATATTCGTAGTGTCAACGAAAATCTTCGTACATGCGGGAATATGGCCGCGCCAGCGGGGCAGATTAGTTTTTGGGAGCAACCTGGGGAAAGACACGTCTGGGCAACGGGAACCCGGTTGTGCCAACATCAACAGATATCCTGCTACGTCGCGCCGGCGAGGGATGGGAGTCCACTCGCCGGCGCAATTCGCAAAGTTTCAGCACGTCGTATGACTTAACCGCAAACCACTTCTCTACATTCCAGTCACGCCGCGATTCACCAACACCTTGACTTCCACGCGGCGGTTGTCCGCGCGTCCTTGAGCCACCTCGTTGGGTGCTGCCGGATCAGCGATACCCATCGCCCCCGGTGCCACGATGTGTCGCAGAGGAACGCTGCATTTCTGCAGTAGATACGCGATGACTGCCTGGGCCCGATCCATGCTCAACTGCTGGTTCATGGCGGCATTGCCCGAGGCATCGGCAAAGCCCTTCACCTGGATAATGTAGCCCTTCGTACCAACCGCGCTTCCCGCCAGCAGTCTCAAAGCTTCTTTATCGCTGTCCGAAATCGTGTAGCTTCCGCTCCCGAAGTAGACGGTCGCTTTGGCCGTGGTGTCATATTCCGAGAGGTCGTTGAAGCGCTGTGTAGTAGCTTGAATCTCCTGCTGATTGGCATCGATCTGCGCCTGGTTGGCACCGATCTGCTGCTGATTAGAGGCGATTTGTACCTTGTTAGCCGCCGTCTCTTGCTGGTTGGCTTGAATGGCCTGTTGATTGGCGGCAATGTTGGCTTTGTTAGCGGATTGCTGCTGCTGCGTCGGGGTCAAGCCGGCCTGAATCGTCTCGGCAAGAGCCAAATCGGACTGCGTAAGCCGGACAGTATTCGCAACCACTTGTGCGTCAGTGCCGGTGCCTTCGACTTGAACTCGCAGCCCCGGGATCAGCGCGGTGACTGCCTGTTCCTTGTGCCGAAGTCCGAGCATACCTTTCGGCATTTGAATCTTGGTAGTATCGGTCAACACCACAACGACTTTGTTGGACCCCTGAATAGTCTTCACCGTCAGATTGTCTCCATCTCGTCCGGTGATCAGTCCGTCGATCTTGATTTTCTTGCCGTTTGACGCGCTAAACGCCAATCCGGCACAGAAAATGCACATCAGTACTGTGTAGACTACGATCCTTCTGCGATTTTGCTTCATGAGATTTGTCCTTTCGCAATTATCCCTCTTGAACTTGAGCGGGCCGATCTCCGTCTGACCGGCAGCAACGGGTACTGACGACAAATCTTACAAAACTCTATCGTCCGCCCATACTGGCAAAACTTACAGCCCGGTCCGCGGCAAGAGCGATGGCAATCAGAATGTCCATCCGAGGGTGTTGCTTATACCAAGTTCATTTCGTCTTGCGTTGAAGGGCGGACTGCTGTCGAAATTGTCCAGGAACGAAAAGTCGGTATGAAAATTATTCACCAGCTTGATGGAGAGTGTTGTCTTGGTTGTGGTGCGAATGCGGCCGCCATCGGTTAGTCCTGGATAAACCAGAACTTGGGACTGCAGGTTATAGCGGTCGAAGCGAAACATCTCGTATTGAACCCCGAGCAGAGCCTCGACGTTCTGGGCGGAGGGTTGGCCGCCAGATCCGAAATTCTCGTGTGTGTATACAGCGCCCCCCAACCAGGCAAGAGTATTGTGATTGGTGCGAATCAGATAGCGCCCATATCCTCCACCCAGGGTTGTGCGGAGCGAGAGGTCCTGTTGCGAGCTGTGCAGGAAATCCCCCAGACCCATGAGAAAAGAACTTCGGCTCAGAAAGCGCCCGTCAATTGTCTGAACCTCCGTCAGATTCGAACTGGACCCCCCTGATTGGCCGCTGAACGAGGAATCGACGCCGGCCCCGGCGAGCCATTTCGTTGATCGATAGGTGGCGTTCGCATCCGCGCTCAAAGAGGTTTGACTGTTGCCACTGGTGAAGTTGTATCCGAAGTCGATCGCGCCTTTTAGCTGACGCCAGAAGTTTTGTTTTTGCGATTCGATCGTGACCACATCCTGAGCCGGTGCGCGCACCTCCCCCGGTGCCGTGCGAATCGCGAAATCCTTGTCCGGTGCTCCTGCCTCCGTCACCTTTTCGATTGTGCCCGACATCCGGTCACCATTTTTCAGAACGACCTGAAACCCGCCAGTACTCTGGACTTGTTCGACCTGCATCCAATCCAAACCAACCGCGCCCGAAACATAGTCCAGATCGACATACAAGACTCCGTGCTCCAGTTTCTTCACTTCTCCAGTGAGATGATCCCCGTTCTTCATGATCACCAAATCTTTTCGTTTGGCTTGGGCCGGGAAGCAGAGAAAAACTAACAGGAAGGAGAGCACAATGCCGATTTGAGTTTTGCTTCGAATTCCGAAAATGTAACGCGTCATTTTCTGCTCCACATTATGAATCGCAGTCCCCGCAAGCGGAAACGGCTCAAGAAAACGTCTCCAGCCAAGCGGGCCATGCCTGGTTGTCCTGGAACTCGCGACGCTCGCCATCGCCAAATCCATTGGGATAGTCCGGAATCAGCTTAGTCGATACGAGCGATCCATCCGAGACTACAACACTCTGAACTGGCACTGGGGCGACAACTGTCAAATTTGACGGGCACACACAGTTGAAGCCAGAGACGCGATCTTGCGGAGTGTTAATTGCTCTGCGGACAAAAGGCGGCCAGTCGCGAGCGCCTGGCCGCCGAAAATTCAAGCCCGTCAGCCCTATTCACCCCGGGCGAACGGAACGCCGCAATGACTGCCCGAGCGCGGAAGCCACCTGTCTGTTCAATCGGGTAAAGACAGTACGCGGCCCTAGAAGAATCGCCGTATTTATCCCAGCGCAGTACTAGAATATTATCGCTGGTTTGGTGGCCGGCGCCAGTTTCGTACACACCTTCATTATGGTAAAGAGTTGCTAGAAAGAATATGCATTCGCTGAGGATTCTTATCGTCGACGATCATGAGGAAGTTCGGCAGAGTATCCGCGCGTTATTGTCGCCGCGCACTGGGTGGTTGATTTGTGGCGAGGCGAACGATGGCGTCGAAGCGATAGAACAAGCGAAAAGATTGCGTCCCAATCTCGTACTGATGGATATTTCCATGCCCAGGATGCAGGGCATTGAGGCGACTCGAATCATCCGACGCGAAGTGCCTGAATCCCAGGTGATTATCGTCAGCCAAAACGATTTCGGTTTGATTCACAAAGCCGCAGCCGAGGCAGGCGCCGCCGGGTTTGTAGATAAATCTAGAATCTCGCAAGACCTGCTAAAAACAATAGAAGATCTCGCGAAGAACGGCTCTGGACGCGGACCCATCGAGCGCGATGATGACGCCCAACCTGATAAGACGGTCAATCCGCAGGTGGCCGTCAACCTCGGCAACGTCCATGGCGACGACCCTTTGTCCAGCGACACTAGCAACCTAATCCGCAAGGTGTTCATGCAGTCCCCCGTGGCAATGGGTCTGCTTTACGGTCCGGAGCATCGCTGGACATTCGTAAACCCCGAGATGATTAGGGCCACCGGCCGCATTCGAGCAGAAGACTTTATTGGCAAGACAATCCGCGAAAGCATGCCAGAGTTGGAGGGGCAGCCATTCTTCGAATTACTCGACACGGTATACCGGACAGGTGTCCCGCAGGTTGGCACCGAATTGAAAGCCGTCCTCAACAGTGCTGCGACCGACCAGGATCAGGACATATATTTCAATTTCGTTTACCAGCCGCTGCGCAGCCCTGAAGAGCAGGTAGAGGGAATCCTGGTATACGCCGTCGAAGTTACCAGCCAGGTGCTCGAGAAAGCCAATCGCGACAAACGCGGGCGCGCCAGCAGCCTTCTCGCTGCCATTGTGGATTCCTCCGACGACGCCATTATCAGCAAGACTCTGGAGGGCGTCATCACAAGTTGGAATGAGGGCGCGGAGCGGTTGTTCGGCTACACCCGCCAGGAAGCGGTGGGCCGGCACATCACCCTGATCGTTCCCGAAGATCGACGGGATGAGGAAGCCAGGATTCTTGAGCGATTGAAACGAGGCGAACGAATCGATCATTTCGAGACGTTTCGCCGGCGTAAGGATGGTACCTTGCTCAACCTTTCGCTTACGATTTCGCCGGTGAAGGATGACACAGGCTGCATTGTCGGCGCCTCAAAGGTAGCCCGCGACATTACGGAGCGAAAGGAGATCGAGCGGACGCTACGCGAACGAGCTCGGCTCCTCGACTTGAGCAGTGATGCAATCCTCGTTCGCGACGGTGCTGACCGCATCACATATTGGAACCAAAGCGCGTGCGACCTATATGGCTACACCCGCGAAGAAGGGATAGGTCGCGTGACCCATGAGTTGTTTCACACCGAATTCCCTGAACCGCAGGAGCATATTATTGAACAACTTCACCGCGATGGTCGTTGGACCGGCGAACTGATTCATAGACGCAAGGACGGTGCAAAAATCGTGGTTACCAGCCGTTGGGCGCTCGATAAGGACGAGCGCGGGAATCCGAATTGCGTTCTCGAAACGAACAATGACATCACCCAACAGAAACAGAATGACCAGGCATTGCGCGAAAGTGAGGAGCGACTGCGTTCCTTGTCCAATAGCCTCGAAATTCAAGTAAGCCAGCGGACGGAGGAATTGGAGTATCGGAATGCCGAAGTGCTCCAGCAGTCGGAGCAGCTCCGCGAACTATCGAACCGCTTGTTGAAAATGCAGGATGATGAGCGACGACATATTGCGCGCGAGTTGCACGATAGTGCTGGCCAACTGATAGCCAGCCTTAGTATGAGTCTCGCCGGCATCGGCCGGCACGCAAAACAAAATCCGACACTCGCCCAGGCTCTGGAAGACACCCAGAACCTGGTACTGCAGCTCAACAAAGAGATTCGCACGACATCTTACCTCCTGCATCCACCCTTGTTGGATGAAACCGGCCTGTCGCGGGCGATCGATTGGTACATGCAGGGCCTGATGGAACGCAGCGGGCTGGAAATCGAGCTCGATATTGCCGAGGACTTCGGCAGGCTCCCCGCCGACCTTGAGCTCACGATCTTTCGCATCGTCCAGGAATCCTTGACCAACATTCATCGCCATTCCGGAAATAAAACCGCAACCATCCATCTTTCACGCGGCCCCCTCAATGTCCTGCTTGAGATTCAGGATCAAGGCAAAGGAATCCCGGCTGAGAAGCTGGCCGCGATTAAGGCACAACGCACCGGCGTAGGCATCGCTGGGATGCGTGAACGCGTCCGCCATTTCAAGGGCGAAATGGATATTCAGTCGAATGACGCAGGTGCCCGAATCGTGGTCACATTCCCGTTGGCAACGGCTGCGGCGTCCAAATCAGAGACCCTGATCTCACCGTCTCAGGCTGCTCAGGGGGCTGCTGATTAGGAGGATGCAACTCTGATCACAACTGAAATGCGCATTCTTATCGCAGACGACAACGACATGGTTCGCCGTGGAGTTATAGGGCTATTGTCAGGCGAGCCAGATTGGACGGTCTGCGGAGAAGCTAGGGATGGCTCAGAAGCGATTCAAAAGGCACGAGAACTCCTGCCGAACGTTATTCTTCTGGATATCAGCATGCCGGGCATAAGCGGGCTGGAGGTTTCTCGTCGTCTACGGCAGGAATTGCCGGACGCGAAGCTCCTCATAATCAGCCAGCATGATCCGTTTGTAATGTTGCCTCGAGTTATTGAGGCTGGAGGCGATGCTTGCCTGGACAAGAGTCGTCTCGCCACGGATTTAGTGGCAACTATTAAGAACTTGAGATAAAAGTTGCAGCCGATGTCACCACGACGCTTACCCCCGCAGTCGGTACTGAATCGACCCTGAAAAAGAGCGAACCAGATTGCCTCCGCGGCCGCTCAGCGGTCGGTTGGCTCGACGAAGCGTCGATTGTCGGTAAGGTTAGAGTGCGGCCTTAAATTGCCGGTGACCTTGACGGAGAAATCTTTTTGGGCCGGTACCCCGTCCACTCCATCAACTGTGAGACGGATCGTGAACTCTCCAGCTCTGGTGTAGGCATGAGATACCTTGGGGCTATCCGCGCTCGTGCCGTCGCCGAAGTCCCAGTGATAAGCGACTGCGGGCACGCCGCCGTCTTCGACCTCAGTCGAGAGCGCCAAAAGCGTGATGGACTCACCGGCCTTCGCCGCTGCGGGCACCTGCGCGGTCACGGTCGGGGCAGCCGCGGGAACGCTCGTGTCGATCAGCTTGATCACTCTCGCCGATTGGGCTAGCTGGTTGTCCAACCGCACAGCACCATCCCCGAGCGCAACTGTCTCGTTCGGATCGAGCACATCCGTTGCTGCAAACGTGTGGGCGGCCGGCAGGCCGAGGTCTGCCAGCCTTAGAGTGTGCGAACGCACCGTGTTCGTCCAATTGAAGACTGTCAGTATGGCCTGTCGTTGATCTTCTCTCAGGAAGAAAATACTGGGCTGTCCATCCTCCGGCTTGTAGGTCATCAGGTCCAATGGAGTGGAAGCTCGGCCGACTGTGGACATATTCAGCAACTCTCGGTTTTCAACCAGCGCCAGCCGATCCTTCTCTGAGCCTAGGACCAGCATGTCATCGCCAATCTCATACATGCCACCGGATACTGCGGAGAGCGCGATCGACGCCTGCGCCGCCCCCAGCGAAATCGAAGATTTTTCGTTCGCACGCTCCATGAGATGGGTTGCGGTGACGTTGAAGGCGTCCGGATCGTTGACGAAGAAATTGCGCTGCATATAGAAGCGGGCTGCGATGCCAGAGGCAGCATTCCTGGTTCTCTCAAAACTGTGGCCCGTGTCAGCGGAGATCCGGCCCGTATCCACTAGCCCCACCGGGTTGAGCATCGGACTTCCATCTTTATCCAGGATCACCTCATCGCCCACGGCATCGCGGATTACCTGGAGGCCAATGCGTTGAGCTTCGAGCGCTGTGGTGTTGGGGCGGTAGTGGTAACCTTCGATCGCGCTGGTATCCATGAAGTCGAGTTTGATGAATCGCACTCCCCATTCGCGGACAAGTTTCCGGTAAGTGTCACGCATATACGCCTGCGCCTCGGGATGGGTTGTGTCCAGCGCGTAAAGCACATCCGACTTCTGGTCCCACACCTCGCCAATCGGGATCGGCTCGCCCTTGGCGTTGTGCACAAGCCAGTCTTTGTGGTGCTCGTAGATCCAGGCCCGGGTTGTCACCTCAAATGGTGCCGTCCACACGCCGAATGTCAGGCCCTCTCCGGTCAGGTGATGCCCTACAAAGCGCATACCATCGGGAAATTGTGTCGCATTCGGAGTTGCAAATTCTCCGCGAGCGTACTGATAACCTTCGTCAATCTGGAAATACTTATACCCGAACGA
>Ga0210383_10006489_pt1 | contig 10209 bp, 6 predicted proteins | sample IncBWC14OmetaG_FD_160072 | JGI IMG/M metagenome (GOLD analysis project Ga0210383, IMG submission 160072) | Forest soil microbial communities from Barre Woods Harvard Forest LTER site, Petersham, Massachusetts, United States - Inc-BW-C-14-O ...
GAGCGATATCTCGTCGCGACCTTGAGCGATGCGGGTATCGTTGAGCTCGCGGCAAATGAGGCTGAGCAGCGACGGCTCGACCTCGGCATGGGCGAGTTCCGCGCCGCCGGCCACGAAGCGCACGATCGCCGCCGCGACCTCCTCCGTGACCAAGCGCTTGCCCGGCTGCAACACCGCGGCCAGCGCCTGCTCGCCGGTCATCGGCGCGAGCCGCAGCCGGTTCTGCGAAATGCTGGGCATCGCCTTCTTCATGCCTTCCAGCGGCGCCAGGTAGTCCTCGCGCAGCGCGATCAGAACGCGGTAGTCGCCGCGCGCGAAATCGAAGCGCTCTGCACCCGATTCATCCTCATCGAGCTTGGCCTCGAGGGATTTTGGCGGCCGGTTCTCGACCAAATCGGCCAACTCGTCGATGAAGCGTGCCGCGCGCGTGCGGCCGAACTCGTCGCTTTGCGCCAGCGTGAAGATTTCCTCGAACTGATCGAAGATCAGCAACGGAATGAGCGTGGCTCCCGACTCGTCGCGCAGCACGTCGTCGCGATGGTGCAGAAATTCCCACAGCGACTCGCCCTCGACCGCGACCCCGGCTTGAGTCCATTGGCCGGAGCGCCGCGCGGTGCGGCTGATCGCCTGTTTGATCTGTTCGGCGGGCTCCGGCGACTCCTTGCCGTAGTCGATGCGCACATAGATCGGGCAGTAACCCTGGCTGCGCAGCCGCGGCGCGAGACCGGCGCGCAGGATCGAGGTCTTGCCCAGGCCTGACTGGCCAAACAGCACGGTGAGCAGCTTGCGCTGCACCCGGCGCGCGAGTTCGGCGACCTCCTCGTCGCGCCCAAAAAAGTATGCGCGTGTCTCCTCCGTGAAGGAGGCCAATCCCAGCCAGGGATTGCGTTCATCGACCGTGGTCGCCGCGGCATCGCCCGCGGACATGTAGCGCGGTTGCGCGTTCATGACCCGCGAGCCTGCATGAAGTCCTTGAGCCGCCGCGCGAACTCGGGAGGCACTTGTCCGCCCGGCAGCTGCGAAAAATGCAGCGCCTTGAATTTGTCGGGCACCAGCGCATCGGCCGCGTTCGTGGCGTCGATGCTCACCGGCAGAATGAACAATGCGCCGTCGGCCATGTTGCGCACCCGATCCATGGCATAGCTCCATTCGCGGCGAAAGAAGCCCTCGAGCCGCCGCTGCGTGGCGGCCGAGACCACGGGTATGAAATACGAGCAGCGCGCAATATTGCGCTGGATCTTGCGATCGTAGTCATCGCCGACTTCCAAGCGGTCGATGTCGAACCAAGTGACGATGCCGGCCGCTTCGAGCCCGGCCTTGATCGCTTGCACCGCCGCCAAATCCTCGCGCGCGTAGCTCAAGAACACGGCGTTGTCCGGCATTTCGCGCGCCGGCGGCGCAAAGCGCACCGTGGCGGGCGCAGCGGCCGCGGCGGCCGGCTTGCGGCGCGCCTGCCAGCGCCGGTGCAGTTCCTCGACGAATCGCTCCGCCCCCATGTAGATCCGGGTGCGGACGCTGACTTGCTGCAGGAAGGCTACGAGGCGATCATCCTGGCTGCTGTGATCGTCTGCCAGCACCTCGCCTACGTCGCGCGGGTCCGACAACCGCTGACGCTTCGCCATGCGCAAAAACAAGCGCGCCAGCCAATTGGTGAAATTACTGCCGATGAACAGCAGGTGATTGTGCTCGAGTTCATGAAACAGCTTCTCGGGTGCCAGGTGCTCGCTCTGCAGGGCGCAGATGTACTCCAAGAGATCCTCATCCGAAATGACGTAGGTGGGCGAGGCGGAGACCTTGCCGAACAGGTGATAGACGACCGGCCGCTGCAGACGATCCCGCTCGGTGGGCAGATCGGTGACGCGATTGGGCGCGTAGGACAGCACATCCGTCGAGGGCGCGCCGTTGAAGCGCTCCAGGTTGATCGCGGTCTCGAGCAAGGGATCGAAGGTGGTGGAGACGAACAGATCGAAATCGGTGATCGCCGCCAATTGCCGCAGCGCCGCCGGCGGTTCGAAATTGGCGTCTTTGATGATGCCGCGCAGGCGGACGTAGGCTTCTTCGCGCCGTCCGCGCGCCGACAGGAACCAACAAATCACGTCGTTCAGCGTGTAGGGTTGCGGCAGTTCCGCAATGTTGACATTGAGCCGTCCCGCCAGCTTCTCAGCGACCCAGTCGAGCAGCAGGCGGGGACCGCGCTCGGTCGACACCAGCAGGAGTTCTGGCCCCACGATCGGAATGACGCGGCGATCCTCGATGTAGCTCAGCAAATCGTCCCATGCATCATCATCGAGCGTGCTCATGGGCACGGCGGCGGCCGAGGCAGGACTCATGCCGCGCCAACCGTCGCCTGAAAGAAATCCGGTGATTGCATACGACGAAGCCGTTTGACCCCTGGTGCCGGGGCCTTTTGATGACAGTGGAGTCTGCCGCACAGCAAAGCACACTGCAAGGCGCCGGCTGCCAAGAGGGCCCGTTATGGTAACGAATGACGTAAACTTGGGCGGCCCATGATCAAATTTTTCTCGCGCCTGCCGATGCGCGCGCTGTACGCATTTGCCACCTTCCTGTACCTGCTCGCGTTCTATGTGGTGCGGCATCGGCATCGGGTGATTAGGGACCAACTCGACAAGGTCTTTCCCGACGCAAGCGGCGCGGCGCGCGAGGCCATCCACAAGCAGTTTCTGCGCAATTTCTGCGACGTCATGGTCGAGGTGCTGAAGTCGGTCACCATGAGCGAGGGCGATATGTGCGCGCGGGTGCAAATCCTGAATTTGGACGTTGCGCGGCGCCATTTGGATGCCGGCCGATCGATCATGTTCGTGACCTCGCACCTGGGCAACTGGGAATGGCTGCTGCACGGGGTCACGCTGCAATTGGGCTATCCGGTCGACGCGGCGTACAAGCCCCTGCACGATCAATGGGCGGAGCGGCTCATGCTCAAGATCCGCTCGAGGTTTGGCGCCCGGCTGGTGCCGGCCAAGGAACTGCTGGCGGACTTCTTGCGGCGGCGTGGCATCGTGCGCGCCCTGGCCATGAATGCCGATCAAGCGCCGGTCTCGACCGACAAGCGCTATTGGACACGATTCTTGGGCCTGGACACCGCGTTCTACATGGGGGCGGAGCAAATTGCGCGCGCGACCCGCCTGCCTATCATATACGCGGGCGTGCGGCGCGTGCGGCGCGGCTATTATCAGGTCGAGATGAAAACCCTGTGGGACGGGCGCGAGGCGATCGAGCCCAATGCGGTGACCGAACGCTACGCGCGCGCCTGCGAGATCGATGTGCTCAAATCGCCCGCCGATTGGCTCTGGTCCTATCGGCGCTGGCGGTTGCAAAAGCCCTTGTACGGCGCGGATTGACGCCGCTCCGGGCGCCGATTGCCTGCTAGGATAGGGGTGAGGACGGGATCCAACCAGCCACGAGGGGCGCCGCATGAAACTCGACGACAGCCGGCGCAGCGATAACGTCGAGGATGAGCGCGGCTCAGGTCTGGGCCGCGGCGCCGGTATCGGCATCGGCACCATCGTCATCGTGGTCATTGGGTATTTCATGGGTGTCAGCCCATCGACCCTGTTGAGCTTGTTGAACGGCGGCGACCCGCAAGCCGTCACCCAGAGCGGCCCTGCGGAATCGGGCACGGCAGCAGCCAACGACCCGCAAGTGGACTTCGTCCGCGCCGTGCTCGGCGAAACCGAGGACGTTTGGGGCGCCTATTTCAGCGATCACGGCAAAGCCTACGTTCGTCCCAAGCTGGTGCTGTTCAGCGGGCAGGTTTCATCGGCGTGCGGCTTCGCCAGCGCGGCGTCGGGTCCGTTTTATTGTCCCGGCGATCGACGGGTTTACCTGGATCTGTCGTTCTTCCGGCAATTGGCGACGCAGTTCGCGGCACCGGGTGATTTCGCGCGCGCCTACGTGATTGCGCACGAAGTGGGGCACCATGTGCAAAATCTGCTGGGCATTACCGACACCGCCGCCCAGGCCGAGGAACGCGCCGGCCGCGTCGGCGCGAATCGCGTGTCGGTGAAAATCGAGCTGCAGGCCGATTGCTTCGCCGGCGTATGGGCCGCGCGCGCCAACGCGGCGCGCAAAATCCTGGAGCCCGGTGATTTGGAGCAGGGACTGAACGCCGCGTCTTCCGTGGGCGATGACACGTTGCAAAAGCGCGAGCAGGGAACGGTCGTGCCCGACAGCTTCACGCACGGCACCTCGGCGCAGCGCGTCGCCTGGTTCCGCCGCGGCTTTGACTCCGGAAACATCGACAATTGCGATACCTTCAGCGCGGGCGTTACGCCGGCGCCGCCTTGAGCTTGCCCTCCAGGTGCTTCGCGAGCTCGGCGATGGTCGGATGATCGAACAGCTCGGTCAGATCGATGAGCCCGGGGAATTCGCGATCGACGTTCTCGTGAATCTCGATCAGCTTGAGCGAGCTTGCGCCGATGTCGAATAGGTTGTCGTGCACATCGATGCGCTTGCCCGGCAGTGCCGCCTCGCAAATCGATTGCAGGCGGTTCTCGAGCTCGGTGCCGGACACGTGCGCCGCGGCTCCCGGCGCCTCGCGCAGCACTTTGAGCTCGGCCAATTCCGCGTCGAATTCGCCGTCGATATAGCCCTGTTCCAATAAGTGCCGCTGCACCTTGCCGCTGGTGGTCTTCGGTATCCGCTTGGTTGGAATGACCTGCGCGACCTCGAGTCCCGTGTGCTCGTTGATGAGGCGGCTGACGGCTGCCGCGGTGGACAGAAATTCCGGCATGGTGCCGCGATGAAGCACGAACACCACGAGCTCCTCGCCCTGAGCGCCGGGCTTGGCGACGCCCGCGGCCACCAGCTTGTTGAGATCCAAACCCGGCGCCCGCTGTGCGATGTTCTCCAAATCGTAGGGATAGTAATTCTGGCCGTTGACGAAGATGATTTCCTTGCTGCGGCCCGCGATGTACAGCGAGCCCTCGTGCAGAAAACCGAGATCGCCGGTGTCGACCCAGCCGTCCGCGCCGACGGCCAGCGCGGTGGCCTCCGGATCCGCGAAGTAGCCGCGCGTCACGCTGGCGCCGCGAATCAAGATATGACCGACATTCCCTTCCGGGAGCGCCTCGCGCGCCAGGGATGCGATGCGCAGTTCGGTATTCGGCACCGCACGCCCGACACACATGAGTTCCAGCGTGTCGCGCGCGTCCACGGGATTGAGCTCGATTGGGGTGCCCTGGCCCAGCTTGTGCCGATTCGCGCGCACCCATCGATAGTCCGATCCCAGTTCCGGAAAGGTCACCGCCAGCGACGCCTCGGCCAGACCGTAGACCGGATACATCGTTTGGCGCTTGAGGCCGGTATAGGCCAGTTTGCTCATGAATTCATTGCACAGGTCCACCGAGATGGGTTCGGCGCCGTTGAAGATCAGCCGAACCGCCGACAGATCGACACCCTCGAGCCGCCGATCCCCCAACACCTTCAAGAAATGCCTGAATCCAAAGTTGGGCGAGCAGGTGATGGTGACGCGCTTCTTCGCGGCCACCTGCAGCCACAGCAAGGGCCGCCTCACGAACAGCTCGGTCGGCATCAGGTGGATGTGTACGCGATTGGCGAACTGCATCAGATAAAATCCGATCAATCCCATGTCATGCGTCAGCGGCATCCAGCTCAATGTCACGTCCTCATCGTTGAACTGGCCGACCGCGGTCGCGCCTTGCGTATTGGCCATCAGATTGGCGTGAGTGAGCATCACGCCCTTGGGCTCGGCCGTGGAGCCGGAGGAGAATTGGATGAAGGCGAGATCCTCCGGCGCCGGCCGGTAGAGCTTGCCCGCGCGCGAGATGTCGGTGATGGACTCGACCAGGAAGGCGCGGGATTTGAGCGCGTCGAACAGGGCCGATTCGCCCACCTGGACGGCGAGCGCTTGCAGGCGCTCGAGATTCTTCGAGTCGGTGTAGAGCAGGGGCTTGCCCAACTTGCGCGCCACGCGCAGCAGCTTGTGTCGATGCTCGTCGCTGATGCCGACGGCGAGCGGCACGGGGGTGATCCCGCCGCACACCGCCGCCCAGAAGCCGTCCAAGAATTGCTCGTTGCTGCTGAGGAAAATGATCATCGGGTCGCCGCGCTGCGCGCCCATCGCTTGCAGGTGATACAAGATGCCGAGCGCTCGCGAATAGACATCGCCGTACTTGACGCGCCTCTCGGAGCTCTCGCCCTCCACATAGGTGACCGCCCGGTCGACGCTGCGATTACTCTCCAGAACGTCGAACAATGTCTTGAAATTCATGAGTTTACTGGCGTCGTTCATCTCGTTTCTAGGTTCATCATGAGGTGGGAGCGGGGGCGCAGGTTGATCTGTGCCTCGAGTTCAATGGGTTCGTTGCCGGCGCGGGTCAGGCGAAAACGGCGCGACATGGCGTGCACATGGACCAGCATCTCGAACATGGCGATATTGTCCCCGATGCAATGCCGCGGCCCGACGGCGAACGGAATATAGGAGAAGCGATGCCGTTCTTGGGCGTCGGCGCCGGCGAAGCGTTCGGGCCTGAACTCCTCCGGTTCGCTCCAGAAGGCTGGATGCCGGTGCAGCATATAGGGGCTGATGAATACGTCCGTGCGCGGCGCGATGGGGTAGCCGCCGAGTTCGTCCGCCTCGAGCGTGCGCCGCGTGAGCAGCCACCCCGGCGGATATAGCCGCAGCGCCTCCTGCAGCACCTGGTGGGTGAACTGCAGCGACTCGGCGGCATCGAGACCCAGCGTGAGATCGGGGCGGGTGCGATCGGCTTCCTCTTGCAGCCGCTCCGCGGCATCCGGATGGATGCTCACCAGATACCAGGTCCAGGTGAGCGCCGCGGCCGTGGTCTCATGACCCGCCACGATCAGGGTCAACACCTCGTCGATCAGTTCCTTGTCGCTCATCGGCGCACCGGTTTCTCGGTCGCGGGTGGCCATCAACATGCTCAAGAAATCGAAATGCTCCTCCGGCAGGCGCCGCCGGCGCTCGACCAGCTGCGCGACCAGCTTGGTGAGCGAGCGGAAGCGGAACGCGAACTTCAGGTCGCGGTTCTGCTCCTTGGCGACGACCTCGAATGGATTCGCGCCGAACTCCGATTCCAGCCTGGCAAGATCGCTGCCGAAGATCGAGCGCAGCACGATCTCGAGGGTCAATTCACTGGCATCGTCGCCCACGTTGATCGCTTCGCCGCGCGCCGCCTTTTCCGCCCAGCGCGCCGCGAATTTGTCGTTGACCTCGCGTATCAAGGCGCTGAATTGATCGATGACCCGGCGATGAAACGCGGGCTGCATCATGCGCCGCTGGCGGCGCCAAAAATCGCCCTCGCTGGTCATGATGCCGTTGCCGAGCAGGATCTTGACGCGATCCATCCCTTCGCCCTTCGTGTAGTTGCGGTGATTCGACAGCAACACCCGCTTGATATCGTCGGGGTGGTTGATGACGTAGTTATAAACGCCGCGCGCGGGCGCAAAGACCCGATAGATGTCGCCGAACTGCGCGAAATAGCGGATCAAGCGCGCCAGCGACTCATCGCTGCCGCCGAGATCGAAGCCGTCGGCGGGGCCGGGGGGCAGTGTCAGGGTCTGCATCGTCCTATTGTAACGTAGGCATCCCCAGGAGCCTGTCGGTTCCGCGTGGCCCTGCGGGGCGCCGGCAGCGGCTATTGCGGAGCGCGGCGCCCTTCTCGACAATGCCGGCCGTGAAAGAAAAACGCGGTGGCGGCCTTCGCAACACGATTTACGAGCAGCAAACCCGCTCCGGTCGGCGGCTGACCCGCGGCCGCTTGTTGCTGTACCGGATGCTGGTTCCTGTCGGCGTGTCCCTGCTGCGCCTGGTGTGGGCGTGGTCGCGCGTCATCCAAGTGATCGGCGCCGAGCACATCACGGCCGCGCTGGCGCGCGCACCCTCGTTCATCCCGGTGTACTGGCATCAGCACCAGCTACTGTGCGTGAAGCTTCTCCTGGCGCAGCGCCGTGCGGGGCTGAAGCTGGGTTTTCTGATTTCGCCCTCGGTCGACGGCGAGATCGGCGCCATGATCGTGCGCAATCTGGGCGCGGAGGTGATTCGCGGCTCATCGAGCCATACCGGGGCGCGGGCGCTGCGCGACTACTACCAGGCGCTGGCGCACGACGGCGTGTCGCCCGCCATCACGCCGGACGGTCCGCGCGGTCCGCCTTGGAAGTTCAAGCCCGGGGCGGTGCTGCTCGCGCAACTCTCGGGGCGCCCCATGATTCCCTTGAGCTACGCCGCCTCGCATGCCTGGAAGATCAAGTGGGATCGGTTCGTCATCCCTGTGCCATGGTCGAGGATTACGATCGCGGTCGGTGAGCCGGTGTACGTACCCAAGGGCTTGGATGCCGCCGGTTTGGAACGGGTCCAAGCCGATATGGAACGGCGCTTGCGGGCGCTGTTCGATGAGGCGGAGGCCGCCTTGGGCTGACGTTTTGCGGCAAGCTCCCACAATACAAACGCTTAGCTTGTATTCCTTACAACTTATGCGAGAATCCAGGTGTAGGTGCCACATACGAATTCGAAGAAACTGTGTGACGCATTCGGTTTTAAACTTGATTCCAGTGGCAAACTGTTGATCTATAACCGCAACAATTCTTCTGGGACCAACGCAGGCGCATGGCAATAGCCCCCCACGATTCCCGCCACCCAGATCTCAGCGCCTCGGACGTCTTGTCGCCGCAGGCCTGGCCGAAGCGAGGTATTCGACACCCGGCCGGCCTCGACGTGATTTGCACCAAGATCGCGGTTGACTTCCAATCGATGACGGCGCAAACGGCGCTCGAAGTCATCAGCTGCAATTTGGAGCTGCTGCGCGAGGCGACGCGCACCGACGCCGCGTTTCATATTCATCTGGACGCCGAGTCCGGCCAGTTCAACGAGATTCAGGTGGCGCGCGGCTTGCTGACGACCGGCAATCCTGAACAATTGCGCGGCCAGACCTTGGACGCTTTCCCGTGGCTGCAATCGCGCCTGGCGCCGCTGCGGGTCTCGGAGATGCGCGATACCGCCAAGCCGCGCGAGGATCAGAGCGGGGACGCCGCGATCTGGAGTCAACTCAGCATCGGTTCGGTGCTGCTCATCGGTTATTTCATCGAGGGCCGGCCGGCCGGCCTGCTCGGCATCGCCGGCGCCCTGCCGCGCGACAACTGGGAAGTGCAGCTGCATCTCTTGATGAAGCTGATCGGCTGCAGCCTCGCCACGGGCCTCGAGCGCATCGAGATCCAGCGGCACCTGCGCGATCTGGAGGAGCGCAACGAGCTCGCCCTGTACAGCGCCAACGACGGGCTGTGGGATTTCGGCACGGTCAACAACCGCGTCTATCTGTCGCCGCGCTGGAAGGCGATGCTGGGCTACGACGAAGCCGAGGTGGGACAGGCGCCGGACTGGCGGACCCTGGTTCACTCCGACGACATGTCGCGCGTGCAGGCCGCCATTCGCGACCACGTGGCCGGCAAGACGCCGATTTTCGAAAGCATGCATCGCATGCGGCATGCGACGGGCGAATGGCGCTGGGTGATCAGCCGCGCCAAAGCCAAGGTCGACGACAAGGGCCGCCTGCTGCGCCTGGTCGGCGTGGAACTCGACATCACCGAGCGAAAATTGTACGAGGAGGCGCTGTTCCGCGAGAAGGAGAGCGCGCAAATCACCCTGCAGAGCATCGGTGACGGGGTCATCACCACCGATGCCAAGGGCGTCATCGACTATGTGAATCCGGTGGCGGAGGCGCTCACCGGCTGGCGTCTCGAGGATGGCCAGGGCCGCGCCATCGAGGAGATCTTCCGCGCATTCCATGAGGAAACCTGCGAGCCGCTGGAGAATCCCCTGGCGGTCGCGATTCGCCGCACCCGCTCCATCAAATCGGTGCGGCCGATGCTGCTGATCCGGCGCGACGGCAACGAAATCTACGTCGAAAGCACCGCCTCGCCGATCCGCGACGGCAGCGGCGCGGTTTCGGGCGGCGTGCTCGTGTTCCACGACGTGAGCGAGGCGCGCGAGCTGAACCGGCGCTTGAGCTATCACGCCAGCCACGACGTGCTGACCGGCCTGGTCAATCGCCGCGAATTCGAAAACCGCATGGAGCGGGCATTGAAGAGCGCCAAGGCGCGCGAGACCTCGTACGCGCTGTGCGTGCTCGATTTGGACCAGTTCAAGATCGTCAACGACACCTGCGGGCACAGCGCAGGCGACGCCCTGCTCGGCCAGGTGGGAGCGCTGCTCAA
>Ga0210383_10006490_pt1 | contig 10209 bp, 9 predicted proteins | sample IncBWC14OmetaG_FD_160072 | JGI IMG/M metagenome (GOLD analysis project Ga0210383, IMG submission 160072) | Forest soil microbial communities from Barre Woods Harvard Forest LTER site, Petersham, Massachusetts, United States - Inc-BW-C-14-O ...
TATAGGAATGCCGGCCGAACCACAGCAGAACCAGGCCAAGAATCACGACGGTAAAGGCTGCTATTGTTTTGCGCACAACGTCAGACATGTCGAAGCGCTCCTTTAGCTTTCAGCTGGCTGTGGGAAGATGATGGGAGTCTATCGAGAATTGCGAGAAGCGACAACCGTGTGAAGCGCGGGACATGCGCACGACCGTGCCCGAAGCGCCGTTCTTTGATACATTCACAAAATGCTGACGGCGATCACGCGAAAAGTAAGTTCCGCACTTAGGAACTGTGAATTGAGTTTCATTGAACGCAAACCGATCGATATGGAGAAGGCTCGCGCACAACACCACGCGTACGAAGAGCTGCTCGGCAAACTTGGCGCACACGTGATTTCCCTGCCGGAGGAGCCGGAGTTGCCGGATTCGATGTTTGTGGAAGACCCAGCGGTGTTGTTGGACGAAGTGGCGGTGATTTGTCCCCTGGGGACGGAATCGCGGAGAAAAGAAGCGGCGACGATCGCAGCGGCGCTGGAGAAATTCCGCAAGCTCGCTTATGTAAAGTTGCCAGGAACGCTGGAAGGCGGGGATGTTTTGCGGGCTGGAAGAAAAGTGTTCGTGGGATTCACTGCGCGCTCCAATCCGGAGGGCATCCGGCAATTTTCCGTGATCGTGGAACACTTCCGGTATGACGTGACCGCTGTGCCAGTAACGGGGTGCCTGCACTTGAAATCCGCGGTGACCTATCTCGGGCGGAATACGCTACTCGCGAATCGCGGGTGGTTCGATTGGAAAAGGATGGAAGGATTCGAATGGGTCGATCTTGATGCCAGCGAACCGCATGCCGGGAATGCCCTGACGATTGGAGATTCCGTGATTTTCCCGGCGTCATTTTCGAAGACCAGGGCGATCATGGAAGGGCGCGGTTTTCACGTATTACCCCTGGATATCAGCGAGTTACAAAAGGCGGAGTCCGGATTGACGTGTTCCAGCCTGTTATTCGAGACGTAGACATAGAGGATTCGCTTCAGTTTCGCCTGCGGCCTTCGCGCAAAACTTCCTAAAATTCGATTGGAAATTCGGCGAGCCATGATATTCTTTCCGCATGTTGGCTATTGCCACGAAGCGAATTTCCTCTCCGTCGACCAAGTCCTCCAAGTCGACTACGTCCACTATTATGCGCACTACAATCGCTTCGGGCGCGGGGAGAAACAGCTAGCAAGATAGAAAAAGTTTCCAAACCCACCGCCGGAAGCGAACCTGGCGGTGGGTTTCTTAGTCTAAACTCCCTCCAGAGACGCTCCGGCAGAAAAGAACCGAGGAGCGATTGTCATGGCACAGGAACAGCAAGAGGCGAGTCACAACGCGGAGGGTGAGTTAGGCCCTCACCCGCGAGGCATTGGCGTGGAGCGAGTGTTTGCGCTCCCAGCCGAACATGCCTTACTCCAGAACGTGATTGCTTTTAAATTTGGAGGCAGCTCGTTGTTGGGAGCGGAAAGATTGCTCCACGCGGCGCGCCTTGCGCAGGAAGAATCGCGCACGCGTCCAGTTACCGCAGTGGTTTCCGCAATGAAGGGTGTGACCGACCGGCTGTTGCTGGTGGGCGAATGGTTGGGCCAAGGTAAGAGTCTGCAAGCGCGCAAAGAGGCGGAGTCTATTGCACAGTTGCATCGAGTCACGCTCTCGGATTTGTGCCTCGAAATTGTGGAACACGAGCGCGTGGAGGAAGAGCTGGCGCTTTTGACCGATGATCTGCTTCACGATGTTCCGTTGCAAGGCCGCGTGGAAGCCGACGGTGCTTTGCTTGACCGGCTGGCGTCGTTCGGCGAACGATATGCGTCGCGGCTGTTTGCAGCAGCGCTCAGCAAGACGAGCGTGACGGCGGTACCTGTATCTTCTTCAGATTTTGTGCTGACATGCGACACTTTTTGCGACGCCAAGCCACACCTGGAACACACCCGGCGGCGCGGGCGCGAGATTTTGTTGCCACTGTTGGAAGCGGGAATTATTCCCGTGGTGACGGGATTCATCGGAGCTACACAGGACGGACGAATCACGACACTGGGACGTAATAGTTCGGATTTTTCCGGCGCGCTGATTGCGCATGTGGTGGACGCCGATGAGTTGGTGATCTGGACGGATGTCGATGGAATTTATACCGCGAATCCGAAGGAATCAGCGGAAGCCATGCTGCTGCATGAATTGAGTTATGACGAAGCTCACGCGCTGGCGGCGAGTGGAGCGAAAGTGTTGCACCCGCACGTGCTGCCGCTGGCGGCGCAAACGGAAATGAAGGTTTGGGTCAAAAATACATTTAAGCCAGAGGCCCGGGGTACGCGCATTGGCTCTCAACAAAACGGAGGATTGGCATGAGCGCTCGAGCAAATTCGAAAAGATGGCGCGCGGGCGTATTGGGCGCTACGGGAATGGTGGGGCAGCGGCTGGTGAAACTTTTGTCGGACCATCCGTGGTTTGAATTGAGCGCGGTTGCGGCTTCGGAGCGGTCCACGGGAAAAACGTACGTGGATGCAGCGCGGTGGCATCTGGAAGGACCAATACCGGAGCGCGCGCGTGGGCTGGTGGTGAAGGATCTGGAACCGACGCTGGATTGCGATTTTGTTTTCTCGGCGCTGGACTCGTCTGTTGCCGGTGAAGCCGAAGAGCGATTTGCGCGCGCGGGGTATCCAGTGGTGAGCAACTCCAAGAATCACCGCATGGATGCGGATGTGCCCCTGCTGATTCCCGAAGTGAATGCGGCGCACGTGAACTGCATTCCGGTACAGCAAAAAAATCGCGGATACGATTCCGGATTCATCGTCACCAATCCGAATTGTTCGACAGCGGGCCTGGTGCTGGTGCTGAAGCCGCTGGCCGATGCGTTTGGCTTGGAGAAATTGTTTGTGGTGACGCTGCAGGCGGTTTCCGGAGCCGGCTATCCCGGAGTGCCCGCCATGGACGCGCTGGGAAACGTGGTTCCGTTCATCAGCGGCGAAGAAGAAAAAATGGAAGCGGAGCCGCAGAAGTTGCTGGGGAGGTGGGACGGCAACCGCTTCATCGATGCCGGCTTGGGAATCAGCGCGCATTGCAATCGCGTGCCGGTGGTGGACGGGCATATGGAATGCGTGTCCGTACGGCTGAAGAAAACGGCGACCATCGCGGAAGTGCGGGAAGCGTTGCGCAGCTTCGAGGTTTCCGAAGAGTTGGCTTCCTTGCCGACAGCGGTGAAACATCCGGTTGTGGTGCACGATGGCGACGACCGGCCACAGCCACGAAAAGATGCGAACACCGGACACGGAATGGCCGCGGTGGTGGGGCGAGTGCGAGAATGCCCGCTGCTGGACGTGAAACTGACGTTGCTGTCGCACAACCTGGTGCGTGGCGCAGCGGGCGCGGCAATGCTTAATGCGGAATTGTTGGCCGCTCGGGGATTCCTGAAAACGCGGCAAGCGGAACAAGCCGAAGTGGAACAAGCTACGCGCTAAACCACCGGCACTTACGGTACAAATAAATAACGGACCAGGTGGAAAAAGATCGGCGCCGCGAAGCACAACGAGTCGATGCGATCGAGAATGCCGCCGCGTCCTTCGACCACGACGCCAAAGTCCTTGATGCCGATATCGCGTTTGATGGCGCTCATCACCAAGCTGCCGTTGAAACCCAGGATGCAAATCATCAGGGACATTCCAGCGGACTGCAGCGGTGTGAACGGCGTGGCCCACCAAAGCGCGGTGCCCAGAGCGGTGGCGCTCACGACGCCCCCAGCAAAACCTTCCCACGTTTTATTGGGACTGACGCGCCATGCAATTTTGTGTTTTCCAATCAACTTGCCCCAGACGTTCTGGAGAACATCGCTCATCTGATCGACGATCACGAGATAAAGAAGCAAGCGCGCATCGTGCCCTTCGAAGCCGGGGATTTTCAGCAAAAGCAGCGCCGGCGCGTGGCTGAGCGAGTACACACACACCATAATGCCGAACTGAATCTTGGAGGCGCGCTCCAGGAAATGCTCCGTGTCTCCGGCAATGGCGATGCTGGGGGGGATATAAATGCAGGCCAGCACCGGGATCATGATGGCGAACAAAACGTACCACTGAATGCCGACGAGGTAATACTGCAACGGCATGATGACGAAGAAGCTCCAGAACAAAGTTCGATGATCGCCGCGGCGCGTGGGCACCAGGGTCATGTACTCTCGCATCGCCAGGAAAGAGATGATGCCGAAGAGGATCAACGAGCCAATGCGGCCACTTGCGACGGCCAATGCAAAGATAGCAGCCATCTTCCACCACGCGCGAATGCGGGCATTGAAATTGTTGATGGTTGTGCGGCTGTCGTCGTCGCGATGGCGAGCTTTCAGAATCCTGACGATCAAGGTGGAGATCAGCAGCAGGAGCAGAACACCGCCGTACAACCAATCGAATTTTGCGTCGTGGAGAGCTTCAAACATCAGGCGGATCCAATCCGGCGTAGGCTGGCCACGGCCTCGCGCGCGCGTTCCAGAAACGCATCCTTGTCTTCATCGGGTTCCAAATGAAGAGGCTTGCCAAAAGTCAGCAAGCTTAGCATGGGCACGGGCAGGAATTCGCCTTTGGGCAAAATGCGGTTGAGGTTTTCCAGGTGGGCTGGCACCAATTGCACATCGGGCCGGCGCAATGCCAGATGATACATGCCCGATCGAAAGGGCTCGACTTTTTCGCCGCTGCCGCGGGTGCCCTCAGGAAAAAGTATAAGAGAATTTTCCGTGCCGAGCGCCTCAACCATGGCCTCGATCAGGTGGCGGCCGGCGAAATGGGGTTCGTCAGCGTTCTTCGCCTTGTGATTGGAAACACGCTCGAGGAATACGGCGTGGAAGACATTTTGCGACAGGTAGCGACGCAGCGGTGTTGCCTCCCAATAATCTTTTGCGGCGATAGGTCGCGTCCTTGCGCGAATTTCCGAGGGTAGGGCCGACCACAGAACCACAAAATCGAGATGGCTGCTGTGATTGGCGAAATAAATGCGCTGGCGTTCGTCTGGCTCGCAACCAGCCCATTGCACCTGCACGCCACTGATCCCGCGAGCGACCGCGGCCAGAAGACTGGCGATGGGATGAATATTATTGTTCATCGAGTGGCGGCCTTCATCTTACTCGCAAGTGCGGCCGAACCACCATGTGGCGACCATCGCAGGGATAACGCGAGACTTTCGCGTTACCAGCAGACCCTAAACTGAAGTTCCTGGCCTTCGGCATATTTTTGCAGCAAAGAAACCATGCGCTGACAGGAGGATTGCAAGCCCTCGGCGCCGCCGAAGGAAACCAGGATCGCGGCGATATTGCGCGTGGATGGTGTGACCATTGTGCGTTCGGAATCGCTCGTGGGACTGCCGTGCGGGCCCTCACCATCGGAAAAAACCGGCAAGCCCTCCAGGTTCAAATCATATTTGCCGATGCCCTTGTAGGTTTCGCCCGTGAGGCCTGCTCGAAAAACAATGTCTCCGGTTACATGCGCGAGGTCGTACAGCCCGATCGGCAACCGACTCTCTACCGACATCAGGTTGATGATATCCACGACGGAATTGATTTGCGGGAAGCCTTTGCCGGAAAAGATGCGGCGTAGCAATGCTTCCGCCGAGCCGCGATAGCGCGCTGGATCTTTTCCCAGAGCTTTGTAGCCGGCGCGCGTTGCCAGGATCTTCGAAGATTCCAACAAGGTGCGAGGTTCAGGAAGATGCAGAATTTCCGTTTCGCGTACTTTCATTTCTTCCAGCAGCGCCGCGGGAGTTTCCCGTGGTACCACCCGGCCGGTCAGGAAGCCCAGCGAGATGCGCGGACACTTCAGCTTCAAGCCAGAATCGATTGTGAGGGTCGCCATGCGCCTAAGAATAACCGACGGAAACGGGATTCGCACATCGCACTCGCAAATAACATCAAGAATTAACGAGGAAAAGGCGGATTGAGCGCTTTGTTTGGCGCAGTGTCAGGCAGGCAAAGGTTTTAAGCGCGCGGTGAAATGGCGGAGGAACGGCGCGTGATGCACCAATTCGTAGCCGGGAATCTGCTGGCGGCGGCGCCAAACGTCGAGAATCACTTCCACTACATACTCGATGTGGCTTTGCGTGTACACGCGGCGGGGAATGGCTAGCCTGACCAGATCCATGGAGGCATGTTCGCCAAACATGAGTGTGCCGATTTCCACGGAACGGATTCCGCCCTCGAGGTAAAGTTCCACGGCAAGCGCCACCCCGGGGAATTGGGCAATCGGAATGTGTGGCAGGAACGCGCGCGCATCAATGTAGATGGCGTGGCCGCCGGGCGGCAACACGATGGGCACGCCCTCGCTGGAAACGTGATTGCCCAGGAACGCGGTGGAAGCGATGCGATAGTGCAAATAATCTTCTTCCAGCGCTTCGTTCAAACCTACCGCGATGGCTTCAAGGTCGCGGCCCGCGAGTCCGCCATACGTCGGGAAACCTTCCGTGAGGATCAGCAGATCTTTTTCCTGTTGAGCGAGGATGTCGTCATTGGTGCAAAGAAAACCGCCGATATTGGCGAGGCCGTCTTTCTTGGCGGACATAGTGCAGCCGTCGGCGTAGGAAAACATTTCGCGGGCAATTTCCCGCGGAGTTTTGTCCGCATAGCCCGGCTCACGCAATTTGATGAAGTAGGCATTTTCGGCGAAGCGGCAAGCGTCGATGTACAGCGGGATGCCGTGCTTTTTGCACATTTGTTTCACATCGCGAATATTCGCCAGCGACACAGGTTGGCCGCCGCCGGAATTATTGGTGACCGTGAGCATCACCAGCGGAATTTTCCCGGCGCCTTCGCGCTCGATCAACTCCGTCAAGCGAGCTATGTCCATATTTCCCTTGAAGGGATGAAGAAGCGACGGCTCCTTGGCCTCCGGTATCGGAATATCCAGCGCCTGCGCGCCCACAAATTCGCAATTCGCGCGCGTGGTGTCAAAATGCGTGTTGTTTGGGACGATGTCGCCTTTCTTGCACATGACGTTGAAGAGAATGCGTTCGGCGGCGCGGCCCTGATGCGTTGGAATCACGTGGTGAAAGCCGAAAATGGATTGTACGGAATTGCGGAAACGCGTGAAGCTCGGCGAACCGGCATAGGATTCATCGCCGCGCATCATCGCGGCCCATTGTTCGGTAGACATGGCGGACGTGCCGGAATCGGTGAGCAGGTCGATGAGGATGGCTTCCGAAGGCACAAGAAAAAGATTGTAGCCGGCGTCGTGAATCAGTTTCTGGCGTTCGGCGCGGGTGGTGGCGCGAATGGGCTCAACGCTCCTGATCCGAAATGGCTCGATGATCGTGCGAATTGGCATGGCTTGGGCAAGCTCCCAAGCAACACTACCACACCGGAACCAAGCGCTTTAGGTCAAGCGCCACGCTATTTTTTAGTCGTCGCCGCGGACGAGTTCAGGCGATTTTACCGCTTCCTCAGAATCATCTGGTGCTTCCACGAGCCCCTTTTTCACGAGCTCGCGATAATAGGCAGGCCGCGTATGGCGGTAATGGTCCGCCGGAATTTTTCCATCGAGCCATGCGGTGTCCATCGGATAGACGGCAGGATCGAAGATTACAAGATGAAAATGCCAGATCAAAATGGATAAACTTGCTAGCAACGCTTCATACCAGTGCACCGCGGTGGCGGCATCCGTAATCCACTTTGGAAAATGACGCAACGCGAAATTATTGAACCACAGCGGGAAACCCGAGAAGGCCATCACCATGGTGCCCCACAGAAATGCCCAATATTCCATTTTCTCCGCGTAATTGAATTTCGCGAATTTCGGCTCTTGTTTCGTTAGTCCGACGTTGTACCGGAAGACGTCCAGCATGTCCGTGGCATCTTTTATCGTGGGAATCATGGACCACACAAAAACGCGGTCCTTTTTCTTCAACGCGAGATGAATGAAGTGAAATACCGTAGCTGCAATCATGACGACGGCGGCGGTGCGGTGCAATCCACCGCGCACACCCGCGTTTGCTTCCCACAGCAATATTGGCTTCGCCCACCAGCTATCGGGGAACTTCAGCGCGAAGCCGGTAACAACCAGCGTGGGGAAACTCGTCATGATGCCCCAGTGCGCGATGCTGCTGCATTGAACTTTGCCGACTTTGGCGGGATGCGGGAAATCCTTGATCGACGTGTGGCAATCCTGGCAGCCGAGAATTCCGTGCGCGCCGGCCGTGTGCTTCGCGGGATTGATCGAAATGTCTCTGCCGCTATCGGACTTCATGCCTGCTGTGCCATGGCACGCCAGACATAGTGCATCCTATTTCAAAGGATGTGTATTTTGTGGTGTTGCGGTAGCGCGAGTGGGAGCGAGCACCCACGCCAAGGCGATCAGCAAGGCGCAAGTGGTGAGTTTGCGGCCCTGCTTACGCGCTCGTATGGAGCTCATAAGGCACTACCTCCGGAGCCGTGAGGGCCCACGAATTTTCAGTTACTGCAATCCCAGATCCGTTAGGATCTTGGGTTTTTCCTCCTGCACCGCGAGAAGATTGTGGCAAGCGGTGCAATCGTTGGTGATCGTCTGGCCGTCCGCGCTTGTGTGGGACCCATCATGGCAGCGGAAGCAGCCGGGGAAATCGTTGTGTCCGAGATTGTTTGGGTGCACGCCCCAGGTAACCTTCATATCCGGGAAAATATTGCGCAAATAAATGTCCGCGGTGGTGTTGGCGGCCTGCTCCACAAGGGTGCGCTTGGTGTTGTACACGTCGGGATAGCTGGTGCGGTAATAGGCGATGATGCCTTCCGTGATTTTTGCTTTGGCGGTATCTCTGTCCGGATACTCTACCTTCAGTAGTTCCAGCGCTTTTTTCCGCACGTATGGTAACTCGGGACTGATCAAACCCCGGGACATCCGCAAATCCACGGCGTTCTCTGGCAGTTCAAATGCGTGCGTCGGGCGATTGTGGCAATCGATACAATCCATCGCGCGCCGTTCGCCCTTTTCCAGTTGCTCTTTGCTGACCTTAGTATCCGTGGACACATACTCAACGGTCTTGCCCTTGTCATCGGTGTAATAGACCACCGGGATGACCTGACGCTTTTCATCGGTGGAAATGTAATGGATGCGAGAGCCATCATCCAGATGGCGCCCATGAATGCCGACCGAGCCTTGCCATGTTCGCCCGCCAACTTTCAGCAACAGCACAGTCGTGAGCGGCGTGTTTTTCTCGTCCTCGGTGTAGCTTTTCTTCACCAGAAACTTGTCTCCGGTGAATCGTGCGGGCCAGTGGCACTGCTCGCAGGTTTCCCTGGCGGGGCGCAGGTACTTTACCGGCGAGGGGATCGGACGCGAGTAGGTTTTAAACGTTACCGCGAAGACCTGGCGCAGTCCGGAGAGCTTGGACTTCACGAACCAGCCGGCTCCGGGACCGATGTGGCATTCGACGCACTCCACGCGCGAGTGCGGCGAACCTTGATAGGCGCTGAACTCCGGCGCCATCACGGTGTGACACGTCTGGCCACAGAACGTGGTTGTGTCCATATAAGAGACACCGCGATAGGACGCAAATCCAAAAATCATCAAGTTCAGCATCGTGGCCAGACCCACGAACAGGAGTCCGTTGCGGACCATGGGTGTCTTCAGGTCGATGGCTCGATAAATGGACGGCAATTCTCCCGCGGCCATTAATTTCCGGCGTCGAAGAAAAATTCCAATGGGTATGAAGATGAGCCCGAAGAGAAAGACTCCCGGCAGGAGCAGAAAAATGAGGATGCCGATATACGGGTGTGGAGGACCGGGCAGAATAAAATCGTAAATCCAAAAGCCGATCAGGGTGATGGCGCTGCTGGTCGTCAACACAACGCCGATAAGGCTCAGCGTGTTCTGGCTCAGGTAATAAATCAGCCTGGCCCAATCCTTGACGGTATTTTGTGAATTCATGGCCCGAGTGTCCTCGCCCTTCTCCACCGAATTGGCCGCACCGCGCAGAAACGCGAGCCCCAGCGAAGGATAGCCGGGGCCGCCAGGGAACAGCTTGGTTGTGTGCCTGGTTTCGCAGGCGCACCGGCGAACTTACTTTGCGAGCGTCCGAATGTAGGCAACGACATCCTTTGCTTCGGCGTCGATGATCTTCTTGTCATATGCGGGCATTTTGCTCTTGCCCTTGACGATGAAGTCCGTCCAGGTGGCGTCGGATTCCTTCTTCACTTCATCGGAGCTGAAATCCCGCGCCTTGGTGGCTTTTCAGGCCGCGGTATAGCCTTTGCCATCTGGTCC
>Ga0210383_10006491_pt1 | contig 10209 bp, 7 predicted proteins | sample IncBWC14OmetaG_FD_160072 | JGI IMG/M metagenome (GOLD analysis project Ga0210383, IMG submission 160072) | Forest soil microbial communities from Barre Woods Harvard Forest LTER site, Petersham, Massachusetts, United States - Inc-BW-C-14-O ...
CCCAACCTCCCCGTCCTCCTGCCGAACAAAGCGCGTTGTACGCCAATTACGGTTACGGAACCCAACAAAATAGTCACTGGCAGCAGCAACAGCGACAGCAGCAGCAGCAGCAACAACAACAACAACACTACCATCCACCCCCTCCGCCAGTTGCTCAACCTCCCCCACCTCCTCCTGCTCAACCTGGTTACAACCCTTATCAACCGACGGCTGGGTACCCGCAAGCATATGTGCCTCAAGCGGTGCCTCCTCCTCAGCCTATGGCCCAAGCACCCTACCCACCACCTCCACAGCCACAACAATTTTTCCCTCAGCACATTCAGCCACAGCAACACCAGCAGCAACAACAACAACCCCGCCACATCCACCACACACCTCCGCAGCATCTGCCCCCTGCCAAGCGTCAACGTTTTGACGGGCCCAGTCACAACCAGCATAGTCAAAATCAGCATCGTGCACCTCCGTCTCAGCCCCAGTTCCAGCCCCCCACCCCTGCAGCGCAAGGAATAGGGGCTTATTCCGGACCTGGTCATAGTTCTGGGCGAGGTGGTGGACCTCCCGGAGCGAATCATATGCCATTAGGAGGTGGAGGCGGTGGAGGCGGTGGAGGAAGCAGGGGTGGTGCGGGTGGAGGAAGGGGAGGCGTTGGGAGTGGGGGAAGAGGTGGTAGAGGCGGTTCTATGAGTGGGAATAGAGGAGGGATGGGAGGGCGCGGGGGAAGAGGAGGGAGTATCTATCCTGGGGGAGGAACTGGAGGAGGACGGGGGGGAGGTTCGAGTGGCTCGCTGAGGGGTCATGGATCACGGGGCAATTTTGGGGGCAACAAGGATTTCCATAATCGAAGAGGCGGATCTTTTACTAGCGGGAGTGGTGGGGGCGGGCCGTATTCGCATCAGGGATCATCGACGTTCCGAGGTCGTGGACAGGGTCATTCGAGTTCTGGTCGGGGAGGGCGACACGATGGTGGTGGTGCCGCAGGTGCCGCGTTTGGCGCGAGGGATAACACGGTGTCTTCGAGTTTTGGCAGTGTTGGTAAGAAAGATGAAAATAGGCGGACACTGACGGATTTCAAGATCGTTGGTCTTGAGATCCGTGATTTGGGCTGGACGTGGGGTGTATTACCTTCCTTGCCTGTCAAGATCGAGGCAAAGGATGAAGATGAGGATGTTCCTGAGGTCTCTCAGGTTGCCATCAAACACGAGGCGATAGAGGAGGATGGTTCTTTGAAGCCTGCCGCTCCAGTTGACGAGGGCGCTGTTAAACATGAGGCCGACACTGATGCCAGCGGCGCTGTCGAGCTTATGAATACTACGGCGGAATCTAAGCCTGCTTCTCACGAAAATTCTTCTGCTGCTTGTCCACGACCATCCTCCGATTCGAATTCGAGCTCACCTCCACCCTCACGTATCCGGATATACTTCCATACGCCCGTGACCGCGGATGATTCTCACCCCATTCCTCATAATTCTTTACCTTCTTTCTCTCTAACTGTTGCTCCTTCGGATTCAAGGAAAGGAAAGCGAAAGAAGCTGGAGGACGATGATGGGGATTTGGAGGAGGGTCGGGGACGTCCTCCCCCTCCACAAATGGCGAGTGGGATGAGCGATGATCGGTCTAGTGTGGCTGCTAGTGTTGCGCCGAGTATTGCGGAGACGGCGAGTGAGGCTGATTGGTTGATGGCTGCCATTGTTGCGGGTGAGGGTGAACTTGATCCTGAGGGTGATGACAACGAGGATGGGGATCAGTTACATGTGAGCCAGATTGTGGAGGCTAATGTGGATGATGGTGTCACTGACGGTGGTGCCGACACTGATACTGATGGTGAGCCACTTTACATCGCCTTGAAGCACCGTGCTTCCGTGTGGACGGATCCTCCTGCGGCTCTGCGAGCAAGGAGGCTGCTTCGTGCACACACTGCTGACTTTTGATTTCGTTAAGGCAATCTTGTTGATATGGATATGACGGGGGCGGCTGATCATGGTGTTAGTGTGTCATCTTTGGAGGCTGGGAATCACGCCGATGCCCTCACCGAAAATGGTGTTTCAGTGGTTTCCGATGGCCTCGATGCTTCTTCGTCTATTGTTGAACTGAGCACCGACACGTCTACGGGCGTTGCTGCTACTATTGAACCCAATCAGGTTAACGGGTCTCCCCCTTCTCCTGATACCCAATCTCCTGCTGCCCCTGTTCCTCCTGAGGCTTCTGTTACCACGTCTGTTTCCTCCGGTCAAAATGACCCTCCCATGCCATCTGCATCTGTGTCTGTATCCGATACTATTTCTGTTTCCGTTGCTGCACCTCACCCTGATCTCTCTACACACAGCATTGAACAGTCTGCTGATCATGTTGGATACCCTGATATTCAGGTCCCAGTTTCGCATATCGGAGGCACGTCGCTACTGGCTGCGTCGATGGTTCCCACACTTTTGGACATTCAAGCGGAAGACGGCGGTGGGACTACTCTGAACGGGGATGGAGACTACGAAGAGCACTCCAGCCTAGAGGTTCATTCTGGAGAAATAGAAGTCACGCAATTGGAGTATTCGCCTGAGCCGCCGGCGTCTCCCACATCCAATACGATTCAGTCCACGTCGTCTACTTCCACCTACAGAAATTCCTCACAGCCACTCCTAAAGTCAGAATTGAAAGGCGGCAAAACTCCGTCTGCCAATCGTTTGTCGATATCTTATGCTGGCGGTAACAGACGCCTCGTTGTAAATGCCGAGGTCGTCGATAAGCTCAAAGTTTTCCGACAAGACGGTCGCATCGAAGTTCACATGAACATCGATAAAGACAGTGACGTCAGTTTGAAAGGGATTTTGGTCAGTTTTTTTCTTCCTCATCAATTGTGGCTGCTTACCTTTTGTCAGGTGGAGGGCCTTTCTGATGCTACAAAATCATATCTCCCGCTCCCAACGATTCCAGACTCGGACGAATCTGACCCTACCTTACCACCCTTCTCAAAGGTACCGATACCTTCCACTCTGGCATTGATTGTGTACCTCGATACCGCACGTCCACTTTCTGAGCCCAAGTGGGCAAAATCTGGCGACATCCAAGAATGGCTAAAGAGTATGTTTGGCCGAATGTTCTGGGTCGCTGGAGATGCTGCGGAAGGTTGGGAAAAGAAGATATTAGTTATTGATCCTGATCCTGTAAGTTTCTTCTCTGTCAGTATATTTTTCACAACATTCATCCTGCGTTGATGTAGCCGCCAACCATATGGACCGTATTGGAAGGTTGGGCACTCAATTCACCTGTTGGTGTTCCAAACGAACGCCAGCGTTTCCTCAAAACACATATGACGGAGACAGATAATATTTTGGAGATCCTGTTGCGCCTCGTTCGCGGAGAGCGCGCAACGCCTTTCTCGCAATCCGCTCCCTCCATATCCGCTCCAAGTGTTTCTGGCCCTCTTCTTTCTGCTCTGTCACAGGGCTCTGCGCATGGTTCCCAGCAAACACACGTCTCACTCGCCGTCTTGGCCATGTTCCGCATGACGGTGGAGTACGCGAAGAAAGCTGTGGGTGATAAGGGAAAGGGGGAGGTCGAGGAGCGTGTAGGAGAGATCATAAGATGTTTACCATCTCATCTGATTTACAAGAGTCTGGATGGAATTTTCAAGGAGTGGCGGGTGGAGAAGAAGGGTCGATGACTTAACCACTCGTTTCGTTCTTTCTTCAAGATTCCCCATCCGGCCACTACCCGTAAGTTTGTGTGCCTTGAAGGGAATATCTATCAGGCTCCCACCCCAAACTTTGTTAGTTTACTGGTTGTTCCAATTGGAGACCGCATTAGCTTAATAAATTACAAATACATTGTCTTGACTTGTTCAGGGGAAGCGAACAACCAGACACCACTATGTTGTAAAATGCATTCCAGAATATGTTACAACCACCATTCTACGTATACCATATGCATTCTATGTTGACACTAAGTTGAAGCCGCGCAAAATTAATATTATGTGCACTCGGCGTTAACATTGCTCTTAATTCCGTTGCAGTCGGACGCGTCACCTGCAACCTCCTACTAGTAATACTCCTTCTCATCTATTCACAATCATGGTGAGCTAGTTCCAGCCATCACTCGACCTTGACGTGTTTTTGAAACAGCCTCACAGTTCCGAAATACGTATGATTCAGATAACACCGTTTTCTCGCCTCAAGGACGTCTGCATCAGGTCGAATATGCTCTGGAGGCCGTAAAACAAGGATCTGCTGCAGTGGGTTTGTGTTCTCAAACACATTCCGTTCTTTTGGCGCTGAAGGTACGACACCGTGCTCTTTCTCGTAGGGTGGTGAAAGTTAACCCTTGCCACCAAAGCGGTCGACTGGGGAACTTGCGTCGTACCAGCAGAAGATGTTCCGAATAGACGACCATGTCGGAATTGCTATTGCGGGACTCACTTCAGATGCACGTGTGTTGAGGTATGTCGAGTGCAACGACAACAGGAAGTAATTAACATATTGCCGTCAGTAACTTCATGCGGCAGCAAGCCATGTCATCCCGAATGGTGTTTAACCGCCCTGTCCCAGTCAATCGGCTCGTATCCGCCATTGCTGATAGTTCGTCGTTTCCCCTTATTGTGTGCTGACAATTTCTAACCTCGCAACGATTGATCTAGAAGCGCAAGTCAATACCCAAGAATATGGTCGCCGGCCATATGGTGTTGGCTTCCTTGTCATCGGACAGGATCAATCCGGCCCTCATCTCTACGAGTTCTCGCCCTCTGGAAACTCGTATGAGTATTACGCGATGTCGATAGGTGCTAGGAGTCAGAGCGCGAAGACATATCTCGAAAAACATTACAAGAGCTTTGCAGACTGTATGTTTATCGGACAGTTTCAGAAATTCCTATTCAGCTCACTCTAATCCGTTAAGGCTCTCTGGAAGACCTCATTCGTCACGGGCTCCATGCACTACGTGAGACCCTGCAGCAGGACAAAGAGCTCAATATCAACAACACTTCGATAGGAGTTGTTGGACCTGCAAGTACGCATGAAAAAGCCGTACCGTCTGGCGGACCATTCCGCATTCTTGAGGGTGAAAAGGTGGACGTATTTTTGAAGAGTATGATACCTAAGGAGTTAGATGTAGCTGCTCCTCCAGCAACTCAAGCAACTGATGAAGACGTACAGATGGCGGAATAGGCGGTGTTTCAATGATAATCTGTTCCTGTTATTGCGAAACATTTGTTTGAACAAATAAATGAGTGGTGTGCTATTATTGAATAATTACATCTCAGTTGGACTACTTGTTGACCCCCGCCTTCCTCCAAATCCTTGCCGCTATGCCAGGTCTGCGCAATGTTACCAGCAAGTGAATCATCGCACTAAGCAACGCAACGCTCCCAGCTTGATGGGTGGCTGCAAGGGGGACCGGGACCAGATATATCAGTGTTGATATTCCAAGCAGGACCTGTACATTCGCTACTGCGAAGACTGCAATAGCTCCTACACGAGCCAAAGGCGGTAAGACTGCGCGCAAGGACGGTCGGAAAGTCTGAGCGTATAGTACAGCACTACTCAAATACGTGGTAAAGGCCTGTAGATAAAGGATGGACATCGATTCCCTATCGTTCGAGTACACAGTTGGACTCACAAGAACGCGATGGTCAAATTGGACGGTCGTTGGATTCTCAAAGAAATTCCGCCACCAAGTGTCTGAGGCGTCTGCATTTTTGGCAAATGCCGGGGAGAACAACTCATCAATAGGAGGGGCCAAGCGGCCACCCATGAGAGGAAACTCATTATACACTAATCCAGCATCGAGGCCAGCAACGAATGCTCCTGAATTTTGTTTAAATAGATATCTGTTGTCAAGAATGTAGGTAAAGTGCGGCTTACCTGATAATGCAGTTAAGAAGACGAGGGCTGTCAATGCCCACGATTGTCTCCTAAACCACTTCACTTGGGTATTTTTCAAGATATAATCAAACGACTTTCCATCAGCACCACTCCAACGTCCACCGTGACCAAATTTCCAGTCTTTTATGGCGGCCATCCCTGTGCCAAACATCCCGGAGTACAAAACAAATGCAAGGCCGAGGTGTGCTGCTAACCGGTACTGTGACACGCGCGGAACCGCACCAGACGTGTCCAGCAACGAATCTTCCAAGCCCGACTTCACCATGTACCACCCTAACAGTCCTTGAACACCAATCAATCCGGCTAGTCCAGTGAGTCTAGCCCCCATTGAGATTGAAAGTTTTTTCCGGAGCATGAAGTAGGCGAGGGGGCCAATAAAAACGACCCCAATAAGACGGCCGAGGATACGGTGGCTCCATTCCATGTAGAAGATTCGCTTGAAATCATCGATGGTGATGGAATAGTTTAATCTGTAATATTATGAAGTTGAGCCCAATTCCCAAAGCTTGGAGGTAAACGTACAGCTTGAATTCAGGGGTAGCCTTGTACTTGTCAAATTCCTCGTTCCACTCGTCTTGCGATATAGGTGGCAGAATGCCCGTGATGGGACGCCACTCAGTCATGCTTAGTCCAGATTCCGTAAGGCGAGTGACACCGCCAACCACAATTATGGCAAAAACTAAAGTAGAGGAAAATAAAAGCCATAGTCCAACCGCAGGGGGCGAAAGTACGGGTAGTGGGGATGTAGGGGGTGCGGTATTATTTGCCGAAAAGAACCGAGCATCGAACGTGAGCAAAGCGGGCATGACTCGCTGCCCTGCGAGGGCCGAAGTGCATCTTGGAGATACAAGGTGTTTTCCAAGGAAAGGCAGCAATGGTCGTGAAGTCAAACCAATAATGGTTGACCTAGTGTTCAAGACACTAGCATTCGCGTAGTGGTGGAATACCTTTCTGGAGGAATTGTCAAATCTGGGTCTTGAATGAAGGTGTTGTTTTAGACTGGCGGCCCTCCTCACTGCACACTGCAACATTGTGCTTTGGTGACCCGCTAATGCAGCAGGTCACTGGTACCGGCAGCGGCTGGATGAATTCCTTGAACCCGAGTCACGGTCCGAGTGACTTCTATATTTGGGTAACCACTAGGTCGTGACCTAGTCAGTCACGGTCTACTAGTAAATTCATGATGTTCCCGTTTGCAGGCAGACGACTGGGTCTTACCACTCTAAGCCTCCGTAGATTGTCGTCACACCCACCACCACCATCTGGTCCCTTGTCACCGCGCAAGCTCTCTGAAGGGGAACAGACTATTCACACAAAATTGTCAGAGAAATTCACTCCTTCACAACTCTTAGTTCAGGACATCTCAGGTTTGTTCTGTGCTTCTTGAGGTCCTATTACGCAGTGATCAGTTCTCAGCTAACTGGCGTATTCTCTAGGCGGGTGTGGTTCTTTCTATGCAATCACGATTGCAAGCCAGGCTTTCAAGGGATTGCCAACAGTGAAACAGCATAGGCTAGTGACCGAAACCTTGAAACAAGAGATAGAAGGCATTCACGGACTGCAGGTGAGTGACATAGTACTTGACCGGCTGAGATGTGATAAAGGACATTCTTAGATAAAAACCTTACCTCAATAACGGTGGTATACCCGTCTGTAGTAGCACGACTCCGGACTGCTGCATACGAAAAAGGACCCGATGTAGAGTTCCCTACACTCGCAATAAAGACAACGTAAAGAACTTCCAAACTTCAGTGACACTCTTTCGTTCCCAGGATTATTCCCTATTCCGTCTAATCTAACGATATTATTTCTGTCCGCCGTGCTGGCGATAGATAGCTTAAGTACCACAGGGAGCTTTCTGCCATCGAGCTGTTGGTTCTGGGTTCGTTGTCCTTTGCGTGGCTTGCTGTTTGGGTTGGCCATTTTCATGATTTCGAGTGTTGGTGTATGGCATAACTTAAACACCATCGAACTCACAGTAGTCCCAATACTGTACTAGGCTCCTCGACCTGCCAATCGGTTCTCTTGGACCGGTGAACAACCTATGTAAGAGACGAACACGTTCGATCTACATTAATTTTCTGCTGTGTTTTTGATGAATTTGTACAGAACTTTATCCTCGAGCCCACTGCAAATGCCGGAAATGAGTAAGCTCTCGAGAGGCCAGAGCAAGCTGTTCCAGCTAGGATGAGCCGGTTAATTTGGACGACGATGATTTGGATTTTCGGACAAGATACTTCAGACGATCTCAACACTCCAGAAACTGCCACTCACGAGAATGAACACAGGACTTATACAAGAACATTGTCCACGCACATTCACAAGAATACTGGCTTCGTCTTCAAGCCATCGTGCATTGTGGATCCCCCAATTTCGTTCACGTACTCTGCTCAGTTGTGCTATCGGATAAAGGCATCAAGTGCTCAAGGGTCTGGTGCGAAGTCTAGAGCAGTGAGGACGAGGCATGTCATTTTGGTCCAAAGCCTTCGAAATACGCCACGGTACGATCTCTTCCTTATAAGACTCCGCCTACGAGCGGCAGATGATGCCGGGGAGTTGCTTGTCTGGGTGATGGTATTGGTATTCCACATTACGGTTAACATATGTTAGTCGAGCAACTCGACAGTCTGATTAGAGGAAAGACCCGGGAGAGTTGCAGAGAATTGAGATTGGCGTGTTGCATGCAAGCGGCCACCTTTGTGTGATCTTAGTTGGGCAGAATCGAACTTGGTCAAGATTCGCAACATTATACCAGATTATACCGAAGGGGGAAACTCCTATGATCGCGGGCCCGGGAGCCATCACGATCGCTCTTTCGAATTGCAACGAGAAGTATTTGTCCGTGGCATTTTATTCTGCAGGCAAAGATATTAGCCGTCCTTTGCTCAAAGTATTTTTCAGCCCAACTGCACATGTATCCAATTTGACAGCGGTGTTGTTGTGATGAATTTGATTACTTATGTCGAGTTCCTCTTTGCATCACACTGACAATTTGATCGAGCTATCTAATAGTTATCGAAAGGTCGGCACCTTGAACAGCCGAATGAGAGATATTGAATCACGAGAATAAATTTCACGATCCGGGTCGTTGACCTACAAGACGGTCAATGAAGGATGACCTGAGTAAGGTGGTCAAGAAAATACCTCCGTCCAGGTAAATTTCTTCTTCAGCATGACAAAGAACCGTTTGTCCGCCTGGAATAGGTAACATTAACGTGGCAACAATTATCTAGCATGATATTTATTCATTACCTTTCGCCTCTTCTTGTAACAGAACAACACTTCGGTTGTCGTGTCCACGAGGTCAGACAATGTTTGTACCAGAAGAGGGAATGCTGGTTCGAAATACACACAATCGGCGGCAAGTATCAGACTGGGGCGGGGGATGTCGATAGGAAGGGGAGATCCCCTATAGTAAACGATAAGAAACCATTCGTCAAGAGCGCCACGCAAATCCAGCGGACCAGTTAAATTCCGAGACTGTAACCGCTGATGATAATTTGTTCATCGACACATTGTGCTGCATGATATTGAGTAACGGGCTAAATAATAAGGTCGAGGTCATGTGGGTAGTTCAAAGACGATCCAGAACAGAGCAAAACGAACGCCTGGTCAGTGATCCAAACTTTCCCCCCGAGTTTGCCCGCGACCAATCCAACTAGTCCAGTTCCGCTTCCCAGCTCAAGGACATTCCTACCTTTCAAAGATTGCAACCCTTGTTTGACCAGATAGTTCGCCAGAATCTAGTAAGGGTTTATTATTGGAATATTTATATATAAGAACAGATCGCGTTGAAGTAAAGTCATAAGCCACCTGTCCTGCGGGCCAAGCGACACCTCCACAGCCGGGGGATGCATCTACCGCGAGATTGATGAGGATAGGTTTTTGAATGCTACTCCATTTGTCGAAAAAAGAGAGACGGAGGGTCTCGTTGTGAACAGAGCGTTGCTGTGTGGGTAACAGCTCTTCATCGTCGACGATTCCAATAAGTTCGTCATGCATGAGATGTCGCAGCGGGTCCAAGGCATCGAGTTCTTCGTTGCGAGCAATTGATGGGTCAACATAGTGGTTTCCAGAATCAACTTGAAGGACGGCGAAAGGCATAAAAAATTCTGGCACTGTTCAGGCCAGAAACTCAGAGGAGACAAAGTCGGCACTCGGACCGATTAATTATTCGATGGCCCCAAAAGGCAGGTGGTAGTGACACTGCAGTGACCCTCGTCAAGTTCTCGTTTTCCGTGACCACGTCACTCAATCCCTGTCGAAACGGAGTTACTGCCCACACCGAGATTGGCCAAGGCACAGTAATAGTGGAGCCACATTACGCGTCGGCGTCTTCCAG
>Ga0210383_10006492_pt1 | contig 10207 bp, 6 predicted proteins | sample IncBWC14OmetaG_FD_160072 | JGI IMG/M metagenome (GOLD analysis project Ga0210383, IMG submission 160072) | Forest soil microbial communities from Barre Woods Harvard Forest LTER site, Petersham, Massachusetts, United States - Inc-BW-C-14-O ...
CGTCCAGCCGGGTCATTCCCGTCCGGATCGCCAGACCCGCGGCGGCTGCGGGACGGCGGCTGATCTCCCCGCCGACACCGATCCATGGCATCAATGCAAGGCAGAGATATCCGGCCAAAGTTTCCCAGGACTACGAGTATGACCGAGATACATGCGAAACCGGCCATGGGTTGATCTTGGCTGCCGCATGAGACCGGGCATCCTGGAATTTTGCGCCCAGCGGTTGGCTGACAGCCTGCCCGCAACGACGAAGATGATTGGAATCTGCCCGCTGGCGGTCATGAGGAACTGCCCGGGAGACGGCCAGCCGGATCACGGAATGTGACTACCCGTGGAGCCACGGCCGCGCCTGATCCGCCGATCTGGCGTGGCGGGCGCGCGCCTGGGGCAAAGGCGACGCCGCTGCCGAACGGATGATCTGCGCGCTGGGTGCGTCGTGACGTGCCCTGGGCTGCGGGCTGATTTGCCCGTGCAGTCTTCGGGCGGCCGCCGCCGGGCTGGCCTGTCAGGCGGCTGGCGGCGGCCGGTTTCAGGTGTCAGTAGGTCTGCGCTTAGTACGTCAAGGTTGCGGAACTGCGGCTCGCCGCTGGATATCGACTGCAGTTCCTTGAGGAACGCCCCGGTGGCCGGATGCCCGGAGTTGGCCATCGCGTCGGCATAGCCGGGGAACTCTACCACCGCGACGTGGCGTCCGGGCCGGTCGCGGTCGGCGCCGAGGATCGACCACCGCACGGTCCGCTGGGCGCCGATGGCGGCGGCCCACCGGTTGGCGATGACGTCCCATTCGCCGATGCGGTCGGTGTCGAACTCGATGAGCTGGACGAACGATCCGGGCGCGGACGTTGGGGGCTCGTCGGCCAGCAGGCCGCGCAGCTCCTCGCGCAGTTCTGGGGTGTCGGAGTGCCCGTGCACGTCCACCGCGTGCCGGGCGGCCGCGGTGACCAGCTCGTCGGGCTCGCCGCTGATCGCCAGCGTGCAGCCGACGTCGTTGGGGGCGGTGCGGCAGTCGATGGTCTTCCTGGTCATAGGAATCTTCCTCCTCGGGGTGGCTGGGTATTCGCGGTCAGGGCCGCGCCTCGAAGACGGCGTTGAACGGCGTTTCGGCGGCCCGGCGGAACCGGGTGAACCCGGCCCGTTCGGCCACCTGGCGGATGGCGGCCTCGCCCGCCTGGGCGCCGAGGGCGTACCCGCCGGGCTGCGAGCGGGCGTTCGGCACGCACACGAACGTGGAGCCGGAGTAGTAGACCCGGCCGACCGGGTTGAGGTTGTCGGCGAGCGTGTCGCCGGCCAGCGGCTCTACGATCAGCCAGGTGCCGTCGGCGTCGAGCGCCTGCCGGATGTGCCGGGCCGCGCCGACCGGGTCGCCCATGTCGTGCAGGCAGTCGAAGGTCGCGGCGAGGTCATAACCGGTGCCGGAGAACGTCTGCGCGGACGCCGCCTCGAACCGGGCGCGGTCGGCGACCCCGGCGTCGGCGGCGCGCTTACGGGCGGTGTCGATCGACGCCTGGTGGTAGTCCGAGCCCAGGATCCTGGCCGTCGGGTAGGCCTGGGCGAGCAGCACGGTGGACGCGCCGTGCCCGCAGCCGACGTCGGCCACCCGGCCGCCGGCGGCCAGCTTGTCCTCGACGCCCTCAAGCGCCGGGATCCAGGCCGAGGTGAGGTTGGCGACGTAGCCCGGGCGGAAGAACATCTCGCAGCCGGAGAACACGTCCTCGTGGTGCTCGTGCCAGCCCATGCCGGCGCCGGTGCGGAACGCGTCGGTGATCTGCGATTCGGCCCGCAATGCGCCCAGCGCGAGGACGAACGCCCCGGGCAGGTACAACGGCCCGCCCGGATCGGCCAGCGCGAAGGCCTGCTCCTCGGTCAGCGAGAACTGCTCGGTGGCGGGGTCGTAGCTGACGTACCCGCCCGCCGCCTGTCCGCAGAGCCACTCCGTGACGTACCGCGGGTCGGTTCCTGTCCTGCGGGCCACCTCCTGCGCGGTGGCCGGCCCCTCGGCCAGGCTGCGATACAGCCCCAGTCGGTGCCCGACGACGACGCTGCCGGCAGCCAAGGTGGCGCCCAGGTCGCCGACAAACCGGCCGAGCAGCTCGCCTAGCTTGTCTTGGTCGATGGTCATGATGGCCCCCTTTCTTGGGTCGGTGCCAGCCTGCCCGGGGACCATCTCCGGCTCGTCAACGCATCGTCAACGAGGGACAAAAGCCAAGGTGGCGTCTACAGTGAGGGCATGTTGCAGGTGCGGCTGCTCGGGAGGGTGGCCGCCGAACGAGACGGCGAGCAGGTCGCGCTCCCCCTGCCGGCTGGCCGACTGCTCGCTCTCCTTGCCGTGAGCCCAGGGCCGCGTGACCGCGAGGCCGTGGCGGCGCTCCTGTGGCCCGGCGCCGCTGGGCCGGCCGCGCGGGCGAACCTGCGCACCGCGGTGTGGGCGCTGCGCAAGGCGGTCGGCGACGGCACGCTGATCGTGTCCCGGACCGCGGTCGGGTTGCGTCCTGAAGCGATCACGGTCGACGTCGCCGACTGCGGGCGCCGGGCCGCCTCTGGCGACGCTGCCGCGGCGGCGACGCTGTGTCACAGCGAGCTGCTGGCCGGATACGCTGAGGACTGGGCGGAGGCGGCACGGCGGCAGCAGCGAACGGAGCTGGCGGAGACGCTGGCCGCCCTGTCCGCCGCCGCCGAGCGCGACGGCGACGCCGCCATGGCGGCGCACTGGGCCCGGCTGCGCTGCGAGCTGGATCCGCTGAACGAAGCGGCACATGCCGACCTGGTCCGGCAGCTGGCCGCGGCCGGCGACCGGGCCGGGGCGCTGGTCGCCGGGCGCGACGTGACCGACCGGCTGCGCGCGGAACTGGGCGTCCGGCCCGGGCCGTCGCTACGCGCGGCGCTGGCCGAGGCCCGCGGTTCCGGGGTCCCCGGCAGCGACCCGTCCCCGGCCGGCCCGGTACCGGGCCGGCCGCTGTTCGGGCGCGCCGCCGAGCTCCGCACGCTGATGACGGCCTGGACGGCGGCGCGGGCCGGGCACGGGCGCGTGGTCCTGATCACCGGGGAGGCCGGGATCGGCAAGACGCGCCTGGTCGCGGAGCTGGCCCGGCGCGCGGAGAACGCCGGGGCCAGGACGGCGATCGGCGCCGGGGTTGACGTCGGCGGGGCCGCGCCACTGGCTACCTGGCAGGAACTCGTGCCGCAGCTGGCGCGCGTCGTGCCGGCCCCTCCGGACCACGCCGACTGGCCCGCCGAACTCGGCCGGCTGGCCCCGGACATCGCCGCGCGGCTGGGCCGCGACCAGCCGCCCCCGCCGGTCTCCTCGCCGGAGCTGGAGCGGCTGCGCGTGTTCGACGCGGTGCTGCGGCTGGTGGAATGGGCCGCGGCCGGCCGGCCCGTGCTGCTGGTAGCCGAGGACGTGCACCGGGCCGACCCGGCCAGCATGCAGCTATGCGCGCACATCGGCCGGCGGCTGGCCGCCCAGCCGGTGCTGTTCGTGCTGACCCGCCGCGACAAGCCCGACCGGCCGGCCGCCGACGCCCTGATCGCCGACCTGGCCGGCCGCGGTGTCGAGGTGGCCGAGCTTGAGCTCGGGCCGCTGTCCGCGGTCGAGCTCGCCGCGGTGGCCCGCAGCGTGGCGGACCTGACCGATCACGCCGTCGACCAGGTGGTCCGGGCCGCCGACGGCAATCCGCTGCTCGCGGTGGCCAGCGCCCGGGCCCTCGCGGCGGGAATCAGCGCTCCGCCGCCGAACCTGCGGGCCGGCGTCCGGGCGGTGACCGGGTCACTGCCGCGCCGGGCCCGGGACCTGGCCGAGATGCTGGCCGCCGCGGGCCGTGAGCTGTCGGCGGCCGAGCTCGCCGCGCTGCCGCTGGCCGACCGCGACACCGCCGAGGCCAACGTCCTGGACAGCGGGCTGGTCATCCGGGCGCGCGGTGGCCTGCGCTTCCGGCACGCTCTGCTCGCCGAAGCAGTCCGGGCCGACCTGGGCGAGCAGGGCCGCCGCTACGAGCAGCTGGCGCTGGCCATCGAGGCGGCCGCGGCCCGCCCGGACCAGGTGGCTGCCGAGGTGGCCGGCCATCTGCACCGGGCGGGCCGCGACGACCTGGCCGGACCGCGCTGGCAGCGGGCGGCGCGGCACGCCCGGTCGCTGGGCGCGATGCCGGAGGCGGCCCGGTTCTGGGCCGAGGCGGTGCGCTGCGACCCGGAGGCGGTGACCCCGCGGCTGGAGCTGGCCGAGGCGTTCGGCTGGCTGGGCCAGGACGCCGACTTCGAGCGCGAGTGGCAGGCGGCCCTGGACCTTCTCGCGGAGGAGCAGCAGTCGGTGGCCTGGTGCCGCCGGGGCACGGTGCTCCGGACGGTGGTGTGCAACCCCCGGGCGTCGATCGCCGCCTACCGGCGGGCCTGGGACCTGCTGCCCGCCGACGCGCCGCCGCCGCTGCGGGCGGAAATCCTGCTCGGAGCGGCCTGGGGTGAGTCGGTGGCCGGTGACCCGGCGCGTACGACGGCGCTGCTGGCCGAGGTGGCCATGCTGGTGCCCGATCCTGATGACGCGACCGTGGCGCAGATGGGCGTCGCGGAACTGATGTCGCTGATCCGGCTGGGCCGGTTCACCGAGTGCGAGGCGGTGGCCGAGGCCCGCGGCGTGGCCGCGCGGCGGGCCGGCCGGTCGGATATGGCCTACGGGATCTGGATCCTGGCCGTATGTGCGCTCTGCGCGGCCGGCAACCTGAACGGGGCCCTGCGGGCGGCGGACGCTGCCGTCGCGGCGACCCGCGGCATGACGGTGATCGAGGTGCCCTGCCTGGCCGCCCGCGCGTTCGTGCTGTCCCGGCTCGGCCGTCACGACGAGGCGCTGTCGCAGGCCGGCGAGCAGCTGGCCAAGGCGGAACGGATGGACTCCCCGGCGGCCGCGGCCCTGGCCCGCCACGACGCTGGGCTGGTCTCGCTGGCGGCTGGCCGCTACGCCGAGGCGGCACAGCTCCTCGCCGACGCGCTAGCCGCAGGAGCGGAGGTGAGCCGGCCGGCCGCGCGGCTGGCCCGGGCCGAGGCGCTGGCGCGGTCTGGCCATCCGGACGAGGCGGCCACCGAGGTGCGCCGGGCCGCCACGGAGCCGGTGCGCGACGGCGACCAGCCGTGGGCGCTAGTGCCGCGGATGGCCCGCGTGCAGGGCCTGATCGCGCTGGCCCGCGGCGACCGTGCCCTGGCCCGCCGCCGGCTGGACGAGGCGGCGGCCGGCTGGCGGCGCCACATGCGGCCCGACGCCGGCGCGGAGTTCGTGGCTAACTTCGTCGACCTCGGCCGCCCGCCGGTCGTCGGGCTGGTCGAGCCGGAATGGGAACTGCGCCGGCTCACCGCCGAGCTGGCCGGGCTGGATGAGTTCACGGAGGTGCCGTGATGCCCGGGTTCACGCTGAGCGCCGGATGCCGGGCGCCCGTGGAGGAGGTGTGGAAGCTGCTGTTCGACCCGGCCCGGTTCCCGGACTGGTGGGCCGGCATCGAGACCGTGCGCAAAGATTCGCCCGGGGAGTTCACGCAATGGCCGACCGGGTACCCCGACTTCCCGATGCCGCAGAAACTGCGGGTCGACCAGGCCTACGAGCGGGTCACGATCTCCTGCCAGGTCTCCGACATCGACGTCGTCTGGCAGCTCGCCGAGGCCGGCACGGGCACCTCGATCACCGTGAACGTCAGCCTGCCCGCGCGCGAGGCCCACCGGCTCGACGGGCAGCACCAGGCCATCGCCGAATCGCTGCGCCGCCTCACCGCGCTCGCCGAGGCCGCATCCTGACCGGCCAAAGCCGCACCTAGCGCCAGGCAAGCACCATGTCGCCGGGCCCGCATGGCCATGGAGACGCGCTGGGTCCTCGCGGTTCCGTCTGGCACGTAGCTGATCGTGACCGGCGTATCCACCACGACCAGCCATACCTGGCCCGGAGGCAACTGCCGGGCGCCATCGCCGACGCGTGCAGATCAGGCTGTTCTGGGCTCCGGCCCTCCGTAGCCGCCGATGATGATAGAGCGCTCCTATTCGGCAGGGATGCGTGGTTTCGTCAATGAATACAGACATTGCCTCCATTACGGTATGTGACTGCTGATAATGGCGGCCGGGACAGCCGGATGGCCGGGGTCGGTAGCGGTGGTGGTTCGCCGCCGAGACGCGGGATGGCCCTGCGCTGCAGGGCGCCGCGCTTGTGCCAAGTCTGCGATGCCTGGATGCCGCACGTTCTGCGACTTGTCCTGATTCTCGTCAGGGTGTTCAGGACCGAGAACAGCCGCCACTGGCCGGGCAGCCCCTTCAGGGGTCGTATACCGCGGTCTTTGAACCCGATGCCGGAGCCGACCAGGTCTTTGACCGTACCCGGTAGTGAGCACCTCGGATGGTCCGGCGGCGGCTGCCAGCCGGGCGCCTACATGCACGGCCACGCCGACGAGCTTGTCGTTCAGGATCTCCCACGCGTCGGCGTGAACGCCGACGCGTACCTGGATTCCCAGCGGCTGTACGGCGTGAACGATCGACTGGGCGACGCGCAGCGCCCACGCTGGGCCGTCGAAGGCGGCCAGGAAGCCGTCGCCGGCGCTGTCGATCTCGCGGCCGCGGAACCGGGCCAGTTTCGTGGCGGATCAGCCGGTGGTGCTCGGACACGAGGTCCCGCCATCTGCAGTCACCGAGGCGGGTGGCGTGCTCGGTAGAGGTGACGATGTCGGTGAACAGCACCGTTGCAAGGACCCGGTCCGGCCTGACCGGTTCCCGGACGCCGGTGAGGAACTCGCGGATCTCGGCCACGATGTCGTCGCCATCGGTCCATGGGGCATGATCGGAGCCGGGCAATTCAACGTATTTGCCGTCGCGAACATGGCGGGCCAGGAAGCGGGCGTTTTCTACGTGGCACACGATTCCGCGACAGACACGACGGACTAGACGACACGCAACCCGCGCGGTTAATGTGTGTTTAGAGGAAGTATCCGCCGGCCCAGCGGCAGTGCTGGTCGCGCAGGATCACCGCCCGGCGGATCGCGGCGGGGATCTCAGTGCTGTGCCCGACGTCCAGCGGCAGGCTGGGCCCGGACAGGCGGGCGCCGAGCTGGCGGGTGCGCAGGAAGCTGGCCAGCCCGCCGGGGCCGGAGACCAGGTCGACGGCCTTGGCGATGATGGCGTGGCGGAGCATCTCCAGCGCCTGCGGCGCGGGCGGCCGCGGGGCGGGCTGGGGGGCCGGGTCCGGGTGCGGCGGTGATCCGCAGTGCGGGCCGTGGCCCGCGAACTGCAGGCACAGGCTCACCAGGTCATCCAGGGCGGCGGGGTCGACCTGGCCGGTGACGACCGGGATGAGCGTGGCGTCACAGGCCACCGCCCCGGCGGCCCTGCCGTCCAGCCAGGCGGCGCCGTCACTGCCGGTTTCCGAGGCGGCGGCGCGGCGGGCGGCCCACCGGACGGTCATCTCGCCGATCCACTGGTCCTGCAGGACCGACCCGTCATCCAGGGCGCGCAGCTCGGCCAGGGACACGTGCGCCCACACCTTGACCGGCTGGCCAGCCCGCTCCGGCAGGAGGCCGCTGGCGGCCAGGCGGCGCATCGCGTCTTCAAGCGCATCGTGGTAACGCTGCTCACGGTTCCGGGTGTCCTCGGCCCCCATCGGCGCGGACAGCGCCTCCAAGACGGCGGTGACGACGGCGGCGCAGTCGGGGGTCAGGTCACCACTGATGACGCCAGCGCCGGCGAACGTGGTCTCCACCCGAAGCCGGCGATCCTCGAACGCCGGCTCCTGATTGTCGTCGTTCTCGGAGAGGGAACGGGCGTAGATCTCGGCGGCCAGGCCGGCCAGGTCGTCCTTGCGGGCCCCGGCCCGGGCTGCGGCGACCAGGATGCCATCGGCGGTGGCGCGGCAGTGGGCCGGGAGCTTGTCGGTCCACTGACAGATGGTGCGGGCCATCGACTCCGACAGCACGGTGCCCTCGGCCAGCGCCGCTACCACCTGCGGGTGCGCGGTGTCGCAGCGAGTCCAGGCCAGATGGCCCCGGGCCGCGCCCTTGGTGATGCGGGTGCGGTGAATCAGCCAGGAGGTCGGGCTGTAGTCGGCGTCGGCAGAGTAACCCCGGCCGGCGGTGAAGGCGGCCAGGATCCGGGCCCGGGCGGCGGCGGCGATCGCGTCGCCCTGCTCCAGGGCCAGCAGGCACTCGGCCTGGGCCTGGGCGGCCATGGCGGTGGGATCGGTGGCGGCCAGGTGGCTCAGCCCGGTCAGGACCATCTTTATTGCATCGGCGGTGCTGGCCGGAGCCGGGACGGTGCTCATCTGAGACGTCACCTCCCTCGGGGTCACAGGACAGGCCGGTCATGTTATGATCTGTGTTCGATTTTAGCAGCACACACTGACATTTTCCGGGAACGACACGCGGGATTAGGGCATGTCGGGGGGAGAACTGTAGGCCAGAAGTGGTCGTGGCGGTGTAGCAGGCAGCGTCGAGGGATGCTTACTGGCCGGGTATAACGAATGTGTCGGCTGGTATCAGATCGCGGACCAGCCAGGTGATCAAAAGCCAGGAATCTCGGGCGGGACGGTCAGGGCGGCATGGCGGAGCAACCGGTTACTCGCTACGCCACTGGGAGCGGGGCACACATCGCTTACCAGGTCCTCGGCCATGGGCCGGCCATGGTGATCGTTCCCGGGTTCGCGTCGCACCTGGAGGTGGAGTGGGAGGACGGCGCCTGCCGCTCCTTCATCCGCCGTCTTGCGGCCTTCGCCACCGTGGTGCGCTTCGACAAACGCGGCACCGGATTGTCGGATCCGGTCCAGGAACTCCCCACCCTCCAGGAGCGCGATGCCGACCTGGCAGCGGTGATCGCTGCTGCCGGTGCGGACCGGCCGGTTCTGCTCGGATTCTCCGAAGGCGGGTCGATCGCCGTACGGTTCGCGGTCACCCATCATGAATCGGTTCGCGCCCTGATCCTGTACGGGGCGGCCGCGCACAGGCCGCCGCCGTGGGCTATGGAACAGCTGCGCAGGGCCGCTGCTGCCTGGGGAACCGGGGCGTCGATCGAGCTGTTCGCCCGCAGCCAGGCCGATGATCCCGGGGCGCGCAGGGAACAGGCTCGTTTCGAGCGCGCGTCCGCCAGTCCGGCCATGGCCCGGGCCCTGGTCCAGTCGCTGACGCTGGTCGATGTGGAAAGCCTGTTGCCGCGCATCAGGGTGCCGACCCTGGTCGTGCACCGCACGCAGGACGTGATCCCGGTCGAAGAGGGGCGGTTTCTGGCCAGCCACATCCCGTCCAGCCGGTTCAGGGAACTTGCCGGGGTGGACCACCGTCCCTGGGCGGGCGACTCCCAGGCCGTGATCAGCGAGATAGAGCGATTCCTGGTCTCGCTCGCACCTGCCTTGGCTGAGCCCTTCGGGCCGGCTCAACCCAGGCGCCGTCGTCCGGTAAGGCAGATGACCGGATGGGCAAGCCTTACCGGACGCGAGCACGCGGTTGCTGCCCTGGTGGCTGCGGGATGCTCGAACCCGGAGATCGCTCGTCGCCTCTACATCAGCCGTGAGACGGTGCAGACGCACCTCAAGCACATCTTCGGGAAGCTGGGCGTCGACTCGCGGACGGCCCTGGCGGCCCTGGCCGCCGACCATCTTGCGGCCAGAAATCCCTGATCTAAGGGATGCCGCCTTGTTCGGGGCGGCGCAGGATAACCGCATGACCGTGCCCGCGCTCTCCGGTACGGCCCCGGTCTCGGAGCCTGCCGCCCTGGACATCTCCGGCTGGATCGCCCACTGGGCGCAATGGACGCCCGGCAAGACGGCGCTCCGCTTCGAAGGCCGCTGCGTCAGCTACGCCGAGCTTGCGCGCGCCGTCCAACGGGCGGCGGCCTGGCTCGCCGCCAGCGGCGTCTCGCGTGGCGACCGCGTCGCCTACCTGGGGCCGAACTGCCCCGAGCTCCTGGAACTGCTCTTCGCCTGCGCCCGCACGGGCGCCATCTTCGTGCCGCTCAATACCCGTATGCCCGCTGCGGAGCTGCGCGTCTTCCTGGCGGCGACCCGGCCGCGGCTGGTGGTGGCCGAGACCGGCTTCCGGGATGTGGCCCTGGCCAGCGCGGGCCGGGACGGGCACGACCGGGTGGTGACGTTCGCCGGCGGAACCGACCCGGAGACCTGCGCCGATGGAGCGGAGCGGGTGCGGGCGGATCCGGGCCCTGATCTGGCGGCGCCGGTCCTGATCCTGTTCACCTCGAGAACCACCGGGCC
>Ga0210383_10006493_pt1 | contig 10207 bp, 6 predicted proteins | sample IncBWC14OmetaG_FD_160072 | JGI IMG/M metagenome (GOLD analysis project Ga0210383, IMG submission 160072) | Forest soil microbial communities from Barre Woods Harvard Forest LTER site, Petersham, Massachusetts, United States - Inc-BW-C-14-O ...
GATCCGCCTGGCCGACCACCTCCGCGAGATTCTCGGGCGTATCTGAGTCGGCGGCGAGCGGGGGCCTTCTGCGCGAGGTGGCTACTCGGCTGTCCGGGGCGCGACGCCAGTTCAGTCGGAAGCCGCCAGCACCAGCTCGGAGGACGGGGCGGGCTGGCTGGCGTTCCTTCGCGGCCTGGCGGCCCTGGGCTTTGCCAGCTGGACTCCAGTAGCAGCATCGGTTCGATCTCCGCGCGATGCCTGGTGGCTACGCGTCCCATTGCGGCAGCCTAAGCTGAGCCAGTCGATGTTTACCCACTGGCCGCCAGAGGCCTCTACCTCCGGGAAGGCGTCGCGAGCCTCGGTCATCAAGTCGGCCAGGAAAAGGAGCACCTTAGCTGGCCGGACGGCAGTTAGTTGCCCAGGTCCAACCACAGGGATATCGGTCCCAGGCATCCGTCGCCCCTGCTTGGTCGGCGAGATATCAACCACCGCGGGCAACAGCGCGCGATCTACCGCTGCGCAGCGAAGCAAGGCCACCGCCCGAGACGCGGCACCATAACGGTCCTCAGATCTGGTCCGCCCTCGCCAACCTCGTCATCACCCTATTCCGCATACACGGAGTAACCGGCTACACCGAGGAGACCCGCCTCTGCGCCCAGGACCCCCGCCGCGCACTCCGGCTACTGGGCATTACATGCCCCTCACCAGGCTAAACAACACGCAGGACTTTGACGAATCCCTGGTGCTGATACCCAAGCCGGGTACCGCGGAGAATCGCCGAAGGGACCATACACAGATAGCGCGGTCACATGCAACGAAGCATTTCAAGCCGGCCAGATCCACCGGATCCGGCCCGGGGGCAGACAGCTTCCGGCAATTCAATCCTTGTAGCCCGTCCGTCTACGGCTTCGACAGCAGGAAGTATGCATAGCGCTCGTCGAGGTCGTTCTCCGGCACAAGCGCTACGGCCTCGGGACGGAATCCGATGCCCGCCATGGCCGTCCAGAAATCTTCGATACGGTAGGTATTGCCTGCTATGTCCAAGCCGTAGCTGCGCCGCCGCGGCCGAGTGCGCCATGATCCGGTCGCATACTTGATCTGCACAAATGCCTGTCCGCCCTGCCCGAGCAGGTTGTAGGCGATGCGCATGAGGCGCAGTCCATATGCCTGTGTTGGGACGAGTTCCAGAACGTAGAGACACAGGAACAGGTCGCAGGGCCGGGGGATGTCCCGGGCTGCCTCCTCAGGGTGTGCGATGTTGGCCAGGACTTCAACGAAGGGAGTTGAGCCTGCCAGGGCCACTTGGCGCGTGCACTCATCGATGCTCTCGGCGTTGACGTCGACGACGATGAGCTCCTCAGCCAGCGGAGCGAAAGAAACGGCGTTCGCGCCCCCGCCGCATCCCCAGTCGACGATCCTCTTCAGGGGTGCGGGTTCACTGGCGGCCTGCCGGAGACGCTGGTATAGCCGCAGGTGCTCTTGGCCCATCGCTCCCCAGAGCTCGGTGTCGTCGAACTTACTCCCGCTACGCCAGTGCGAGTCGTTCTGCCAGCGGTCGTCGCACTCGCCGTCCCAGTACTGCGAGGCGTCGTGTGTCAGCCTGCTACTGGAATGAACGAGCCCGGCCTGACCGAGCGCGAAGTGGGCCCGGTTGCGGGCAGCGCCAGCGGCTCTGCGAAGTCGGGTCATGTTAGCTGCGGGCACCGGCTCATCCCCTCCGAACGAATTATCCTGCTCATAGGACCATCACTAGGCCGGCCCTGATACTGCCGGCTCTGTGGCTGTGCTGATCTGACGAGCTTGGCCAGAATGCAGTCGTTACGGTTCCAGGCAGAGCGGCGGCGCGCCGTGGGCCCGACCGGTCCTGCCGCAGGCGAGATGCAGGGGCGGGCCGGGGAAGCTGTCGGCGCCGGAATGGAGCCGTTCCTTCCGGACGATGACGCGCATCCCGGTCGGCCAGCGGACCTGAATGAGCAGGCCGGTGATGTCCGGCACCCAGACGCCGTCCCGGACCTCGCCGTCTCCGCCCTAGCCTCGGATCTCGCCTGGACTGCCCTTCTGGTCAGACACGGACCTTGTGCCCTGGCCGCGGCCGCGCCGTTACCGCCCCCTGTGGCGCGTTCGGCATGCCCGGCGGGGGGAACGGCTGGTCAGTGGTCCGGAAGAGCATGTCGTCGACCAAGCCCGCGGTGAGCAGTTCGCGAATCCTGCGCAAACGCACGTAGCGTGACGAGGTGAAGTTGTCGTAGGTGAGGCCATGCTCTGTATAGGCGCGGACTAGTTCTTCGATCCCCTCCCGCACGCTCCACCGCAGCTTCAGGTCAGGGAACGTCGTTTCGAGCTTGGCGAAATCCACACGGTAGTTGCGAAGGTCAGGCCCCGCACCATCAGCCATCGACACCGTCGACCCGGTCACGGCCTCGCGCACCATTTCCGCGATATCACGGACCTGTACGTTGTCCTGGCCGCGTCCGACGTTGAAGGCCTGATCGTGCACGAGCTCGCGGGGGGCCTCCAGCATGGCGAGGAACGCCCGGCTGATGTCCTCGATGTGGACGAGCGGCCGCCACGGCGTGCCGTCGCTTTCGAGGCGGACCTGCCCGGTGGTGAGCGCGACGGCGGTCAGGTTGTTCACCACGATGTCCAGGCGGAGCCGGGTTGAGGCGCCGAACGCGGTCGCGTTGCGAAGGTAAACAGGGCTGAAGTTGTCGTCGGCGAGCAGGGAGAGTTCGCGCTCTGCCGCTACCTTGGTCTCGCCGTAGGGCGTGACGGGGGACAGTTCGGCGTCCTCCGCCACGGCGCTCGACCCCGCGGCACCGTAAAGGCTGCAGGATGAGGAGAACAGGAAGCGCTCGATGCCTGCCTGCTTGGCGGCGCGTGCCAACTTAAGTGTCCCCTCGAGGTTCACCGAGTACGTCGCCGCGGGGTTGAGGTTGCCGAGCGGGTCGTTGGAGAGTGCAGCCAGGCAGAGCACTGCGTCGTATCCAGCGAGGTCCGCGGCCATGCCGTTCCGCATGTCGAGCGTCGCTCTTGTCCCTGCGTCCGGCAGCGCCGGCCCGAGGTCGCACCCTTCGTACAGACCGACATCCCATCCGTCCACCTCATGACCGGCGGCACGTAGAAAGGGCACAAGGACCGCTCCGATGTATCCGCGGTCGCCTGCGACGAGGACTCTCATGGACTACTCCCCGGGGTCGACGGTGCGGCGAGAGGCAGTGTGCCGCCTGATATACGAACCCCGGCGGGCGCGCCGCGATACATGGGGCGGTCCCTATTCGCTTAGACAGCATGCGGGCACGAGTGGCCGACAAGTCCCAGCGCGCCGTATCAGTACCGTCAGCCCGGCGCTCGTATGGGTGTGAATCGACGGGTATTGATCATTGTCCAGAACCTGCCGGTACCGTTCGACCGGCGTGTCTGGCTCGAATGCCAGGCCCTCGTGTCGGCGGGCTATCAGGTGGCCGTGGTATGCCCCAAGGGCAAGAGTGACCCATCATACGAGGCCATCAACACCGTAGAGCTGTACAAGTACCGGCCGTATGCGCCCGGTGGGAGCAAGCTAAGCTTTGTCACCGAGTACGCGTACTCGTTCTGCGCGACAGCCTGGCAGACGCTCAAGGCGCGCCGCAAAGGCCGGTTCGCGGTGCTGCAGGCGTGCAACCCACCGGACATCTTCTGGCCGCTGGCGCTCGTGCTTCGCCGGGCCGACCACACCAAGTTCGTGTTCGACCACCACGACCTGTGCCCCGAGCTCTTCCAGTCGCGCTTTCCTAACGGGCCGGAGCTGCCGTACCGGGGGCTGCGCGCGCTGGAGCGGCGAACGCACCGGACCGCGGACCACGTGATCTCCACGAACGAGTCCTACCGTGACATCGCTATCAAGCGAAGCGGGAAGCCGCCCGCGGCTGTCACAGTCGTCCGGACCGGCCCGGACCCGGTGACGCTCTGCCGCGGCCCGCAAGACCCGGACCTCCGCCGAGGCCGCCGCTACCTCGCCGCGTATCTCGGCGTGATGGGTCCGCAGGACGGAGTGGACATCCTGGTGCGGGCCGCCGACGTCGTGGTGCATGAGATGGGCCGCGAGGACATCGCCTTCACGCTCATCGGCTCCGGTGACTGCTATGACGAGGTGGTAGCCCTCCGAGACGAACTGCGATTGAACGGGCATGTCGAGTTCACCGGCCGGGCGCCTGACGAAGTGGTCAAGAAAGTCCTCTCCACGGCGGACATCGGTCTGTCCCCGGATCCGAAGAACCCGCTTAACGACGTCTCGACGATGAACAAGACGATGGAATACATGGCGTTCGCGCTTCCCGTCGTAGCTTTCGATCTGCATGAGACCCGGGTCAGCGCGGATGAAGCTGCGATCTATGTCCGGCCCAACGACGTAGGCGATTATGCGAAGGCGATTGTGAACCTGATCGATGATGAGGTACGGCGTGCCCGGCTCGGCAAGTTCGGCCGCGCGCGGGTCGAGCATGAGCTCGCCTGGCCCCATCAGGCACGTGCCTATCTAGGCGTGTACGACCGCCTGACCGGCAAGGCGGGCGGCTGAGCATGTGCGGAATCGCCGGGTGCTACCAGCAGGCCGACGGACGCAAGCTGACTGACGTGATGACGGACCGGATCGCGCACCGCGGCCCGGATGCGCGCGGGATCTGGAGCCACGAGGACGAGCGCGTCTCGCTGCACCTAGGCCACCGCCGCCTGTCGATCATCGACCTTTCCGCAGCCGCCGACCAGCCGCTGAGCAAGGGCAACCTGACACTCATTTACAACGGTGAGCTGTACAACTTCAAGGAGCTGCGGGCGCGACTGCAGGCCGATGGCGCGACCTTCGTCACATCCTCCGATACCGAGGTGGTGCTCGAGGCCTGGCGCCACTGGGGCCCGGCTGCACTGAACCGGTTCCGTGGCATGTTCGCGTTCGCGCTGGCCGACACGGCCACGGGCGAGCTAGTGCTGGCTCGCGACCCGCTGGGCATCAAGCCGCTTTTCTACACCGAACGCGGTGACGGCCTTGTGTTCGCATCGGAGCTGAAGGCGATCCTGTCGGCGCTGGGCACCGAACTGCGGGTCGATCCTGGTGCGCTCGTCGCGTCTGCGCTCTATTACTGGGTCCCGGAACAGCGCTGCGCGATCCAGGACGTTCGTAAGCTCCCGGCAGGCTCCTGGGCCCGGATCGCTCCCGGCGCCAAGCCCGAGGTGCGGTACTACTGGCGCATCCAGGACACGGCCGCGGAGGCGGCCGGCCGGCCAGCCGCGGATCTGACGGCCGTGATCCAGGAATCGGTCAAGGCGCACCTGGTGGCCGACGTTCCGGTGTCGAGCTTCCTGTCCGGCGGCCTCGACTCCAGCATCGTCACCGTCCTCGCTCACCGGGAGTCAATGGCGCTCGACGCGTACACGATCGCGTTCCGATCCGAGGACCAGAAGCTGGAGGCGATGCCGGACGACGCGGTTTATGCTCGCAAGGTCGCGGAGCGATTCGGCATCGACCTCCACGAGATCATGATTTCCCCGGACATCGTGAACCTGCTGCCGCGCATGGTGGACACCCTCGATGAGCCCATCGGCGACCCCGCGGCGATCAACACGATGCTGATGTGTGAGGCGGCCCGCGAGCGCGGGGTCAAAGTCATCCTGTCCGGGATGGGCGCCGACGAGCTGTTCGGCGGCTATCGCAAGCACCTGGCGTGCCTGATGGCAGGCCGCTACCACCGGCTGCCCGGCGCGGTCCGGGGTCCTGCCCGTGCTGCCGTGAACAGCCTTCCGGTGAGCATTGGCGATCGTGGCCTGCGGTACCCGCGCTGGGCCAAGCGGTTCATGACGTTCGCCGAGCTTCCCGAGGAGGCCAGGTTCCGCCGTAGCTATACGCTGTACGATCCCGAGGGCCTGGCGGCCCTTGTCGGACCTGACCTCGGCAGCCATGTGACAGACGTCATCGGTGAGCACGCCGCGATCTACAACGACAACGCGCTGGACGATGAGATCAACCGGATGTGCCTGGCCGATTCCCGGTTGTTCATGGTGGGGCTCAATCTTGCTTATACGGACCGGGCCAGCATGGCGGCCTCAGTGGAGGTGCGCGTCCCGTTCGTGGACAAGGCCGTCGCCCAGGCCGCGTTCACGATTCCCGGCATCGACAAGATCCGGGGCAAGGTACAGAAGGCCGCACTGAAGGACGTCGCTGAGCACTGGCTGCCCCGCGAAATCGTGCACCGGCCAAAGGCCTCCTTTGGCGCGCCGCTACGCGCCTGGGTCCGTAACGATCTCAGAGAAATGATCAGCGACGTCCTCATCAACGGCGAGCTAGTGCAGGCAGGGATGCTCCGCAAGCAAGCGCTGCTGCGCCTCGTCGCAGACGAGCAGGCGGGCCGCGAAGACCACGCCAAGCAGATCTGGCAGTTGCTGTCGATGGAGCTGTGGTACGGCCAGGTCAGGGCGGCCGGAGTAGCGGGGTAATGGGGGATCCGCGTGAAACAGATAGCTCAGAACTACAAATCTGGAGAACTGGCGGTGCTGGACGTGCCGGCTCCGGCATGCCGTCCCGGCGGCGTGCTCGTGCGGTCGCTATTCTCACTGATCTCGGCCGGTACCGAGCTGATGAAGGTCTCCGAGGCGAGCATGTCGATGGTGGGCATGGCACGGGCGCGGCCGGACCAGGTGCGCAAGGTCCTCGATCAGGTACAGCAGCAGGGCCTTGTCACCACCTATAAGAAGGTGCTGAACAAGCTCGACTCGTACACACCGCTTGGCTATTCACTGTGCGGAGTGGTAACCGAGGTGGGCCGCGGGGCCGATGTGTTCAGGGTTGGCCAGCTTGTCGCGTGCGCGGGGAACGACCAGGCCCTGCATGCCGAGTACAACTGGGTCCCGGTCAACCTGTGCGCGGCGGTGCCGCCTGGTGTACTGCCTGAACACGCCGCGTTCGCGACCGTGGCGTCGATCGCGATGCACGGGGTGCGGCGCGCTGAGGTGCAACTCGGCGAGACAGCGGCGGTGATCGGCCTTGGCCTGATCGGCCAGCTCGTAGTCCGCTTGCTTGCCGCGGCCGGCGTGCAGGCGATCGGGATCGACCCGGTTCCGGAGCGCTGCCGCCTTGCCGAGAAGGCCGGCGCCGTGGTCTGCGGGTCGCCGGACGAACTGGACAGCCTCCTCGCCGACCTCGTCAGGATTACCAGTGGCCGCGGCGCGGACCATGTGTTCCTGACCGCGGGGGGTTCGGCTAACGGGCCGGTAGAAGCGGCTGTCAAGGTGGCCAGGGACCGCGCCCGGATCGTCGACATCGGCAAGATGAAGCTGGACTTGCCGTGGAACGCCTACTACGAAAAGGAGCTCGACGTCCGGTTCTCCCGGTCCTATGGGCCCGGCCGGTATGACACCCGCTACGAGCTCGACGGCATCGACTACCCGGCGGGATACGTCCGGTGGACCGAGAAGCGGAACCTGGAGTCGTTCCTCGACCTGCTCGCCCGCAATGAGCTCGAGGTGGGGACGCTCATCGGCGCAGTGTTCCCGATGGCGGACGCGGCCAGGGCCTACGACGACCTCAAGACGGGCGCGCTTAAGGCGATCGGCGTGCTGCTCGAGTATCCAGTCCTGGCCGAGGGCGCCCCCCCGCCTGCGACGAGCACCGTGCTGCCCAGGGAGAAGCCACCGTCCGTCCCGAATAACGGAAGTGCAAGCAAGCCGCGGATAGAGATCGGTTCCGTCGGCGCGGGGAGCTACGCGTCGTCCATGCTGCTCCCGAATCTGGCCGGGCTCAGCACCGCTAGCCTGGCGCACGTCGCGACCACGAAGTCGCTATCGGCGGTCAACGCCCAGCGGAAGTTCGGATTCACCACGGCGTCCACGGATGCGGACTCGGTATTCGAGGACAGATCGCTGGACGCGATCTTCATCGTGACCAGACACGCCACGCACGCGAGGCTAGTGTGCCGAGCGCTGGAAACCGGGAAGGCCGTCTTTGTCGAGAAGCCGCTGGCGCTGACTCGCGAAGAGGCCGACCAGATCGCCGAGGTGGTCGAGAAGACCGGTAACGACCGCCTGATGGTCGGTTTCAACAGACGCTTCGCGCCGCTCCTTCGGGCGATGAAGAAGGATTTCGGCGCCGCCGCGGGCACCTCAGCGACCCGGTATCTGGTCAACGCCGGCCCGCTCGCCAAAGACAGCTGGTATCTGAACGAGGAGGCCGAGGGGTCGCGGTTCACCGGCGAGGGCGGTCATTTCATCGACACGCTGAGCTGGTGGGCGGACAGCCCAGCCGCGGAGGTCTTCGCGGTACGCGGTCCGGAGAAGGGAGACGTCCAGGCCACTCTCCGGTTCGCCAATGGCGCGGCCGGCACCATCGCCTACCTCACCGGAGGCAGTGTCCGTTATCCGAAGGAGACGATGGACGCCACTAGCGGCGGCCGCAGCGGCCGCCTCGACAACTTCCGGAGCGCTGCTGTCTGGACCGGGCGGGGCAAGAGCACCAGGAAGGCGCGGGGCGGTCAGGACAAGGGCCAGCGAACCGAGTTGGCGGAGTTTGTCGAGGCGGTCCGGACCGGTGCCTCGATGCCGATCAGCATCGACTCCCTGCTCGCGACCACCCGGGCCACCATCGCGGTGGGCGAAAGCCTGCTGAGCGGTCGTCCGGAGCGTGTCTTACCGTGACTGACGCCACCAAGCTCGGCTGGTACGCACGGCGGCTGGGCCGGATGTCGCCCGCCGAGATCGCCTGGCGTGCCCGTGAGCAGGCGATCCGGCGAGCGTGGGCGCGCCGTCAGGTGCGTCCGGGGCAGATCGCTGCTGCCGCCCTGCCGAAGGCGGCGGATCGGCGATTCACTGCGGTCTTGCCGGCGGACGCCGCGCAGCATGTTCCCGGGCAGGCCAGGGACAAGATCATCGCGGACGCGGACCGGCTGCTCAAGGGTGAATGGGAGCTGCTCGGCGTCGTCCGCACCGACATGGAGCAACCCGACTGGTTCCACGACCCGGTGACGGGCCGCCGATCCGTACCGGACATGTACGCGTTCCAGATCGACCAGCGTTCTGAGGAACAGACCGGCAACGTGAAGCAGGTCTGGGAACTCAACCGCCTCCAGCACCTGACGCTGCTGGCCACCGCCTGGTTCCTCACCCATGAAGACGGCTACGCGCAGCGCGTGGCGGATCAACTGCGGTCCTGGTGGCTGGAGAACCCTTTCCTTTCCGGCGTAAACTGGACGAGTGGCATAGAGATCGGCATCCGGCTGATCAACTTCGTCTGGATCCGGCGCCTGCTCGACGGCTGGCCCGGAGCGGCCGACCTTTTCGAGCACAGCGACCTCGCGCTGCGTCAAATCTACTGGCACCAGCAGTACCTCGCCACGTTCGAGAGCCGCGGATCGTCCGCGAACAATCACGTCATCGCCGAGGCGGCCGGGCAGCTCGCGGCTAGCTGCGCGTTTCCGTGGTTCACCGGAAGCGGCCGGTGGCGCGCCAGTTCCGCGCGGCTGTTCAAGCGCGAACTTGCCCACAGCACCTTTCCTTCGGGGATCAACCGCGAGATGGCCTCGGACTATCACGGTTTCGTGGCCGAGCTCGGTTTGTTCGCCGCGGTCGAGGCTGACGCCACAGGCGCACCGGTCAGTGCTGACACGTGGCGGCTGCTGTGCGCGATGACGGACAGCATGGCCGCCCTCGTCGACGAACGGATTCAGCCGCCCCGGCAGGGCGATTCCGACGAAGGGCGCGTGGTGCTCCTTGACGCCCCTGTGCACAATCGCTGGCCAACGCTGCTCTCACTCGGTGACGCGCTCTTCGGCCGGCTCGACTGGTGGCCGGTCACCGTACCCGGCGCGGGCAGTGCGCTGGTCAGGGCCCTGTTGGGCAGTAAACGCGAGATCCCCGATCGGCCCGGTCAGCGTCCGTCCCACTTCAAGGATGCCGGGATAACGATCCTCCGAACGGCGCGGGGCGACTCTCCCGAAATATGGTGCCGCTGCGACGGGGGACCACACGGCTTCCTCAGCATCGCCGCGCACGCGCACGCCGACGCCCTATCGGTGGAAGTCCGCCACGGAGGCGTGGACATCCTCGCTGACCCCGGCACCTACTGCTATCACAGTGAGCCTCAATGGCGTTCGTATTTCCGGTCGACGATCGCCCATAACACCATCGAATTCGCCGGGCGCAGCCAGTCCGTCGAGGGTGGGCCGTTCATGTGGCTGCGCCACGCGCGGACAAGGGAAATCCAGGC
>Ga0210383_10006494_pt1 | contig 10200 bp, 7 predicted proteins | sample IncBWC14OmetaG_FD_160072 | JGI IMG/M metagenome (GOLD analysis project Ga0210383, IMG submission 160072) | Forest soil microbial communities from Barre Woods Harvard Forest LTER site, Petersham, Massachusetts, United States - Inc-BW-C-14-O ...
AATCAACGGCGTTAGTTGCTGCTCCAACTTGACGCGCACAAAAAAGAGCCGTACGGCAACTGCGAGCAGGATGCCAATCACTCCGCATAATATCCACGCAGGAAAAAACGAGCCGAGAAGATTAAAAGACGGCACGCGAGAGCATCCTGCGACCAGTACCGTCGCTGCAGAGGAAGCCGCGGCCGCGGCTATCCTGATTTTGCGCCGGAGCGTCGCCGAATCTAATTCTCGTGTCACTTTACGGTCCCTTGGCATGATGGAGCAGGTCTCCCGTCTGAAAGGCTAATGCAGCGATCCCGGTCAACAATTGGGTGCGCGCGCTGACATCGGCGGTGCGCGCCGCGGCCAAAGTTCGCTGCGCCGAGACCACATCGATCTGACTGCGAACTCCGTAGTTATACGACTGCAACGCCGCATCATAAGACTCGCTTGCAGCAGCTAGAAGCGCGGCAGCGGCTTTCTGCTGACGAAGCGCCGTTCGGGCCGTGGAATAGGCTGACCAGACCTGATTCTCCACCTGATCGCGAAGGGCATCGACCTGCGCAGCGGCCTGCTTCTGATCTGCCTTCGCTTTGGCCAGCCGGTTCTCGCGCGCAAACCCATCAAAGACGTTCCAGGTCAGATTGAGTCTTGCGTCCCAGGTCTCCTGGGTTGGGGAATATACTCCCGGCCCTAGATTTTGTTGTGCGTAGATGCGGGCCAGGCCACCGTTGCCGTCGAAGCTCAGCATTGGCAAATAGGCGGTCTTCGCGGCCTTGACTTCGGCACCGGCTGCGCGAAGTTGCTCCACCTGCTGCATGAGGTCAGGACGCTGCGCGAGCGCACGGTCGATGGACGTCTCGACCGTGTCAGTGAGGTCTTGCGGGATCGTCAAACTCTGAATGGTCTCAACCTGGAACTTGCTGGTCGGCGAAATACCGAGAGCGTTTGCGAGGTCGCCGTGAGCGATCTCCGTCGCGCCGATCGCTGCCTGCAGATCATAGTCGGCTTGGGCAGTTGCACTGCGAGCTTCGAGTACGTCGGGCAACGTTGCCAGACCCTCTTGAAGGCGCGCTTCGGCGGCGTCCTGCACCGTCTGCGCATTCTTCAAATTAGCTTCCTGCGCGTCCTCCTGGCCCTTGCTGTTGAGCACCCTGTAGTAGGCTGCCATCACCTGAAAGATAATTTTGCGGTGAGTGTCGTTGAAGAGAAAGTTGGCCGCCAACAGATTACTTCGGCTGATGGCCACCTCCTGCAATCGCCTGCCGAAGTCGAAGATAACGTAATCGACGACCAGAACCGGAGAAAATGTCCCGCTGGTCTGGCGAAAGTATTCCGGATAGAAAAAAAGTTGGCTACGATTAGTATCTGCAAGCGCCACTGCAGCCAAAGTGGGATAGAGACTCGCCTTGGAGATTCCCAGATCTGCAGCGCGGGCTTTGGCGTTCTCCCATGCCACGCGAGTCTCGGGATTATTTCTTTCCGCGATGTCCACCAACTCAGCCAGGGTGTAGTTCTTCAATGAATCCGGCACAAATGTCGGTAAAGGTGGAGGCGGAACGCTAACCTGCTTGGTCGGTGGTCCATCCCATGGTCGCTCCGCAGCTGCCGGCGCTTGTTGACCATGAGAGATCAGCGGAGCCTGAAGTGCGATTAGAATCGTGAATAATCGCGCTGAGATCCTTATCATGTCTAAGCCGGAATGCCGCGATTTGATTGAACCGATCATTTACGATGCAATATCTGGCGCCACAACCAGAGTTGTCTTGCAAATGGAATCTAAAAAGACGTTCACTCTCATAACACCATTCTTTGCGAGCGCGGCCTGCCATTATAGAACGGTTGAGAATTGATACTGATTGGACCTGACGATTCGCATCGCGGGCAGGTGATTTTCTTCTCTAAATCGCTTCTAGAGTTCGATATCGCTTCCTCGCCCAACGTACCACACTTTCTGCATGGATGCGTATGTTCCAACATCGGCGCGCCTATATCAGTCGGCGATGAGTTCGAGCCGACTGGCATGAGCGGCTTTCCCCTGGCTCGGTGAAGGGGAAGCCGGATTCCGGCCACGTTTATACTGCCGTGGCGAAGAGCCCATGACCCTTTCAAATGCTGTGCTGAAGGCGCTCTCGGATTCGTAGCCGAGCGACCGGGAGATGATGGAGATGGGATCGCTGGAATTCACAAGCTTTTCTCCGGCCAGCAGCATGCGCCAGCGAGTCAGATACTCCATGGGTGACTCCCCGACCGTCTGTTTAAACTTCAGGGCAAAGGTCGATCGCGACATCCCGGCGCGCTCGAGAAGGGATCGGCGGGAGAGGTACCGGTCGTTGCCAAATCCCCCGAGGAGGCAGCCGAACATTTTGGCTGGCTCGGGCTCTTCGTGGGCGTGGATTGCCCCCTTCAAGCGTGCTAACTCAGCAACGGCTGGGCTGGCGCCCCACAGCACAGCCTAGGTTGATTGCCGATCTCGACTATATGTGCTATTTCGAAGCCTGAACAGACTCGTACTTGCGGTGTCTTTGCGCCGCATGCATCTAGGCCAATATCGCCCCTGAATACCGGATTACAGGGACTCAACCGGCCTGTAATCCCTTTAGAATTATCAACTGGCCGATCTCGGGATCCCCGCAGGGTCGAAACCAGCGGTTTCAAAGGGAAACAGATTGAACAGCATCCATCGAAAGGTGGAAGACAGGCGCCCCTCTCTCTCTTTAGTATTCAGGGTGCTCCTGCCATCTGTTTTGGTGCGCAAAATCGAGTTGAGGCAGTAGTGCCGATAAAGATGGACATCGAAGGTCGAATTCGCGTTGGAGGAATAGCCCTGGTCTTCGCCGCAGTCTTGGCGTGTGTGGCCATGTCTGTCCCACGGTCTGTCAAGGCCGGCACCGAGGCGGACGAGGCAGCAGCGGCGAGACACGAATATACGGAAAAGGTGGCAGCCAAATACAACTACCGGTATGGAAAGGAGTTTCCTTTCCTGCCGTCGAATGCGACCACAGACACCGGCGAATTTCTGGATCCCAAGGTGTTCCCGACGGCGGAGTATTGCGGTCATTGTCATCAGGAGAGCCACAAGCAATGGCGGGAGTCGGCTCACTCGAATGCTAACCGCGTCCCGTACTACCTGAAAAATGTCGCGTTGCTAAACGACTCAAAGGGAATTGAATTTTCGCGCCACTGCGAGGGCTGCCACGATCCGATTGCTCTTGTAGCGGGAGCCCTGACCCAGGCTGGGCCTAAGAAACGCCCCTACGACCAGGATGGTGTCACGTGCATGGTATGCCACTCCATTCAAAAGGTTGATACGCGGGGTACCGGCAGCTACGTCATGGGCGTGCCTGCCGTGCTGGTCGATGAAGACGGAAAGCCGATTACCCGTAAAGTCACCGATGGCGAGATTCTCGCCCATCTCGATCGTCACAGTAAGGCGGTGATGAAGGACTTCTATCGCACGTCGGAGTTCTGCTCGTCTTGTCACAAGGCGGCTTTGCCGCGAGCCTTGAATGACTACAAATGGCAGCGCGCCATTTTTCTTTACGATGAGTGGCAGAACTCCTCCTTCGCCAAGCAGTCGCCCCTGCCGTTCTATGTGAAGGATTCAGTTTCGACCTGCCAGACCTGCCATATGCAGCGCGAGGATCTGAAGCTGACCGACTCGGGTGCGAAAAAGGGTCAACTTGCTTCGCATCGATGGCTGGGAGCCAACACGGTCATCCCGAAGATATACGGCTTCGATGAGCAGGCAACGCGTATCGTGAAATTTCTTCAGGACAACGTGTTCAATGTCGACATCTTCGCGATTGAACATGGAGAAATGGCCGAGGGCGCCTCATCGAAGGGTCTCGTCGCTCCCTTAGGGCTCACCAGTTTCTCGATCGCGCCGGGCGAAACAATCACTACCAATGTCGTTATCCAGAACAAAGGTATTGCGCATAGCCATGTGCCTGAGCAACGCGATATGTACGAATCGTGGGTTGAGTTCACGGTCAAGGACGCCACTGGAAAGATTCTGCATCAGAGCGGTTTCATCAAGCCGAACGGTGATTTGGACGAACGCGCCCATAGCTTCACCAATCGTCTAATTAATGTGAGTGGTGGGTTGAATGACCTGCATCAGGTTTGGACAAACCGCGTAGTTGCCTACAACAACACGATCCAGTCCGGACGGTCGCAACTTATTCGTTATTCCTTCATCATGCCGCCGGCCAATGCCGGACCCGTGACGATCACCGCGACCGTCAAATATCGCCGATTCGATCAGCATTTCATGGACTTCGGCATGGGTAAGCACTATGAGCAACCCGTTGTCGACATGGTCTCGCAAACTCGTACGATTCAGGTGGGCGAGAATAAGCCAGTGACTCCGGGGCCGGTCGAAAACAAAGAATGGATGCGATGGAATAACTTCGGTATCGCTCTGCTCGACGGCCAACAATATGCCGCATCGGCGAGCGCTTTTGCACAGGTTGCCAAACTTCGTCCGGACTATGTTGACGCGTACACCAACCTTGCCATCGTTCAGATTCAATGGCAGCGGTATAACGACGCGCGTCCGAATCTCGAAAAGGCTCTGTCGCTTGCACCCGGTAATGCACGCGCTCTCTATTACCGCGCTCTTGTCGAACGCAACGCTGGCAATATGGAAATGGCGATCGCGGATTTGCAGGAGGTCGCGGCCAGTTTTCCGCGCTCTCGTGACGCGCATCGCGAGCTAGGATTTTCCTACTACCAGTTTCATAAATATGACCTCTCAAGAGTTGAATACGAAAAGGTTCAGGCCATCGATCCAGACGATTTGTCTGCGCACTACATCCTTTCCATCGTCTACCGGCGACTCGGCCTGATGGATCTGTCGAGGCAGCAGGCCGCGATATTCGCGGATCAGAAAGATGATCCCACCGCGAGTACATATGCCTACGAATTTCTCAGCAAACACCCGGAGATTGCCGACGAAGGTATTGTCTGGCACACCCATGAACTCGACATGCCACTAAAGTCTGGAAAAAACCCAACGAAAATCGTTGCCCCGGCAACTTCGTCGATGAGCGGTAACGATTTCTAGTGGCCTGACGTGCTTTCGTGGTGCAAAGAAGCGGTACACTACCCACAATCAGGCATTGGGGAGAGATTTACTTCTTGAGAGAAAGAAGAATCGTAGCGAGAACCTTTACTGCAGTCTGTTTTGCGCTTTTCGTTCTAGCTCTGACGTGTAGCTTGGTGCAGCCATCCGCTTCGGTAGTTCACGCTTATTCGAACGAAAGTAAGAAGTCGGGTGCAATGCTCTTTCACGAAAAGGGGTGCGAGCACTGCCATGGCGTGGGCGGTCGCGGAGGTGATCTCGGACCAGATCTGAGCACCGTCGGCAAGCGGCGAAACAAACAACAGATTGAGCATCAAATTCACGATGGCGGTGCTGCGATGCCTGCCTTCGCAGATGTGCTTCAGCCCGATGAAATTAAAGACCTGGTGGATTTCCTTCATGCTAAGCGCAAAGCCCCGAAGACGATCACTCCCGTCACGCCGGCGCCATCATCTACGACGAGCGATAGCGGGCGATGAATGAAACGGGTTCGGGGTACGATTTCTGAAACTATAACTTCGAGCCGGTACCTTCCACGATCGTGACTATCTTATCCACCTTGTCGATTGAGAACTTTTCTTTCGCTCCGCTCGGCCAGTGTACTTCGACCATCTCCACGACGGTCGCGTCGGCGAGGCCGAAGTGAAGGCGAGGATCGTGAGTGGAGGCGTAGCTTCCGCCGGAGACGACGTCACCTCGTTGCCGCTGACCGCCTGCAGTCAGGTAGACCGTCGCTCCGATGGCATCGCGCGGACTCTTAGGGCCTCCGACTAACTTGAGCTCGATCCAGTGGTGGGTGTCTGAGGAAACATTCCGCAGCAGGGCAGGGTGACCATCTAACACATTGATGACGACATCAAGCTTACCGTCGTTGAACAGATCTCCGACGGCCAACCCTCGACCAACGTAGAGATTTGCCAATGCGGTGCCTTCGACGGCAGGCATGAGGTCGAACTTCTTCCCGTCGATATTTCGGAAGAGCAATGGCCGCTGCGCCCAGGAGGTTCCCCAGTTGGCGTGGTCAACGGCCGGGTACACATGGCCGTTTGTCATCACGATGTCCTTCCAGCCGTCGTTGTCGAAATCCATCAGTGCCGTGCCCCAACCGAGAAACGGGACCGTCGGTTCAGCAATTCCCATTAGATAGCTGACGTCGGTGAAGTTGGCATTCCCGTCGTTTCGGTAGAGCGGATTGTAGTCGTCGGAAAACGTGGTGTTGTAGAAGTCCAGGAGACCATTATTCTGGTAATCTCCGTAGCCGATTCCCATCGACGCGGTTTCGCGACCATTCTCATTGAGCGCATAACCGGAGGCGTAGCTGGCATCTTCGAAAGTGCCATCCCCTTTATTGAGATAGAGGTAGTTCGGAGTTGAATCGTCGGCGACCAGTAGGTCCGGTTTGCCGTCGTCGTTGACATCAATGAAGAGCGAAGAGAGCCCATAATAGGCGTTCTTGTCAGCGACGCCGGCTTTTTCACTAACATCAGTGAAGGTTCCGTCGCCATTGTTGTGAAACAGGTGGTCCGGTTCGCCCTTCAAACCACGCGGGCCGCACATGACTTCTTCCCCGCGGAACTGGCACAGCGTGGACCCTTGGTTGCTGGACACCGGTTGATTAGCCAGATCGTAGTGAAGGTAGCCAGGGACGAAGAGATCGAGGCGCCCATCGCCGTCATAATCTCCCCAGGTGGCTCCCGTTGACCAATTGCCGAGCGTAACCCCAGCCTTTTCGGCGACGTCGGTAAATGTGCCGTTGTGATTGTTATGGTAGAGGCGATTTTTTCCGAAGTTGCTGACATAGATATCCGGCCAGCCGTCGTTGTCGTAATCGGCGATTGCCACGCCCACGCCCCACCTGTCGTTAGTCACACCCGCCTTCGCTGCCACATCGGTGAAGGTGCCATCGTGATTGTTGTGAAACAGTGCGGCCTTTGGCGCAGCTGCCTTGCCGCTCACGGCGTCGAAGGTCGAACCATTGACGAAATAAATATCGAGCCAGCCATCGTTGTCGTAGTCGATCAGGCCCACGCCCGAACCGTTCGTCTCGATGATAAAGCGCTTGTCTGGCGTGCCCATCGTGTGCTTCCAAACAGTCAAGCCCGCTTTCTGTGCGATGTCCTGAAAGATGACGGGACCAGTCTTGACGAAGCCCCCAGCGGTGATCGGCCGATGTTCACTGTCGAGAACCGCCGCGTGCGCTCCCCCAGTGTTGACTCCTCCCGACTGTGGCTGCGCGGCCTCACTCTGAGACGTCTTTTGTTGCGAGTCCGGAGATGGAGACCCCGCTCCCGTCGCCTGGGCAACGAGGAAGCGAGAACTCACGGCGCCGATGGCACATAGAAAAATGACATTGAACAGGCTGCGGGGCGTGCTGCAACGACTAGTCACAAACTGATCCTTACCGTAGTTCTTGATTTGCTAATTCGGAAACAAGAGCTTTGCATGGAGATTCCATCATGCCTGACGGCAGCCACCGTTTTACCATGCGGCTACGGTCACCCACATCCATCGAAAGGTCTACTCGGTCAATTTGTAGGGAAGGCTAAATCGCCCGATCTGAAGAATAGATTGATCTCCGGGGGGCCAGACGCGAAAGGACTCGATCCGAGTGCTTTGGGCCATTCGGTGGGCGGTGGCTGTACCGCGCTCAGCTCCGGTTGTAGCGTCGTAAAACTTGACCACTAGCCCGTCGTCGGTCCGTTGCCAGCCAAAGACGTAGTTGCCGGCGGCGAGAGAGATGTCGGCGATTGTGATGGGTGCCTGGACGATAAGATAGTGAGAGTACTTGCCATCAGCAGAGTAACCCGCAGTGATGAGCACCACTCCGGCAATGAACTTGCCTTGCGAGCTAACGATGCCGGAGGCGGTACGCATCTCGGTTTCGATGCGCTCTTTTTCGACGGGGGCCCGCGAGGGCACCACAGTCTTGAGTTCATCAGCGGTGGCGGTACGCCAAGTGGGTTTTGTCTGGGCGCCCAACGAAGAGGCGGCGAGCATCGAGCAAAGAAGAATTACGGACAGTTTCATGGAAAGTAGCCTCATTTCAGGTGAACAAGACCGCGCTGAATGGCAACAGTCGCGGCATTTGTGCGATCGCTCACGCCAAGTTTGCTGAGCAGATTATTGACATGGGTCTTGACCGTCGCTTCGGAGATCGTCAAATCGGAGGCGATCTCCTTGTTCGCGCGACCGGCAACGATGCGTTCCAGAACGGCAAGTTCGCGAGCCGTAAGATCCTGTGTTCCCATTCTTTCGGCGAGTTTTTCGGCGATAGCCGGGGAAATGCTCGTTTTACCAGCGTGAACAAGACGGATGGTGTTGAGCAAATCGTCAATGGTCATTCCTTTGAGAAGATATGCCTTCGCACCCGCCTGAAGCGAACGAAAGATATCCTCGTCGCCATCGAATGTCGTCAGGACGATAAAACGGGCCACCGGAGACTCTGCGCGAATCCGACTGATCGCCGCCACTCCGCCCAGCTTGGGAAGTTGCAGGTCCATGAGCGTAATATCCGGCATCAGGCTGCGATGTAGTTCCACTGCCTGGAGGCCATCGCTCGCTTCGCCTACGACTTCGATCCCGGGCATGACCTTGAGGAGCGCAATGAGTCCTTGGCGAACCACATGATGGTCATCTACCACAAGGATCCTGATTCGATCTGACATCCTCTATCCCCTTCCGTTGAGTAGCGGAACACGCAGCGAGACGGTGGTACCGCTCGTCGGAGAGCTATCTACGTTGAACGCTCCGCCAATCTGAACGGCACGTTCTCGCATTCCCTGAAGCCCAAAGTGTCCTCTTTCTGGCAGTGTCGTGTCAGTGGTTTGGAACCCGGTGCCGTTGTCGGAAATGGTCAATATGAGCTCGTCTGGATGATAGCGCAAGTTGAGTTCGGCGCGGGTCGCTTTGGAATGGCGGACAACATTAGCAACCGCCTCCTGGGCGACGCGCAGCACTTCATTTTCAATGGAAGGCGCGAGAGCCCGATACGCTCCACCAATCTGAGGGTCGATTGCAATGTGGCCGGAGGAACTCCTTTCAGCGAGTTGTGTGAGCCGATCGGGAAGGGTCGCCTGCGCGCTTCCCGTCCGGAGGTCCCATATGCTGCGTCGCGCATCGGCAAGTCCCTCCCGTACCAGGTCTCGCGTGCGATCCACCTGTTGGCTCGCCTCGTGGACGTGAGACTGCGCGAGCAGATGCGCGGTCAGTTCGAGCTGCGTCGAGACGCCAACGAACCCTTGTGCCAGCGTATCGTGAATCTCGCGCGCGATTCGATTACGCTCTGCAAGAATCGCATCGAATTCAGAACGAAGGACGCGAACACGTATTCTGTACGCCGCAAAGGCTAGACCAGATAGCAGAATCGTAAGAATGCCCAGAAACCACATTGTCCGATAGAACGGAGGCTTCACGACAAAGGAAAACTCTGCGCCTTTTTCGTTCCACACGCCATTTTCGTTGGCAGCTTGAACGTGAAAGCGATAGTGCCGCGGGGGAAGATTGGTGTAGTAGGCGTTGCGCCGCGAGCCAGCCTCCGTCCACTGCTTGTCGAACCCTTCCAAAATATAGCGGTAACGAATCCTGGAAGGTGCAGTGTAGCTGAGAGCGGCGTATTCAAAGGCGTAGCGCACATGCCCGGGAGGGATAGTGCCCTCCGTATCGGTCATCTTCCAATTGGTATCGTCGACCGTGAATTGTTCAATGACGACGGGCGGCGGAGTCTGGTTTTCAGACAGGTTGGCAGGGTCAACGATTGCGACTCCCTTACGCGTAGCAAACCAGAGCTCTCCGTCGGCGGCTCTCCACGCGCCCGGGTGTCCGGTGGAATAAGTATCGTCCGTCGACATGCCGTCGGATGAGCCATAGGACGTCATGTGTGGGGCGCAAGCCGCCGTTGCTTCGCAAGCAATCAGCTCGGCCGCCAGCACTCGCGTAACGCCTCGATTGGAGGCGAGCCACAGGTAGCCGCGTGCGTCTTCAATGATCGTGTCGATCTCGCTCGGGAGATTAGGCGCTCGTACGGGAAGGAACCCGTCGGCCGAGGACCGGCTGAGTCCGCCATTTTTCGTTCCGACCCACAGAGTATGGCTCTCGTCTTCGAGGAGTGACGTGATGACGTCGCCGGAGAGACCACG
>Ga0210383_10006495_pt1 | contig 10198 bp, 9 predicted proteins | sample IncBWC14OmetaG_FD_160072 | JGI IMG/M metagenome (GOLD analysis project Ga0210383, IMG submission 160072) | Forest soil microbial communities from Barre Woods Harvard Forest LTER site, Petersham, Massachusetts, United States - Inc-BW-C-14-O ...
AGACGGCCGGGCAGCTGACCTCGGGGATGACGGTGACCGACTTCGAGGCACCCGGTTTCGGGGAACAGGTCGACGGGGGCAACGCCCGGGTGGCGATGTCCATCGACGTCGGCGGCTTCTGGGAGCTGACCCTCGGCACCTACCAGCGGGTGGCCGCCGCCATGGCGCGCTGAGGCAGTCCGGCCGGCAATAAGCAAATTCGCGGATCACTCTCAGCCTGCGTACAGCTTGAACCGGGCGATCCCCAAGACCCAGAATCCACTCTTACTGGCATGACCAACATGTATGGCACCCCGGCCGGGCCTTCGGACGGTCCCGGCCCGGAGGGCCTACCCGATCCTTACCCGCAGTACCCTCCCGCGCAGCCCTCTCCCGCGCCGGGCCGCAAGAAGCGGATGCTTCGCTGGGGAACCGGCATCACCCTGGCCGGCTTCCTCGCGGGCGGCGGGATCGCCCTGGCTGTCACCGGCGGCTCGAACCCGGCCGTGGCCAGCCCGGCTGCTTCGGGGGTTTTGGGGTCCAGCCAGGCCGAGGGCACGACACTGAACTCCGAACTCAACACCGCGAGCAGCACCCCGGCCGCCGTGTCGGTGCCGCGTATCAGGCGGGCGCTGGCGCGGCTGCGTGCCCTGGGCGGCGTGGACGGTGAATTCACCTTCCACAACAGCACGGGCTACCACACGCTCGCCTTCGAGCGCGGCACGGTCCAGTCGGTGAGCGGGAGCCAGGTGGTGGTCCGCGCGCCAGACGGCACGACCTGGACCTGGCTGATCGTGAGCGACACGGTGGTCCGGCAGAACGGCAGCAAGACCACCACCAGCGCGCTGGCCACCGGCCAGACCGTGTTCGCCGGCGGTCCGGTCGTCGGCGGGGCTAAGGATGCCCGGCTGATCGTGATCAGGCCGGGCTCGGGCTCAGGGTCTAGCTCCTCCAGTCCGGTATCTGGGCCATCAGGTACGTCGGTGAGCTAGGCGCCCGGACATGCCGCGGCGCGCCCCGGGGCGGCGGGCGCGCCGCGGCATGCTACGCACTCCTATCCTGCTTCTATGCTGGAGGATGAAACGTGAGATGCCATGGCAGACGGTGACCGTATCCCCAAGGTGCTCGTCGTAGACGACGAGCCGAACATCCGTGAGCTCGTCGAGGTGGCGCTGAAGTTCCACGGCTGCGCCGTCGCGGTCAGCGCCAGCGGCAAGGACGCGCTGCACCAGGCCGAAGCCTACGAGCCGGACCTGATGATCCTCGACGTCATGCTGCCCGACATGGACGGCTTCGAGATCTGCCGCACGCTGCGCGCGGACGGCAACGACGTCCCGGTCATCTTCTTGACCGCGCGGGACACCACGTCTGACACCATCCGGGGGCTGACGCTCGGCGGCGACGACTACGTCACCAAGCCGTTCTCGGTCGAGGCGCTGGTGGCCCGGGTCCGGGCGGTCCTGCGCCGGACCACCCGCGCGCCCGGCGGCGAGGCCCAGCCGGGCGGTACCGACGCGCTGCTGCGGGTGAGCGACCTGGAGCTGGACGAGGAGCACTGGATCGTGCGCCGGGCCGGGACCCCGGTGGAACTGTCGCCGACGGAGTTCCGGCTGCTCGCCTACCTGATGCGCAACCAGGGGCGGATGCTCACCCGGCAGCAGCTGCTGGAGAACGTTTGGGGCTGGGAGTTCGCCGGCCAGTCCCAGGTGGTGGAGACCTACGTGAGCTACCTGCGGCGTAAGCTCGATCCGCTTGGCCCGCCGCTGATCCACACCCAGCGCGGTGTCGGGTACAGCCTGCGCGTGCCGCCGGAAGCGGAGCGCGTGAGCAGATGAGGTACACCCGGCGGCAGCCGACCGGGCGCGGCAGGCTCTCGCTGCGGTCGCGGTTGCTGGCCGGGCTCATCACCATCACCGCCCTGTTCCTCATCGTCATGGGCGTCGTCACCACGGTGGTCCTGGGCAATATCGAGCAGAATCAGTTCAATACCGACCTCGGGCTGACGCTCAAGGAGAGCGTGTCCGAGATCGCGAACCTGCAGAACGGGTACGCGGCGGCCTACATCAACGTGGCCTCGAGGCGTGCCGCGATCTTGTCCGGGCCGCCGGACACCGCCGGCGACCTGGAGGGTCTGCTGAACAGCCTGATCGCCAGCCGGCAGGCGACGGCGTATTTCGTGCAGAATCCGGCCCAGACGCTGTTCACCATCTCCCAGTCCGGCGAGCCGACCCTGACCGCGATCTGGCGGAGGATCTACGTCGGGCCCGCCAGCAAGGACAATCTGCTGCCGGCCGGGGAGAACATCCTGCTGGTGGCCCGCCCGGACAACGCGGTCGGTAATCAGGTCCGCCTGCTGATCGTGGCCGAGGTGATCACCGGGGCGATCCTGATCGCGCTGCTCGCGCTGGGCGGCCGCTGGCTGATCAGCCGCGGCCTCGCGCCGCTGGACCGGATGGCGAGCACCGCCGACATGATCACCAGCCGGGGCGACCTGACCGCCCGGATGCCCGATCCCGGTGACCACGCGGAGGCCGGCCGGCTGGCCGCGGCCATCAACACCATGCTGGACCGGATCCAGCATGCGTTCGGCGCCCGGTGGGCTTCTGAGCAGAAGGTCCGGCAGTTCGCCGCGGACGCCTCGCACGAGCTGCGCACGCCGCTGACCACCATCCGGGGGTACGCCGAGCTGTACCGGCAGGGCGCCCTGGGCCCGGAACGGCTGCCGAAGGCGATGCGCCGCATCGAGCAGGAGGCGGACCGGATGTCGAGCCTCGTGGCCGAGCTGCTCGAGCTGGCCCGGCTGGACCGCAACTCCTCCCTTGACCTGACCGATACCGACATGGCCGAACTGGTCAGGGATGCGGTAGCTGACGCCAAGGCCGTCGAGCCGGCCCGGCCGGTCAGCGCCACCACGCCGCCGCGGCTGATCGTGGTGGCGGACGAGCCGCGGATCCGCCAGGTACTCGCCAACCTGCTCGGCAACGTGCGCGAGCACACCACGTCCGAAACCCCAGTGGCCGTCCGGCTGGCCCGGGCGGGTCAGGGCGCGCTGCTCGAGGTGACCGACGCGGGCCAGGGCATGAGCGAGGAGGCGGCGGCTCGCGCGTTCGACCGCTTCTACCGCGGCGGACACAACGGGAACGGCCATGGCAGCGGCTTGGGCCTGTCCATCGTGCAGGCGATCGCCACCGCGCACGGCGGCCACGCCATGCTCAAGTCCTCGGCCGGGGCGGGCACCAGCGTGCAGATCTGGATCCCGTTCCATCCTCCGAGTCAGCCCGGCGCCGGCGCCGAGGACTCCGAGCGCCGGCCCGGCCCGGACGTCTCGTACAACTGAGCCATCCAGTCCCGTGTTATTTATCCCGTAACTGTCTTTTGTCCTTTTCTCTACTATCTGGTTATATCTTTCCGACTCGCCGCCATACGGCGGCGAACTACGGTTAGGCCCATGCAGGACCGGGAGCTGGTCGCGGCCATCGTCAACGGTGACCCGGACGGGCTCGCCGAGGCGTATGACCGTTACGCGGCGCCGCTGTACGCCTACTGCCGGTCCATGCTGCCCGACCCGCATCCGGCGGGTGAGGCCGCCGATGCCGTGGCGGACACCTTCACCATTGCCACCGCCAAGCTCCAGGGGCTCCGCGATCCGGACCAGCTCGGCTCCTGGCTGCACGCGGTCGCACGGAACGAATGCGTGCGCCGGCTCGGGACCGTCGAGCTCGCGGCCGACGGCGCCCGGCTCCCATCAGCCGATGCCGCTCGGCTGGCCTCGGAGGGCGCCCTGCCGCAGGTCAGTCCGCCCGACAGCCTGCGCGAGCGGGTGCTGGACGCCGGGGCGGACAACACGCCGACCGGACGCGCCGACCGGATGAGCGTGACGCATCGCGCGGGCGCGTTCGGCCGGACGGGATTTCCGAAGCCGATCATCGCGTCCGGGCCGCGGTGGTGGCACGAGGTCCGGCGGCGTCCGCGCGCGGCGGCCGGGGTGGCGGCCGTGGCCGTCGCGGTCGTGGCGGGCGGGACCACCGTGCTGCTGATCGCGGGCGGCACGCACCGGGCCCAGGCCTCGACCGTCGCTCTGGGCGGAGGCAACTTCGGTACGTCCGCCGCGCCGATCGCGGCGTCGAGCCAGGCGGGCAGGCCATCCTCGCCGAGCCGCAGGCCCACGTCCGCATCGGCATCGCCGAGCACGGCGACGTCCCCGGCGGACCGGCTTACGGCGGCCCAGAGTACGTCGCCCGGCGCCCCGCGGTCATCCGCGCCGACCCGGTCCTCACCGCCGCCGTCCCCGTCACCGTCGCCCTCGCCATCCCCCTCGTCGTCGCCTCCGCCGACCCCGGGCACCCTGCAGGTGACTCCGAGCGAGCTGGCGCTGTCCGCGGTCAAGGGCAAGCCGGCCAGCGGGATGTTCCTCGTCAAAGCGGTGGGCGGCCCGGTCCACTTCGTCATCACGAGCCATAACGCCAAGGTCACCGTGTCGCCGTCGTCCGGGTCGCTAGGCGCCGCCGGGTCCTGGATCACGGTCACCGTGACGGTGCGGAGCGATGTCGCACTCAGCGCGCGTCTTACCGTTAACCCGGGGAACCTGGTCGTCACCGTGCTGTTCAGCATCAAGGCGTAAGCCGGGACAAGAACGCGTCGAGTTCGGCCCGGGACGGGGACTCCGCGGGCCCGGCGCGGGTGACGGCCAGCGCGGCGGCCGCGTTGGCGCGGCTCGCCGCGGCGGCCGGCAGCAGCCCGGTGGCCAGCCCGGCTAGAAACACCCCGGCGTGCGCGTCGCCTGCTCCGGTGGTGTCCACGGCGACCACGGCGGGCGCGGGGATGAGGTCGAGCGAGACCGCGCCGGGACCGGGGGCCGCGTCCCGGCCGGCCGCTACGCCGGGACCGGGCGCGCGCAGGGCTAGGACACAGCCGGACCGGCCGGTCCGGACGATCACGCCGGCCCAGCCGGTGCGCGCGATCAGCAGGCGGGCCGCTTCGGCCGGGTCCGCGGCCCCGGTGAGCAGGGCGGCCTCACGCTGATTGGAGCTCCACCAGTCGCAGCGGCTCAGCACCGGGCCGAGCACCGCCGCCGGGATGTCCGCGATGAGCGGCCCCGGGTCCACGAACAGCAGCACCTCGGCGGGCAGCGCGGCGGCCCAGGCCCCGAGGATGGCCCCGGATTCCGACGCGACCAGCCCGTACCCGGACACGTAGACGGCGTCCCCGGGCCCGGCCGGGATCGCGTCCCACGCGCCGGGCTGGCGGAGCGTCTCGGCGCCCAGGCTGGTGACGAAGGTACGCTCACCGCCGTCCTCGACCAGGGCCACGTCGAAGCCGGTGTCGGCGTCCGGGTCGGGCGGCCGCAGGACCGCGATGCCCTCGGCGGCCAGCGCCGCGCGGACCTTGTCGCCCCACGGCCCGGTACCGTGGCCGCCCGCGTAGACGACCGGCAGGCCCTGCCGGGCGGCGGCGGCCATGATGTTGAACCCGCCGCCCACCTGGACGGACGAGGATCGAGCGAGCATGTCGCCGCCGCGTTCGGGGAGCGCGGGGACCCACATCAGCAGGTCGACGAGCGCCTCGCCCGCGAACACAAGGCGCCTCACTGACGATCCTGAGCGGCGGAGCGCAGTGCGTAAAGATCATCGGCCAGCGCGGCTAGGCCGAGGCCGTGTGCGTCGACGACAGCGAGCGCCTGGGGCGGGAAGGCATCGACGCCATGGCAGGCCCCGGCCACCGCGCCCGCGATGGCCGCGATCGTGTCACCGTCGCCGCCCAGCGAGGCGGCCAGCAGGCCGGCCTGCCACGGATCATCGGGGACCGCGGCCAGCACCGCGAACGCGGCCGGCACCGACTCCTGGGTCGCCAGGCTGGTACCGACCAGCGTGTAGATCAGTTCGGCGGCCTCCTCCTGGTCCCGGCCGGCGACCAGGCCGGTCGCCCACTGGATGCGGGCGGCGACGTCGGCGCCGGCCACCCAGTGCCCGCGGCCGGCGGCGATCCGGGCGGCGGCCACCGCGATCCTGGTGGCCGCGGCGATCGAGGCGCCCGATACGCCCGCGCTCACCGCGGCGGCCACCGCGGCGGCGCCGGCTAGCGCGAGGCCCGTGTTGTGCGTGACCATGCTGACCGCCACCACCTGGTCGACCAGGACCGACAAGCTGGATGGGGTGGCGAGACCGGAAGAGGCTCGGGGGTCCAAGAGGTTCAGCGGGACCGCGACGGCGAGCGGGGGGATGCGCATGGCGGCACCGTTGGTGGCGCCGGAGGCGCCCGCCTCCTCCGGGGGCGTGCCCGCGAGGACGGCGGCGACCGCGCGCTTGGTGGAGGGGCCGAGCAGGTCCAGCGAGCCGCGCGCGGCCATGTCCCGCTCCCAGCTGACCAGGGCCTCGGCCAGCTCGCGCGGGTTCACCGTACCGTTTCGGACGACCAGCAGCCTGCCTAGCAGCACGGCCTGCTCAGTGTCGTCGGTGATCGCGCCCGCCGGCAGGCCGGCCGCAATCGGGTGCCCCGGGGGCGCGGGCTCGAAGCCGCGCAGGCGCCCGCCCCAGCGCGCGCGGATTTCGTCGCGCGAGAGCAACTGGGTGGGCATGCCCAGCGCGTCGCCGATCGCCAGCCCGTACAGGGCGCCACGGGCGCGGGAGCGGGCTTCGCGGGCGGGGGTCGCTGTATCTCGCATCGCGCCTAATAATCAGGGCTGACGGCAGGTGACCGCAACCACGACGCGACGAGGGGGCGCAGGCGTGCTGCCTGCGCCCCCTCGGTTCTAGGGGTTAGAGCCGACTACGCCGTTACGCCCACCAGCCCCGCGGGATGATGGTGACGTAAGCGGCGGAGTAGCTCGCCGAGCGCTGGAAGAACGGGAAGCCGCCGAACGAGGATGCCGAGCCGACGACCCTGACCGTGAACCGGTACCCGTGGTGCCAGCCCCACAGGTTAAGGCCGGTCCTGGCGGTGAAGACGACGGTCAGCTCCTTGGTCTGACCAGCGTTCAGCGTGCCGAGGTTCTGCTGCGCAGTGTTGCCGACGATCCGGCAGCCGAAGTTGAAGTTGAAGAAGAAACCGCAGTAGTTCGCCCGCAGCTGCGACGGCAGGGCGATCTGCGCGGTGACGCCCGGCGCAGAGCTGAAGCCCCTGTTGGTGACGTACAGCGTGCAGCTGCCGCGCTGGCCGGTGTACACCTTGGACGTGCAGCTCAGGAACGTGCGGAGGTTGGCACCGAAATGCTTGATGTAAACCGTGTACGGGCCGGCGGTCGCCGATCCGAGGCCGTTCGTCGCGGTCACCGAGTAGGTGAACGAGCCGCCGAAGTTCGGGACGGTACCCGAGACCGTTCCGGTGAACGGATTGATGCGCAGCCAGGGGAAGCCCCCACTCAGCGAGTAGCGGATTCCGGGCGAACCCACGGCGCGGAATGTGTAGCTGTAGAACTGGCCGCTCGTCGCGGTCAGCGACGGGTTGTCCGCCACGAATACCGGAGCTCTGCCGATCTTCACCGTGGTGGGCGGGCTGCTGGCCGACGAGTTGAAGGTGTTCATCACACCTGCATAGGAAGCTGTCAGCGAGTAGATCCCGTCCGGCAAGTTGTAGATGTTGCAGCTACCGGTGCCCGTCGAAGTCAACGTGACCGAGCAGCCGCCCCCGGCGCCGGAGACCTGAACGGACCCAGTGGGCGTGCCGTTGCTGGTGTTGGCGGGTGTCACCGACACCGCGACGTTAAGCGTCGTCCCGTGGAATGTCGGCGTCAGCGTTGTGCCCGTGATCGCGGTTGTCGTATTAACCGCGGTAGTGGCGTAAGCCGCAGCGGGCGTCAGCAAGACTCCCCCGGCTAGGCCCCCAATCAGTATCACCCCCGCCGCTATGCCCGCCGAACGACGGCATGCGGCCTCAAGCAGATTGTGCATGTACAGGCCTTTCCCACCCGTTGACTCGAGTCCCAGCTCGACTTAACTGTTAAATGCGTACCGACCCCGCCGAGTTGCAGGATTTGGTAACATTTCGGCAAAAATTGTTCGGAGCAGTTGCATGCTAGGACGCCTCGGGTCACAACCGGATGCGGAATGCGTGTGAGTTTTAGGTGAATCTCACCTCGCCGCGCATTCGGGCACACGGAAAAGCGAGTCTAAGATCACGAAGGCGCCGGGTACAAAACCTACTAAATGCGTAGAATTCCTCACAAAACTTGGCTACCGTACATCTCGCCCAGGGGGTCGGCGAGGAGTTCCAGGCGGGCGCCGTCGGGGTCGCGGAAGTACAGCGAGACGCCACTCTCTTCCTGGTAGGGGATCTCGGCCCGGTCCAGGTTGGCGCGCAGGTGGGCCCACTTCTCGGGCGTGACCGAGATGGCCAGGTGGTGCAGGCCGCCCAGGACTTCCGCGTAGGGCCCCAGGTCGAGGCCGGGGAAGTCGAAAAAGGCGACCAGGTTGCCATTACCCACGTCGAAGAAGAAGTGGTTGGACCCCTCGTAGTCCCGGTTCTCGATGATCTCGGTCAGCGGGAATTCCAGGACCCCCTGGTAGAACCGGATGGTCCGCTCGACGTCCGAGCTGAGCAGCGCGGTGTGGTGGATCCCGCGCGCGCTGCTCGGCGGCCGGTCGGCGTTGATATAGGTGTCGTGCAACCGCGCACGTTCGGCCTCGATAGCCGCGAGGTCCATAGGCCCCCATCTCCCTTCGCTAACAGCGCTCGCAATTCGACGCTGATGTTGCCGCGGGTGGCCCGCGAATACGGGCACCGCTGGTGCGCCGCCTCGGCCAGTTCCCGCGTCGCGGCCTGGTCCAGGCTCGGGACGCTGATCACGAGCGTGACCACCAGCCCGTACATGTCGTCCTCCGGCCCGACGCCCACCTGGGCGGTCACGGTGGAATGGGAGGCGTCCACACCCGCCTGGCGGGCCAGGCCCCGCAGCGCGCTGTGGAAACAGGCCGCGTAGCCGGCCGCGAACAGCTGTTCCGGGTTGGTTCCGGGGCCACCGGGGCCGTCCAGTTCGGGCGGCACCGAGAGATCGAGATCGAGACGGTGGTCCGAGGACAGGACATGGCCGGCGCGGCCATCCCCCGTGGATATGACCTCCGCGGTGTACAGGACCTGATCGGGCATGGCCAAAACCTTATCGATCGTGATTAAGCGATACCAGCAAGGACGGCATCCCCGGCGGCGGGCCGTCGGCGATCAGCCTGCTCAGCGCGGCGGTGTCGAGGTGATCGGCGACCAGGTCGCCCAGGACGTCCAGCCGGGCCTGCCGCAGCGCGGCGAAGTCGGTACCGGGCGCGGGCGTGAAGTCCCGGCCCGCCTGCGCCGCCACTTCGGCCAGGAACGCGCGGCGGAACTCGTCGTTCTCCAGCACGCCGTGCCAACTCGTCCCCCACACCGCACCGCGACGGCAGCCATCCAGGAACGGCTCGGTACCGTAGCCCGCCGGGTCGGTGACCTCGGCGATCCCGTGGTGGATCTCGTACCCGGCCACCGGCGCGCCCAGCGCGCGGCCCGCGGGCCGGCCCAGCCGCTTGGCCGGCCCGAACACGACCCGTACCGGCAGCAGCCCGAGCCCGTCGAGGAGACCCTGGCCCGATTCCACCGGGTCGTCGATCACCTCGGCCAGCATCTGGTATCCGCCGCAGATGCCCAGCACCGGCCGCCCGGCGCGGGCCCGGTCGGTGATCGCGCCGGCCAGGCCGCGCTCGCGCAGCCAGGCCAGGTCGGCCACGGTGGCCCGGGATCCGGGCAGCACGACCAGGTCCGCGTCGGCCAGTTCGGCCGGACGGTCGGCGAACCGGACCAGCACCCCGGGCTCGGCGGCCAGGGCGTCGGCGTCGGTGAAGTTGCTGATCCGCGGCAGCTTGACCACCGCCACACGGAAATAATCTTCTTCGCCGAACGGAACGTGGTGCGTGCCGCCGCTCGGTGCCTGCCCGCGCTGTGTCGGCCTGTTCAGGGCCAGGGAATCCTCGGCGTCCAGCTCCAGGCCGTTTCGCCAGGGCAGCACGCCGTAGACCGGCCGGCCGGTGAGCTCGCGGAGCATCGTCAGCCCGCTGTCCAGCAGTTCGGGCGCGCCGCGGAACTTGTTGATCACGAAGCCTGCGATGAGCGCCTGGTCTTGCGGCGACAGCAGCGCCAGCGTCCCGAACATGGCCGCGAACACCCCTCCGCGGTCGATGTCGCCGACCACGACGACCGGCAGGCCCGCGGCGCGGGCCAGGCTCATGTTGGCCACGTCGGTGTCCCGCAGGTTGATCTC
>Ga0210383_10006496_pt1 | contig 10198 bp, 8 predicted proteins | sample IncBWC14OmetaG_FD_160072 | JGI IMG/M metagenome (GOLD analysis project Ga0210383, IMG submission 160072) | Forest soil microbial communities from Barre Woods Harvard Forest LTER site, Petersham, Massachusetts, United States - Inc-BW-C-14-O ...
TTGAATGGATTGGGCTTCATTCAATTCTCCGAGTTGGCAGGCCTCTGCGTGGCCCTGTACCTTAGGACAGGTATCTCGGTGCACGCGACGCGCCAACTTCTATCCACCCAAGATGCTGATAACAAGGCACTTATAATAACAAGCGGGCAAACCCTGACATTTTGTGTACAGGTCGAACACTCTTGTGGAAAACTTTTGCAGACTTTTCATCTGCCCAGAATTGCTTACACGGGTTGTTGGCCTCGCTTCAATCGGGCATTTCCGGGATCGCCTCGCCGTCTTTCCGCGGATCGGAAGCGCCATAATTCACACCCGCGGCAAAGTCCCGCTGGACCGCCTGTCCCCCGCCCACGACGCTGGAAAAGGTGCCCTTCAACTCAATCTTGTGTCCGGCGGTGCCCAACTCATTGCGAACGTTCTGCGAAAAGCGGTTCTCCATGAACAGGTCGCAGCCAGTGAAGCTGTACTTGGAGAAGCGCGGGGCTTCGAGGGCCGCCTGGATGTTCATCTTAAAGTCGGCGATATCCGCAATGAACTGCGCGTGGGCTTGAGCCTGGTTCCAGCCACCCATGATCCCAAAGGCCATGCGCGTGTCGCCCTTCTGCGCAAACGCCGGGACGATCGTGTGCAGCGGACGCTTGCGACCAGCTAGCGCGTTTGGCGAAGCCGCATTCAGGTTGAAAAGCCCTCCACGGTTGTGGAGAACAAATCCCGTGCCAGGAGCGACGATTCCCGATCCGAAGGCGGAATAGTTGCTCTGAATCAGCGAGACCATATTGCCATCGCGGTCCACAACCGTGAGATAGGTTGTCTCGCTGCCGGGCGGCAGATCACCGGCCTGGGTGTCGCAATTGGCGTGCTGCGGATCGATTAGCTTGGCGCGTTCGCTGGCCCAGTTCTTCGAGAGCAGCGTCTGGACCGGCAGCTTCTGTTTTCGTGGATCGCCGATATATTTCGCCAGGTCGGTGTAGGCCAGCTTCTTTGCTTCGATCTCCGCGTGTAACGCTTTGGTCGAACCGAAACCCCAGTCCTTCTGCCCAAGCGGAAACGTCTCCATGATGTTTAACATTTCGAGCGCGGCAAGCCCTTGGCCGTTTGGCGGCATTTCGTAGACGGTCCAATCGCGATAAGTGGTAGAAATCGGTTCGGCCCATTCGCTGGAATACTCGGAGAGATCCTGGGGCGTAATTGCGCCACCATGACGCTTTGACGCCTCCAGAATCTTGGCAGCGATCTCGCCCTTGTAGAAGCCGTCGCGGCCATGATTGGCGATTTGCTGCAGCGACGCCGCAAGATCGGGATTGCGGAAAATTTCTCCGACCTTCGGTGCATGATCCTGCGGCAGGTAGGTCTTCGCGGCGGCTTCGTCGGCGCGGAGCAGATCGATTTCCGCCGCCCAGTAGGCCGCATCCCACTCGGCAACCGGAAAGCCATCCTGTGCGGTGCGAATTGCGGCGCTTAGATCCTCGGCCAGTTTCTTGCGCCCGAACTTGTCCGCGAGCTTCTGCCAGCCATCGACCACTCCGGGAACAGTGACGGCGTTGATGCCGCGTTGAGGCATGTCGCGCAAACCCTGCTTCTGCAGGAATTCGATGGTGAGTCCTTTCGGCGCCCATCCACTGGCGTTCAATCCGTAGAGTTTGTCGGCCTTGGCGTCGTAGACCATCACGAATAGATCGCCGCCGATGCCATTCATCATCGGCTCGAGAACGCCCATCATGGCGTTCGCCGTGATCGCGGCATCGACAGCATTGCCACCGCGCTCGAGGATCCGCACGCCAGCCTGCGAGGCAAGAGGTGACTCCGTGGCGACAATTCCGCCGCGCGAAATCACCATCGACCGCGCCTGTCCGCGGTCTTGAGCAGCCACCCACGTTGCCGACAATGCGGCGACGGCGCAAAACACCGCACCCCAATATTTTGGATTCTTCATATTCTCCCGCGCATCCTGGCGTGGCGAATTCCCGATCACGTGCCGCTTTCAAATCACATCGGGAAGTGCCGCACTCTATCGCGATGGCAATGCTCTCGCAAGTCCTGGGCATCAGGTTAGTTTCCGGCAACGCGACTAATCAGGGGATTCTCGATGTCGCCGCAGGTCCTAGCCTAGAGGAATTGATTGACAACCGCATCCAGGCGATGCATTGTGTGCTCACTCTAGGTCGGAATCCCACCGTTCGAATCATGAGTTACTCAGACCAGCAAACCTTGTAGGAGGCCACCTTGATCGCTCACTCCTCCGTCGAGAAGTTCAAACAGACCTTGCGCGGCGAAATACTGCGACCTGGCGACGCAGGCTATGACAAGGCCCGCACCGTGCCCAACGCAATGATTGATCGCCGACCAGCGATCATCGCGCGCTGCGCCGGCGCAGCCGATGTCATCGCATGCCTCCGTTTTGCCCGCGAGCACGATATTCTTGTGGCTGTCCGGGGTGGAGGTCACAGCGTTGCTGGCAAGTCAGTTTGTGACGGTGGCCTGATGATCGATCTCTCGGCCATGAAAGGCATTCGCGTCGATCCCTTCAATCGAACGGCTCGCGCGGAGGCGGGGCTAATCCTGGGCGAATTTGACCGGGAGACCCAAGCGTTTGGTTTGGCCACGACGCTCGGAACCGTTTCAAGAACGGGCATTTCGGGATTGACCCTGGGCGGCGGCTGGGGCCACGCACATGGCAAGTACGGCCTCGCGCTCGACAACGTGATCGGAGTGGATGTGGTCACCGCCGACGGGCGCCTGCTGTCGGCGAATGCTTCCGAAAACCAAGACCTTTTCTGGGGCGTGCGCGGCAGCTGCGGGAACCTCGGAATCGTGACCTCGCTGGAATATCGTTTACATGAACTCGGCGCGGTGCTGGGCGGCGGCGTTTTTTATCCCGTGGCCAAAGCGGAAGAAGTCTTGCGATTCTTCCGCGAATTCGCCGAGACCATCCCCGATGAATTGGTGATTCAGGCAGGGGCAATTACCTTGCCGGATGGCGTTCCGGTTTTTGCCATCGTTGCGTGTTACTGTGGCGCGCTGTCCGAGGGCGAAAAGGTATTAAAACCACTGCGCTCGTTTGGCGCGCCGTTGGCGGACATCGTAGAGCCTAGAAGCTACGTGGGAATGCAGAGTATCTTCGATGACTTCTTTCCGCCGGGACGCTACACGTATGTGAAATCCAACTTCATCCGTACCCTGAACGAGCAAGCCATGGAGACACTGGCGGTGTATGCGAATTCTCGTCCTTCCCCTTATTCCTTTGCGCCCGGTATTGAACACTGGCACGGGGCAGCTACCCGCGTCAGCCCCACCGACACGGCCTTTCCCCATCGGGAACATTCCTATAACTTCATGGCCTGGTCGAACTGGGCGGATCCAGCCGACTCGGAAGAGAACATCCGATGGACTCGCTCCTTCTGGGAGGCGATGCGGCCGTTTCTTGTCGAAGGCTCGTATAGCAACTACGTCTCCGACGAGGGAGATGCCTTCGCCCGCGCCGCGTACGGACCAAACTATGACCGCCTGGTTGACTTGAAAAACAAATATGACCCGACAAATCTCTTTCGCATGAATCACAATATCAAGCCGAATCAGGCAGCGTCGACATGAGCGGGAGCGTAACGCAAGGTGGCTGACTGGCCGTATGCCCCCGTGCTTCCGTCCGTCAGGGTTCCCGAAGTTCCCCAAGATTGTGAGAAATTGGCGTCGGCGCAGACCACGATCACCACTCTCTTCAATAGACCGACCATGTGCCCGGCGTCGCGAGTTCGATCAAATGCCGGTCGGGGTCTCGAAAGTAAAGGCTCCAGCCTCCCGATTCCCATGTCCGCTTCTCTTCCACGGCGATTCCTCTTGTCTGGAGCCACGACTCCCAATTGGCCAATTCGGTCGATGGGATAGCGAACGCAAGGTGTAATTCGCCATCCCCGTCGTGAGGCGATTGGATCGCGCGAGAAGCTCCCTTTTTGAACAGCAGCAGCACCTGGCGGGTACCTGCGTGCATCGCGCAACCACGCTCACCGAACTCGCTGATGACGCGGAACCCAAAAGTCTCCTCGTAAAAGCGAACTGAGCGAGCCACATCGCTCACGTACAATGAGGATTCAAGAATGCCATCGGTCTTCGGACACATCGCTCGCTCCTGGCTGGGTGGTGAGGTCAGGCGGAGCCTTTCGCCGATGCACTCGTAAGGATTTCGTACAGGTGCACCGCAATGGCAAGGACTCGGGAGTCCTGGCCGTGCTCAGCGGTGATTTGTAATCCAAGGGGCAACCCGCTGGAGACCGGCATGGGGATGGTGATTGCAGGAGTTCCCAAAGACGTCCATGGTGCGTTCATTCTCGGATCCCCGGTGGAGGCCAAACCAAGCGGTGCCGGGCCAGGTGCGGCTGGTGTCAAAATCACGGGAGTGGTCTTGAATATTTCGGAAAATCGCGGCTTGCACGCCGCGACAAACTGCAGGTCTTCGTCGTACTGCTTCGTAGACATCGCCAGACCTTGCTGGATCAATTCCACAATCGCAGGATCGAGGCGGGAGCCGAACTCCTTATAGCGCTGCTCGTGGAACCGCGCGCCTTCGTAGAACATAACGGCCTTGTTCGCTTCGGAGAGTTTGGCGAGTGTTCCGGCAATATCAAGAGGACGGATGGTCGCGCCAGCCTTTTGCAAGACGATAAGCGCATTTTCAAATGCGGCCGCCATTGCAGGGTCAACCTCTTGCCTTGGTTCAGGCACGCCCAGGGCGGAATCCTCCGTCGACGCAGTGGGATGCCCCATCGAGTCCCAGAGAGCGAGCATATCGGTTGGGGTATTGGTGAAGAAACCGAGCGTGTCCCAGCTCTTGGCGAGTTGAAGTACGCCCTCCATGGAGAGAAGTCCATAAGTGGGCTTGAATCCCGTTACACCACAAAAGGAAGCCGGCCGCAGCACGGACCCGCGGGTCTGAGTTCCAATCGCGAACGGAACCATTCCGGCGGCAACCGCGGCCGCGGATCCGCTGGAACTTCCACCCGGCGTATGTTCCAAATTTCGCGGGTTGCGGGTAGCAGCCGGCGTCATGTGCGCGAATGCGGTGCAATCGGTTTTGCCAAGCACAATTGCACCACGCGCGCGCAATTCTCGAACTATCGCAGCATCATCGGTGCCGATTCGCCCTTTGTAAACCGGCGAACCGTATGCCGTGGACAAGCCCCGGGTCTCAATAATGTCTTTGACTCCAAACGGGATGCCGGAAAGCTTGCCGGTTCCGGTTGGTTTCTCGGGCGCAACCTGGACCCAGGCGTGAATCGATGGATCCATGGCGCGGATGCGATGGAGGCAGGCCGGTAACGCACGCTCCCGCGCACTGGCGGTGGCGCTCAACCATTCGGTAAAGGTTTCAAGACGAGGAGATTGTTCGGTCGAAGAGAGGCCGGCAGCGGTTACGAAGCCAGCAAAAAGAAAGGTACGGCGGTCAATTGCAGGGCCATTGAAACCAGGCATGGCGCGCAGAATAACAACCGACCAGGGAATCTGCAACGCCAGACTGCGGCAAGCGCGGCCCCAGCTTTGAATGTCACCAGTGTTCTGTTCAGAGTCATCGTCTATTTCGGGGATAACAAAGCGCTAACCGGAAAGCCGCCCGCCATCAGCCTTGCAACGGATTGACGGGAACCTCCCTGGCGTCGCACACTGAGGACGAGTTCTTTGGGAAATTCCCCGATAAGCCCCAAGAATCGAATGGACGCAGGTGAGCATCCAACTTGCGCCAGTATCGTAGCTTGTATGGTCGTGGGAGAGTCGAATCGTGCCTGAACAACACGCTGAACGTTCGATTTCGCGGCAAAGCGGTCCGGAAGGTCAGATCGAAGCACAAATTGATGCTTTCCTCAGCGGACGAAATGCCGACCCCTTTGCGCTGCTGGGTCCGCAGCCGGTCGAGACGCCTGCGGGACGTCGCTGGGTGATCCGATTTTTCCACCCGCACGCGGTCTCCGCGAGCGTCCAGGTGTCCGGCGTCGGCACGATCGAAGCGAGAAAACGCCGCGACGAAGGCCTGTTCGAGGCGACGCTCCCGGAAAACTATCGCGATCGGCCGGACGCCGCGAACTACCGCATCCGCTATCAGTTTGACTCCGGCCAGTCCTTCGAACAATACGACACGTACGCCTTCCCTTACCTTCTCAGCGAATTTGATTTGTACCTCATGGGCGAGGGCCGGCATTACGACGCGTACGAAAAGCTTGGCGCGCACCTGAAAACCGTTTCAGGAGTGCGCGGTGTCAATTTTGCCGTGTGGGCTCCCAGCGCGCGCCGCGTCAGCATTGTCGGCGACTTCAACCATTGGGATGGCCGCGTTAACCCGATGCGCGCCCGCGGATCATCGGGCGTTTGGGAACTCTTCATACCGGAGTTAAACGAAGGCGCCATCTACAAGTATGAAATCATCGGCCCCAATGGCAGCCTGCTTCCGCTCAAGGCCGATCCGTTCGCATTTCGCGCCGAATTGCGACCCCATACAGGTTCGATTGTGGCGAATCTCGACAATCACGTCTGGAGCGATTCCGAATGGATAGCGCGGCGCAAGGATACTGCGTGGCTTGAGTACCCCATCTCGATCTACGAAGTGCATCTCGGCGCCTGGCGGCGCGTGCCCGATGAAGGCAACCGCTGGCTCACCTACCGGGAGCTAGGCGATCAGTTGATCCCCTACGTTAAGGAGCTTGGCTACTCCCATATCGAACTCCTGCCGATCATGGAGCACCCCTTCGACGGGTCATGGGGCTACCAGACGATCGGCTACTACGCGGCGACCAGCCGGTATGGAACGCCGGACGAGTTCATGGAGTTCGTCGACCGCTTCCATCGCGCGGGTATCGGCGTCATTCTCGACTGGACACCCGCGCATTTCCCTCGTGACACATTCGGGCTCGCCGAATTTGACGGGACGCATCTTTACGAGCACTCGGACCCCCGACAGGGATCGCACCCGGACTGGGGAACATTGGTGTTCAACTACGGCCGCAACGAGGTCGTGAATTATCTGATCTCGAACGCGCTGTTCTGGCTCGACAAATACCACATTGATGGCCTTCGCGTGGACGCCGTTGCGTCGATGCTGTACCTGGACTATTCACGCAAGCAGGGCGAATGGATTCCCAATGAATTCGGGGGACGCGAGAATCTCCATGCCATCGCGTTTCTTAAGCGGCTGAACGAAGTGGCCTACGAACGCTTCCCCGGCCTGCTGACGGTAGCCGAGGAATCAACAGCGTGGCCGGCGGTCTCGCGTCCCACCTATCTGGGCGGATTGGGCTTCAGCCTGAAGTGGAACATGGGCTGGATGAACGACACGCTGAAGTATTTTTCGACCGATCCGATTTATCGCCGTTATGAGCAGAACAAGCTGACGTTCTCGTTGCTCTACGCGTTCACGGAAAACTTCGTGCTGCCGTTCTCGCACGACGAAGTCGTCCACGGCAAGAATTCACTCCTGCACAAGATGCCCGGTGATATGTGGCAGCAATTCGCCAATCTCCGCCTGCTGTATGGATACCAGTATGCTCACCCGGGAAAGAAATTGCTGTTCATGGGCCAGGAGTTCGGTCAGCGCGAGGAATTCACCGAAGCGCACAGCCTGCAATGGCACCTGTTGCAGTACGACTCGCATCGCGGCCTGCAAAGTCTGGTCGCCGATCTGAACAAACTCTACGCCGCCGAGCCTTCACTGCATCAAGTAGATTTCGACTGGCACGGGTTCGAATGGATCGATTGCAACGACGCCGAAAACAGCACCTTCTCGTTCATCCGTCGCGGCAAGAAGCCGGAAGACATCATGGTAGTGGTCCTGAACGCAACACCGGAGGTCCATAAAGGGTACCGCGTCGGCGTCCCGCAGCCCGGCTTCTATAAGGAAGTCCTGAACACCGACGCGGGCTTATACGGCGGCTCCAACGTCGGCAACATGGGTGGGATTAACTCCGAGCCGGTGCGGCACATGGGCCGCGAGAACTCCTTACCGATGACCCTGCCTCCGTTGGCCGCCGTCTTCCTAAAATGGGTGGCTTGGTAGGCGCGCACGCGCCCGGGAGTCCTGGGTTGGCCACTTCGCGCCTGGGAGCCCTCAGCCTTGACGTAAATCTCGCTTCAACTAACGGCTGAGGCCCGGCGGGGAGATCTCGGAGGCATTCACTACGCCTGGGAGCGATTGCGGGGACACAGACCCTTCGAGACTCAGGGTAAACAGGAGTGTCTGTGCTACCTGGGCTCTGCCTTATTCGTCCGCTGTAAAACTCCTGGAAACATTTTTCAAGGGTCCCTCGTATATCTAGCCAAGGTGCGGGACTCGAGCCTCTATCCCTCGAAGCCTGGCATCCGGGACTTCCAACGTTCCCAAGTCCGCGAAGGAGGCACTCCACATGACCGACCGCACCCGAAAGCTTCCGGCCCTCGTACTGATCGCCGCTGCAGTCGCATTCACGCCGATCTCGAGTTTTTCGCAGAATACCTCCGGGAAGTCCTCTGACGCCAAGCAAGAGCGCTGGCTGCACGTCCGTGTGGATAACCCCGACTCTAAGGAAGAGACCGTCCGTGTCAACGTGCCCTTGGAATTAGCTGAAAAGGTCCTTCCGACGATCACTAAGGACCGCCTCCAGAGCGGCAAGGTCAAGATTGACGAGATCGATTGCCACGGCGTGGACCTGCGCGCCCTCTTGGACGCTGTGCGTACCTCGAAAGACGGGGAGTTCGTGACCGTCCAGAACAAGGATTCCGACGTGCGCGTGGCCAAGCAGAACAACTATTTCCTGGTTCATGTGGTCGATAAAAACCACGGGTCGAAGAAATCGCGCGTCGAGGTCAAGATCCCCATGAAGGTCGTGGATGCGCTGTTCTCGGGCGGCAAAGACGAGCTGGATCTGGTTGCCGGACTGCGCGCTTTGTCCGCTCAGGGCGACACCGAACTGGTGTCGGTTAAAGACGAAGAGAACACCGTTCGTATCTGGCTGGACTCCAAGAACGTTTCCGATTAGGGCGGGGTGGAATGGGAAGCAGAATAGGCTAGAGCGTTGAAAAGGAGACGAATATGTTGCTCGCGAACTTAGCCTTGGGTGTGGGCGCAACCATCGTTCTCGCAGGTGTGTATACGTTCCACGATGGCGTGATGCGCGTCGAGGCGGATCATTCGAATGGTCAGCATGTCAATGTGTGGGTCCCTGCGGCAATTGTACCGATGGCGATGCACGTCGTCCCGAGACACAACATGGAGCACGCTGCCGAACAGGTCAGGCCTTGGCTCCCCACGCTTCGCGCCTTGACCAAGGAATTGGAGAAATATCCGAACGCGGAATTCGTGGATGTCCGCGAGGACGGCGGTGACCAGCACGTACGTATCAGCACGCATAACGGGAAACTGTTGATCGATGTCGATCAACCCGACGAGCACGTCCACGTCGCGTGCCCCTTGGCGGTGATGCGCGATGTAGCCGACGAGCTTGAGGCCAACGCACCAGGCGTCTAGATTGCGGTGATGAAGAGGCGTTTGGCTTTAGCCAAGCGTTTCCTTTTAATCCAATCTCCCCTACGTGGTATTCGACGGCGAGTTGACGCTGACGGGTGGCGCGCTCCTTGGCAAGTATTCGGCGCCGCCTGACTAAAGCCAGGCGCCTGCATACTTCGCGCTAGCCTTTTTTCAGCCGTCGGCCGCGATACCAAAACCCTTACTGCGGCTTTTGACGCTGCTGCTGCATCTGTTGCGCGAACGCCTGCGGATCGAACTTCGTCACCGGCCCGGTGATGTGATCCGTCGCTCCGGTGATGATCTTCGTCAGCACCATGGTATCGTTCTTCCCGAGCTCTTTAACCATCGCCATCGGCGTGACTTTATCGCTCGTCCACACGTCCTCGGCGCCATCATCCTTTTTCCAGTGCATGCAGCTAAATGTTCCCGCGGGGACGGTGATGGTCTCCGATCCTACCTGGTGCCACTTCGCCATCTCCCCCTTCATATGGTTCTTGCCCATATCGTTCGGATTGAACGGCATTTCCATGGCCGGCTGACCAGGTTGTTGGAATACGATTTTGGTGAACTGGAAATCCTTGGTCACCAGCATTTTCGAATACATGAGGGCGCCGCCGTCTTTGCTCGCGGTGTGACCAACCTCCATCCAGTAGCCCTCCCCCGTCGGGGTCAGCTCCTTCCCAACGATGGTCATTTCGATCAGCGAGGGCGCTCTTTTTT
>Ga0210383_10006497_pt1 | contig 10197 bp, 6 predicted proteins | sample IncBWC14OmetaG_FD_160072 | JGI IMG/M metagenome (GOLD analysis project Ga0210383, IMG submission 160072) | Forest soil microbial communities from Barre Woods Harvard Forest LTER site, Petersham, Massachusetts, United States - Inc-BW-C-14-O ...
CGCGCGAGTGATCTTGCGAGTTACAAACGTTTCCCCGCGGCGCTCCGATTCGTGATTAAACAAAATGCCGTTGGCAATGAACAGATCATAGGCCTCGCGATAGTTGACACAATACCAATGCGCCGCTACTTTGCTGGCTGCGTACGGACTGCGGGGATAGAACGGCGTAGCCTCACTTTGCGGGGGCGCAGCCGACCCAAACATTTCCGACGAGCCCGCCTGGTAAAGCTTCACATCCACCGGCGAGGTTGACGTGTATTCGCGGACCGCCTCAAGCAAACGTAAGGTGCCGTTGGCAACGACGTCAGCCGTGTATTCCGGCTGATCGAAGCTGACGCGTACGTGGGACTGCGCAGCCAGGTTGTAGATTTCGGCCGGCTGAACCTTTTTAATAATACGGTTCAGACAAGTACCGTCCGCGACATCGCCGTAGTGTAGAAACAGGGCAATGCCGCGCTGGTGAGGATCCGCATAAATCGTATCCAGCCGATCCGTGTTGAAGGATGAGGCACGGCGGATGATGCCGTGGACCTCGTAGCCTTTCGAAAGCAAGAGTTCGGCCAGGAAGGAGCCGTCCTGACCGGTGATACCGGAGATAAGCGCTTTTTTCATAGTAGAAGGACTTTCGGGTAGTTGATGTTTGATGTGTTACCAATGAGCTTGGTGCTTCAAAGCCCACGCAGTACTGGTGTCCGCGCTGAAGAGACAGCCCTTGATTAACGAGTCAAGACGGCTGTACGGACTGTGCACGCTCGCGGTTGTCGCGGTTATTGTGTACGGTTCTCTTTATCCGTTCCTGTTCAGCACAGGGCAGCATCGGTTGGGACCCTTGCGCACACTGATTTCGACGTGGGGTGTATTCAGCGGACGGGCGGACGTACTGGAGAACATCTTGCTTTATGTCCCGCTGGGCTTGTCGCTGTTCGCCTTCACGCGGGGTTCGAATAGCGGCCGGATTCTAATCGGCACAATGGGCGGCCTGTTCCTTTCAGTGGCCGTCGAGATCGCGCAGTACTACGATCAGAAGCGCGACACTTCGATGTCCGACGTGTACGCGAATACAGCGGGAGCGCTGACTGGCGCGTTAGCAGGCTGGCTGATTCGGAGAAATCCAAACGGCCGGTTGGCGGCGATCCGGCGACAACCATACTGTACTTTTCTAATTCTGTGCTGGTGGGGGTTTCAACTATTCCCCTACGTTCCGACCATGAGTTTTGCAAAATATGCAAACAGCCTGCGAGCGATGGTTGCGTGGGGGCAAATTACTGCCGTCAATTTCTTTGTGGTTTTTGCTTATTGGCTGGCGGTAGCGGTCATGCTTGAAGTTATTTTCGGGACAGCAAATAACGGCCGGCCCGTGCTCGCCGTCTTCGCAGCGATGCTACTAGGGAAAGTGATTCGAGCCGATATCCTACCCTCGCCGTCCGACTTCGCGGGCGGAGCGGCGGCGGTCGGGATTTGGATTCTTGTGCTCTCTCGTCTGCAACTGCGGAAGCAAATTGTAGCGGTGTTGTTCCTTGGGGCGGTGGTGCTCTTGGAACTGATTCCCGCCGGCCGCGGCTCGCCTGTGGTCAATTGGATCCCATTACGGTCTTATCTGACCGAACCCATCCCCATTGCCATGTCGTCAGTTTTCGCAAAAATGTTTGAGTATGGCGCGCTCCTTTGGCTGCTTGTGGCATCTGGCCTTCCCTTCCGTGTCTCAGCGACCATGGCAAGCATCCTGATAGTCACGCTCGGTGTGGTCCAAACTCACTTTCTAAGACGCTCTGCCGATATTACGGACCTGCTCATGGTGCTGGCGCTTGCGGTGGTTCAGGGATTGACCCAAACCCAGAGCAGCGTGCAAACCCCTTACCGGAGCTAGCATTACTGTCTGGTACCATAGACCTTCAGTTCTAGTACTTTAATCTAGGATTACCAGTACTCGCGCTATGTCGGTTTAAGGTGTTTACCCTTACTGCCGGTCTCCGAAACGCCGATTTCAATTTGAGAGCGCATGGAGCTGCTCTGATGATTTATGACAACAAACCCTCGACACTTAGCTTTCGTGGCCCGGGTTCTTCGGGTCTCGCCGCGAGTTCTCCTGTTGAGCGCGGCGCTTCTAGTACTAATACATTCCCCGCTGCGTGGTCAGGCCACGCTCGCAATTGCCTTTAATAACATAGAGTTAAGCTCGCTACAATACAATGGCACCCAGTTCCTGTCATATGGCGATGTAAGGCTCAATGAGGTCGCTTTTCAGAATGCGGATGGGTCAGTTTCTTATGGCTCGACCGCCAGCACAGTGGCGATCGATCCGATTGGCGGTACCCAAACCAGAACTTATCAGTGGGGTTCCATTGTCACGGGTTACTTGGTTTCTGGGAATACGCTGGGTCTAACGATTACCGTAAATAACCGGTCCACCCTTCCCATTCAGACGATCTGGATCAACCCACTGGCTTTGAATTTTCCCACGGCGGTCCAGGAGTTCGACGGAACGACGCCGCTGGTTCAAAACACGCGCGGTCAGCCCGTGGTTCAAAGCATGACATTTAATACAGGCGTAATAGCGCTTGCCGACGATGATGTCGCCCTGCCCCTGATGTTAGGGTTCCCGTGGTCTCTCAATTCACCTACGAACACGGCTTTCCCCTTGGACATCAACACCGGCGTAATCTCGATGTACCCTAACAGCTACCCCAACATCCAACGTCCTATCGCGGCCGGCGCAAGCGATCAGTATCATATATCCCTCCGCTTTGGAGCTCCTGGTTCAACCACTCTCACCCTTGCACCCGACGTTTATCAGGCTTTCGGACAGGCATTCCCGGCGCAATTATCCTGGCCCGATCGACGGCCGATTGGTCAACTGATCCTTGGGACCAGCGGGACGAATTGGGCGACAAATCCACGCGGCTGGCTGCTCGACCCCACCATCGATGTGACCACGGCCGTGGGCGTCGCAGCCCTGAAAACGAGAATCCTCGGCTGGGCGCAGGGCGCCGTTTCCATTCTGCAAAGCATGAACGCGCAGGGCATGATTACCTGGGATATCGAAGGAGAGCAGTTTTCACAGCCGACTTCTTACGTCTGCGATCCGCAAGCGTTCGCCGAAACTGCACCGGAAATGGCTGGCATAGCGGATGCTTATTTCCAGATCTTTCAGAACGCGGGCTTGCGGGTGGGCGTCTGCCTTCGGCCCCAGAACTTTGTCTTGGCGCCGGATTTATCTTCCGCGCAGCAGGAAGTTGTGACGGATCCAACCCAGGTTACGCAACTATTGATCGCCAAGGCAGCCTACGCTCAGAACCGTTGGGGAGCAACCCTGTTCTATATCGATTCCAACGTCAATAGCTACACGGATCCGAATCCCATCGATCCGGCAATCATTCAGAGTCTGCAGCGGGCGTTTCCAAACAGCTTGTTCATTCCGGAGCACTCGTTGACCCAGTATTACGCCTATTCTGCTCCGATCAAGCAATTAAATCAGGGTTATACGTCAACTTCGCCGACCGCGCGTTTCACTTACCCTTCTGGCTTCACTATGCTTTATACGCCGAACGGCCCCGTGCAACAGGACTTCAACACCCTTGTGACTTCGGTTCAGCAGGGGGACAGCCTGATGTTCCGCGCCTGGTTCGACGATCAGCCGGACAATCAAACGGTTCAGAGCATTTATCAGACGGCGGGCGGATCGATTTCGGCAGTGGTAAACCCACAAAGCGTCACGCTGGCGGCCGGTCAATCTCAACAGTTCGGCGGCTCGATAATTGGAACGTCGAACCAGCAGGTGACCTGGAGCACGATTCCGGCAGTGGGCAGTATCACATCTTCCGGGCTGTACACGGCGCCGGCAGCCATACCTGCGAATCTGAACATCTCGATAGTGGCGACAAGCGTTTCCAACCCAGCGAAATCCGGCACTGCATACGTGAGTCTGACTGCCCCGCAGCCCGCAAGCATTACCGCTATCGCTGGAACGCCACAAAGCGCTTCGCTCGGCTCCGTTTTTCCGGCCCCATTTCAGGCCACCGTTAAGGACTCGACCGGCAAGCCCATGAGCGGATTAAGTGTGACTTTCACGGCGCCTGTTACTGGACCTAGTGGCGCATTCAGCGGATCCACCACAGCGGTCAGCATCACAAATTCCAGTGGCGTGGCGTCAACCCTCTCTTTTACCGCCAACACCCAAGCCGGGAGCTACGGGATTACTGCATCCGTCTCGGGCCTTAGTGCTTCGGCCACGTTTCTCTGCACTAATAGTGGATTGACGGGCGGATCCCTTCAGGGAACTTCCACCAGTTCGCCGTCCGTCGCGAATCTGTCTAGCGAAGGAAATGTCGATTGGGTGCATTGGGGAGGAACGGAGGGTCTGGACCGCGATGCGGGCGTAACGGCGCAAATCAGCAATTATTCAATCGTCGGTTCGGGCACCGTGTTCAACTACGGCAACGATCCAAGGCCTCTCAGTTGGAATGATGGCGCTCCCGCCAGCAGCAGTACGAGCAATACGACGGGATTGTATATCCTGGGTGCTGGCCAAGGATTTTCATTCCTAGCACCGGCGAGCACTACGCCCAGAACCCTGGTAGTGTATGTGGGTGGTTGGAACAGCAGTGGCACGCTGACAGCACATTTAACAGACGGCTCGGCGCCGGATTTCAGCAGTACCACGCCTGCCGTTAATGTGCAGTTCGATCAAAATTACACAATTACTTACGCATCGGCATCAACGGCAGCTAGCCTGATTATTACGTGGAAGATGACGTCTGGCGCCGGCAATGTCACGTTGAATGGCGCTGCCTTGTCTCTGAACAACGGCAGCTTCAACTCAACCCCGTCAGCGATAAATGCAATGGCAGGAACTCCTCAGAGTGCCATGGTTGATACCGGCTTTTCGACGCCACTGCAGGTGCTGGTAACCAATAGTTCCGGTGTACCGGTTAACGGCGCCACCGTTACGTTTACAGCGCCGACCACCGGTCCAAGCGCCAGTTTCTCTGGTCTGGCCACGGCTGAAACCTTCACCGGCGCGAATGGTGTCGCGATGGCGCCAGTTCTCGTCGCCAATGGACAATCCGGCACATACATGGTGATGGCGAGCGTCGCCGGCGTTGCAAAGCCTGCTAGTTTTAGCCTGACGAACCTTGCGAGCGTTACTACAACTGGAACTGGTTCGCTGCAAGGAGCAGTAACAATGTTGCCAACAGCAGTAAATCTCACTACAGAAGGTACGAGCGATTGGATCCATTTTGGGGATGCCGAAACAAACCGCAAAGCCAGTGTCGTAGCGCAGTTGAGCGCGTATTCCATGCTGGGTTCTGCCATCGGACTTGAATACTACAATGATCCTCGGGTAATTCGTTGGACAGACGGCAATCCCATCCTGAGCAGTCCAAACAATCACAACGGTGTCTACGTAGCCAAAATCGGTAATGGCTTTACGCTGACTGCCTCCGCCGACACCTCGGTGCGAACCCTAACCATCCACGTGGGAGGCTGGAATAGCAGCGGGCGGTTCACAGCTCATTTGTCCGACGGGTCAGCGCTCGATTTTACGGATGTCTCCCCCTCGTACGGCAATCAGTATGATCGCAACTACACACTGACCTATCAAGCCGCCAGTGCTGGGCAAACTCTAACTGTCGCTTGGGTGGTGAATTCAGGAACAGGCAATGTCAGCCTCAGCGCTGCCGCACTGCATTAGCTGATCGGTTTTATTTGGCCGATTGCGCCTCTTTATAGATTTCGCTGTCTTTTTGATTCCCGCTGTCGTTGAACCATGCGCGGAACATCAAGATGTCGCCCTGTTTCACGCCCGAGACTAAATCGGCGTGTCTGGCATCAATGGGACCGTCGGCAGTATAGATGGTAGTGAATGCCTTCGGATAAAGCGAGCGAACCAGAGGATCTGTTAGGGCGTGGCCTTGACGAAGCTCCTGAATCGGGGCGGTGTAGGCATAGTAGAGCATCCGGGAATGCTCCGGCAGAAATAACGCGTCCGGGAAGGCCGCAGCCAGCTTCTTAAACACCGCTGCATCCATCGGATTCAAGTCGTCCGGGTTCACGTTCGAATCGACGTAAAACAAAGTCGCACCCCAGCGTTTCTTGGCGTAAGTGGCTTTGTCGATAAGAAGCGCGGTGACGTCGTCAACGGGGATCTGGTGAGCGGACGTGCGATCTGAGGAAATCACCAGTTTCTGAGGACGAATGCAGACGCCTACTCGCAACCCAGCATCCCGGAAGCGGCGGAAGTAGTCGTCGGCGATGCCGCGCATCTCCGGGGCCAGCGTTTCAAACGCGCGTGGATCGCCGATGTAGCTGGTGGCGTGCGGAAACTGTTGTCCCTCGATATCCCAAGTAATCATGCCCTGCGCATTCATCTGCTTCAAATTTGCGATGCTTCCATCGGCATACTCGAGAATTCGGGCCTTGAGTAAATCGATGCCTTCTTCAGTATCTACACGCAGCTTGCCATTCTGCAGCCATCCACGCGGGTTGTTCGGCCAGCCCGCTGCCGCAGTCGAGAGAAAAAGCGCTCCAATGGGACGACGATCAGGCCAAACCAAAGTTGGAGGAAACTCGGCGGCGAAATCCCTGTACACGTCCGACGCTAGCGTCGCGTGGCTGGCGCCTCTATCGCCGAAGCGCAGCGAAAACGTATACGTGTCCGAAGCATGTGGAGCGATGGGCCGTCGAATAGTGGGTGTGCTGTTTGGAAACATATTGACGCGCCCGGTATTTATACTCAGCGGAAACTGCGTAGCAGCCGGACGATCCGAGCTCCATGGAAAACCAATCTGCAGCGGCTTTCCGTCGTGCGAGGCAAGAACGAGTACGCCTCCGTCGTAGCTGGCCTGAATCACCGCGGGTTGCCCCAAGGTGTTTGTTAACAGGGGCGTAGTCCCGTCGTATTCTCGAATTTTGGACGGGAAACGCAATCCCAATGGCTGAATCCATAATTCGTCGATCGTGTTTTCCGATCGATTGGATACTTCGACTTTCCCATCGAGTCGATTCCCGGAGGGCTGATACTCCACAACGATCTTTCCCCAGGGGAAATCGCGCGTGAGTGTGTTCTTGGCGGGGTCGATAGTGATTACACCCGTTGTATCAACATCGTTAACGATTTCGTGCGCGTGGCGGAGCACCACCTGATTGACTTGCAGATCACCGAATCCCAAGTAGTCAACCCCGCCGTATCGCAAAGAGTTAAGACCCTTGCCATCCCACCCAATGCTTACCTCAGATTGGGGCTTGGCAGTTATGCTGCCTGTTACATCGCAGAGCAACAAAGTAAGTATAAGAAGTGACATTTGGATCGAGGAAAGATTTTGATAATACATGCGTGTGTCGCGCGATAAATGAGCTTGCCGAGTGGCTGTTATAAATAAGTTCTAAACTAATGATTTAAGACTTGGTCTGGTGCTATACTTCTGACCAATGGATACCATCGGATTATTGGCGGCCTGGGTAGAGGTCCTATCGTTTCTGGGCGGTATCCTGGTCGCCATGACCGTCAGTTTTGCCGGCAGGCGAGTTCGGCAGTGGTGGGCCACGACCAGCCAGGCACGCGCCGAAATGCGAATTCGTGAGCTAACGTCCGATTTGAAGGCGTACCATGAGCCGGCAGATAATTGGTACACAATGGGCCTAGTTTCATTATATGGAGCCATGATTATGACATTGGTGGCGGCCATTGGACTTATGATTGTTTCGATCCAAATTCTAGATCTCGGCCCTGCCATTCTTGCCGCGACACTGCCGTTTTATATAAATGCCAAGTTAATAACTCGCGTAACCGGCTTGCTAATGCTCGGCATCGGTTACCTGTTTATCCTGCAGCTCTGTTATCTTGCGGTTCAACTTATGCGTAAGTACCGCAGGAACAAAGTGGAATATCTAGAGTCCACGTTAGCGGAAATATCTAAATTGCGCAGCCAGTTTGGGCTGCAGGCGGAAGTATCGGAGAATGTAATCGACGCTTAAGTCAATCGGTTCTTCATGCCGGAGGAAATCCCAACCAGCGCCGCCAGCAATGCCAAGCCGACACCGAACGCCGTGCGTTTCACCCAAGACTTATAGATCTCGTCTTGCCGATCTACCATCCCTATCCAACTCTGGCTAACTGCATCTGAAGTATTTACGGTTGGAACTATGGACGCTGCCTGGCGCAATTCGGGCGAGTTTCGCGTGGTCATTGTACCGGTCCCAAAACAGTAAACATTAGAGGCGTGATCGACGGCGAACACACGACCGTCAACAATAGCTAATGCGCTAAAATGGGCCCAACTGGCGATCGCGCCGCCACTGTTGTAAAGTTCCTTTCCGGTATTCGCATCCAGCGCCTTCAGCACCGCGGGGCGGGTGTTTTGAAAGCGTCTGAATTCCTCCCCGCGCTGATTGGGATTTTCGCCGTTCGAGAGTGCGAACAGCACTCCGTTCGCGATGACGGGCGGATCGGGAAGGTTGAAGTCGCCAGAGATCCAGGCCGGATCTAGAATTGGATGACCCGTCGCCTGTCCATCAACCACTTTGAAGGCCATTATGCTGCCGTGCGAATTAGCGCCATTACTAATGGGAAATTTGGCGCCCTGCGCCGCGGGAGGGCCTCCCATCGGCACGTAAACCCAAATCTGGCCCTCTCCATCCCGGCGCATTGCGAGGCTGCCCCAGATGCCGGCGCCCTCGCAACAAGTCTCACCGTCGTTGCCGAGTCTTACTGAAGTCAGCAACGGTGTCTGGTGATCTGCTCCTCCAAGATGATCCGCATCCATGAGATAGATGACGCCTTCTTTGGACCCGTGTGCCAACAGGTTCCTCTTGTTCCACCGGAACCATACCGGACTTGTCGACCCAACATCGAGATCCTTCCGCTTCAAGTAAGTCCAATTGGGTGGCAGGAAGTAATCGGCGATCGAAAGGTCCTGCTGTGAGACGGCGACGATCGTACTCGAATAATCGCCCCCGTCCGGATTGGTATCGCCGTCGGCGGTCCCGCCGTATATTCTGCCATCCTCGCCAATCACGGCGCCGCCCCGACCCCAAATTCCCGCGGCAAACCCGTTGGAAAGCAGAACCTGTCTGACGCTGGGCCGATGCTTATCGCTAACGTCGATTTCGTAGATACCAGATCTTCCGTTGCCGCAGCCAAGCGAAACCGTCGTGTACACTTTGCCATCCACCAGGTTCAGGCTCCAGCTCTTCGCAAATGGAGCAACGAACTGCACGGGACCATAGCGTACCTGACCGCTTGCTACGTCCAAACCGTACAGTTCTCCACTTGCTGCAATCACGTATAGAATTCCCGCGCGTTTATCGATAACCGGTGTGGCCGTGATCCCTCCGGGGCAGACGAACGTGCCTTGCAAACCACCCTTTCGAGGAGTGATGACGGTACGCAGTTGACGGCTCCATACCTCCTCGCCAGTTCTCGCGTCCAACCCCACCACATTGCCATTGACGCCAGCGACAAAAACAATGCTGCGTTCCCCCTCCGGCGTTCGAACACCAGTTATTCCGACGGGAGCAGTGAGCGCGGAAAGACTGACCGATTGATTCTTGACTGGCGAGACCCATTGCAGATGCAGACTACCGACAGTCTTCGGATTTAGGCCAGGCTCATCCGCCGCCCAGCCGGTTCGCTGTGGGTCGTGACCAAAGGTGGTCCAATCTCCCGGAAAGGCCGGCGAAGCAATAGCCAAGAGCGCGAGCGCGCCGATCGCAAAACGAGCGCACAAGGGGTTGGACATAGCAGAGGTTTTCATATACGTAACGTGAACATAGAAGCTCTAAGCAGCTGCTGGAAGCCGCTTGAGCTGGCGAATGGGACGATAGAGAATGGGAATGAGGTCCCAGGATGCTTCCCTGCGCAGAGGCAGAAATAGAATGGACGCGTGGCCGGTGAATCGTGGCAACCGAAAGTCAGCGCTAGTGGGGATGGCAGGCGTGTGTCTCGACATTTGCGCGGCAGTCGTGTTAACGGGATGGGACTTCATCGAAGAGAGCTGGCTGAACACCTGGCTTCGCGTGTCAAATCTCCTGAGTGACGTCAGCAAGGACAAAAAGTCAAAAGCTCGGAGTGAGACCAAAATTAAGGATCAGGCTGGTACAACCTGAGCGTATACTGTCGTCATGCGACGGCGCCTGGTCTTTTTTCTCTGCCTGGTAAGCGCCGTCCTGCTGTTGACGCTGATGCTCGCGTCTATAGGA
>Ga0210383_10006501_pt1 | contig 10195 bp, 9 predicted proteins | sample IncBWC14OmetaG_FD_160072 | JGI IMG/M metagenome (GOLD analysis project Ga0210383, IMG submission 160072) | Forest soil microbial communities from Barre Woods Harvard Forest LTER site, Petersham, Massachusetts, United States - Inc-BW-C-14-O ...
GGGTGATCGCGTCGCTGAACGGGACCGGGAACATCAAGATCGGCAACGTCACCTACGCCTCGGCCGGGCAGAACGTGGTCATCCTGCTGGCCGCCGTGGTGGCGTTCCTGCTCGGGACGCGGGCCTACCGGCAGATGGACGACCGCAAGGGCGTGCCGCTGCGCGAGGACCTGCTGGCCGCGGTGCGCAACGAGACGCCGGCCCCGGTGCACCTGAACGGGCATGCGCCGCCGCCCGGCCCGCCGCCGGGGCTGCTGATCGCGTTCGAGGGCGGCGAGGGCTCGGGCAAGACCACCCAGGCCCGGCTGATCTCGATCTGGCTGCGGGAGCTCGGCTACGACGTGGTGACCACGCACGAGCCGGGCGCGACCAAGGTCGGGATGCGGCTGCGCGCGCTGCTGCTGGACACCGCGCACACCGGCATGTCGCCGAAGGCCGAGGCGCTGATGTACGCGGCCGACCGGGCCGAGCACGTGGCCTCGGTCATCTCACCCGCGCTGGACCGCGGCGCGATCGTGATCACCGACCGGTACGTGGACTCCTCCCTGGCCTACCAGGGCGCGGGGCGGAACCTGCCGGTCGAGGAGATCGCCCGGTTCAACTGGTGGGCCACCGGCGGCCGCGTCCCGGACCTGACCGTCCTGCTGGACATGGACCCGATCGCCGGGCTGAGCCGCCGCGCCCGCTCGGCCGACCGCCTCGAGGCCGAACCCGCCGACTTCCACCTCCGGGTCCGGGCCGGTTTCCGGGCCCTAGCCCAGGCCGACCCTGCGCGCTACCTCGTGCTCGACGCCGACCGGCCGCCAGAGGAGATCACCCGCGACATCCAGAACCGGATCCGCGGCATGCTCCCCGACCCGGTCCCCTCGGTGGCCGAGGCCGCCACCGGCGACTTCCCCGCGATCCGGGAACCCGATGAGCCCGCCCGCTTCCGCTGAGCCGCCCCGCGAGCCGGCGTCCGCTGAGCCTCCCGGCCCCTTCGCCGAGCCGACCGGCTCGCCCGCGTCCGCTGAGCCTCCCGGCTCCTTCGCCGAGCCGACCGGTCCGCCCGGTCCCTTCGCCGAGCCGACCGGTCCGCCCGGTCCCTTCGCGGAGCTGACCGGGCAGGACGCGGTGGTCGCCCAGCTGCGCCGGGCGTCCGCGGCCGCCACCGCGGTGCTGGCCGGGGAGCGCCCCGAACCCGGCGCGATGACCCACGCGTGGCTGTTCACCGGGCCGCCCGGGTCGGGCCGGTCGGTCGCGGCCCGGGCCTTCGCCGCCGCGCTGCTGTGCCCGTCCGGAGGCTGCGGCCATTGCCCGTCGTGCCTCCAGGTCCAGGCCGGAACCCACGCCGACCTGCTGCTGGTCCGCCCCGAGGGCCTCTCCTACGGCGTCAAGCAGACCCGCGACCTGGTGCTGCGCGCGGCGGGCGCGCCCGCGAGCGGGCGCTGGCAGGTCGTGGTATTCGAGGACGCCGACCGGTGCACCGAACAGGCCGCCAACGCGTTGCTCAAGGCCATCGAGGAACCCACGCCGCGGACCGTGTGGCTGCTGTGCGCGCCGTCGGCCGAGGACCTGGTCCCCACGATCAGATCACGGTGCCGGGTTGTCACGCTTGTCGTGCCATCGTCCGCCGCGGTGGCTAAGGTACTGATGACGCGGGACGGAATCGAGCCCGCTGCCGCGCTGGCCGCGGCCCGCGCGGCGCAGGGACACGTGGGCCGCGCCCGGCGCTTGGCCCTGGACGCCTCGGCCGCCGCCCGCCGGGCCGACGTGCTGCGCGTGCCGCTTGCGGCGGTATCGCTGGGCCCCGCCTTGTCCGCGGCCGCCTCGCTGGTGCGGACCGCGGAGGACGAGGCCAAGGCGGTAACCGAGGAACTCGACGAGCCGGAACGGGAGTCGCTGCGCCGGGCGTTCGGCGAGGGGTCGACGGGCAAGGGCGTGGCCAAGGCCATGCGCGGCATGGCCGGCGCCATGAAGGACCTGGAGGACCGGCAGAAGTCCCGCGCCACCCGGGTCAAGCGCGACATGCTCGACCAGGCCCTCCTCGACCTGGCTGTCTTCTACCGCGACGTGCTGATGCTCCAGGTCGGCGCCGACGTCGAGCTGGCCAACGGCGACCGGTCGGCTGACCTGCAGTCGGTCGCCGCCGCGTCGACCCCGGAGTCCACCCTGCGCCGCCTGCAGGCCATCATGGGATGCCGCGAGCGCCTCACCCTCAACGTCGCCCCCCTGCTGGCCGTCGAGGACATGACCCTCTCCCTCGTCAAAGGCTGAGGCCCCGGGCTAACCCGCCCCCGCCCGCTCGGCGCCCCGCCCGCCGGGCCCGCCCGCTCCGCGCCCCGAGTTGACGCCTCCGCCCGCGTCCCGCTCCCTCGCCCGCCGTGCGGCTCCGTATCCCGCCAGGCCCGTACTTCCCGTATGCCTCGTGCGTCCCCTGTGTCCCGCTCCCGCGCGGCTCGGAACCTATGAACGTGGCGTTCTAATGGCTCTTTCCGTCAGAACGCCACGTTCATCGGTTGCAAACCGCCCTAGCCGCCCTCGTTTTATCGGTTGCCGATCGCGGCAGCCGCCCTCGCGGCCGGGCTGTCCGCGCACGGGATGGTACGGATCGGAAGAGGGGGCCGGTTGAGGCCGCTGGCCAGCGCGTCCTTGATCAGCCGGATCACCTCAGCTCGCTCGCGGCGGACCTGACGAGGTGAGAAGTGCAGCGGGATGATGCCTGCGGCGCCCATCAGATCATGACGCATCCGGGTCCGGTCGGCGTCTGCAGGCGACAGGTGCCACTCGTACGAATCGACCTCCGCGCTGACCCCGGCGTCCGGCCACCACGCATCGGGTCTGGCCAGGAAGGTATCGCCGAGGTAAAGGTCCGCGTTGAACAGCGGCGTCGGCAGTTTAGCCATCCGGATCAGGTCGCGCAGGTCGCCTTCGGCGGTCGACCTGATACCGTCGGCCACCTCCGCGAGGACCGAGCGGAACATAGCCGAGCCCTTTACCGGCCCGTCACGAAGTTCACCGGCCAGGTCGGGCACCGTGCACCGGTTCCGCTGAACCGCGTCCGCGACCACGGCCCGCACGTCGCGCAGCTCGGTAAGCACCCGGGCCGTGTCTGCCACGGCCCGGGCCGCTATGACGAGGCGCAGCGGGCCCGTCATGATGACCTGCGACGGCATCCGATACGTCCGGTGCAGCCTGGCGAACCCGGTGCTGACGCGCTGCCGTCCGCCCGGCACCAGCACGTCAACGATCTCCAGCGCAACCGGGTTGCGAAGGCCATGGTGCAGCAGGGCCGCCGGCCCGGTGATGAAGCTGCCCGGCCCGGCGTAAAGCAGGGCCGCCATCTCCTTCTGGAGCAGGTTGGGCGCTCCGGTCTGGCCCAGGTAGACGCCGGGCAGCAGCGCCTGCCACGGCCCGCCCGTCCGGACGCGCCACTGCATCGCGGTGTCCTTCATGCCCAGGTCCAGCAGTTGCCCGCGGCTGACCACGCAGAGCTGCTGGTCCAAGAGTTGACCCAGACCGCCGATTCGCACTGTAACTGGCATAGCACAGAGCATGACATTAGGTTCCGACAAAACCGGGCAACCGAACGGTCCGTGGTTCGTGCAATAGGCATGGGACATACTTCGGTTCCTGAGCCTGCTACCGGATGGGCGGAAGCGGTGAGAAACAGACGCCTCGTGCCGACGGAACCCGCAGCGGACCCGCCCGCGGCTCCCGTCGCCGCGCTGTTCCGCGAGCATCACGGGGAACTGGTCCGGCTGGCGCTGCTCATGGTCGGAGACCTGCCCACTGCCGAGGACGTGGTACAGGACGTTTACGCCAGCCTGCACTCGCGCTGGAGCCACATCGCCGCACGCGACGCGGTGGTGCTGCCCTACGTCCGCGCCGCGGTGCTCAACGGCTGCCGGTCGGTACTGCGCCGCCGCGCCGTCGCCCGTCGCGTCGGGGCGGCGAACCGGGACGAGCCGCCCGCGAAGAGCGCCGAGAACGAGGTCATTCTCTCCGAGGACCGCCGGCAGGTGCTGGCCGCGCTGGCCCGGTTGCCGCGCCGCCGCCGTGAGGTCCTGGTGTTGCGCTACTACCTCGGCCTGTCCGAGGCGGAGATCGCGGCCGTCCTGGGCATCAGCCCCGGCACCGTCAAGTCCACCGCCGCCCGGGGCCTGGCCGCGCTCGGACGTGACCTGGGGGAGCAGTCATGACCAGGATCGAAGAACGGCTCCGGGACGCCCTGCAGGCCTCGGCCGCTCGCGTCCGAGATGACCGGCTGCGCCCCCTGCCCGCCCGAGAACCCGACCCCGGCGCCGAACGTAAAGCCCGCCGCCGCCAGGTCTGGCAGGCCTGGCTGATCCCGGTCGCAGCCGCGGCCGCCGTGGTGCTGGTGATCGGCCTCGTCCTGGCCGTGACCAGGCACGCCACACCAACCCAGCAGCAGCCCGCCAACCAGCAGGTCCCCCTGCCCGGTTACTTCGTGAGAATCGCGCCCGGCGGCGGGACCCCGCCCATAGAAGTACAAAGCGTCTCGACGGGGGCCGTGATCGCGACCGTGCGGTCGCCGAAGCCACCGCGTGGGGGAGCGCTGAACGTCGGTGCCGTGGCCGCCGCGCCGGACGACCGCACGTTCTACGTCGAGTACGGCCTGGTCTCGCCGAACATAAACGTCACGCAGACCTGGATTCTCACCTTCAGCATCACCGGCTCCGGCTCGGCTACCCCGCTGACCACGGTCAAGGGCGGACTGCTCAGCCACCAGCCTCCTGACCTGCAGACGTGGGGAAGCCTCGCGGTGTCTCCCGACGGCAGCAAGCTCGCGCTCACCGTCGACAGTAGCGATCACATTTCCAACACCAGCCCCGGCTACTCGGACAAGATCATCGTGATCGACCTGCATACCGGCCAGCGCACGCAATGGCAGGGCGGGCTGTACCGGCCGGGTAAGCAGTTCTCGATCCCGGACCTGTCCTGGGCCGCCGACGGGCGGTCGCTGGTCTTCCTCGGCCAGTGGTGCGATCCTGCCGGGCAGGGCACTACCTGCGACGGCACTTCCGGGCCGGGCGGGTACCGCGATGCCCAGGTCCGGTCGCTCAGCACGGCGACTGGCGGCGGCTCGCTGAACCACGGCCGCCTGCTGCTGGGGGAATCGGCACGGTACCCTCTCATCGCGCAGGCGCTCGGCGGCCCCCATGGTTCGGATCTCACCGTCGCCGTCCTGTCCGGTCAGGCGAACAAATTGGGTGAATGGCCAGAACTCACCGTCGAGGACGTCTCGGCCGCCACCGGAGCCGTGCGAGGCGTCGACTACCGCGTTTCGCAGGCCCGGGGGTTCGGCGGAGACCCTCAGCTGGTCTGGCTCACCGCCGACCCCAGCGGGCAGCACCTGCTCATCTCCTACGCGGTGGACGGCGGGTTCATCATCGGGCGGATCGGCCACGGAGCCCTGCACCTGCTGCCCATCACACAGCCCTACCTGCCCAATAACCCGACGCTCATCATCGCCTGGTAAGTCCGGAATGGCCCGACCGGGCTCAGCGGCGCCCGGGCACCGTAGTCTGACCTTGTGGGCATGATGATGGCGGTCAGCTTCGAGCGCTACGGACGGCTGTACTACCTGGACCCGGGCGCGTACACGCCGGGCATCGGGGACAAGGTGCTCGTGCCCACCGACTCCGGGCCCGAGGTGGCCGAGTGCGTGTGGGCCCCGCAGTGGGTGAGCGAGGAGATCGGCGGGCTGCCGGTCTGCGCGGGCCTGGCCACCGACGATGACCTGGCCCGGGACGAAGAGAACCGCCGCCGCCGGGCCGAAGGCCGGCTGGCCGCCCGCCGGCTGATCCGCGAGCACCAGCTGCCGATGAAGGTCACCGCGGTGGACTACATCGGGCCGGAGAACGTGTTCATCGTCTACTTCAGCGCGCCGCACCGGGTCGACTTCCGCGCGCTCGTCCGCGACCTGGGCGGCCGGCTGAAGGCCAGGGTCGAGCTGCGCCAGATCGGTCCGCGCGACGAGGCCCGGCTGCAGGGCGGGATCGGCCCGTGCGGGCGCGACCTGTGCTGCGCCACGTTCCTCAAGGACTTCGAGCCGGTCTCGGTCCGCATGGCCAAGGACCAGGACCTGCCGGTCAACCCGCTGCGCATCGCCGGGGCGTGCGGCCGGCTGATGTGCTGCCTGAAGTACGAACACCCCTTGTACCAGGACTTCCGCAAGGACGCCCCGCCGGTCGGCAGCAGCGTCACCACCCCCGAAGGCGCAGGCACGGTCGTCGGCCACAACGTCCCGTCGGACACCGTGGTGGTCAAGCTGTCCGCGGACGGCCAGGCCCGCGCCTGCCCCAAGGCCAGCGTGTGCGGATCACGGAAGGCCTACGAGGAGATGCACGTCAAGCCGGGGACCGGGCGGGACGCATAACCGGTGCGCCGGGCGAGGTGGGCGGTCGGCGCCGTCGTCCTCGCACTCACCGCCTGCTCGGGCACACCCGCGCCCGCCCCCGCTGCGGAGCCCAGCACGCTGGCCGCCTACTACGCGCAGCACCTGAACTGGCAGCCCTGCGACGGCGGCTTCGAGTGCGCCCAGTTCGTCGTGCCGTTCGACTACGCCAAGCCGGACGGCCCGCGGTTCACCCTGCCGGTGGTCAAGCTGCCCGCCGCCGACCCCGCGCACCGGGTCGGCGCGCTGGTCATCAACCCGGGCGGGCCGGGTGGGTCCGGTGTGCAGTACGCGCTCGGCGCGCGCCTGGAGTTCCCCGCCGCGGTGCTGGCCCGGTTCGACATCGTGGGCTTCGACCCCCGCGGCGTGGGCGCCAGCCAGCCCACGCTGAACTGCGAGAACGGCCCGCAGCTCGATACCTTCTTCGCCACCGACGACGAACCCTCCGACCCCGCCCAGCTTGCCCGCGTTATCGCCGCCAGCAAGCAGTTCGCCGCCCAGTGCGAACGTAACTCCGCCGCCCTGCTGCCCTACGTCGGCACGCCCAACGCGGCACGGGACATGGACGTACTGCGGGCCGCACTCGGCGAATCCCGGCTCACTTACTTGGGAAAGTCATATGGAACGTATCTTGGTGCGTGGTACGCGCAATTGTTCCCGCACCGCGTGCGGGCGCTGGTCCTGGACGGTTCCGTCGACCCGGCCACGTCCTCGCTGGACGCGACGATCGCGCAGGCGCAGGGATTCCAGGGGGCGTTCGGGTCGTTCGCGGCGTGGTGCCTGTCCGCGCCGGGCTGCCCGCTCGAGGGCTCGGTCGCCGACGCTGAGGCCAAGGTCGAGGCGCTGATTGCCAGGGCTAACTCCGCCCCCCTCGCCAGCCGGCTGGACGACGGACAGGTCGCCGACGGCGCGATGCTGCTCTACGGCGTGGCCGACGCCCTGTACAGCCGGTCGAGCTGGCCCATCCTGAAGGCCGCGCTGGCCAGCGCGTTCACCGGCGACGGCACCGGACTCGTGGAACTGGCCAACCAGCTCTACGGGCGTAACCCCAACGGGACCTACAGCACGCTGGCCAACGCGGTCACCGCCATCGACTGCCTGGACCGGCCCTGGCCGCGCTCCCTGGCCCCCTGGCGGTCCGCGGCCTCGGCGGCACAAAAGGCCGCCCCGATGTTCGGCGCGGCCCTCGTCTGGGGCAGCCTGGCCTGCGCCTACTGGCCGGTCCCGTCCTACCCGCAGCCGCAGATCAAGGCTGCGGGCGCGCCGCCCATCCTGGTCGTCGGCACGCTGCGCGACCCGGCCACGCCCTACCGCTGGGCCCAGGCCATGGCCGCTGACCTGGCCTCCGGCGTGCTGCTCGGCTGGAACGGGGACGGTCATACCGCCTACGGTGAGGGCAGCGCCTGCATCGACACGATCGTCAACGACTACCTGATCGACCTGGCCGTCCCGCGCAGCGGGACCGTGTGCCAGCACTAGCCGTGTAACGCACCGGCCTCTCGCGGGACTAAAGGGCGCGGTCGCCGAGGAAGTCGTCCAGGACACCTGGCTGGCGGTGCTGCGCGGCCTGGACGCCTTCGAGGGACGGTCGTCGCTGAAGACCTGGCTGTTCCGCATCCTGGTCAACCAGGCCCGGACCACCGGGACCAAGGAGCACCGCAGCGTCCCGATTCCGGACCCGGAACCTGCCGTCGACCCGGCCGGGTTCGACGCTTCCGGCAGCTGGGCCGATCCGCCCGAGCACTGGATCGAAGCCGCCGAGGGCCGGCTGGAGGCGGGCAAGCTGGCCGACCGGCTCCGGGCCCTGATGGACGAACTGCCCTCCCGCCAGCGCGAGGTCGTCCTGCTCCGCGACGTCGAGGAGCTGACCAGCGATGAGGTCTGCCCGGTGCTGTCCATCAGCGACGGCAACCAGCGGGTCCTGCTGCACCGCGGCCGGAGCCGGCTCCGGCAGTTGTTCGAGGATGAGTTCCGGGGGGCACGATGAGACTCCTCCTACGCCGTGATCTTGTCTGCCAGCAGGCCGTCGAGCTGGTCACCGGCTACCTGGAAGGGACCTTGTCCGGGCGGGCCCGTCGCAGGTTCGAGGCCCACCCGGCCGGCTGCCCGCACTGCACCGAGTACCTGGCCCAGATGCGGGAGACGATCCGGCTCACCGGCCGCGTGGAGCCCGAAGACCTGACTCCGCAGCAACGGGACGAGTTTGTGGAGCTATACCGTCGCTGGCGCTCCGAGGTGGCCTAAGGAGACTTGCGCCGATCACCGCCGCGACCGGGATCAGCGTCAGCTGCGGCAACTGGTACCGCCAGTCAAAGGTGGCGAATAGCCCCGGCGGAACGAGGATCAGCACCGCGCTCGCCGTGAACAGCAGTCCCGCGCTGGCCCGCTTGTCCCGGCGGCGCGCGCCGGCCGCGACGCCCGCCAGGGCCAGTACCAGCCCGCCCGCGAACACCGGCCCCGGCACGTAGAACCAGCGCCCGAACCCGGTCAGGAAGCCAGCCAGGCTGTGGCGAACGGTCGGCGGTGTCAAGCCGAGCGCTCGGATCGATGCGTCAGCCTGCCGGTCGGGCTGGATGTACGGATGGAACTGCAGGTACGCCGGCGAATAGTGCTCCGGCCCGGCCCCGCGCACCGGCGAGAACCCGTACAGGAAGTCCCGTCCCGCCGCCTCGGCGTAGGCCAGCGGCTGGTGACGCAGGATCCGCAGGCCGAAGTCGCGCACCACCGCGTCCCGCGACATCCCCGCCGGCGGCCGGAACGTCCACTGCGGCGACTGCGGATCCCAGGTGTAGAAGTCGGCGTTGCGCTGCCCGGGCGGCTGGGCCGGGCAGAGCGGCCGCTCGTAGCTGGGCAGGTTCAGCCTCTGGCACGAGGCGAAGTCCGCCACCCGCCCGTACAGGAACGCGCCGCTGAACGTGGTGAACCCCGGCTCCCCGTGCGAGGCCCCGAACCATCCGAGATACGCGCCCACGGGGATCAGGAAACAGCCCGCCAGGGCCCCCAGCCGCCGCCACGGCCGCCCCGTAACGACGACGTAGAAGGCAGCCGGAACGATCATGACGAGCTCTTCGTCCCGGAACGTCACCGCCACCCCGAGCAGCAGCCCGCACGCCGCTGCCGTCCGCCACCCTCCGCCCGTCCGTGGCCAGACCAGCACCGCCAGCGCCACCACCAGCAGGAACACCGTCCACGTGTCGCTCAGCACGTACTGCTCGAGCACCAGCTCCAGCGGATCGAACAGCACCGGAATCGCGGCCAGCGCCGCGATCGATGTCCGCACCCCGAACCGGACAAGCACCGCATACACCAGCACACCCGTGGCCAGCCCCACCAGATGCTGAGCGAGCGGAATGAGCCACAAGTCATGCAACAGCATGACCGGGATGAGCAGCACCGAATACCCGCTCTGCCGCAGCCCGTCCGCCGTCCATCGCCCGTCGGCGAAGCGCTGCGCGTACTGCAGGTACCGCACGCTGTCCGGGAAGATCAGCGCCGGATAGTAAGCCAGCAACACGATCGCCCGCAGCCCGGCCGCCAGTACCAGCAACAGCCCGAACCCCCGGTGTCGCCGCAGACCGGCCCGCGCCCGCCGGATCAGCGCGCCGCGGCCCACCCCGACCACCGCTCGACCGTCACCGCCAGCACCGGTCCCGTCGGCGGCGCCTCCCGGTACTGCCAGTACCGCTCCGCCAGCAGCCGCAGCGGCTCCGCCATCGACCGCTGGTCGCTCAGGATCACCGCCCGGCCGTCGGCGCGCACCCACCACAGCGTGTCCCAATCGTCGGAGTACTGGTC
>Ga0210383_10006502_pt1 | contig 10195 bp, 5 predicted proteins | sample IncBWC14OmetaG_FD_160072 | JGI IMG/M metagenome (GOLD analysis project Ga0210383, IMG submission 160072) | Forest soil microbial communities from Barre Woods Harvard Forest LTER site, Petersham, Massachusetts, United States - Inc-BW-C-14-O ...
TCCTCGACCACCAGCACGCGCGGCGCGCGGTGTTCCGCGGAGCCGAGGCTGCCTCCGACCGTGGGAGGCGGCAGGCGGAGAACCGTCGAGACTTCGACGGGTTCCTTCACCGGCTTCTGGGCCACGGGCAACTCCACCACAAAGCGTGTGCCGCCCTTCGGCGGACTGAGCACGTTCACGGTTCCGCCGTGTTGCCGCACGAATCCCAAGACGATCGCCAGGCCGAGCCCCGTGCCCACACCCGGCGGCTTAGTGGTAAAGAACGGATCGAAAATGCGCGCCTGGATCGCGCCAGGAATCCCCGGACCGTCGTCCCAAACTTCGAGACGCGCGCGCCCTGCGCCGGCGCTCCCCGTGCGCACGCCGATCAAACCGCCCCGGCCGCTCTGCAGGATGGCTTGTTGGGCGTTTTGCAGCAGGTTCAGCAGCACCTGTTGCAACTGTCCGAAGTCGCCTTCGACGTCGGGCACCGATGCCCCCTTTTCCACCATCAGGTGGATGGCGGAACCCGAGAGCGACGCGCGCAACAGGCCGGCGGAGCGGTCCACGAGTTCATTGAGCGACACGGGTTGGCGGACGCCCCACGCGTCACCCGAAAGCTGCAGCATTTGCCGGAGAATTCCGGTGGCGCGCTCGGCCTCCGCGAGCAATCCGCGCAGTTCGCGGCTCGCGGGCTCCGGGCGGCCCGCTTCGCGCTGCAATAGCCGCTGGGCGAAGCCCAAAATGGTCGTGAGCGGATTGCTCAGCTCGTGCACGATGGCGCTGACCCGCTGCCCGAGCGAAACCATCTTTTCGGTTTGCACCATGCGCGACTGAAAGAGCCGCCGCGCACTGGTCTCGCGGTAGACTTCCACGCGGCCAAGGCGCCGGCCGCTTTCCCCCACGATGGCGCGCGCGCAGCGCTCGATGGTTTGCGGCACCGGCCAGTTCATGGCCAGATCTTCCTGGCTTTCCTCTTCCTGTAGTTCCCCGAGCGCCCGCCAGCCGCGCGCGAATGCTTCCGGGTCGGCGGCATAGGGCGCCACCTTGCCGAGCAGGTCTTCCAGCGTACGGAGTCCCGCGCCGTCCTCGCGGGTGAGCCCGAGCAGGCGATAGAAGTGCTCGTTTGCCGCGCGGATGCCGCCGGCTTCGTCGAACACCACCACTCCTTCCGTCATCCAGTCCACGGTCTGGCGGAGTTCGGCTTCGGCGTCTTCTTTCCGGCGTTCGCACGGCTCGGCGCCGGCGCGTTGAACGCTTATGGCCAGGAACTCCGGGCTCGAGAGATCCAGCTTCCGGCACTCGACCTCCGCGCCGTCTTTCAACTGTGCGTTCAGGATTCCTGCCGCGTCCGCGGCGCCGGAATGCAGCCAGCCGCTGACGCGCTCCCACTCGCGCGGACGGAAGAGTTCGACAAATCGTAACTCCGGGTTCTCCCAACGCAGGGCGGGCAGGACGGATTCCGGCGAGAACACTTTTCGCGCGCCGTGGCTCCAGCCCCGCAGGAACCCGTTGCGATCGACAAGCGCGACCGGTTGATCGCTGCGCTCGAGCAGCGCAAGCCGCCAAGCCTCCGTGCGGGCGCGCTCCGACCGCCACTCTTTCTGCCGCAACACCTGCGCGGCCAGCAACGCGCGATACTCCAGGCGTTCCTGACTTTCGAGGTTGGTGCGGCCGCGCGGGAGCCCCGCCAGAAGCGCGCCGCGAGTAACGCCCTCCACGACGATGGGGACGGCCACAATACGCGCGATGTGGCGCGCCAGCGGGAGCGCGCCGGCCTCCGCCCCGGTCACCTGTCCAGTTTCGACCGCTTGGCGCCAGAACATTTCGAGCGGGCCCTGCTCGACGCTGTGGCCCCAGGCGGGATCGCCGCTGAGGGCGCGAATTTGCAAACGCTCTTCGGCGCGGGCACCCGACGGCGCGGCAACGGCGAGTCCGGTCTTGCGCTCGCCAATCAAGGCGAAGACGGCGCCAACGCCGGCAGGCCCGTCGGTGCGCGTACAGGTTTCCACCAGTTCCGCCAGAATCTGGTCGAGGTCGGCGCTCTCCGCCAGCAGCGCTTGCACCCGGGCGGCGAGTTCCAGGTCCGCCTTTCTCTCCCGGGCCAGCCGGCTCTGCTCTTCATTTTCGACGGCCAACGCGAGTTCAAGCGCGACCTCTTCCGCAAGCACTCTCGGAAGCGAACGTCCGGCGCGCTGCGCCGCCACCAGAATCAATCCCCGCAGCAGGTTCCGCCCGAAGACGGGCACCCACAACACGTGGCACATGCCGAGGGTCGGACCGAGTAGAGGATTGTGGACCTCGCCGGTAAGCGTGAGCTCGGCCGTTTTTCCGACGGAAAGCAGATCCAGGGGAAGCGGAAACTCCAGCGAGAGGCTGGTGCACTTTCCTGGCGCGTTCCCCGCTCCGCGTTCCCGGACCTCGCCGTGAAATACAATTCTTCTTGCCGGACTGGATTCATCGGCCGCCGGTCCATCCAGCCATACGCCAAAACGCTCCGCGCCGGGCTCCATCTGTAGCTCCAGCAGGGCCTCGCGAATCAAGACCTCGCGCCCGGCGCCCGCGCGGGCCGCGCGCACGACACCACGCGGGACGCGCACAAGAGGCAATTTCAACGCATGGTTTCGTGTGAACACGCCGTATTCCTCGGGGCTGCTCACACACCTCTCATGCACTGACGGCACCAAAGCAGTGCCGGGCCATCTTGCTGTGGAGAGAAGGTTTACCGCTGGCGGGGAATTTTCAAGTCGAGAATCGGCGGGCTATTTTTCCAAATTGATACGCGCTGTGGGGCTCACGCGTCGGTGCGTTCGATCTGGTACTGCTTGAGTTTCCGGTAGAGCGTGGTCTTCCCGATGCCCAGCATCCGCGCGGCCGCCTGCTTGTCGCCGCCAGTCTGTCGCAGCGTGCTGAGGATGGCGCGGCGCTCCAGCTCTTCGAGAGGCAGCAACTCTTCCTTTTCCGGTGCGCGCTCGGTGGTCGGATATTGCAGGGTCGTCGGGAGGTCGGTCACGTGGACGAACGGCCCGCTGCCGAGCGCGACGGCGCGCTCGATGGTGTTTTCGAGTTCGCGCACGTTGCCGGGCCAATCGTAGGCCATCAGCCGGCGCATGGCGTCTTCGGTGAGCTCGCGGGTCATTTCGTCCTGGCGCGAGAATTTCTCGAGGAACGAAGTCACCAGCAGCGGGATGTCGCTCTTCCTTTCGCGCAGCGGCGGGAGCTTGATCTGCACGACGTTCAAGCGGAAATACAGATCCTGCCGGAAGGTGCCGTTCTTGATGCCGAGTTCAAGGTCGCGATTGGTGGCGGCCACGATGCGGATGTTGATCGGCCGGCGCTCCGTGGAGCCGACCGGCTTGATCTCTCCCTCCTGAAGGGCGCGCAGGAGTTTCGCCTGCATCTCAAGTGACATTTCGCCCAGTTCATCGAGCAGCAACGTGCCGCCGTTGGCGGATTCCATCAGCCCCTGCTTGGATTGCAGGGCTCCGGTAAACGCGCCACGCGTGTAGCCGAAAAGCTCCGACTCGATCAGCGTGGGCGCCAGCGCCGAACACTCCACCGGCACGAACGGCTTGTCTTTGCGCACGCCCAGAAAGTGGATGCTGCGCGCCACCAACTCCTTGCCGGTTCCGCTTTCACCGAAAATCAGAACGGGGTGATCGCGGAGGCTGACTTTTTCAATCAGCCGGTACACCCGCTCCATCCGCGCGGACATTCCGAGCAGGCCGCCGAAGCCGGGGAGGGCGCGCACCTGCTCGCGCAACATGCGGTTTTCGCGCTTCAGTTCCACCGCGTGAACCACCTGCTCCAGCCGGGCGCGCAATTCCTCGATGCGGAAAGGTTTCGTGACGTAATCCACCGCGCCCATGCGCGTGGCTTGCACCGCGGAGTCGATGGTGCCGTACTGCGTCAGCATCACCACGGCCATGTCCGGGAAGAGCCGTGTGACGCGCTTCAGAAGTTCGAGGCCGCTGGTTCCCGGCAAGCGCAAATCGGTGAGCAGAATATCCACGGGAGAAACTTCCAGGACCTCCAGCGCTTCCTCCGCGGTGCTCACATCAAATACCTTCATGCCCGCGTCTTCGGCGATACTGCGGCAGACGCCGCGCACGTGTTCATCGTCGTCCACGACCAGCAGGTGGACCGGTGGCAGGCCCAGCGCCGCCCGCTCTTCTTTTCCGATTGCGAAAACTCCGGCGGCTCTCTCGAAATCCGCGCTCACAGTGCGTCCCATGTGCGTATCCGCCATCGTGCCTCTTCTCTGGGAACCGCCTTTCCGTCTGATTGGGCGGAGATGATGAGGAAAAGGCTGGACCAATTCCCGTTCCGGGAAAGTACCCCTCTCTTCTATTTCAGAATGGCTCTATTGTCAAGTATGTAATTACCTAAAGTAGACTTAAGATGGCTATGTACCATTATGGAAAGATTCGGGCACGATAGCTGACACCCTGTACAAAAAGAGACAGGCGTGAATTTCTTGAGATTTCCTTAGGGTTTGATTGCTGCCAGGGGCACAGGGTATTGCCACGCCAGAATTCCTTCGCTCTGGGAACCGAATACCACTTGGCCTGCTTGCGTCTCCAGGATGCCGCCGATCCGGCCGCGTTCGGCGTCCCTGTCCAGACGCTGCCAACCATCGTGGCGGCCGCACGAGTAGTAGATTCCGCCCTGTTGCAGCGTTACAAGGATGACAGAGCCGATTCGCAGGCCTGCGCCGATAGAAGCCGTTGGAAGCCCTTCCTGAACCAGCGTCCAATGTTCCCCAGCATCGGTGGAGAAATACAAACCGCGATCGGTACCCAGGAAGGTCTCCGAGAGTTGCGGAGAAACCGCCGACAGCCAACTGATCTTCCGCGCGCCGGCGGGAAGGCTGTGCCAAACCGCGGAGCGGCCCGCATCGCGGGAGACTCCGAACTTTCCTTCACTCGCAACAGCCAAGGAATTTCCGTCCAAAGAACTCCAAATGGCGGTGAGAGGGGAAATCCGGAAAAACGCCGGGAGCAGTGAGCATTTTCTCTCCGCGTCACAGCGAAGCAATCCCTCCTTCACGGGCAGGAACGCAGCACCGGCCGAGAATCCGAGCGGGCCGGCTGCGAGCGAAACAGGATTTGATGGCGGTTTTATTTCCCCGGGCCGCTTGCTTCGCTGCTGAACGGGGGCGACAAGCATCAAGTTCCAGCGTTTCCATTCTTTTCCCTGTTCGCTGTAGTTCCAGAGCGTGCCGTCGCCCAGGCTCGCGATCCAGCCCCACGGGCTGCCATATAACCGTTCGATGCGGTCGGCGGCCCAGCCGCCCGGTCTTGCGCCACTGGCAGGGGCTGACGGTATCGGGCGCCAGTTTTTTCCGGCATCGGCGCTTTCCTCGAGTTCCGCGCCGTTTCGCTCGAAGAGCGCCAGCAAGTGCCTCGTATCGCGCGCGTCGCCCACCAGCAGCTTTACCACGGTGTGCGTGAAGCCGCGATTGGCGGACACGAAATTTTTTGCGGAGTCTTCGCTCGCGAGGACTCCCTGCGATTCCGTCCCGAGAAGCACGCGCGCGGAGATACTCCCCCTGGCGGGAAGCACCGCGACTCCGTTGACGACCCAATCCTTCGGCGTGGTGCGTTCCCAGCTTTCCCCGGCGTCGCGCGTCACCCACAGGCCTTCGGTCGTCGCCGCGTAGAGGACCAGGGGATTCGCCGGATCCTGGACGATGGCCTGCGTCCTGCGAGCCGCGTACGGGATGCCCTGCAGCTTGGTCCACTGCTCGCCGCGATTGTCGCTGCGATAGATTCCCGAGCAGGCGCTCAAATAAACGCGGGCGGGATTGGCGGCATCCACGCGCAGGCTCATGATGTCGGAATCGTCGATGAGTCCCGCGGCAATGGACTTCCAGGTTTTTCCGCCGTCCGTGGTTTTCCACGGCAGGTGATACGTGCCGGCATAGATCAGGTCAGGCTGCGCCGGGTCCACGGCGATGGAATCCACATTGCGCAACTCCGGATCATCAGGCGGAGAGATGCGCTCCCAGTTTTTCCCGTCATCGCGAGAACGAAAAACGCCGCTGCGGGTTCCGGCGATCATGGTGCCGGGCTGCGAGGCGGAAAATTCGAGGGCGCGCACGGCTTCTCCCGGCAAGCCGGCGGGCAGCCAGGTTCTGCCGCCGTCGACGCTGGCGAAGACTCCACCGCCGGCGCCGGCCTCGCGGAACCAGACCGCTGCAAACAGCTTTCCGGGAACGCGCGGATCCGCGGCCAGCGCGGCAACGACCGCGTCGGTCCGTGTGCCCGCCCGTCCGCGCAGTTCCCAGCGCGTGCCGCGGTCTTCGCTGGCAAAAACGTGGCCGTCGTTTGTGCCGAGATAAACTGTTCCGGCGGAATCCACGACGAGCGTGAGCACCATTCCGCCTTCGGGGCCCAGGCGTTGCCAAGACTGCGGGCACGACGACGCCGCCGCTGCCAGCGTTATCCATATGAGGATTGCAATTTTCACGCGAGCACTTCTAAGCCTCTACCTAAATCGGTTGAACTCGACAACGGATACTCCTCAAAAAGAACCGGGCTCTCCGAATTTGAATTCGGAGAGCCCGGCTGCAGATTTTCTGATTCACGCTGGGCACAGACGGCCAGCCGCCTGCGCCGGGGAATCCGGTTCTAGTAGGTTGCGCCTTCCGGCACGAAGATGAAGTCAACGCGGCGGTTGGACTTCTCCGAGCCCTTTTCGGTGGAAGCAGTCCCGACGCGAGTGGAGACGCGCGAAAGATCGATCTCCTTCTCGGCGAGATATTTCTTTGCGCCATCGGCGCGGGTCTGGGCCAGCTTATTGGCGTTGGGTTCCTTGGGATCGGCGTAGCCGACGATCACCAGCTTGGCGTTGGGTTCGCTCTTGAGGCGCAGGGCAACGTCGTCGCCGACGCGCTTGCAGGCGTTGTCGAAGCGGCCTGCACCGAGCTTGGTGTAACCGCAATCGCCAACTTTGGCGGCCTGCGGCGGCGGAGCCGGTTGCTGAACGTCAACCGCCGTGGGGGCGCTGGTGCGGCCACCGCGGCCATCGTCGGCCGTGCAGGTAATGGAATAATTTCCGGCGGCGAGACCGGTGGAATCAAACTGCGCGGCGGGGCCGTTGCCGGAAATCTGGCCGGCCGTGGCGGTGTAACTGTAGGTCAACGGATCGCCATCCGGGTCGCTGGCTGTCGAAACGATTTTCACGCGTTCGCCGGCGATGATCGGATTGCGTTCCGGAGCGCAGGAGATCACCGGGGGCTGATTCGGCCGCTTGGCAACGGCGACATCGGTGGCGCAGCTTGCCGTGCCGCCGTGGCCGTCGTCCACCTTGGCGTTGACGGTGTAGCTGCCGATCGCCAGGCCCGAGGGGTTCCAGCGAACGTCAGGCCCGGTGCCGTCCACGGTGCCACCGGTTGCGGTGTAGCTGTAGGTGAGCGGGTCGTTGTCGGCGTCGGAAGCGTTCACGTGGATCGCGATGGGATCGGTTGTGCCTTCATAAACGGAAGGCTGGGCCGCGGAGCAGGCCGCGACCGGCGGATGATTCGGCTTGGGCGGAGCAGGAGGATAAGCCCAGCGTAGCACCAGGCCGGTGCCGATGCGGAAGTTATTCTGCCGACCGTTGGGGCTAAGCAGGCTGCCGGAGAAATTGGTCATCAAGTAGTCCGCCTGGACAAAACGCCATGTGAGATAGCGCGTGAGCACGACGTCCACGCCGCCACCGACCGCCATCGCAAATGCGCTTTGGGACTGATCGCCCGTAACCTGACTGCTGCCGCGCGCCGCGCCGAAGAGGACTTCGCCGAAGGGCACAAAATGATCGAAGCGCCGCCAGTTCAGGCGGGGACCGAAGAGATAGGTCTGCATGTTCCCGCTGATGGTGCTTTGTGTTTGAGGATTGGTGGGATCGAGGAAGACCTGCCGATCGAAGTGGTAGCCACCGACTTCGGCAACGAGACCGAGCCAGCGATTCACGTTATAGGCAAACGAACCGGTCGCGCCGAGTTCGTTAAAATTCCTGAAGGATGTGCCCGGGGCAAAATTGATGTAGCTGAACATGCCCGCGACTTCAAATTTCGGCGTCAACTGCCCCCAGGCGTGGCGATTCCAGGGGTTGTTGGACCAGTCCGAAAAGACATCGGCCGGTTTGGCTGCGGCGGCGGGCATCCCAAACAGATTCGCTGAGGCATGAGCGATGCCGAAATCACCGGCCGGAACAGCATTGGTAGATTCCGACGTGTTGCTGCTTGTTGCCGTGCCGGCGTCTTTCTGTTGCGCACAGATCGGCAGGGCGAGCAGAGCGCCCATTGCCACGATTGCATACCATTTGCGCATACTTTCCTCCCTAATCGAGACTAAGAATTCCATAAATTACTTGCGTCATTCCTTCATCGAGTTCAGCTGAAACGCTGGATAGCGACGCCGGAGAATACGCAGCAAACCACATGCTTTTGCAAAATGGGGGCGGTATAAAACCAGTCTTGCTAACAATGGAAGCAGTGGCGAAATGAAACTCGTTGCTGCGGGGAAAAGCATATTCCATAAGTTCATCATTCTGCAAGCGTTTCCTGAAATGAACCGGGGTGCGGTACGGGTCTGGGAGTTAGTGCCGGTTCCCCGGACGCTGGCTTGCGATACACTCTATCCCCTATGAGTTCCTGTGCCCTGTTGGACCTGAACTGGATCGGGCAAACCCAGTGCATTGCGACCGCGCTGCTTCGCTCGGACAATTTCAACGTGCTGATCGACCCTGGCCCCGGCTCCACGCTGAATACACTGCGCGAAAGGCTGGAGTCGCATCGCCTTCGAGTGGCGGACTTGAACGCCATTCTCCTGACTCATATTCACCTGGATCATGCCGGCGCGACCGGGGCGCTGGTCCGGGAAAACCCGGCGCTGCAGGTGCATGTCCATGCCCGCGGCGCGGCGCATATGATTGATCCAGCAAAACTGCTGGACAGTGCCGGGCGCTTGTACGGCCAGGAAATGCAGAAGCTGTTTGGAGATTTCCTACCGGTGCCGGAGAACAATCTGCGCATTTTGCAAGGCGGCGAAACTCTGTCTCTGGGATCGCGTGAACTTCGGGTGCTCTACACACCGGGCCACGCTTCGCATCATGTCACTTATTTCGATCCAACCGAGCGGGTGGCTTACGTGGGAGATACGGCGGGGATTTCCATGGAGGGCCATCCGTTCATACTTCCCGCAACGCCGCCGCCGGATATCAATCTGGAATTGTGGTATGCGTCGCTCGATGCCATCGCGCAGCTTCGGCCGCGGCGGTTGTTTCTTACCCATTTTGGATATTCGGATCAGCCGGAGCGGCACCTGAACGCCTACCGGGAGCGGCTGCAGCACTGGGGCAAACTGACGGCAGAAATACTTTCGCGCGGGCAGGAACAGAGCGAGGCCATCCTCGCGTTCAGTCGCGCGGTCGCGGCGGAGGCGGCAGAGTTTCTTTCTCCGGCGCAACTTTCCCACTACGTATTCAATGGGGCGCTGCAACTTTCGTGGCTGGGCTTGGAGCGCTATCACCGCAAGCGCGCGGAAGCGATGGCGAAGGAGTCGGCGGGTTAATTTCCGTTGGCTGGCAGGTGCAGGCCGAATTCGCGGTGGGCGGCCAGCAACGCCTTTTTTACCGCGCTTTCCTCAATGACAAACGAGATGTTGCTTTCGCTGGAGCCTTGGGCGATGGCGATGATGTTCACGTTTTCCCTGCCCATAGCTTGAAAGGTGCGCCCCGCGACTCCCGGGGTGCCGCGCATATTTTCACCGACCACGGCGACGATGGCGATGTTCGGGTCCACGTTGATGTGCTCCACCTTTTCGTGCTTCAGGTCGTCGGCGAACTCCTTGCGGAGAGCTTCGATGGTGCGTTCGGCGTCGGCGGAAGAGACGCTGAAGCAGATGTCGTTCTGCGAGGAGGATTGGGAAATCATCAAAACGTTCGCGCGCACTTCGGCGATCGTGGAAAAGGTCCGCCCCACAACGTCGGTGAGGCCCACGATGCCGGGGCCGCCGAGGCTGATCAGCGTAACGTCGCGGATGGCAGTCAGGGCTTTCACGCCGGTGTTCGCGCCACCCTTGGGGGTGATTTTGGTGCCGCGTTTTTCCGGCGCGAAGCTGTTGCGGATCCAGACCGGGATGGCCGAATCGACGACGGGCTTCAGCGTTTTCGGGTGCAGGACTTTGGCGCCGAAGAAGGCCAATTCCGCGGCTTCGCGATAGGAGATGCT
>Ga0210383_10006505_pt1 | contig 10194 bp, 8 predicted proteins | sample IncBWC14OmetaG_FD_160072 | JGI IMG/M metagenome (GOLD analysis project Ga0210383, IMG submission 160072) | Forest soil microbial communities from Barre Woods Harvard Forest LTER site, Petersham, Massachusetts, United States - Inc-BW-C-14-O ...
GAAAGCCGGGCAGGAGTGAACCCCCTCGGCAGCATCCATGATTGTCTTGTTAAGTTGGACGCAAAGCTGGGTCAGCGCTTCTGCTTCATTCACCTCGATCGGGCTGAATAAGTCCGTTCCCATTTCGCGGAACACCTGCTGTGCGTCCGCCAGAATCGTCTCCGCCGCACCGCGCCGGCCGGCCACGTCGAGCAAGCCAAACAGTACTCGGTTCGGACTCACGCGAATGGAATCGTAGAAGTCCCCGGCCGCTCGCTGGCCCGCAAAAACCGCCGCGATCTCGGCGTCCCGCAAAACGGGAAAACTCGACTCGACGGGCTCAATCGCTGCCGCGGCCGGGCGTATCCGAGGTTTGAAGAGGAAGCCCATGGGACGTTGAACTTAGCATATGCGCCCGTGGTCTGTCAGTCGGGATGAATCGGAGGACTTTATTCCCCGTACTTAGTTGCAAGAAAATGCGCGACTTCAGATTCGAGTTGGCCGTAGTCGGCATGTACCGTGGCCCGCAGGGCCGCTTCCGCCGAACTACCTTCGCCAATGCGCTGCAGGATTCGCTGTACATCGCTCATGCCGTAGGTGTCCGAAATGTACTCCACCGCTGCTAAAGATTCCTCGTAAGCCACCGCCGCTTCGACGTTTGAGAATCGCATAAAGCTTCCTTCAAGCACGTTGTAGGGAATTGCATGCTGTTCCCGAAACAACTGCCCCAGACGGCGTCCATCCGATCCCACTGTCCTCGGCTCCAGCGCCTGCGCCACTCCTTCGTTCAACCAGGTTGGACATCGTCCACCCGTTAGCTGGTTCACGAACGAATGCGCGAGTTCGTGTTTCAGCACGCGGGCGAGGTCGGAGTTCATCGACGTAACCCCGCTCACCGGAATCCGCAGCTTGCCGTCATTAAGCGCGCCCGTCCACGACGGAGCATGGGTGACGTCGAAGAACGCCTGCTCCGTATAGAGAATCACCGGAATGCTGCTCCGCGGCGCTGCTCCCAATTCGCGCACAAGATCGTCGTAATCGGCATCCAACGTAGCCAGCAATTGCTGCCGGAACTGCTCCGGAGTTTGGTGCCCCTCATAGCGCAAGGTAAAGTGGCTGCTTTCGCGCTGGGAGAAATCGGCCTCGGTGTTGGCCTCTCGTTGCGCTTTGGCGAGATAGGCCTCGAGGGCCGAGTCGGGGCGTAACTCCAACGACCGTTTCCATGCTCGAATCGCATCCGGCGTATGGTCCCGCGAAAATTGCACGAAGCCGAACACTGTATAGGCATCGGGCGAATTGGGATTCGCCTTGACCGAGCGTTCCGCAAACTCAAGGGCGGAGGCCGCGTTTCCCGTGCGCACCAGCGCCATCGCGTAATAGTTCAAAATTGTGGAATTGTCCGGCTGCGCCTGCAACGCCGACTCAAAATATCGTTTCGCCTGCGCCAGATTGCCGTGTTCGAACTCGTGTTTTCCTGCAAGAAAATATGCGGTGGCGGTCAGTTCCGGTTTGCCTTCGCGTTCCAGAGCGGCCAGCACATCGGCATCGACTTTTCCATCATGAACTACCTTTGATGCCAGGTCCGCATGACCCGAAAGCCCATCATCGGGCACAAACGCCGGCAAATCCTTCGGTCCTGCCTGCGTTCCATTCGATGCATAAGCAGGGGGCATGCCTCCCGATTCAACGCTCTCGACTGACGACTTCGAGATCGCGTATGAGTCGTCCCCAATGTCGTACTCCAGCTTCGTACCGTTTTCGCGGACATGGTCGGCCCAGATCTTACGGCCGTTTTTCAAATGGATGACATCCCCGTGCGCGCACACGGTGGTGCCAGTTAAAAAGGCCAGGCTCGCGAGGAATAAGGTGACAGAGGACCGCACTCAGGCGCATTCTAGCAATCGGAAGAGAGTCGACCGTAGTGACCGAGGTAATCAGAAAACAGGCAGCCCAGGGCTTCCTTATCCTTGTTCTGTCCGTCGCAAGTTGCGCGATTGGTCAGGCTCCTCTTTCCGCCCCATCGCCCCCTTCGCCAGGGCCGAACTCGATACCCATTCACCCTGCCGCACAGCTTTACCTCCAACTTCGTCATATAGGGCTTAACCCATCCCGAACGTATAAGGTTCGTGGCGCGGGCCTTGACCGTCCGGGCCTGCACCTGACTTTCGAAGATGGCACGATCGCCTTTACCCAAGACGTCGATGGCCGGGTCACCGGCGCTCTCTTTGAAGGGGATGGTGAAGTCCTGCTCACTCCACCCTCCCGCGAAGAGCGGGCCTCGATGGCTCTGGGTACCGGCATGGCCATTCTCGAAGAGCGTTTTAACTCGGCCTACCTTCGCTTCAACGACGACACGTTTGCCGAATTCGAGCCATACTTGCGCCCTTCCCCAGACGCCTCAGAGTTCGCCGCCCGCCTCGAATCCACCGCGGAAAATCTCGCCGAGCTCGATGCGCTCCGGCTCTTCGCCACTTTCAGCCGATCTCTCCCGGTCGCCAGTCGCGATCAAGCCGACGTCCTGCCTCTTTCCTCGCCGCTTCTGGACCGCTACTTGCACGTTCGCGTGGAGGGCGAAAATCTCGGCGCCTTCGACATCCACTACGACTCGCTCGCCTACGAAGAGGTATCGGCGGGCAAAAGCACTGAAAAAGATGGTGTGACCTACTACGACGTATGGACTTCCTTTTCCCCACCCCCCAGCTCGCCTGCGCCTCAACCTACAACTGAAAACCTTCTGGAGATCGACTCTTACCGAATCAGCGCCGAGGTAAAACCGCCCACCGATCTGACCGTAGATGCCACACTGGCGGTCAAAATTCGGGGTTCCGGCGAGCGAACCGTCTTGTTCGAACTCTCCCGGTCCTTGCAGGTAAAGCAGGTTGAAATCAATGGCAGCCCTGTGGAGTTCATCAATAATCCGGCGCTGGAGGGAAGCCAGCTTGACCGTCGCGGGAACGATCTTGTCGCCGTCGTTTTTCCGCAGCCACTTCGCAAAGGCGACGCCTTCACGCTTCGTTTCCTCTATTCCGGAGCCGTTCTCTCCGAGGCTGGCGGTGGACTCCTTTATGTTGGCGCTCGCGGAGCCTGGTATCCCAGTCGAGGTCTGACCCCAGCCAACTTTGACCTTACTTTTCGCTACCCTTCAGGATGGACACTGATCGCAACCGGCACACTTGTATCTGGCACCGATGAGGCCTCTCCCGCTCCTGCCGAACCCGCCCCCTCGTCCCAGATTGAGGCGCGCTGGAAATCCGACCGTCCCATCGCGCTCGCCGGCTTCAACCTCGGCAAGTACGTGAAAGCCAGTGCCCAGGCTGGTCCTGTTCGGGTGGAAACTTATGCTGCACGTGGCGTCGAGAAAGACTTCCCTCGCACCTCGAGTCCTTTGCCGCCTCTTCCCGACCTTCGTGGAATCACTCCCACCCCCGACATTCAGGTCCTGAATCCTGCCGCGCAACCTTCACCCGCGAAACATGCTCAGTCGGTTGCGAACGAAGCGGCTCGCGCCGTAGATTTCTTCGCCCAGCGATTCGGCCCTTTCCCCTACCGCTCGCTCTCGCTTACGCAAATGCCCGGGCCCATCAGCCAGGGCTGGCCCGGACTTATTTTCTTATCCAGCCTGTCGTTCCTCTCGGCCCAGGAAGCCGAGGGCTTGCACTTCAGCCCGGCTCGCTCTTCTCTCCGCCGTATCGCGCTTGCCCATGAAACCGCTCACCAATGGTGGGGGGATCTCGTGCTCTGGGAAAGCTATCGCGACCAATGGATTGTCGAGGCTCTCGCCAATTACTGCTCCCTCATGAAACTCGAGACTGAAAATCCCACTGAATTCCGCGCAATCCTCGAGGAGTATCGCCAGCAGTTACAGGCTAAGAATAAAGACGGGAAGACGTTGCAGGAGGCCGGTCCCGTCACTCTCGGCCAGCGTCTTTCTTCCTCTCAATTTCCCAATGGATACGAAGCCGTCAGTTATGGGCGAGGCACATGGCTCTTTCACATGTTGCGCTACATGCTTCTCAACACCGAACCCTCGCCTCTCAATCCCTCCGCTCCTGCGGATGAGCCCTTTACCCGCGTTCTCCGGGAAGTGAGCGAGCGCTATGCAGGTCGCGCGATCGACACCCACGAACTTATGGCAGCTTTCGCGGAAAAGCTCCCACGCTCTCTTCAGTTCGAGGGCAAAGCTTCACTCGACTGGTTCGAAGACGGGTGGGTTCATGGAACCTCATTACCCCAGTTTGCACTCCACAATTTGAAGCTTGTTCCCAAGGGCAATGTGATCGCAGTCTCTGGTGTGCTTCTCCAAAAAGACGCGCCACCTGAACTTGTTACTTCCGTCCCGCTCTACGCGGTCATCGGCCACAAGAACGTCTTCATAACGCGAGTCTTCGCGGATGGCCCCGAAACACCCTTCCACATCGCCGCTCCGGCCGGAACTCGCTCCATCCTCATCGATCCAAACGGAACGCTCCTCACCAGCAGATAAGCAACTTTCTTTCTTGGGAATTTCGCGCCTTGCCTTCCCGGAATCACCTTGCGAATCGTCCGCGATAGGCTTAGCCCGGCCCCGGTATCTCTTTCCATCCAAAGGCACAGTCTTTCACAAATCACAGGAGGCGAAAAGGAAGCGAAAGTGCTTTACACCTGTTGAATCCCAGGAGGGAACCATGGCCAGCATGCCTCTTCAAAGGCCAAGCCCGGTTGCAACCGAATCTCCAATGATCCTTTTGGTGGAAGATGAGGCTCGTGTTCGGAAGGTGATGGCAGAAGTTCTCTGCATGGAGGGCTATACCGTCCTCGAATCCGCAACCGCTGAACACGCACTCACGCATCCGCAGTTGGCCTTAAGCAAACTGACCGTGCTGATCACTGATGTGATGTTGCCGGGCAAAACCGGGAGGCAACTCGCGAGAGACATCAAGGATCGAGTTCCGGGCATCAAGACGATTCTGGTTTCGGGCTATGGAGAAAGCATCGCGCTTCTCGGCACGGAAAAGACCGATGCCGTTTCCTATCTTCCCAAGCCCTTCTCCGCAACTTCGCTGTTGAATGCTGTTCGGGCTGTCGTCCGAGGAATTCCTCTCTCAGCAGCGCCGTTAGACATTTCTACGCGTGAGCCTGAGGTTTGCCAGGACGATCGGGACGCCTAATTTCCAACCGCGACCTTCACCAGTTTGTTGCGAATCGCGCAGTGCACCAACTCTGCTTTATTGTGGATGTCCAACTTTCGCATCAGGTTGAACTTGTGTGCGTCCACTGTCTTCATGCTGACTCCGAGCATTCCGGCGATCTTCCGCACCGTGTGCCCTTCCGCCAACAATTTCATGACTTCGGTCTCGCGCGGTGTCAGCGCCGGCTTGCCATTTCCCGGTTGTTCCCCTTGAGCATAGGGCTCGTCCAGCAATAAGCCGTTAAGCACCTCGGGGCTCACGTATTTGCCGCCACCGTGGACTTCGCGCAGCACGCTGGCAAGCTTCTCGGCTGGCGTGTCTTTTAGTACATACCCCGCAGCACCCGCCTGCAGCCCTTGCATTACGTAATCCTGGTCCTCGTGCATGGTGAGGAACACCACCCGCGTCTCCGGGTACTCCGCCTGGATGACTCGAGCTACGTCGAACGACGACACGCCGGGCATCCCGATATCCATGAGCACTACGTCCGGTCGAAGCGTGATTACCTGCTCAAGAGCCGCCGTCGCGTTGGCCGCTTCGCCGACCACTTCCACGCCTTCTTGATCCTGCAACAAGCGGCGCACGCCTTGCCGCAAAAGCGCATGATCATCTACCACCAGACAACGGACGTTTGCCGTTCTTCTTTCGTTCAAACTCTCTTCTCCTAGATACACCGCTCCTCCTCTTGGGAACTTCTCTCGGAAGCGGCGCGTGCTTCGGTAGGCTCTGTTAACTCATCAACGTCTGTTCGCCGTATTGTATCCACTTCTTGCATCAATTTCAGCCAAAACCGCCACAAAAAACGACCTCGCGACTACGCCTCCCTCGTTTTTGAAGAGCCGTCAGTTAGAATCAAAGGTTTATGCTTCGATATTTCACCTCAGGGGAGTCTCACGGTGAAGCTCTGGTCGCCTTTCTCTCCGGTTTGCCCGCCGGGTTGAAGGTCGATCAAGCCTTTCTCGACCGCGAACTGTGGCGCCGCCAACAGGGCTACGGTCGCGGCGGCCGCATGAAAATCGAGACAGATAAAGCACACATTCTTTCGGGCGTTCATCACGGAATGACCATCGCCTCGCCGATCTCCGTTCTGCTTGAAAACAGGGATTGGAAGAACTGGCAGGAATCCCTCCCCGTCGCCGGGGGCGATCCGGAAAAGCACAAGAGCGTAAAATCGCCGCGTCCCGGCCACGCCGACCTTGCCGGAGCTCTCAAGTACAACTTTCCCGAAGCGCGCTACGTACTCGAGCGCGCCTCCGCCCGTGAATCGGCGGCTCGAGTCGCCATTGGTGCGCTTGCCAAGTTGTTTTTGCGCGAACTTAGCATCGAGGTTCTCAGTCACGTGGTAAGCGTTGGATCGGCAAGTTTGGAATCCCCAGCGACCTGGCAACAGATTCAATCCGTCTGCCGGAAGAACGAAATCCTCCTGGCCTGCGTCGATGCCGCCACTGAAGCGCGCATGAAAGAAGAAGTCGACAAAGTTCTCCGCACGGGTGATTCCGTGGGCGGAGTTTTTGAGGTCGTCGCTCACAACGTTCCACCTGGACTGGGCACCTATGCCCAATGGGACGAGCGCCTGGACGCACTTCTTGCAGCAGCCGTGATGTCATTGCAGGCGGTCAAGGCGGTGGAGATCGGTTCGGGCGTCACATCCGCATTCGCTCCTGGCTCTCAAGTGCATGATGAAATCGCGTACGAAGCCTCCGATCGATTTACCAAGTTCAGCCGCGCACATAATAATGCTGGCGGGATTGAAGGTGGCGTTTCGAATGGCGAAGAGATTCGCGTGCGCGGGTACCTGAAACCGATTTCGACGCTGCGGCGGCCGCTGCAATCGGTGGACTTTGCGACCCGCGAACCTGTCAAGGCCGCTTACGAACGTTCGGATGTGTGCGTGGTTCCTGCTGCCGGTGTCGCGGCCGAGTCGATGGTTGCATTGACCCTCGCTTCGTGCGCTCTGCAGAAGTTCGGCGGCGATTCGATGCTTGAGACCAGGCGCAACTTCGAAGGCTACAAGAATCAACTGAAGATGTTCTAGCTTCGGGAATGAGAGAGAAAGGGCCTTGCGAGTCTTTGGCCAACGGCCGACGACCAACGACTGATCCATGATCTATCCCATAGTAAAGTACGGCGATCCTGTGCTGGAAACACCTGCAGCGCCGATCACCGTGTTCGACGACAATCTTAAGAAGCTGGTCGAGGATATGTTCGAGTCCATGTACGCTGCACATGGCGTCGGTTTGGCTGCTCCGCAGATCGGAATTTCCAAGCGCCTTGCCGTCATCGACATCACTTTCAAAGAAGAGCCCGACGCAAAACTCGTCCTGGTGAACCCGGAGATCATTCATACGGAGGGAAAGCAATCTTCGAACGAGGGCTGCTTGAGCATTCCTGACTTCCGCGAACCGGTTGCGCGACCGAATGTTGTAACCGTCCGTGCGCAGGACGTTCACGGGAAGGTTTTCGAGACGACCGGTGAAGAATTACTGGCGCGCGCGCTCCTCCACGAAACCGATCACCTCAATGGCAAGCTCTACATCAGCCACATCAGCGCGCTGAAGCGTGACCTGATGAAGCGTAAGATCCGCAAGCTCGTGAAAGCCGGCGAATGGTAAACGACCTCGTCTTCGCGGGCACGCCGCGTTTCGCGGTGCCAGCGCTGGAGCGCCTGGTCGAGGCCGGGTTCCCGGTTCGGCTCGTCGTGACACAGCCCGACAAACCACGCGGCCGTGGGATGGAACTCGCTGCGTCGCCCGTGAAACAATTGGCGCTGCAACTGGGCCTACCCGTCGTTCAACCGGACAAGATCAAGTCGAATGACGGATTTCGCGCGCAACTCTGCGAGCTTGCACCAGCCGCGATCATCGTGGTCGGTTATGGCCGAATCATTCCGCAATGGATGATCGACTTGCCGCGCTTCGGCAACCTCAACTTGCACGCTTCGTTGCTGCCGAAATATCGCGGCGCCGCTCCAATTCAGTGGGCGATCGCGCAGGGCGAATCGGTTACTGGCGTGACCATCATGCGCATCGACGCAGGCCTCGATACAGGCGACATTCTCGAGCAGCGGGAACTCGCGATCGATGCTGCTGACACTTCCGAAACGCTCGCTCCTCGCTTGGCGGCGATGGGAGCCAGTTTGATAGTCGAGGCTTTACGTGGCTTTGAAGCGGGAACCGTGAAGAGCGCTCCGCAAGATCACTCGCGCGCGACGCTTGCGCCGATTCTCACCAAGGAAGACGGGCGGATCGACTTCCATCGTACCGCGACTGAAATCCGGAATCGGCTGCGCGGCTTCCAGCCTTGGCCAGGAGCGTTTACCGCGTTTCGCGGGAAGAACTTGCAAATGTGGTCGGCGAAGGTTGTGCCTTCGGAAATCTTCGACGAGACTCTGCAACCTGGCGAACTGGATTCCGAAGGGGAACTCGTGCTCGTGGGCTGCGGCGGACATACTGCGCTCGAACTGCTCGAGGTCCAGATTGAAGGCAAGAAGCGCATGCCTGCACGAGACTTCGTGAACGGCTATCGGCCATTCGCCGGGGAACGACTAGGAGAGCCTTCAAGGCACGCCGGTTCATCCCGCGATTCGCGCGGCAAGCATCCCGCATAAGCGGTAGTCTCATGTCAATCTCTCCAGCGCGAACAGCGGCGTTCGACATCCTGCTTCGAGTTGAGCGCGAGAATTCATACGCGTCTGAATTACTGCATTCATCCAGGTGTGCACAGTTGTCGGCTGCCGACCATGCGCTCGCTACGGAACTCGTAATGGGCGTTTTGCGCTGGCGTTCGCTGCTCGACAGTCAAATCGCGGGTGTTTCATCTCAACCGATCGCCAAGCTCGATCAGGAAATACGGATCGCGCTGCAACTCGCCGCGTATCAGCTCGGATGGTTGGATCGTGTTCCGGGGCGGGCCGCGATCCACGAGAGTGTGGAATTGGTAAAGCGTGCACGCAAGCGATCCGCGGTTCCCTTTGCGAATGCGGTCCTGCGCAAGCTGGCGGCGGCAATTGCGCCGGATAGTTCTGCCGATGCGCATGCGAAGGCGATCGCGGCGACGAACTCTGTGAAAGATCTCGCCGCGAAGTCAGCTCATCCGGGATGGATCGTTGAGCGATGGATGAAACAGTTCGGACTTGCAGTGTCTCGTAGCATCTGCGCGTACAACCAGAAGGTTCCCAGAACGACCATTCGACTGCGCGATCGCAACGCGGCGGCAGATCTTGAGAAAGAAGGAATCGAGCTTGCTGACGGAGACTTCCTTGCATCGGCGAGGCGTGTTCTGTCCGGCGACGTCACGAGCACGCAAGTGTTTGCGGCGAATCGCATCGCGATTCAGGATGAAGCTTCGCAACTGGTCGCTGCACTGGTGGGAAAGGGCAAACGCATTCTGGATGGGTGTGCGGCTCCGGGCGGGAAAACGTGGAGTCTCGCCGATCGCAATCCAGAGGCAGCGATTGTGGCGGTCGAGTTGCATTCCCACCGTGCTGAACTGTTGCGCAAGCGTATCGTTGCGGCGAACGTGAAGGTGATCACGGGCGATCTGCAGGAGTTCGCGATCGGGGAACCCTTCGATCGCGTGCTGCTCGACGTGCCGTGTTCGGGGACTGGCACGCTGGCGCGGAATCCGGAGATCAAGTGGAAGTTGAGCCGGCAAGATCTGCGCGATCTCGCAGCACGGCAGGTCGCGCTTCTCCGCGCAGCCATGAAGCAGGTTGCGGTCGGAGGAAAACTCTTCTATTCGACCTGCTCGTTGGAGCAGGAAGAGGATGAAAGCATTGTCGAACAAGCGCTCGCGGAGAATACCGGCTTTCACATTGTCGATTGCAACTCGGAGCTGGAACGCTTGCGAGCCGCTGGCGAATGGATCGCGCCAGCGAGTGTGCCGTTCGTGCGCGGCGCTTATCTGCGAACCATTCCTGGTGTTCGAGACTGCGATGGGTTCTTTGCGGCAATCGTCGGGAAGGACATGCTCTAGGCTCTAGGCTCTAGGCTCTAGGCTCTAGGCTCTAGGCTCTAGGCTCTAGGCTCTAGCTTCAGGCTCCGGGCTT
>Ga0210383_10006507_pt1 | contig 10192 bp, 6 predicted proteins | sample IncBWC14OmetaG_FD_160072 | JGI IMG/M metagenome (GOLD analysis project Ga0210383, IMG submission 160072) | Forest soil microbial communities from Barre Woods Harvard Forest LTER site, Petersham, Massachusetts, United States - Inc-BW-C-14-O ...
AGCTCCTGGCGCTCCAGGGCGGCCAGCTTGCGCAGCTGCATGTCCAGGATCGCGCGCGCCTGGACCTCGTCGATCTCCAGCAGCCCGATCAGGCCCTGCTGGGCCACGGAGGCCGACGCGCTGGCCCTGATCAGCGCGATGACCTCGTCGATCCGGTCGATGGCCTTGATCAGCGCGGCCACGATGTGCAGACGTTCGGCCGCCTTGCGCAACCGGAACTGGGTACGCCGGACGATGACCTCGATCTGGTGCGCCACCCAGTAGCGGATCATCTGGTCCAGCCGCAGGGTGCGCGGCACCCCGTCGACCAGCGCCAGCATGTTGACGCCGAACGTGTCCTGCAGCTGGGTGTGCTTGTACAGGTTGTTGAGCACCACCTTGGCGATGGCGTCCCGCTTGAGCACGATGACCAGCCGCTGGCCGGTCCGGCCGCTGCTCTCGTCGTTGAGGTCGGCGATGCCGCTGATCCGGCCGTCCTTGGCCAGCTCCGCGATCTTGGTCGCCAGGTTGTCCCGGTTGACCTGGAACGGCAGCTCCTTGGCCACCAGGACGGTGCGACCCCGGGAATCCTCCTCCACGTCGACCACGGCGCGCATGGTGATCGAGCCGCGCCCGGTGCGGTAGGCGTCGCGGATGCCGCGACGGCCCACGATCAGGCCGCTAGTCGGGAAGTCCGGCCCCGGGATCCGCTCCATCAGCGCGTCCAGGAGCTCTTCGTCAGAGGCGTCGAAGTTTTCCAGGTACCACTGCACGCCGGCCGCGACCTCGCGCAGGTTGTGCGGCGGGATCTTGGTCGCCATGCCGACCGCGATGCCCTCGGACCCGTTGATGAGCAGGTTGGGGAACCGGCTCGGCAGCACCACGGGCTCGGACGAGCGGCCGTCGTAATTCTCCCTGAAGTCGACGGTGTCCTCGTTGATGTCCCGCAGCATCTCCATGGCCAGCGGGCTGAGCCGGCACTCGGTGTACCGCATGGCCGCGGGCGGGTCGTTGCCCGGCGAGCCGAAGTTGCCCTGGCTGTCGATCAGCGGCATCCGCATCGACCAGGGCTGCGCCATCCGGACCAGCGCGTCGTAGATCGCGCTGTCGCCGTGCGGATGGTAGTTGCCCATGACCTCGGCGACGGGCCGGGCGCACTTGACGAAGCCACGGTCCGGACGGAATCCCTGGTCGTACATCGCGTACAGGATGCGGGCATGCACTGGCTTGAGGCCGTCCCGCACATCGGGCAGCGCCCGGCCGATGATGACCGACATCGCGTAGTCGATGTAGCTGCGCTGCATCTCGTACTGGATGTCGACCGGCTCGGAACGGTCGTACCCGCCCTCGGGCGGATCGGTAACTTCAGTCACTTTTTCGTAATCCTTAACTCAGCGGTGAATCAGCACAGGGCCGCCGCCCCGTCAGATGTCCAGGAACCTGACGTCCTTGGCGTTGCGGGTGATGAACGAGCGACGCGCCTCGACGTCCTCGCCCATCAGCACGCTGAACAGCTCGTCGGCCTGGGCCGCGTCGTCGAGCGTGACCTGGAACAGGACCCGCTGCGCCGGGTTCATCGTGGTCTCCCACAGTTCCTCGGCGTTCATCTCGCCCAGGCCCTTGAAGCGCTGCACGGCGTCCCGCGGCCGCGGGTCCTTGCGGCCCTCGGCGATGCCGGCCTCGATCAGCCGGTCGCGCTCGGGGTCACTGTAGGCGTAGCCGGGCTTGACGCCGCGGCCCTCCCACTTGATCTTGTACAGCGGGGGGTTCGCCAGGTACACGTACCCGGCCTCGACCAGCGGCTTCATGAACCGGAACAGCAGGGTGAGCAGCAGCGTGCGGATGTGCTGCCCGTCCACGTCGGCGTCCGCCATCAAGATGATCTTGTGGTAGCGGAGCTTGCTCAGGTCGAACTCGTCGTGGATGCCGGCGCCGAGCGCCGTGATCATCGACTGGACCTCGGTGTTCTTCAGCACCCTGTCGATCCGCGACTTCTCGACGTTGATGATCTTGCCGCGGATGGGCAGGATGGCCTGGAACTTCGGGTCCCGGCCGCCCTTGGCCGAGCCGCCCGCCGAGTCGCCCTCGACCACGTAGATCTCGGACCGCGCCGGGTCGGTGGACTGGCAGTCGGCCAGCTTGCCCGGCAGCGACGTGTTGCCGAGCAGTGACTTGCGGGTCAGGTCGCGGGCCTGCCGCGCGGCGATCCGGGCCCGGGCCGCCTGGCTGGCCTTGTTGATGATCTCCTTGGCCTCACCGGGGTTGCGGTCGAACCAGTCCCGCAGGTGGTCGTTGCACGCCTTCTGGACGAACGACTTGGCCTCGGTGTTGCCGAGCTTGGTCTTGGTCTGGCCCTCGAACTGCGGCTCGGCCAGCTTGACCGAGACGATCGCGGTCAGGCCCTCGCGCACGTCGTCGCCGGTCAGGTTCTCTTCCTTCTCGCGCAGCAGCTTCTGCTCCCGCGCGTACCGGTTGACGATCGTGGTCAGCGCGGCCCGGAAACCTTCTTCGTGCGTGCCGCCCTCGGTGGTGTTGATCGTGTTCGCGAACGTGTGCACCGACTCGGTGTACGACCCGGTCCACTGCATCGCGATCTCGACCGCGATGCCGTCCCCGTCCTCGCCGAAGTCCACGATGGACCCGTGCACCGGCTCTTTGGAGGCATTTATATACCGAACGAAATCGGAGATCCCGCCCTCGTACTGGTACCTTGCCGCGCGTGGCTGGCCGGCCTCGTCGAGGGTCCGCAGGTCGGTCAGCGAGATGGCCAGGTTCTTGTTGAGGAACGCCATCTCCTGCATCCGCCGGGACAGCGTCTCGAACGACCAGACGGTGGTCTCGAAGATCGTGTTGTCGGGCCAGAAGGTGATCGTGGTGCCGGTATCGTCGGCCGCCTCACCGCGCTCGAGCGGGCCCATCGGGTCGCCGCGCTCGTAGACCTGGGTCCAGGCGTAGCCGTCCCGGTGCACATCGACCTCAAGCAGCATCGACAGCGCGTTCACCACCGACACGCCGACGCCGTGCAGGCCGCCGGAGACGGCGTAGGACTTGCTGTCGAACTTCCCGCCCGCGTGCAGCGTGGTCATCACGACCTCAACCGCCGGGCGGTGCTCCACCGGGTGCTCGTCGACCGGGATGCCGCGGCCGTTGTCGCGCACCCGCACGCCGCCGTCAGCCAGCAGCGTCACCTCAATGTCGTCGCAGTACCCGGCCATGGCCTCGTCTACGGCGTTGTCCACGACCTCCTGGACGAGGTGATGCAAGCCGCGCTCGCCAGTCGACCCGATGTACATTCCGGGTCGCTTACGGACAGCTTCCAGGCCCTCCAGAACCTTGATCGAACCAGCATCGTAGGACAAACCGAACTCCATCCTGCATCAGAAGCGCGAAGCCCAGCCCCCCTCGACGTGGCCGTCGTTGCGCTCAATTCATTTTACCTTTTGGTACCGACAACCAGGGCCGTCTTGGCTCCTAGCCGTACGTGTCGCGCGGCCCGCGGCCGCCTGGCACCCGCCAGCCGCCGCGCTGCCGGGGCGGCGCCGGACCGCGGACCTTGACCCGGCGGACCGTCCCGTCACCTAGCTCCGCGTTGAGCCGCCGGACCAGTTGCGGGGCCAGCAGCCGGACCTGGGTCGCCCAGGCCGTCGAGTCGGCGGTCACCGCGAGCTCGCCGTCCGCGAACGCGTCAGGCTGGGTGTGCGCGGCCAGGTCCCGGCCGACGATCTCCGCCCACCGGCCGAACACCGACCCGATCGCGGCCCGCTGCTGCCAGCCCTGGTGGTCGAGCAGGCCGCCGATGGCCTGGCCGAGGAGCTGCGGGTCGTCCCGGCGGGGCCGGCCGCGGGCCGGACCGGACCGGTCTGTCCCGCGGGCCACGCCCGGCGGCGATCCCGCGGCGGGCGCGCCGCCCTGGCCGGGCGGGAGCGGCCCGGACCGTTCGGCCTCATTATTGTTTTCCTCCAACCCCGGCCGGCCGCGGAGGCCGGCCGGCAGATCGCCCCTGGCCCGCGCGTCCGCCTTGGCCTCAGCCAGCGCCTCGGCGGCCCGCCGGACGCGGTCCGAACCGTCGTCAGCCGACACGGCTGATCACGCCGGCCTGGACCTCGAACCGCGCGCCGGCCAGCACGTCCGGGATGTCGGCGGGCACCGCGGCGGTGATCAGCACCTGCTCGGCGCCCGCCACCAGGCCGGCCAGCCGGTCCCGGCGCCCGGCGTCCAGCTCGGCGAACACGTCGTCCAGCATGAGCACCGGGTCGTCGTGGTCCTGCCGCAGCAGGGTGAAGCTCGCCAGGCGCAGCGCCAGCGCGAGCGACCACGACTCGCCGTGGCTGGCGTAGCCGCGGGCGGGCATCCGGCCGACGGCCAGCTCGACCTCGTCGCGGTGGGGGCCGACCAGGCAGACGCCGCGGTCCAGCTCGCTGGACCGCGCCCCGTCCAGGGCCTTGAGCATGGCCGTCTCGAGCGCGGCCACATCCTCGAACCCTTCATCATTATTCAACGCTGAACTGCGATAAGACATTCCCGCAGCCTCGCCCTGACGCCCACCGGAGACCGCCTCGTAGGCGGCTTCGACGTGTGGCCGCAGCGCGGTCACCAGGCGCATCCGGCCGGCCAGCAGCGGCGCTCCGGTCCGGGCCAGCTGCGCGTCCCACGCGTCCAGGGTGGCCGTTACCGACTCGCGGGCCGGGCCGCGCAGATGCGCCTTGCCCCCGGCCGACTTGAGCAGCGCCGTGCGCTGCCGCAGCACCCGGTCGTAGTCGGCGCGGACGCCCGCGTACCGCGGCGCGGTGGCCACCAGCAGCTCGTCGAGGAACCGGCGCCGCTCACCGGGGTCGCCCTTGACCAGCGCCAGGTCCTCCGGGGCGAACAGCACCGTGCGTACCGTGCCCAGGATGTCGCGGGGCCGCGGCAGCGGCGCGCGGTTGAGCCGGACCCGGTTGGCGCGGCCCGGGTTGATCTCGACCTCGACCAGCGCGCTGCCGTTGATCCCGGCCAGGGCGGCGCGCACCACGGCGCGTTCGGCCCCCTGGCGGATCAGCGGCGCGTCGGTGGCCACCCGGTGGCTGCCCAGGGTGGCCAGGTAGCCGATCGCCTCGACCAGGTTGGTCTTGCCCTCCCCGTTCGGCCCGCTGAACGTGCTCACCCCAGGCCCCAGCTCCAGACTGAGGTCGGCATACGACCGGAAGTCGGTCAGCGCCAGCCGGGTCAGGTGCACAACCTGAGACTACGGGTTATCCGGCGGAACGGATCGGCATGAGGACGTAGCGGAAGTCGGGCTCGTGCTCGGCCTTGCCGGTGATCACGGCCGGCTTGGTCGGCGAGGTGAACGAGATCCGGGCCGTGTCGGAGCCGATGGCCCCGATGCCGTCCAGCAGATACTGCGGGTTGAACGCGATCTGCAGGTCTTCGCCGTCGAACGCCGCCTCGAGGACCTCCACCGCCTGCGCCTCTTCCGACGCGCCGGCCTCGAGCACGAGCTGGCCCTGGCTGAAGGCCAGCCGCACGGGGGTATTCCGCTCGGCGACCAGGGCGACCCGCTTGACCGCCTCGGCGAACGAGCCGGTCACCAGCTCCGCGGTGGCGCTGAACTCGCTCGGCAGCAGCGCGGAGTACTTGGGGTACTCACCGGACAGCAGCCGGGTGGTGGTCTGCCGCCCGGCCCCGGCGAAACCGATCAGGCTGTCGCCGCCGAGCGAGATGGACACCTCGGCACCCGAGGTGAGCGCACGCGCCGTCTCGCCGAGCACCCGCGCCGGGACCAGCAAGGCCGTGGACAGGTCCGGCTGGGCCGGGTTCCAGCGCAGCTCGCGGACGGCCAGCCGGTACCGGTCGGTGGCCACCAGGGTCAGCGTGTCGCCCTGGATCTCGATCCGGATGCCGGTCAGCGCGGGCAGGGTGTCATCGCGGCCCGCGGCGGTGGCCACCTGGCTGATCGCGGTGGCCAGCGCGTCGCTGCCCACCGTGCCGGCCAGCGGCGGCATCTCGGGCAGCGTGGGGTACTCCTCCTCGGGCAGCAGGACCAGGGTGAAGGTGGCGGTGCCGCACTTGAGGGTGGCGCGGGTGCCGTCGGTGACGAGCTGGACGGGGCGGGCGGGCAGCGACCGGACGATCTCGGCCAGCAGGCGGCCGGAGACCAGGATCGCGCCCTCCTCGTCGGTGATCACCGGGACCGTGGCCTGGGCGGAGACCTCATAGTCGAAGGTCGAGAGGGTGAGATCGGCCCCCGCGCGCAGGCGCATCCCCGCTAGCACGGGAGCAGTCGGGCGAGCCGGCAGTGCCCGCGCGGTCCAGGCCACGGCTTCCGCCAACTGATCACGCTCGACTTGGAGCTTCACGGGACCTGCCTCCTACTTGCAGTTGTCCTTTTCTCTTAATCGAGAACCGTCGTAGTCATAGGTGCGGTGGATACTGGGGAGAACCCATGTTTCCGCAGTCCAGCGGGCCTTTTCCTACGCACAGGGGCTGTTCGGGGTCGGGGGACGGCCGGGGGTCCCCTGTGGCGGACGGCGGGCCGTGCACGCGCTTGCCACTGGTTGTCCCCCGGTTATCCGAAACTCTTCCACAATGTTGTCCACAAACTGTGTGCATATTAGTACGGCGGGGGAATCAGCCCGCCCGGGCCTGCTGCTTGATGCGGTTGGTGAGCTCGGTGACCTGGGTGTAGATCGACCGGCGTTCGGCCATCAGCGAGCGGATCTTCCGGTCGGCGTTGATGACGGTGGTGTGGTCACGGCCGCCAAACTGCTGGCCGATCTTGGGCAGGGACAGGTCGGTCAGCTCGCGGCACAGGTACATGGCGATGTGCCGGGCCGTGACCAGGACCCGGGACCGGGACGTGCCGCACAGGTCATCGATCGACAGGCCGAAGTAGGACGCGGTCTGGCCCATGATCGTCGCGATCGTGATCTGCGGGCCCTGGGCCTCGGGGATGAGGTCCTTGAGCACGATCTCGGCTAGCTGCAGGTCGACCGACTGCCGGTTCAGGCTGGCGAACGCGGTGACCCGGATCAGCGCCCCCTCCAGCTCCCGGATGTTGGTCGAGATCCGGCTGGCGATGTACTCCAGCACCTCGGGCGGCGCGTTGAGGCCCTCCTGGATGGCCTTGCGGCGCAGGATCGCGATCCGGGTCTCAAGCTCGGGCGGCTGGACGTCGGTGAGCAGTCCCCACTCGAACCGGCTGCGCAGCCGGTCCTCCAGCGTGACCAGGCGCTTGGGCGCGCGGTCGCTGGAGATGACGATCTGCTTGCTCGCGTTGTGCAGCGTGTTGAAGGTGTGGAAAAACTCCTCCTGAGTGCCTTCCTTGTTCTCCAGGAACTGGATGTCGTCGACCAGGAGCACGTCGACGTCGCGGTACCGGCGCCGGAAGCCGTCCTGCTTGCCGTCCCGGATCATGTTGATGAAGTCGTTGGTGAACTCCTCCGAGCTCACGTAGCGGACCTTCAGCCCGGAGTACAGCGTCTGGGCGTAGTGCCCGATCGCGTGCAGCAGGTGGGTCTTGCCCAGCCCGGAGTCGCCGTAGACGAACAGCGGGTTGTAGGCCTTGGCCGGCGCCTCGGCCACCGCGACCGCCGCGGCGTGCGCGAACCGGTTGCTCGACCCGATCACGAACGTCTCGAACGTGTACTTGGAGTTGAGCCGGGTGCCGCCCAGGCGGGGACCGACCGACCCCGGCGCGCCCCCTGGACCCGGCGGCAGGGCGCCGTGCGGTCCGGTGTCCGGGCGGGACGGCTCGTGCAGCCCGCCGCCCTGGGCTTGCGGTACGTGCCGTTGGACATGGTCCGTTTCCTGCTGCCCCGGGGCGTGCGGCGCGGGAGGCTCGGGGGCCAGGTCGCTGACCGTCGCGGCCGGAGCGGCGCTGAGCTGCGGCGCCGGGTCGACGGTGACGGCCAGCTGGATGTCCCGGCCGAGCTGCTGGGACAGGGCCTGGGTGACCAGCGGGCGCAGCCGGGTCTCCAGCTGCTCCTTGACGAACTCGTTGGGGGTGGCGATCAGCGCCGTGTTCTCCACCAGTCCGAGCGGGCGGGTCAGCTTCAGCCAGGCCCGTTGATGGGGCTGAATCTGCAGGTCAGCGAGTCCGTCGAGGGATCGCGCCCAGACTTCTGCCAGGTCTGAATTAGCCACCTGTGAGCTCCCCTCGCATCCCCATGCCGCGAGCCAGGCGCTCACGATCCACAGAACTATCCACATGTTGTGCACGTGGCCTCCCGGCTGCACACGGTGACCGTGGCAGTCCGGGGAGCATAGCTTTCCACAGCCTAAGCCGCGATTGCTGAACACGGGTGGCAAACGGCGGGGTTCTAGATGGTAGCCTGGGGTGAATCCGAGGGCGGCACGCGTGTCGATTCAGCGCGCCCATCAGCCATTTTCCTACCTGGAGCCTCCAGTGAGTAAGCGCACGTTCCAGCCGAATAATCGGCGCCGCGCGAGGACGCATGGTTTCCGGCTGCGCATGCGCACCAGGGCCGGCCGGGCGGTCCTGGCGGCCCGTCGGCACAAGGGCCGCGAGAGGCTGAGTGCCTGATCCTGCCGTCCCAGTCCCGGATGCGCCGCGGCGCGGAGTTCACGCTGGCCGTGCGCACCGGGACTCGTGCGGGTCGGCCGCGCGTGGTGGGTCACCTGCTGGTGCGGGCCGACGGGATCCACGACCGGGAACCGGCCAGGGTAGGATTCGTGGTCAGTCGGGCGGTTGGCTCCGCGGTGACCAGGAACCGGGTCAAGCGGCGCCTTCGTGAGCTTATGCGTGGGTACCTTCAGTTGCTTCCTGGCGGTAGCCTTCTTGTGATGCGCGCAAACGCTGCGGCCGCGCACGCGCGCCAGCCAGATCTCGCCGCGGATCTGGACCTGGTGATCAGTAGGTTGCTGCGGCAGCAGGTTGGGACACACGTCGGTAATGCCACAGACAGCCATACGGAATAGTACGGGCCGCACCGCCACGGTGCCGGCACGGCTGCTCATGGTCCCCATCGCGGGTTACCGGCGGTTCGTGAGCCCGCTGCTGCCCCCGCGGTGCCGGTTCGCGCCCTCGTGCAGTGAGTACGCGCTCACCGCGGTGGCCGAGCACGGCGCGGCGCGCGGGCTGTGGCTCGCGATCAAGCGCATCGCCCGGTGCCATCCGTTTAATCCCGGCGGTTACGACCCAGTGCCGGGCCGTGTACATTCCGCCAAGCCAGCGAGGAGCTGACCGGTGAGCATTCTCAACCCGCTGGCTGACCTGGTGGCATGGGCGATCATGCACATCCACGCCTGGATGGGCGCGCTGTTCGGCCCGGCCACCGGCCTGGCCTGGGGCCTGTCCATTGTGATTCTGGTCGTGATCATCCGGCTGCTGCTCGTGCCGCTGTTCGTCAAGCAGGTGCACGCCCAGCGGAAGATGGCCCAGCACGCTCCGCAGCTTCAGGAGCTGCGCAAGAAGTACAAGAACGACAAGCAGCGTCTCAACGAAGAGACGATGAAGTTCTACAAGGAAAACGGGGTCAACCCGCTCGCCGGCTGCCTGCCGATGATCCCGCAGATGGTCATCTTCTTCTCGCTGTTCTATGTGCTTCGGGCCATCGCCGACTGGAAGCCGGGCGTCGCGCCGAAGTACGGGCTGACGGTCCCGGTGCTGGTAAGCGCGCAGAAGGCGACGATCTTCGGCGTCCACCTGTACGACAAGCTGCTCTTCTCGCACCAGTCGGTGTCGCTGCACGTGGCGATTGTGATCATCCTGACCGTCATCGTCAGCGCGACGACCACGTTCATGACCGTCCGGCAGAGCGCTAAGCGCGGTCTCATGCAGACCAACGTGGACCCGGACAACCCGATGGCCGGCATGCAGAAGTACATGATGTACATCGTCCCGTTCTTCTCGCTGACCGGCTTGTACTGGCAGTACGGGCTGGTCCTGTACTGGGTGACGACCAACCTGTGGACGCTCGGCCAGCAGTTCTTCATGTTCCGGAACTGGAGCGCCGAGGACGCGCAGGCCGCGAGCGCCACGGCCGCCGCGTCCGGCGGCGCGGCCCGGGCCACCCAGAGCACCGCGCGTCTGACGTCCGGCGCCGCGAAGCCCGCGGCCAGTTCGGCGAAGACCGTGAACAACGGCACCCGGAGTTCCAGCACGGTGAAGCCCGCGGCCGGTTCGGCGAAGCCCGCGGCCGGTTCGGCGAAGACCGGGGCCAACGGCACCCGGAGTTCCAGCACGGCCAAGTCGGCGGCCGCCGGCGCGTCGGCC
>Ga0210383_10006508_pt1 | contig 10192 bp, 12 predicted proteins | sample IncBWC14OmetaG_FD_160072 | JGI IMG/M metagenome (GOLD analysis project Ga0210383, IMG submission 160072) | Forest soil microbial communities from Barre Woods Harvard Forest LTER site, Petersham, Massachusetts, United States - Inc-BW-C-14-O ...
ATACTAATGGCCGCAGCATCCAAGGGTGTCGCTCCCTTGTTGAAGAAATGTAGCCCCCCGAAGATGGCAGCGGAGATCGCAAGCGCTATCCAACTCCCCAACCATTGCTCCAGAATCCGGAAAAGAATCCCGCGAATCAGGATTTCTTCAAGAACGCCCGCGAGTATGCACGCAGGCAGAAACGCGAGCATGCTCTGCCAACCGTTGTTTCCCGTAACGTGATAGATGCCTAAGGCGGCAAGTATTCCTATTGTCACTGAAAATAGCAGCGCACCTAACGCTAAACCCGAACCAAATTCATGCACAGCGCGCTGGCCAGATAGTTCGATGACGGCACGTTTCTCCATCGTTCGTACGAAAGCCGAATAGCCTGCCAGGACGACCGCCGCCAGCAGCAGCGCCCCTACGCGTCTCAAAGGCTTATCCGTTACGAAGAGATTGAAAGGTGTACTGACAATGGCAAAGGGAATCGCAACAAATAGAAACGCCACGAGTATCTGGACGAGCGGAAATGCCAGTACCCGATTCCAGAGTGTCGGCGCTGAACTAAGAACCTCGGATTCGCCATTCATTTAGCTCGCAGCAAGTGCAATGTTTTGAGAGTAGCGCCCGAATGACGGAACCGTTCCCTTACCCTGGGCGGTAGCGATCATGCGCCTTGCAGCTGCGAACAGGCAAATGTTAAGCCGCTCCGACGCAGCTTTTGCCACTCGAATTTACGCGATGCCTCGCTAGCGTTCCGCCGATATTCAACGAAAAGGCGCGCCCAAGTCCTGGTGACACTCATAATTTTAAATTCCGATAGCCGACGGTAACAGACTATGGCTCCAGATCGATGGCGGAAGTAGTCCGCCGTTCGGGGAGCAGAAAGTTAAGATCGAAGTCACACCAAGGACAATGATCAGCGACAGAGCAACGTGCGATGATGCAATCCGTCTAGTAATCCGCCGCGCGTTTGGTGACGGCAAAGTATCTATTAGGGAATCTTTGACGATGATGAAACAGCTTGTTCTTTCTGGGTTTATTGCAACTGTGCTCGCCGGTTGCATGGTAATGGTGCCAGGACACCTCTATCCGGTGCAGGGATCGCTTGCCGCGCAGACACCTGTACCAATTTATAAGGTCACTCTCAGTGGTGTCTTGGAATCCGGCACCATGAGCGCAACGCTCCAGGACGGTGAAGTTTGCAAAGGTAGCTGGGCACCGGTGCGCCAGGACGATCCATCCGCGGGAACCATGGCGGCCGACTGGGATATCGTTTATGGCGCAGGTTTTTTCGTGGCCAACGTATTGGGGAATCGCGTTTTCGCTCGCGCTATCCTCAACGGAACCCACGGCACGACCCTGAATGTCGAGTTCTATGACCCCACACCCGGGCAGATTTCTAATGTCAGAGGCATTGCCAAGGATAACAAGGGCACCCTTTTCAAACTGACCTTCTGACCCGTGACGCGCGGCTTCGGCGTTTTAGAGCCCATTGCGTGATCCTCATCACGCGCGAAAGGTGACTTCCGGCTGATGATCGGGTTACGAAATCTCCAACACTAGGACTCTCGGAGAACAGGATGCTCAGTCGCGTTCGAGTATCAATCGCAGCTCTTACTCTTGCCACCTCAAGCGCTTGCGGACTAGGCGGCTGCAGTGTTACTGGCATTGGCGCAAGCGAACGCGCCCACAGCGAGGAAGCTGCCCTGCGTAAGCTCCTCCACCCCGACGATTCGTTTGATTCAATATACAATACGTTGACCAAGCGCGGCTATCAGTGCGCGGACCAGGTGCCACTCGGCGCCGATCAAAAGCCATTAGATGGGGCCCGAGTTGTTGTATGCAGCAAGCACATGGATTTGAAACTCTTCTGCTCCTGGTCGGTACATGTCGAAAAAGTTAAGACCGACAAGGTTGACCAATTTGATATTTGGAGCCTTCAGGCATGCAATTGACCAGGGCGCCCTAGATCCATTGCGTGATCGTCGTCACGCCCGCAACCTGACTTCCGGCTGAGATGGCTGGCCTCCCGAAATTCAGCTCTTAGACCTTCGGCTCGACGAGGTCCCACAAGTTACCGTAGAGATCCTTAAACACTGCTACCGTTCCGTAGGTCTCTTCTTTCGACTCTCGCACAAATACAACGCCCTTGGCTTTATACGAACGATAGTCCCTCCAGAAATCGTCAGTGTACAGAAACAGGAACACCCGACCGCCCGTCTGATTACCAATCCGAGATGCTTGCTCCTCGGTGACGGCGCGCGCCAATAGCAGCCGGGTTGAGTTTTCACCCCGCGGAGCGACGACGACCCAGCGCTTTTTTTGTTCAGGGACATACGAGTCTTCAATGAGCTCGAATCCCAACCTATCAACGTAAAACCGGATGGCTTCGTCGTAATCGCGAACCACCACAGCGATTTGGCCGATCCACTGATTCATAGGTACTGCCGTTTTTCCAATTTCCGACGGTTTATGCTATCTGATCTTAAGCGCAGCAACACAGAGCCAAGCCGAACATGCATAACCACCTCGAACTGCATACAAAGGAAACTCCTTCGGCGACTTGCGTTTTATTTGGCGGCGATAATTTTAGGCGAAAGTGATGAGCGAAGAAGCTAGCGGTCCGCGCGCACAGATTTACGTTTCGTCAGCCGCGTTGAGGAACCAAAACCCAGATTGGAGTTTCAACCCATGAAAGTAATTGCCGCGACTCTTCTCATTCTTTCTTCTCTACTCATCATCCATTTCGCGCTAGGTGCGCCGGGTGCCGACCGTCCCGTCGGTGTTAATGCGGAAAATTGGATCCCGGTCAGTGACAAAATGGGGTTCGTTGTGACGACCCGCCGCATATTTCCAATGCCCATGCCCGACAGGCAATCGCTCCTGCTTGCGGCTCCGGCCGAAGGCTATTTTATGGTTCGTACGGGCAACGGCTGGCAGCGGATCATCATCCAAGACCCCATCAAGGGACCGGGCGCGTCGGGCTGAATGGCCTTAACTCTTGACTACCCAGCAGCGCACCCCGGACTGCTTCGCGAAGCCGCGGTTTGATAGAGAACCCTTGTTGCATCTTAGGAGAGCGCGGGGTCTGCGGAGGAGTTGCTGGACGTGGTTTTGCGGCGAAGCAGCGCCGCAGAGATCAAGGTGATCAGGAAGCCCACAGGCAAAGGTTCCATCAAGGTGTAGGCCATGTTGACGACGGGGTTCTGGTAGAGCTGCTGGGAGTGCTCGATAGCGGCGACCTGCGCGGCGGTGGTAGCGGGGTCGAGGCCGGCGGACTGCACCTTGTGGATTTGTGCGGCGAAGTAGCCGTCCATGAAGTGGGGCATGAAGTTGAAATAGAGAATTTCCCACATGACGACGTAGCAGACGGAGCTGATGAGGGTGATGAGGATGCCGCAGGCGAAGGCGCGGCCGAAGGAGATTTGGCCCGCGAGGGTGTTGTCGCGGTAGCTGCGGATGCCGAAGTAGATGAGCAGGAACGATGCCACCATGATGGTGTAGCCGAGGAGCAGGCTGTGGCTGGAACCGATCCTGTCGGCGACGAGCAGCGAGCCGCCCATGAGGACGGACATGATGAGACCGGAGATGAGACCGAACGTGAGGACGAGTTTCTTCATGTGACGCTCCTGGGTGTGAGTGAGGATACAGTCACGATGCGGTATGGCAAGGCCGGATGTCGTCATCCTTTTGGATGATTGTGCGGGAGCGCAGAGGAAATCGTGCTTTTTGGTGTGGCGATCATGGCAGCAGGCCGAGTTCTTTGCCGCGCTGCACGGCCTGAGTGCGGCGCGCGGCGCCGAGCTTGTCGAAGGTGCGCGAGCAGTGGGTCTTTACGGTGTTCTCGGAGACGAAGAGCTGAGTTGCGATCTCCCGATTGCTTAAGCCCTGGGCGATGAGGGTGAGGATTTCGAGTTCGCGGTCGGTGATGCCGAGGCTCTGCTGCTGAGCTGTGTTTGGAGCGCAAGGGGAAGCTGCCTTGGCGCCCTGGCCTGAAGCCGGGCCAAGGACTTGTCTCGCCGTCGGCTCCCGTCTGCGCGTGATGCGCAGGCCGAGCCAGATGCCGAAGGTGGCAAAGAGGATGGCGACGAGTGCACCATAGAGCTCGAATGAGTGCTCGATGACGACGAAGCGGTATTCGGTGTAATGGAGGGTGGCGATGAGGAGGCCGCCGACAAGACCGAAGATGAGGACGTGGCGCTTCATGGGGTTATGAAGAAGTATAACGGAGGCGGCAAGGAAGTGGTTTCGAGGCGTGATGCCCGGGCTCCTTCGGGGAGCGGGACTCGAACCGCCAGACACTTATCAACCTTCGATTGCCGCAACCGCCTCGATCTCGATGGGCCAGCCCTGCCGCATCAGCCGCGTCATCACGAGGAACGTGCTGGCCCTGGGATTCTCGACATTGATGTAGTGATCGCGAATCGGGGGCAGCTTCGGCCTCTCCCACCTTCTTCAGAATCTGCTCCGAGCTCTCTTAAAGTCAGGCATCGACATTCACCACAATGTTTGCAGACCAGGGGTAAAAAGCCGAACATCAATTCGGCGTATAATCGAGAATGGGTTTCCGCCGGAGATCTGCCATGATTACCCGATTCATTTGCTTCCTGGCATTCAGCGCATTCACTTTGGTCGCATGCTCAACACCCCGAGTAGCCACAAATGCTCCGCTGGCGGCGTGGGCCCGCAGCTACGGCTACCAGCCGTATACCTTGAACGGCCAGTACGTGTACTGCGACTCTGAAACCGCCAAAGGCGCCAATTGCATCACCGAAGATGCGATGGCCCGGCTAAAGGACAACCAAATGGAACCTCAGTTCTCGATGCGCGGATGGCTCAGCACGCTTGGCCCTTCTGAGATCGGCAATCCTCTTGGCCGTTGATCCGCGCCGCGGACTGTTGATCGGGATCCCGATCTTGATTGTGTCGGGCCTCGGATTACTTCGGCGGTGGCTCACCAGGCGCAACGAAGAGATCAGCACGATTCTGCAGCGGCGCGACGACGCTAACTCACGGAAGACGCGCTAGCCCAAGGCGACACGCTTCATCGTTGCCAGACGAACCCGATCAAAAACGAGAAAACGGCCGCACCAACTGCTAATCCCGCCAGTAAGCAGCGGGCGGCACCGATTTCAATAACCGCTTCCCGGCTTGCCCTACATTTGCTATGAGCTTTCACCAACGCATTCAGCGAAAGAAAGGTAAAAAAGACGAGGGGAAGTGATATCGCATCGCGCCAGTTAAAGACCGGCCGCCGCAAAACCACCACCAGATTGGCAATCAAGCCGACAATAAAAAACGCTCATAAGCCATACCACAACCGCACCACAGTGATCCGTTTCATTTAAATTCCCTCCCTGTTTCCCTTCCCGCATCACGCCATCCTAAGGCTAATCAACCCAGCCGACACCGTTTCGCTACGCTTTCTGCTCTGCTCACGGACCGGCTTGAACGTCCGTGTCCAGGAGCTCGACCCGGCGTCACGTCTCTGCAGCTTGAAGCGAGACGCGCTTGGTGCCATTCGCCACCCAGTGAGTCCCTTGTTCCTTGAATCCAAACTTGTCATGAAACAATCGTGATGGTTCGTTGGGCGGAACAATATTGTACTCGCAGGTCACCAGCGGGATGGCGTTGGATCTGGCGTGGTGAAACACATCTTCGTACAGGAGGGATCCCAGGCGCTGGCCTCGAGAAGCAGATGAAACGACAATACGGTCAACGTAAATAAAGCGTGCGTACTTTTTTGAGAACCATTCAAAGTTGTCGTTCTTATAGGGGGACGCGTTGCACATCGCGAGAAGAAAAGCCGAAACGATGCCACCAACACTCACCACCTTGTGATAGCAAGATATGGCGTTTAATTCTGCCAAGCGGGCTATGTCCATTGCGCTTGTGTGTTGAACTTCAGCTAGATTCAATGCGCAAATGGTCTCGAAGTCGCTTGGCACAGCAGCACGAATCACGACACTCAACATATCGAGGCCCGCCTACCAATTCGCCGACGTGTAAGGTGTTTTAATATTTTGGCACTCTCGCACGCCATTTATTGTCCCCCTGTGCCCGCTACATCACGCCCCTCGCTCGCTTGAAACCTAGCTGTCTTGCTTCGGACGCGGCGCGGACGGTGCGGCTAGAATTGCCACGACCCCGAAAATCCCCTCATACAGCCGTCGCATCCCAACCAAGCAGAAAAAGAAAATGACCACGCTCCACAGCGAGCGACCACTGCAAGGCCACTGGCCGGCAAGATAAAAGAGACCAAAGGTGGTCGCCAAGGTTAGCGCGCCCAAGCCCGCCTTGAACCACTTCTTACGTTCGATCTTCATGAGAGTCTCCACATATTGCCTATGGCCAGGCCACTCACACGATGACGCTCCACGGTATTCCACTGGCGCCACAAGGTCTCAGCACAGCAGCAGCGATCTAATTGCCACATATATTGTGATCGCGCCTACGGATCCGAATATAACTCTAAAGTGCAACGGTACGGGTGACCTAGGCGGTCTTCCGAATCGCGGGCCTATTGTCGCAGAGGGGCTCAGTGCGCCTGCCACAACTAGCACGCCCAGTGCGATGAGAAAAGCGCCGGTGAGTACCCCGTGGAGACCGCCAATTTGCCCCGAATATCACCCTCCGGACCTGAGAATCGAATGACGACCAAAATTTGGCATACTGGAGGCGCAATTCCCCCAGCCTACTTGTCAAGTCAGGCCTAGGAGCGGTTTGAGTGACCCCGATCTTCAACCAAGTCATCACGGATCCTGCGGCGTGGGAAAGCGCGAAGGTCGGGGGACGCGATGGGCTGGTCCGGCGTTTGACGTCGACGGAGGTCGACGCAATCGATGCGCTGGCTGCGAGTCTGAATCACAAGGCGGTGCACGAGATCAGCCGATCTGATTTCGCCGACCCCGTGGTCGATGCCTTGATGGCCGAAGTGAGGCAACAGGTGATGCAGGGCCGCGGCGCCATTTTGCTGTCCGGCCTCGACCCCGATCGCCACACACCCGCGCGATTCGAGCGGCTCTACTGGGGGCTCGGCACTCATCTGGGCAATGGCACCATTCAAGGACCTCTCGGCGATTGGGTGGCGCGGGTCGAGAAAAGCGAGCGCAATCCGACCGGCCGCGGCACTCTCATGGACGTGGAGCTGCGACCCCATACGGACATGCACGAAGTCATGTCCTTGGCCTGCGTCAGCCGGGCCGCGGAAGGCGGCGCGAGCACTCTGGTCAGCAGCCTCGCCGTACACAACGCCATCCGCGCAACGCATCCGGAATTCCTTGCCTCGCTCTATGAGGGCTTCTGGGCGGGAATCAACGAAAGCATCGGCGGCGGCAAACCCCTCAGTCATCACAAGGTCCCGATATTCTGCTGCGTCGACGGCAAAGTCAGCTGTTATTACAACAAGTTCTTTATGCATGCGGCGGCGAAGCGGCTCGACATGGAATTGCCGCCGGATCTGGTCGCGGCCATGAACTGGTTCGACGTGCAGGCCATGCGCGCGGATCTCGGCGCCACCTTCGTGCTGCAGCCCGGAGAGATGTTGTTCTGGCATAATTGGACCTGTTTGCACGCGCGCACAGCGTTCCGCGATTCGCCGGGCGCCAAACGATTGCTCCTGCGATTGTGGCTGAACGTGCCCGATGGCCGGCCGGTGCATCCGGAGATTGCCGAACGCGCACGCCGCATAGACGAAGATCATTTTGCGCGCGCCGGTTGAAGTGCGGGACTGGACCGTCGCCTCGGTCTACCCGCTTGGCTTCCTCACGCTGATATCGTCGTTCAATTACTTCGATCGCTCGCTGCTCGGATTGGTGCTGCCGCTCATCAAGGCGGAAATGCAAGTGAGCGATACCATTCTCGGTCTGGTATCGGGGCTCGCATTCGTGCTCTTTTATTCCCTGCTCGGCATCCCCATTGCCAGGGCCGCGGATCGCTGGAGCCGGCGCAACATCGTCGCCATCGGATTCCTGTTCTGGAGCGCCATGACCGCGCTCACCGGATTCGTCGCCGATATCTGGCAATTGGCGATCACCCGCTTCTTGATGGGGGCGGGTGAAGCCTGCGGGTTGGCCCCTTCGAATTCGATGATCGCCGACCTATTCCGGCCGGCGCGCCGACCCTTGGCGCTGTCGCTATTCGGGACGGCCTTCGCCATCTCGTCGATCATCTATTTTCCGATCGCCGGATGGATCACCGAGGCCTATGGGTGGCGCGCGGCCTTCGTCGCGGCAGGAGTTCCCGGCGCGCTCCTCGCGATCTTGTTTTTCGTGACTGTCAAGGAGCCCGGGCGCGGCGCCTCCGAAGCGCAAAAAGTCGATACTGCGAATGTCGCGTTTCTCACGACGCTGCGTTTCATGGGCGGCGCCCGTACGTACCTGCTGCTGCTCGCCGGCGTTACGTTCATGGGCGCCGACATTTATGCCGCGGGCGCGTGGAACTCGACCCTGCTGGTCAGGGTGCACGGTCTTAAGATTCATGAGATCGCTGCGATCATCGGACCGGTTCGCGGCGTGCTGGTCGCGGCGGGGGTGATGCTCGGCGGCATCCTCACCGATCGGCTGGGCCGCAGCAATCCGCGCTGGCGGCTGTACGTTCCTGGACTTGCCTGCCTCGGGGTCGTACCCGCGGACTTGGCATTCCTGCTCGGCGGTTCACGGCACGGGTGGATGACCGGCTTTGCCGCCTCGAGCCTCCTCATGCTCCTGCATCAGGGTCCGATCTACGCCGCCGTGATGAATGTGGCCAGGGTGCGCATGCGCGCAACGGCGACAGCCATGCTGCTGCTGTGCTCGAGCCTGCTCGCGCAATTCATCGGACCGCTGCTGGTCGGCTGGCTCAATGACCGGCTCGCCCAATGGTATGGGCCGTTCGCCATTCGCTACTCGATGCTGGTCCTCACCGTCTGCGTCGCCTCCGCAGCGCTGTGCTTCTTGTTTGCCGCAAGAACGCTGGAGGCGGATACTCGGCGGGCTGCCGGGGATCTCGAATTGCCGGGCGGCGCGAGGTAGCGGCGGGACGACGCAGTAGCGGGGTAGCATCGAGCCATGAACGTCACAGTCAGAAGACCAGACGAGAGCGGCGGGATCGTCGTCGCCGGCAGACCGATGCCGGCATTCAACGCGATCGAGATCGAGCCCTTGACCGGCGCCGCCGGCTGCGAGATCAAGGGAGTGGATTTGACGAAACCGCTGCTCGAGGATGTGCTCGAAGAGATCATGCGCGCGTTCGAGCATTTTCTCGTCATCATGCTGCGTGACCAGGATCTCAGCCCCGAACAGCACAAGTCGTTCAGCAGACACTTCGGGGAAATCATCGAATTGCCGCAGGCGCCGACCTACGGCGAGCACCACGACATGCAGGAGGTGCGCCGCGAAGCACACGAGCCGGTCTCCGTTGTGCCGTTCACCCGCTTCCACACGGACAGCCCGTTCCTCGCGCAGCCGCCCCTGTGCATGGTGATGCGCGCGCTCGACGTACCACGCTACGGCGGCGACACCGCCTTCGCGAACATGTACCTCGCCTACGAAGAGCTGTCCGATGGCCTCAGGAAAATCGTCGACGGCTTGAAAGTGGTGTACTCCGGAAAGGATATTTGGGCGAAGAATGCCAAGCTCGATCCGGACAAGCGGCTGCGCCTGCGCGAAAGCCATCACTACACCGAGGATCAGCTCGAGAGCACCCACCCGGCCGTGCGCCGCCATCCGCAGACCGGTAGAAAGGCGCTGTACGTCACGCAGGCCTATTTCAAGCGATTCGAAGGCTGGAGCGACGAGGACAGCCGCGGCCTCCTCGAACAATTGGGTGCCCTGCCCTACCGGCTACAATATCAATGCCGAATCCGCTGGCAGCCGAATACTCTGATCGTCTGGGACAATCGCTTCCTGCAGCACTGCGGCGTACACGACTACACGAATGAGCGCCGACATTTGATTCGCACCACGATCCGGGGCGAACGCCCGATTTAACCCTTCGGCTTCGCGTCACCGGCCTTGAATAGTCGCATGCCCTCCTCGTCATCACCGATTACGAGTCTTCTATCACGAGGCAAGGATGCAACAACTTAGCGCAGCTCCCCGCGGGCTCAAGGGTTCAATGACGCCGTATAGGCCGCAAGTGAAATCATTTCGTCCATAGAGAGCCTCGCAACCACAGGCTTCATGAGCGCGCTGCCTGCGCCGCCTCGTACGCCGGCACGAAAGTCATA
>Ga0210383_10006509_pt1 | contig 10192 bp, 8 predicted proteins | sample IncBWC14OmetaG_FD_160072 | JGI IMG/M metagenome (GOLD analysis project Ga0210383, IMG submission 160072) | Forest soil microbial communities from Barre Woods Harvard Forest LTER site, Petersham, Massachusetts, United States - Inc-BW-C-14-O ...
CTGATGATCACCACCGGAAAGGACGAACCCGGGACCTCTTCGTTTTCAGTGAACGCGCGGCCCTGAAAGAGCGGCACGCCGAAAGTATCGAAATAGTTGGAAGAAACGATGTCCGCGAATTGCCGCGCCGTGGCGTCGCCCTCGGTGATGCCCACCATCGCCAGGTTGTGCGCGGTGAGGCTCGAGAAAGCGCGATTGTTTTGGCGAAGATCGACGAAGTCTCCGTAGGAGAACGCGCGATAGCTGCCTTTCTGCGCGTTGCGGCTGAAGCAGCCTACGATTTCCGAAGGATTGTGAATCACGAGCGGCCGCAGCAGGAAAGCGTCGACGAGCGTGAATATGGCGGTATTTGCGCCGATACCAAGCGCCAGCACCGTGACGGCCGCCGCCGTGAACCAGGGATTCTTGCGGAACATGCGCAGTCCGAATCGCACGTCGCGGCCAAGATTTGTCGTCCACATCGCCATTCGCACACTCCTCTTTCGCAAGCTGCTATACGAGACTACGAGCGGGCGAAGCAGAAAGTTCCCCAATTCTTGTGCGCGACGACGGAACTTCTTGGCGGTTCGTTCCTGCTTCACGCATTGGCGCGGGCGTGCTAGCCTGATCCGTCGCAAATTCCTTCGAGCGCAAGAAATGGAGTAGCGAACCATGAAGCCCGTTGATCTTCGCAGCGATACGTTCACGAAACCTACTCCCGCCATGCGTCGGGCGATGGCCGAGGCCGAAGTGGGCGACGATGTCTACGGCGAAGATCCGACGATGAACCGCTTGCAGCAGCGCGCAGCGGAACTTTTCGGTCGCGAGGCGGCGCTCTTTGTGCCGTCGGGCTGCATGGGCAACGTGCTCGCTATAAAGAATTGGACGAAGCCGACGAACGAAGTGATCTGCGAAGAGCGTTCGCACGTGAATCTCTATGAGCTGGCATCGATGTGCGTTTTCGCGGGATGCATTCCGCGCACCACGCCCGCGCCGAACGGCATCCTCACGTGGGCCATCGTCGAGCCGCTGATTCGCGAAAAAATCTATTACGATTCGCAGACGGCTCTCGTCACGCTCGAGAATTCGTCCAATATGCACGGCGGCACGGTCTACGATGCCGCGGCCATCGCGAATGTTTGCGACGGCGCGCACGCAGCTGGCCTGCGCGTGCATCTTGACGGCGCACGAATTTTCAACGCCGCTGTCGCGCTCGTCGTGAAAGTAGCCGATCTCACGCGCAAGTGCGATTCCGTGATGTTTTGCCTCTCGAAAGGGCTCGGCGCGCCGGTGGGCTCAATGCTCGTCGGGTCGCGCGAGTTCATCGACGAAGCACGCATTGGCCGCAAGTTGCTCGGCGGCGGCATGCGCCAGGCGGGTATTCTCGCCGCGGCGGGGCTGATCGCGCTCGAGGAGACGCCGAAAATCCTGCACGTGGATCACGAAAACGCGCGGCGTCTCGCGGAAGGCGTCGCCCAATTCAAGGCGCTGAAGATCGACCCGAAGAAAGTCGTCACGAACATTGTCATCTTCGATTGCAAAGCCACCGGTTTGACGGCCAACGAATTCTGCGCCGAACTCGAAAAGTTCGGAGTGCTGGCGCTGTCGGTCGAGCGATACGAGGTGCGCTTCGTCACTCACTACGACGTCGACCGCGCCGGAGTCGACCGCGCGCTCGCGGCCGTATCCGGGCTGATGGCCTCGCGCGCCGTGGCATCAGCGAACTGAAATCTTCCCGGCTGGCAAGCAATCCTTTCAGGTGAACGACGGTGAGAAGCGATTTGCTGCGATTCAACGGCGCTGTCGAGCGCGACCGCGCCATCGATGCGTGGATGAACGATCGTCCGGGTGAACTCGGGGCGATCGCGCGCCGCTGGTTTGAGGAAATGCGAGGGTGCGGCGACGAAGTCCGCGAGCTTTTGCACGACGGTTGCCCGACCGCCTGTTTAGGAGACGCGCCCTTCGCCTATGTAAATGTTTTCAGCTCGCATGCAAACGTGGGCTTCTTTCACGGCGCGGCGCTGCCCGATCCCGCTCGCCTGTTGCAGGGCGCCGGCAAGTTCATGCGGCATGTGAAGTTGAAGCCCGGAACGGCCACGAATGCCGCAGCGCTCAGCGCGCTCATCCACGCGGCGTACGCGGACATCAAGGCGCGAGTCGAACACGGCTAGCGCGCCAAATCGCGCGGCGAGCCAGGCGCCCCCTAGTCGTAATACTCCGCGCCGAGGTGCGTGATCAGCTCCTCGCCCATCATCCAGCGCAGCGTGTTCTTCAATTTCATCGACTGAATGAAGAGGTCGTGCTCCGGGTAAAGTTCCGGCGCGCACATCGGCGACTTGAAATAAAAGCTCAGCCATTCCTGGATGCCGCGCATTCCGGCGCGCTGCGCGAGATCGAGGAAGAGAACCAGATCGAGCACGATCGGCGCGGCCAGGATCGAGTCGCGGCACAGGAAGTCCACCTTGATCTGCATCGGGTAGCCGAGCCAGCCGAAGATATCAATGTTGTCCCAGCCTTCTTTGTTATCGCCGCGCGGCGGGTAATAGTTGATGCGGACCTTGTGGTAGAACTTTCCGTAAAGTTCCGGATAAATCTTCGGCTGCAAAATATATTCCAGCGCGCCGAGCTTCGATTCTTCCTTCGTCTTGAACGACCCGGGATCGTCCAGCACTTCGCCGTCGCGATTGCCCAGGATGTTGGTGGAAAACCAGCCGTTCAGGCCGAGCATGCGCGCCTTCAGGGCCGGCGAAAGGACGGTCTTCATCAGCGTCTGGCCCGTCTTGAAATCCTTGCCGCCGATGGGGACGCCTTTTTCCTTCGCAAACGTTTCGAGCGCCGGAATATCCACGCTGAGATTGGGCGCGCCGTTGGCGTACGCGATGCCTTCCGCGATGGCCGCGTAGGCATAGAGCATCGAAGGCGCGATCGCCGGATGATTCGCCTTCATGGCCTTCTCAAACGAGTCGAGATCCTTGTGCACATCCTCCGGACGCATGAAAACTTCCGTCGAGCCGCACCACACCATCACCAGTCGGTCGAGCTTGTTCTTCTTTTTGAATTCGCGGATGTCTTCGCGCAATTGCTCGGCGAGATCGAATTTCGTCTTGCCCTTTTTCACGTTGGTGCCCTGCAGATTCTTCACGTAGTTCTGGTCAAACGCCGCCTTCATCGGACGGATGCCCTTCAGGAATTTTTCGGCTTTATCGAGATCGCTGCCGTCGAGCACGCCGGCTTTGCGCGCGGCCTGGGCCGCGTCGTCCGTGTAAATGTCCCAGCCGCCGAAGACGATGTCCTTCAGCTCGGCGAGCTTCACGAAGTCCTTGATCTTCGGCACGCGGGATTCGGTGCGCTTGCCCAGCCGGATCGTCCCCATCTGCGTGAGCGACCCCACTGGCACGGATTCGCCGCGACGCACCAACTCCACCCCCGCCATCACGGTCGTGCTCACCGCGCCCATGCCCGGCGTCAGCACGCCCAGCTTTCCTTTCGGCGGAGCAATACTCATCGGCCTGCGCATTCGTTCGTCTCCTGATCTGGTTCGGTTAATTGGCGCTGCGATACGCGAGCGGCTTCATCATGCGCACCAGCGTTTCACCCGGCAGCGTGACGTGCGGAACAAGCGAATTATCATCCGACATCGCCGCCCCTTTTGCAAATCCCGTTTCCGCGCGCGCCCCGGGTCTCAGCGTTTGTACTTGCAAACCCTGCCCGATGACGTCGGCCGACGAGGGATCTGCTTTGTCTCCGTGGGCGCCGTCGCGATTGGTGTTGCCGTTGACTTCGTAGCGGCCAGCTTTACGCTGGGCGCCGTTGTTCTTGAATTTGCCGTTGCATTCGGAGCAGCCTGCCCGCCAATCCTAATGGCGGGGCCGACTCGCTTTCCAGTCGGGCGCCGTCGCCTCTGAATCTGCTCTTGCCTATGTAGCGGCCACCTTTACGGTGGGCGCCGTTGCTTTTTTGTGGAGCGCGCGCGGCGGGTCGCAGGGTTTCAAGGTCTCAGGGTTTGATGATTCAAACCCTGACATATCAGCGATTCAAACCCTGCTTGAAATCGACGCCGCTTTGCTTTCGGATTTGCCGTAGCATTCGTAGCGGCCGACTCACTCTCCAGTCGGGCGCCGTCGCTTTTTTTGTGGAGTGCGGCGGCTCGACGCCGCTTTGCTTTCGGATTTGCCGCTGCATTCGTAGCAGCCAACTCGCTCTCCAGTCGGGCGCCGTCGCCTTTAACTGCGTCTGCGAGGACGACGGGGCTACCCTGCATGCGAATCTATCTTTGCTTTTATTTCGCCCCAGCGTAAAATAACTAATAAGAGGAGATCTTTATGCGTCTGGAAAAGGGAATGCGTTTCGACCACTGCATCGGCCTGCAAGATCGGGATTCTTTTGACGGTAGAGTGTTCGACGCCAATGTGCTTGAATGCCACGATAAGCCGCTGAGCCCCGGAGAGAGTGTCCGCGTGGGCGGCAGGGCTTACCGCTACGACGGAGACGACAGTCTCGGGAACTCGCACTTCACACCCTCGGAGCCGTTTCCTGAGTTCGAAACAGTCGAGAAGCCCTACAAGGATAATCTATCCGTTGTGCTGGAGGTTTATCCAATGAAGAATGGACACTTCTATATTTGGCCGTACGTACAAAGTGGCGCAACGTCGTCGGGCACCTTCACGCGGCGACTTTTCCCATTCAAGGGCGAGTTCGAGAACCGCGAAGCAGCGATTCAGGCTGGCTGGGCGGCGGGCAAGGTCTGGATCGACAGACTCTATTCTCCGTCTTTCTAAGGGACGCCACCATGACGCAGAGCAACAAGCTCGTTCGACCACTTATATGAGCGCAATACAGATCGCGGATCGGTGTAAGGTCCATCCCGACAAACTTCTCGTGAAACTTCAATCCAGACATCAATGAATGGGAAATCGATTGCGCAATGTTGGAAGGCAGGGACAATGCGGTCGAGTTTTGAAACCCTTCCAAAGGAGCGATAAAGGGTGTTTTCCGAGAGGCAATCGAGACGGACTGGCCCGTTCTTATTGCCGAACTCCTTATCCTGGTGGCATCAGTCAGCGCGGTGCCTTACATGTCCGTCGCTGAGATTAGTTGAACGCTGCATGTCCGACCGAGATGTGGTCGCCTCTTGTGTTGAAGAAAGTGACATGGCCATCGCGAAACGAGATCGGAACTCCAACCCCTTCGTAGTAGCGTTGAGTGTTAAGTTTACCAGTTCGGGAATCAAAGAAGAGAATATTGGGATTCGCACGGGCTAGCTGCGGACTTGGTGCACTTGACGTGCCCAGCGCGCACATGACGATTACTTGGTCGCCGTCGGCGTAGATGTCCATCGGATATCCAGCTTCTTTCGGCGAGGTTAGATCCATCAGTCGCAGCAGGTCGCCCGAAGAGCTAAAGACTTGCACTCTCGGCTCGGTCGCTTGCCGCATCAGGTACACGAGCCCATCAGAGCCAACTGTCGCACGCGCGGAAGGATTGAGCGTCCTCGTGCGGCCTGCAACGTTTACTTCGACCTCTGTGCTATCGGTGGGAAGCGTTACGTCCCGGACCAAATTTCCACTGCGGTCGAATATGGCAGAAATCGCCGCCCTTGGCGCCGGCTTCTTCCCAATGATCGTCCCAGACACCAAGAACAGATTTCCCCCGTCCAAGGGCACCACAGTGTCAGGCGCTTGAATCACACGCGCCATCTTGGCTTTCCACTCAAATTTGCCGGCGCTATCGTAACTCACTAGCCAGTCCGTATTCTCCTCGTAGAACAGATCCAGTGCGTAGAAAGATCCATCCGGATTGACGAACCAGGTCATGACATAGACCCTCGACTCTGCACCGGGCACGATCCTAAGATCCAACGAGGTCTCCCTGCCATCCGCGTCGATCCTGGTGATTGGACTGGCCTGAATCGGTTCCCCCGCCGAGTCGTAGCGTCGGAAGTAGATAGAGGAACCTACGGCGTGGATTTCAAACGGATAAATCATGCCTGCAATAGCTTCCGTATTTTTCCAATCCGTCGGCTGCTGGAGCATGCGAGTCGATGCCTCCTGCGACCACGCCGGAAGCCACGCGAACATCAAAGCGGCGAGGACGGCGGTCGCACAATGAGCTTTCATAGCCGTTCTCCCTCTGAAGCGCGCTGCGCGTGCACGTTCGCTTCCGCGCCCGGTGCGGCTTTTTCACCATAGATACGTGGATCGGGGATGTAAATATGCAGGTTGCCATCGCACCCGGTTGCGTAGACGGCAGATGCGAATGTTTTCTCGACAGCCGGGAGCAACCTAGCCAAGTCGCAAGTCCCACCGTCCTGGCAGGTCGAGACGTGGACGTAGTTTTGCTCGCCTATCTCGGCGCAGTTGTCGCCTACTGTCCCCCCGCGACAAAGCTTCTGTATCATCCACTCCCAGCACTCGGAAGAACTAGCACTCGGCATAAAATCTTGGATAACCGCCGCACAGGTGCTGCCCTGTATGCACGTCATGTTCCTGTCCATAATGACACCACACGCCGGTTCGCCGTGCTGGGCGAGAGCAACTTTCGGGAACATTGCCCCAAGGGTAGCGAGGAAAACGACGGCGCGAAGTGCGTGGAATCGAAGCAGGCTCTTGCTCATCGTCAGACTCTCCTTCTCAAATCCACAAACAAGAAATTGATTAATGGATCTGTAACTACCTGAGATGTACCTCGGCTGAATCGGAAGCAAGAGAAGTTTCAATAGTGTGCTCACGTTGCCAAGCATTGAAGAACACTAGGTCGCTGGATCTTGACCGCACGCGATTGATTCGAGAGTTGTTGGCCGCGCAGGAACCAGACCGGATTGATTGGGTCGTATTCTCCACGGGAAGATGGCCTGTAGTAGAGGCGCTTGCGAAGCCAAGCAACGCTCAAGCGGCACCCTCCACCTGCGAGCCCGACTTGGCGAGGTTCCCCGAACATTTGGGTCGAAATGCCGGCAGTGTCTCCCGTGGAAAAATCTTGCCGTGTGTTACCTATTATGTTAACATACCTTGGGGCATCATTGAGCCTCAGCGATGTGCGAACATGACAACCGGCCAAAACCTAAGTCCAATCCCATCAGCCGCCGGGTCTCAGGGTTTGATGATTCAAACCCTGAACGAAAAACAGCTTCGTCCAGCGCGTTTCAGGGTTCGGGTGCGAGGGCTTGAAGATTCAAACCGTGCGCCGATGAAGTCTGTGGGCCGCGTGACACGCAGCGCCGCATCTCCCGAAATTCTTAATCGGCAGCGCCGCCGATTAAAAATGCCGCTAACTCCCTTTCCCCTCAACACAATTTCAAATTCTAATCGGCAGAATACAGCAGTTTTCGGCGCTCTTCTTTCACGTTTCGTTCCCAGCCGGCTTTTTCTCTGTGCCTCCGTGTCTCCGTGGCTAGGCCTTACCCGCGGCCAGAGCGCCACCGTCCGCTGTTTCACGCTGACCGCAACAGTCGCCTCATCGACAGCTTGCCTAACTCGCAGCAAAGAAAGGAGAAAGCAATTCGCTGATCGCAACAAATCAGCGTTTTCCCGAGCGCACTCGAAAAACGGAAATGGCGAGCTAGAACGCCCGATTGGAAAGCCAGTCGGCCCCGCCTGCGGCGGGCAGGCGCTAGGAGAGCAGCGGCAGTCGCAAAATCAACGGCTGCTGCGAAATCTATGGCAACTGCCAGGGGGTGAAGCGCGGGAGCCAGCGGCGGACGTTGCGGCAATAGGCTTCGTAGTCCGCGCCGAATTTGCGGCGCAGCGTGGGCTCTTCGTAGAGCACCACGAAGAGATGGACTCCGAACGCGGCGGCTGCCACTGCGGCAATCAATTGCGGGATCGCATGGCCGAACATGATCCAGAGGCCGATCCAGCCTGCCGCAAGGCCGAGGTACATGGGATTCCGAACGTAGCGGTAAAGGCCGACTACGACGAGCCGCTTGGGTGGAAACATCGGCGCTGGAGTCCCGTGGCCCACCCGGCCAAAATTCCAGACGCAGCGAAGCGCCACCCCGAATCCGAGAGCGGAGGGAATTGCGGCGAGCCAGCGCCAGGCCCAGCGCCAAGTATTGACGCCGGTGAGATTCACGTCGAATCGCAGGCAGCGCGGCAGCAGCCAGAACCAGAGCGAAAGAAATGCCGCGCCCACGAGCAGGGAAGCAATCGCCGTGAGAATGGAGCTGTCGTCCGCTGCGTGGCCGATGTTGGGTTTCTGCGATTGCATTGCGCACCTCCTCGTCGAGCAGATGTGGCGCTCCCGCGAATTCCCTGTGGCGGCGAATTTCCTCCGGCGCCTTATTCAATCAGCCGGCCGCCAGATTTCGCGTTTCTACTCAAACTTACGATGTGGAATGTGGAACGTTACATCGCTCGCTGGTTCGATGTGCGAGCACTCCACGGACCGTCTAGCGAGGATTGGCGAAAACGAACGGAAGGCGCGCGATGGCGCGCGGCGGCGAGCGATTCTCGTTTAGTATCGGGACATGACAGAGATTTCGACACGGCGGGTAATGAGAAACGCACTCGCAAAGTTGCGGGGCCTGCTGGCGCTTTTGTTCGCGTTCGCGATCGGCTCCAGCGCGGCGATTGCGCAGCAAACGAGCCCGCAACAAGCAGTCCCGACGACTTCTTCCGGTCAGGGTTTGAAAGCACAAACCCCCAGACCCGCGCCGACGATGCCGGCGCCGAGGAGCACGTATGCGAAGGAGCTGGCGCGCGTGACGTTCGCGGCGGCGGGCGACGTGATCCCGCACCAGGCGGTGACGCAGTCTGCGTCGGCGGCCACGCACAAAAGTTCTGCGGCAGACACCCAGGAAAAATTGAAGGTAGGGGAGACCGCGCAAGGCGGCACGGCTTCAGGGCAGTCGGGCGCCGGATCGCCGAGTGCGGCCAGCCCGAACACGCCGGTCGTCGGGAATGCAAGCGATGTGGCGAAGCAGTTGGCGGGACAAGCGGCGCCACAGTCGGAGCAGGCGGCGAGCGCGGCGCCGGCGCAAGCGATGCGCCTCGGCGACGACGACGGCTGGGACGAGGAGTTCGCGGATGTCGCCGACGTCTTTCGCAGCGTGGATTTCGGGTTCGTGAACATGGAGACGCCGGTGGCGCCGAAGCATTCGGTCGGATCAAAGGCGTTTCAGTTCGAGGCGCCGGTGGCGTTGATCGAAGCGCTGAAATTCAGCGGCGTGAAGATTGTGTCGTTCGCAAACAATCACGTTTTCGACCAGGGCTATCCGGGATTCAACGAGACGCTCGAACATCTGCGCGCGGAGGGAATGCTCTTCGCGGGGTCGGGCGATTCGGCGGACGATGCGTGGAAGCCGGTGATCGTGGAGAAAAACGGAATCAAGATCGGGTTCCTTGGAATGACGCGCTGGCTCAACGGGCGGCGGAATCCGGAGAAGGACGGCGCGCCGCATGTGGCATTTTTCCCGTATGCGGGCGAATCGGGCGGAGCGCCGGGGCGCGACGAAGCGGGCGTTTTGGATGCGATCAAGTCCGCGAAAGCGGGATGCGACTTCTTGATTGTTTCAATTCACTGGGGGATTGAGTATGCGCCGGCGCCGCGTCCGGAGGATGAAGACGCCGCGCACAAATTTCTCGATGCGGGCGCGGGGATGGTGATCGGCCATCATCCGCACGTGCTGCAGCCGATGGAGACGTATCAGACGCAAGACGGCCGGCGCTGCGTGATCATTTATTCGCTGGGCAATTTTTTATCGAACCAGTCACGCGATTACGTGAATGACCTGGCGCCGGATAAAGACGGCGACCCGCGCGACGAAATGATGGTGAAGTTCTCCGTGGTGCAGCGAGACTACGGAGCAGGCGGCGTGCAGTTCGAGCTGGCGGACGTGGGCGCGCTGCCGATTTGGGAGGAGAACAATCATCTGCGACTGCGAAACGGGAAAGAGAAGACGCCGGTGATCAAGCCGGAATTTATTGACCGGCTGATTCCACAGTTGCAGGAGCGCATGGATCAACTGAGCGCGATGCCGCAGCCGCTGGCGGCGGAGCAGAAGCGGGAATTTGTGCAGGTGACTCAGGAACTCGAACTATTGAAGCATCGGCGCGAGATTATTCTGGCGCGCGTGGGCGACGATTACGTTGTTCCGCCCCCGCAGTGAAATTGGAAATCAGAAAATCGAAAATAGAAAAGCGATGCGAGCGTGCGAGTGTAAACGAGGTCTAGGGACACTCTGTAAAGGATGTCCTGGGACTGAACACTGAACCAG
>Ga0210383_10006510_pt1 | contig 10191 bp, 4 predicted proteins | sample IncBWC14OmetaG_FD_160072 | JGI IMG/M metagenome (GOLD analysis project Ga0210383, IMG submission 160072) | Forest soil microbial communities from Barre Woods Harvard Forest LTER site, Petersham, Massachusetts, United States - Inc-BW-C-14-O ...
TGTCGCCGGTTTTCGGCAGCCGGTCGATGGAGTCCATCACGAGGTGAAAGCGGTCCAGATCGTTCAGCACCGTCATGTCGAAGGGCGTGGTGATGGTGCCCTCCTCCTTGTAACCGCGAACATGAAAGTTGTCGTGGTTGCTGCGACGGTAAGTCAGGCGGTGGATCAGCCAGGGATAAGCATGGAAGGCGAAGATGACGGGCTTGTTTGTGGTGAACAAGTCGTCGAACTCTCGCTCGCTGAGACCGTGCGGGTGCTCGGATTGTGGCTGCAGTTTCATCAGGTCAACGACGTTGACCACTCGGATTTTGAGCTCAGGCAGATGCTCACGCAGGATCGAGACAGCGGCAAGGGTCTCCAGCGTTGGCACGTCACCACAGCAGGCCATGACAACGTCCGGCTCGGCCTCCTGATCGTTGCTGGCCCACTGCCAGACGCCGATGCCGCGTGTGCAGTGCTTGACGGCCGCGTCCATCGTCAGCCACTGGGGCGCCGGGTGCTTGCCGGCGACTACGACGTTGACGTAGTGGCGGCTGCGCAGGCAGTGGTCCATCACCGATAATAGGCAGTTGGCATCAGGTGGCAGGTAGACGCGCACGACTTCGGCCTTCTTGTTCACGACGTGGTCGATAAAGCCAGGATCCTGATGTGTAAAGCCGTTGTGATCCTGGCGCCAGACGTGCGAGGTCAGCAGGTAGTTGAGCGAGGCGATCTTCTGCCGCCACGGCAGGTGCGCGGTGACCTTCAGCCATTTGGCGTGCTGATTGAACATCGAGTCGACGATATGGATGAAGGCCTCGTAGCAATTGAACAACCCGTGCCGCCCCGTGAGTAGGTACCCCTCGAGCCAGCCCTCGCACTGGTGCTCGCTGAGCATCTCCATCACCCGTCCGGAGTACGCAAGGAACTCGTCGTTCGGCAGCGTCGCGCCTTCCCACTGACGCTTGGTCGCACCAAAAAGCGCTTCCAGACCGTTGGACAGCGTCTCGTCGGGGCCAAACACCCGAAAATTGCACTGCGCGCTGTTCAGCTTGACCACGTCGCGCAGAAAGTTCCCGAGCACGTGCGTGTCGCCAATGCCCGGAGCACCCGGTTGGGGCACCTCGATGGCATACTCTTGGAAATCCGGCATGCGCAAATCGCGCAGCAGCAGCCCGCCGTTGGCGTGGGGATTCGCGCCCATGCGCCGCTCGCCGGCCGGCGCCAATTCCGCCAAATCCGCCCTCAGACGGCCCGTGTTGTCGAAGAGTTCCTGCGGCTCGTAGCTTCTCAGCCACGCTTCCAGCAGCTTGAGGTGTCCGGGATGTGTGGCCGGATCGGACAGTGGCACCTGGTGCGCACGGAACGTACCTTCGATCTGCCGTCCATCGACGATCTTCGGACCCGTCCAGCCCTTCGGTGATATGAGCACGATCATCGGCCAGCGCGGACGGACGCTGTTGCCATGAGTGCGTGCGTCCCGCTGAATCTGTTTGATCTGTCCCACGACGGTATCGAGCGTCGCGGCCATGGCCTCATGCATCAGCGCAGGCTCGTGCCCTTCGACGAAGTGTGGCGACCAGCCGTAACCTCGAAGCAACTGTTCCAACTCCTCACGAGTGATGCGCGCGAGAATGGTCGGATTGGAGATCTTATAGCCGTTGAGATGAAGAATGGGGAGGACCGCCCCGTCGGTCGCCGCATTCAGAAACTTGTTGGAATGCCAGGCCGTAGCCAGCGGCCCAGTCTCCGCCTCGCCGTCGCCCACGACGCAAGCGACGATCAGCTCCGGATTGTCCAACACCGCGCCAAACGCATGGCTGAGCGAGTATCCCAGTTCACCGCCCTCGTGGATTGAGCCTGGGCACTCCGGGGATGCGTGGCTGGGAATGCCGCCGGGAAACGAGAACTGAACAAAGAGCTTCCTGAGCCCGGGCTCATCCTGGCTGATATTGGGATAAATCTCGCTGTAGGTGCCTTCGAGGTAGGTGTTAGCGACGAGGGCCGGCCCGCCATGCCCAGGCCCGGACATGTAGATCATGTCCAGATCGAACTTTTTGATGACGCGATTCAGGTGAACGTAGATAAAGTTCTGGCCCGGCGTCGTACCCCAGTGTCCGAGCAGCATGTGCTTGACGTGCTCGAGCCTCAAGGGTTCCTTCAACAGCGGGTTGTCGTACAGATAGATCTGCCCGACCGACAGGTAATTGGCGGCGCGCCAGTAGGCATCGATCCTTTGCAGCAGTTCCGGGGAAAGAGTGCTCGTCGGCATGAATGCGATACTCCCGTGTTCAGGATGCGCGGGTCAGTCGACCTCACAGATGGCTCCCGGCGACATTCGGCAATCCAAACGATCGCACCTTGAGCTGTGTCAGCGGGAATTGCAGTTTCCGCTCGAGGCGCATCTCCGGCAATCCGGGCTTGATATGCTCGGGTGACATGACGCTCCTGACCGTCAACAGCGGCAGCACCTCGGTCAAGCTTGCGCTTTACGATACGGATCCGGCCGGCTCGCTGACCCGTGTTGCCATGGAGCACCATTCAGGTGGCGATGTCGAGCCGCGCACCACGCTGGGCACTCTTGCCGCAAAGCTCGGCTCCGACCCGCAAGCCATTGCGCATCGCGTCGTTCACGGCGGCACGCAATTCGTGCGCCCGACACGCCTTGAACCTGATGTCATCGCCGCGATCGAGCGGCTCTCCCCTCTTGCTCCGCTGCACAATCCTGAGGCACTGCGCTGGGTGGCGGCGGCACGAGAGGTGTGGGGACCACGTACACCCCAGGTGGCCGTGTTCGACACGGCGTTCTTCGCAGGCCTTCCGCGCGTCGCGGCCGAGTACGCAGTGCCTGAGCGCTTCGGTGTCGGGCTCGGTGTGCGGCGCTACGGCTTCCACGGCCTGGCGCATCAGACGATGTGGCAAGCCTGGTGCAATCTGTATCCACAGCTGCCGCAGGGAGGGCGCCTGATCACGCTGCAGCTCGGCGGAGGCTGTTCGATCGCCGCCATCCGGCGCGGACAGCCGCTAGATACCTCCATGGGATTCTCGCCGCTCGAGGGACTCGTCATGGCCACGCGCTCCGGCGACGTCGATCCGGCGATCGTCCCCTACCTCGAGCGCCAGCTGGCCTTGTCGGGTGACGAGATCGTCGCACTCCTGAACAGCCAATGCGGCCTGGCCGGAATGTCTGCGACAGACGGCAACCCCGCGACGCTGCTCGTCGACCCCGCGCCACAGGCGCAGTTTGCCATCGAGCTCTATTGCTACCGCATCCGCAAGTACCTGGGAGCCTACCTTGCGGTGCTCGAAGGCTGTGACGGCATCGTCTTTGGCGGCGGTGTGGGCGAGCACGTTCCCGAGGTGCGCGCACGAGCGCTCGCCGGGCTCGCGTGGGCTGGAATCACACTCGATCCGAGCCTCAACGCGCGGGCCCGGGGCGGCCCGCAACGAATCGACGGCGCGGACCGCGGCGTGCGCGTACACGTGGTCGCCGTCGACGAGGAATCAGTCCTGGCGCGCGCCGCTGCCGAGCTGACTTGCGCGTCAGGGGCGTCGAACCCTCGCTGAGGACTTTCCACGATGTGCGCCGACTGCGTGCGGCTAGCAGAAAAGTACGAGCATCGCGTCCATTTGGAACCTCGGATCAACGGACAACACGCGGTACCCGTGGATGTACCGCCGAGCGCTGCTCAGCTCTGGTGCAGAGTCTGCTGCCCGCGCACCGAAGCAGTGCGGCCGCGCGCCGACAGTCGAACTGGGCTCCGCAAACGGAGTCCAAGGTACGCGGAGTCAAAAATTAGGAGGCCGGCGATCTAGCGGCGCTATTTTCCGTGCAACGCGGTGAAGTCGTCTCTGACCCACTTCCCGACCGCCTCGATGGCATGCGCATTGCACTGACCAAGGAGAGGTCCCGAATGTATAGCATTTCCGTCACTGGTTCGCCCTCGCAGGGCATGCTCCGGCCATCGTCGATGCCGGAGACGACAGAACCTGGCATGGCCTCCGGCGCGAAGCTAGGCAGTGGGTCAGAGGCCGCCGCTGGTTATGATGCGGACTTACTCGTGGCGGCGCTTGAGGACATCGAGTTGCGACGGGCGGCGATCGAGTGGTTGCTCGAGGCCGATCTGTTGTGCGCGTGTTTGGTTTGACAACCCGTTCGACGTGCATCGGGTAGCGCTCTTAGGCATGAGTCGTTTCTCGGGCAGACACGCGATCAACGAGCGGGTGAATCCGTGAAATGCTCGGGTTGGCCCAAGACCAACCCGAGCAGCGATAACAACACCCTCGCGCGCTGGGTTCGATTGACTCTTAGTGAGTCAGTCGACCTACCGTGACGTCCAAGCCTTCCGCCTCGCCAGCGCCGAACTACTTGGCTTCGCGAGCCGCCTGTGCAATGAGAGCGGCCACAACCTTTGGCTTTGACACATAGACGGAATGGCTACCGGCGGTTTCGACAACCGTTGACTCTGCGCGCTGCGCCATCGAACGCTGGGCCGGCGGCGGGATCATCTTGTCGTCGGTAGCAACAAGGTACCAGCTCGGCTTGACGCGCCAAGCCGGCTTACTGACCGCGCCTGCCAATGCCTCGACCCCCCACGGCACCTGCGAATCCGCCATGAATGTCGCAAGTTCAGGTTCAACATCCGCGGCGAACGAAGCTGCAAATTTCGAGCGATCGAGGAACAGAAAGCCATCCCGCGGCGGGAGAATCGGGGGTACCGGAGCGCCCGGGGCAGGATTTGCGATTAGGGACGAGACGGACTCCCCCTGATCCGGTGCGAAGGCCGCGATATAGACCAAACCTTCCACTTTCGGGTCCGTTCCCGCTTCAGAAATCACAACACCACCATAGGAATGGCCCACCAAAATCACCGGTCCATCTGCGGCAGCGATCGCCCTCTTGGTGACTGCTACATCATCCGCTAGGGTCAGCGTTGGGTTCTGCACGATACGGACACTGAAACCCTCCCCGGTCAGGATTTTGTAAACGGGTTGCCAACCGGACCCGTCCACGAAACCACCATGGACGAGAACTATATTCTTAATCATGGCCAGCCCTCCTTCGGCGATACCCGACAATACTCGCGGCGCGCCCTCAGCTCGGGGGGGCACGGACGGCAATCGGAACCGTCACGCATTCGAAACGACCAAGCACAGATAGACGGCGCAGATCGGCGCCACCGCAAGGGTGTCGATAGCGCTTCGAGTGATCCGGGCGGCGAAGCACGTGTGCAGCAGGAACAGCGACGTGGATAGTGGTGTCTCGTAGCACAACGACACTACGTCTCTTCAGCGTTTCAGTGAGCAATCTGCAGGATCGAATGTAAGGAATCAAGCGCGTTGCGCGCACGCACGGCGGGTAGCCAGCTCGAACGCGTACTTGGCAACCGTATCGCACCTGATCCGAAGCGAGAACGGGAGAGCTGTCAGCAAACCCGTTAAGCACGTTCATACCCCACGGCACCTGCGAGGCGCTCGCGACCCGAAGCTCTTGGGTTAAGAGCGGTGCCAAACAGCGCGTTGATCATGAAACGGTCCCCGCCCACCGGGGCAATCACGAACCGATGTGAGTGAGCGCGTCCCCTGCGAGGCGGACGCGCTCACAATCAGCGCCGTGTCCTCACCTCAACTCAAAAGCGATCAGCGTTCATGACCTTCGCCCACGCCGCCACGAAGTCTTTCACAAACTTCTCCCTCGAGTCCGCGCAGGCGTAGACCTCGGCTAGCGCGCGAAGCTGCGAGTGTGAACCGAAGATCAGGTCGACCCGCGTCCCGGTCCATTTCAATTCCTTGCTCTTGCGATCGCGCCCCTCGTAGCTGCCGTCAGACCCGGCGGGCTGCCATTCCGTGCGCATGTCGAGCAGGTTGACGAAGAAGTCGTTAGTCAGCTTCCCAGGCTGCTTGGTGAACACGCCGTGCTTGGAATCCTCGGCGTTCGCGCCGAGGACTCGCAGGCCTCCAACCAGCACCGTCATCTCCGGCCCGGTGAGCCTCAGCAACTGTGCGCGATCGACCAAAGCCTCCTCCGGCGCCATGAGCTGGGGTCCGCGCAGGTAGTTGCGGAAGCCATCAGCGATCGGCTCGAGCGGCGCAAAGGAATCGGCGTCGGTCTGCTCAGGTGAAGCATCCATGCGCCCAGGCCGGAAAGGGACCCGTACGTCGACACCGGCGTCTTTGGCAGCCTTCTCGATGGCCGCGCCGCCTGAGAGCACGATCAGGTCGGCCAGGGAAACCTTTTTGCCGGCCGCTGATGCATTAAAGTCCTTCTGGATCGCTTCGAGCTTCCGCAGCACCGCCTTAAGCTGTGCCGGCTGGTTCACCTCCCAATCTCTCTGCGGTGCGAGGCGAATCCGTGCCCCGTTAGCGCCACCGCGCTTGTCCGAACCGCGGAACGTCGATGCGGACGCCCAGGCGGTCGATACGAGCGCAGGCACCGACAGACCAGCGGCCAGGATCTTAGCCTTCAAAGCCGTGATGTCTGAGTCGCCGATGAGCGGGTGATCGGTCGCAGGGATCGGGTCCTGCCAGATCAGCTGCTCTTTCGGCACCAACGGCCCCAGATAGCGGGCAATCGGGCCCATGTCGCGGTGGGTAAGCTTGAACCAGGCACGCGCAAAGGCGTCGGCGAACTGATCGGGATGTTCCAGGAAGCGGCGCGAGATCTTCTCGTACGCCGGGTCAAACCGCAGCGACAGGTCAGTGGTCAGCATGGTCGGTACATGTTTCTTCGAATTGTCGTGCGCGTCGGGGATGTCCGCCCGGGCGTTCTTGGCCTTCCACTGCTGAGCCCCGGCTGGACTCTTCGTCAGCTCCCACTCGTACTTGAACAGGTTCTCGAAGAAGTAATTGCTCCACTTCGTCGGCGTCTGTGTCCAGGTCACCTCCGGACCACCGGTGATGGCGTCAGCCCCGAAGCCGGTACCATGCTTGCTCTTCCAGCCCAGCCCTTGATCCTCGAGCTCAGCGCCTTCCGGCTCCGGACCGATCAGCGAAGGGTCACCGGCACCGTGGGTCTTACCGAAACTGTGGCCGCCGGCAATAAGCGCGACGGTCTCCTCGTCATTCATCGCCATGCGCGCAAAGGTCTCGCGAATGTCGCGGGCGGCGGCCACCGGATCGGGCTTGCCGTTGGGACCCTCCGGATTGACGTAGATGAGGCCCATCTGCACCGCGCCGAGCGGCCGCTCCAGCACGCGTTCACCACTGTAGCGCTCATCGCCCAGCCAGGTCCTTTCCGGACCCCAGTAGAGCTCTTCGGGCTCCCACGTATCGACCCGCCCTCCGCCGAAGCCGAAGGTCTTGAAGCCCATCGATTCGAGTGCGACGTTGCCGGCGAGCACAAAAAGGTCGGCCCAGGAAATCTTCCGGCCCCATTTCTGCTTGATGGGCCACAGCAGCCGTCGGGCCTTGTCGAGGTTAGCGTTGTCCGGCCAGCTGTTCAGCGGCGCAAAGCGCTGCTGGCCGCCGCCGGCGCCACCGCGACCGTCGGCGACGCGGTACGTGCCCGCGCTGTGCCAAGCTAGGCGAATGAAGAGGCCGCCGTAGTGGCCAAAGTCCGCCGGCCACCAGTCCTGCGAGTCGGTCATCAGGGCTCGCAGATCCCTGATTACGGCGTTTAGGTCGAGACTCTTAAACTCAGTGGCGTAGTCGAACGCCTCGCCCATCGGGTTGGACTGCGGGGCGTGCTGATTGAGTCCCTGAAGACTCAGCTGATCGGGCCACCAGTGTGCGTTCGATAGGGCACCAGCTACCGCGTGCTTGCGAGCGTCACCCGCGAACGGACATTTGCTTTCGGTCTCCATGTTCCCTCCGATTGAGTTCTGTAATTCCTGACCTGGGTCGCGACGTTAACGCCTCGGCACAATTAGATCCAATCGATCCTACGAATTGTCTTGATAGATCTCCTCTATCATGAAGCGAGCGGCCAGCTTCGATGAACGGCAACTTTGAGGAACTCGTTTTGAAGATCGAACTTCCCGTATTTGGGTCATTACAAGCCCACGACGCCAAGACCGCGCCCTCTTTAGGTCCTCCTACGTAGCGCGTCCACTGCAGAGCAGCGAGGACTTCGGGCCTAACTAAATTCTGATAGCACATCAATTGGCTAACGCCAAACCGCCAATCTGACAGTTACACGCTCCCTGGGAATTCGCCGCTCCGATACCTCAGGGAGGGGACGGTGGGAATGAAAACGGCAGTTCAACAGTCTTCCACACAGACAGCCCATCACAAGACGAGCGGCCGGCAAGAGGCGGGTCGTTCGACGATCGAATACTGGCTTTGATGCTTGAGGGCAGCTTGTATTTCCAGCTACCCGCTCTGAAAGGACAACTCGGTGAATGACCTTCCGTTCGTTATGGCCTGCGTCTCTCTTACCCTGCTTGGCCTCCTGCTGACCGTCCTCGAGTTTCGCAGGATTTCGCGGATCACGAATCCGATCGATCAGAGGCGATGATCGGGACAACGAAGGTACAGCATGCGAACACACTGGCGTCATTGCCGAACGGACGCCTTGCCGTCGTGAACGGGGGGAACACCGGGCCATTGCCCCTTCCCGATCAGAAGCGGTGCGAGAGCCCGGTCAAATTGACGGTGCGCGAGCTGCACACGAACGCTCGGACGGGTACGCGGCGTTAGGTACCGGAATGACTCTGGTCGCGGCAATGGCGATTCAAAATGCCGCCCATCGAGTCCATTTCGCCAACGCGCCTCCCTCGACGATCATGACCGGTACGACGACGCAGCTCATGATGGATCTCGCAGACGTCATACACGGTTTGGCGCCTGACAAGGCAAAAGCGACCCACGAGCGACTCGGGGATGACGGCGAGTGTTTTGGCCTTTGCCACGGGCTGTGCACTGGGTGCGCTTCTGTACGCGTTGTTTAGTGTCTCGTGCTTCTGGATACCGCCAATTCTTGTGCTTATTACGCTTCCTATGCGTAGAGCGCTCGCCGACGCTGACTCACAATAGCAATCCGGACAATGTTGCTGCCTCGCCAGAAATGGTGCGCCGGAAGAAAGCTACCGCCACGCGCTTCCGCGTAAGTTGCGCCGATAACGCGAGCGGCAATCAAATTCAACGGCGATGCGGAACGGCTCGCGCGCGAGCAGGCGCTCAAGGGACGCGAAACAGCACGCTACTGAATCTACGAGTGTGGTGTAAGCTCGCACGAAATCGTTCCGGAACAGTCCACTATCAGTTTCATCTGCCGACGCTCTGAGACATTTTGATCCCGGGCACCAACGGGGAGACTACGCAGCGAACATGGCCACCGACGACATCAAGCGCTACCAGGACAACCTGCGCGATGAGCTGGACGGCGCGGCTCTGTACACGGCGATCGCCGCTGCAGAGCCGGACGCGATCCGCAAGGATCTATTCCTGCAGCTCGCACAGGCAGAATCGAACCATGCGCGCGTGTGGCGCGAGAAACTTACGGCTGCCGGGATGAAAGAGGAGCTATACGTACCGGGCTTTCGGACCCGACTCCTCGGCAAGCTCGCGCGGCGCTTTGGGCCAGCTTTTGTCATGCCGACGATTGCGGCTGCGGAATTTTCGGACCGCGACAAGTACGCGCGCCAGGCCGACGCACAAGCGATCTCCGCCGAAGAACGCGGGCACGCAGCTGTAGTACAGGAGTTGGCCCGAGGCTCAGGTGGCAGCACCACAACGGGCGCGGACATCGCCCGCGCTGAGCCGTGGCACCGCGGTGCCTCAGGCAACAATCTCCGCGCGGCCGTGTTGGGAGCCAACGACGGCCTCGTATCCAACTTCTGTCTGATGATGGGGGTAGCCGGTGCCGGCACGGGAAACAGGGTCATTCTGCTGACAGGCCTCGCCGGTCTGATTGCCGGCGCATGCTCCATGGCACTGGGGGAATGGCTTTCGGTTACGAACGCGCGCGAGCTTGCGAGCACACAGCTCGCGAAGGAAGCGGAGGAGATCGAGCAGACGCCCCAGGCGGAGCAGCACGAGCTGGCGCTGATCTACCAGGCCAAAGGGCTGCCGAAGCCGGATGCCGAGCGCGTCGCGCGTGAGCTCATGCGGGACAAGAAAGCTGCTCTCGACACACTCGCCCGTGAGGAGCTAGGCATCGACCCGGCAGAACTCGGCGGGAATCCGGTCAGCGCGGCAGCGACTTCGTTTGCGCTGTTTTCCTGTGGCGCCGTCTTTCCCATTCTGCCCTTCGTGTGGATACACGGTGCCCAG